>LXNI01002310.1_pt1 | contig 13600 bp, 14 predicted proteins | sample 809091 | NCBI WGS metagenome assembly LXNI01 (sample SAMN04870527, study PRJNA318959) | sponge metagenome | biome: 01000161; feature: marine sponge reef; material: water | host: Sarcotragus foetidus | place: Greece: Milos, Mediterranean Sea | collected 2013-05-29 | depth 5-7 m | reverse complement strand
TCGCAATTCAGCGGACTTGCTGGGCCTCGCCGACACCGGGACTCTCGACGCTGGCAAGCGCGCGGACTTCTTGGTGCTCGAGGCCGACCCGCTCGACGACATCACCAATACCCGCCAGATCGCTAGCGTTTACCTGAACGGTGAAGAGGTCGACCGCTCCGCCATGGGGCAGTGACAGTTTCGGAAGCGGACAGGCCCGATGGTGAGAAGCCAGCGTCATGGACATCTTGCGGGATGCGTTTCGGGTGCGCACTGCTTCGGGCTCCAGAGCGCGGACAGCCGAACAGGATCCCGCAGCACCGGGGTTTCGGGTCGTTGAGATAGTTCATGCTGCCTCTGAACCGGTGCGAGCGGAGTGAAGTCTCGACGGCGGTCGCCTTGGAGAGAGAACAATGACAGGTCAGGGCATCGCGGGAATCATCCCACCGATGGTTACACCATTCGATGCGGAAGGGAATGTCGACGAAGGGCTGCATCGGGAAGAGGTTCGCCACATGCTCGCCGCCAAGGTGCACGGCCTTGCGGTGTGCGGCAGCACCGGGGAGGGTCACACGGTTACCACTGACGAAACCCGGAGAATTACAGCGTCCACGATGGAAGAAGTGGAGGGCGAGATTCCGGTCATCACGGGGATCATTTGTGACAGCACACGGGCGGCAATCGAACGGGGTAGGGCTGTGGCCGATCTCGGCGTGGCTGCCTTGCAGGTGACCCCGGTGCACTATCTGTTCCGCCCGGACGACGGTGCAATGGAGCAACACTTCGACCGGATCGCTCAAGCCACGGGCCTGCCGGTAATCATCTATAACGTCGTACCGTGGTCCTACCTCTCGCCCAAGCTACTGGTTCGGATACTGCGGAGAGTCGACGGTGTGATCGGAGTCAAGCAGAGTGCTTCCGATCTGAAGGCTCTGGCAGACCTCCTCTTGCTTTGTGCGTCCCATGAGTTGCGTCAGAAGGGCGTGCGGATTCTCTCGGCGGTGGATGCATTTCTCTATCCCTCCTTTGGTCTTGGCGCCCACGGTGCCGTGGCCGCGATTCTGACCGCAGTTCCGGAATGTTGCGTTGAGCTATGGAATGCTGTTCAGGAGGAAGATCATCAGCGAGCGAAACACTTGCATGAGAACCTAATGGGTGTTTGGAACGCGATCGATCACCCGAATCTTCCGGCGAACGTGAAGACCGCGCTCAAGCTCCAAGGACGCGAGGCAGGCTTCCCACGAGCACCAATGCCGCAGAGTTCACCGGAACAGGAAGAGCAGATTGGCCAAGCTCTGGCAGGGGTGACGGAAACGGCCACCGTGTGACCGCATTGACTTGCGGTCCAGTCAGACATGCCCCAACTTCCCGAGCTCGGAGCGGCGGCCGTCCCTCTCTCCGGCACCTCTCCAAGATCAGAGGGCTGAATTTCCTGCATCCAGCGAGGATCGTCTCGGCGCGCACTTGCCGATCATTTCTCGGCTCGGCGCTAGGGTCGCCGTTGTTCGATCGCCATTTGCTGCGATAATGCGAGCCCCAAGGCGCTTCGGCGATCCGGGGACAAGCAAAAAAGGAACGCCAGCCAGAGACGACCGCCATGATAAACGCCAGACTCCTATCGTCCCTCGTCGTCCTCTGCGTATTCGCATGGACCCTGCGAGCGGCATCAGCACCAAAAGAGCTATTGGGCGACTGGTCGTTAGATCTTGAATCGGGAGAACCGGCGTGGATGAGCGTAGTTGAACGAGACGGGCGCCCGCTGGTTCACATGAGGGTCTACATTGGCCCCGACGGGCCCTACAGCGCTACGGAAGCAGCCAACGGCCGCCTCAAGTTCTCGCTGAGACGGCGACGCGTGGCCCAAGGAAGCGATGTCTTTATCGAATCGGCAGTAGACGTTGGCATCACGAACGGGAAACTGGACGGCATGATCACCCGGACTGCCACGGACGGTAGCGTAAACGAACGAACCCGCTTCACCGGGAAGCGGATTCCGCCAATGCCACAGTCCCCTCCGAACTTGTCCAGGGTGCGATTCGGGCTCCCGGTCTTGCTCTTTAACGGCAAGGACCTTGCAGGCTGGCGGCCGCACGAATCCGACAAGATCAACGGGTGGAGCGCCCAAGGCGGGATGCTGGTCAACACCACGACCAAGACCGATTTCAGCGCCACCGGGGACCATGCCAATCTGCGAACGGAAGCCGAGTTTGAGGACTTCTGGCTCCACATCGAATTTCTCGTCGAAGAAAACCGTAACAGCGGAATCTACCTGCGCGGAATGTACGAGGCGCAGGTGGTTGATCGGGACAGTCGGATGCAAGGGATCCAGGGACCTGGCGCGATCTTCGGACGGATCGCGCCTTCTGCGAACGCCGGAAAGCCGGGCGGCCAGTGGCAAACGTACGATCTAACCTTGGTCAACCGGCATGTGACGGTCGTCTTGAATGGAGTCAAGGTCATCGACAACCAACCGATCATCGGGCCGACTGCCGGGGCCATCTACACCGATCCTTCCGCACCTGGGCCGATCTACCTGCAGGGAGACCACACGACGGTTAGATACAAGAACATCTATCTGGCCCCAGTACTGGGCGAGCGGTGAAGCCCGTCTGCGCCGGCAGCAGCACTGGACATTCCAGCTAACGGTCGACTCGGTTAAACATGAAGACGCGTCCGCTGTGACTTGACGGCGCATCCAGCGCGGAATTGGCGAATGATCGCCTATTACGAGGGTCGAGCCAGATTCGCGACACTCTCCGGTACGCCGTCCAACGCGGACATCCAGTAGCCGCCGCCTGTCAGGGAGCATCTAGATTCACACAGATAGTATTTGTCGTTCGGGAGCGAATCTTGGGCTTCGCGAGGGCCCCACTGAACCGACGGCGCAACATCTCCCTGCCAGAACAGACGGTTAGGATGCTTGATCGCGCTGTGCCTAGAGGCCAGCGCTCAAGTCTGACTGACGCAGTTGTGAGACGGTTCATTCATGAACACGAGCGAGCGAACCTTCGATAGCAGCTAGAGCTAGGTGCGACAGCTCGGTCCGTGCGTGACCGGCAGATCGCTGAGGAATGGTTCGCTCTTCCAGATCAGCCCTCATGGTACGACCGATTCGGGCCGTTGTAGTCCTAATTCAAGGAGGCCTTGATTGAGAGCCAATAAGCACAGATACACGGATGTCGTTGCGATCCCATGGTGCTTGGGAAGTCGTACATGCTGGACGACGCCCCGACCTCAACTTGGATAATCTGATTTAATGTAGTAACAATAAATCTTGGAGATCGAAATCGACGCGGCGAAGCGAGACGCCACTTTGGATGCTAGGGGGCTCGATATGGCTCGAGCTGACGAAGTGTTTGACGGCGCTACGCTGCGCAACAATCGTCATCGGATCATCAGCATGAGGAAAGCCAATGAACGAGAACAAGCACTCTACGGACCACGACTTGGACCGTGACGATGCTCCTGATCTTTCACGTAACGGCTGGCCGGAGAAGTTTGCAAAGGCTGCGGTTCGCCGCGGTCGGCCACGCGTTGCCAAGCCGAAAGTATCCACCACCATCCGCCTCTCGGCTGATGTGATCGACTACTTCAAGCTGGGTGGGCGCGGGTGGCAGACTCGGATCGACCAAGCCCTTCGCGAGTGGATCAAGCATCGCGAAACGGCTTAAGTGGTCGCGCTCGGCCGACCGGCTTGACCGCAGAGCCGTCAGTGCATTAACATCCCGACCGGACCGATCAGTGGAGGCCGGTCAGTCGTGCTTCCATCGAGAGGGCAAGCGTTGCTGATGACTCGATCGAGCCTTACCGCAGTCTTGGTAGCCCTTCTAGTCTTGCTCGCCTGCGAGAACGAGCGTGGGAATGCGGGTCCGTCTTCCGCCTCGTAGAGCGGCGACGCAGAAGCTGATGCACTCCATTGCGCAGAACCATCAGGTGCTGGGCGTCAACCGGGGAGTAGAGTCCGTGTCACGGCAGGAAGAGTTGAAGCTAGAGCTACACCCGAACCAGCGCCAGAAGCGCCGTCTGATGGAATCGTCGCTTGAATCGGGAGCACTAGGAATTGCCAGACGGAGATCAGGCGGCTTTGCGCCGTTCGGTTCCGAAGGCTACCGCTTCACTTGTCTTCATCTCCCAAGTTCAGCAACAAGCGTTCGCTACGCCAGACTCGTACGATCCGGACGCGCTTCGGTTCGAGGCGGTAGACGATACGAAATGGAGGATGGATCAGCTCTCGCACGAACTGCCGATCAAATTCGGGCACGACCCGGCCCATTTCTGGGTGGTCCTGCAGTGCTTCGATGCGGGCGATGATCTCCTTGACAAATCGATCTCCGACATCAGGTACCCCTTGATCGGCATACCAGCCGCTGATGGCTTGCAGATCCGCTAACGCCGACTCGGCGAAACTAATGCTTGCGGCGTCCATCCAGTCATTCGAGACCCAGCCGCTCCTTTGCAGTTGCTAAGGTTACCTCCCGGCCGGACTCCAAGTCGGCGAGCCCAGCAACCACGGCGCGCATGAAGGCCCTCTCCTCCTCGGCCGTCTCATAGTCGATGAGGGACTGGACTACGGCGACCCCGCGACCGCCGCTCGTAACTAGCACCGGCCGGTGTTCGTCCGCTGCACGCTTGACTACCCGGCTGGGATTGACTTTCAGGTCAGCGAGGGGGACCACGTCCGCAGAGATAATCATTCCGATCTATTGCGCCTCAGTGAACGGCTCAGTGGTCTGATGTTATCATGCGGGTCACGATCTTGCGGGCCAGTCACCAGCAGATACATGACTCTTCGAGGTTCGGAAAGCTATGAGAAGGAAGGCCCGCGTCTGGCAGTTGCATGGGCTACATCGACCGCTTCCAGACGAATTCACGCATTCGATGCATGCCGAATCGCGAAAATGACACCCTCGGATCGAGTCCGTTGTTGCGATTCCGTCAAGCACGAGCGATGCCGTGCTTGACGGAATTTCGAAAACGCCTGACCGACCGCCATCCCCGAAGTGATCGTCCCGGCCGGCCGGCACCTAGCTCTGGTTTCTCGGCCGACCGGCTTGACCGAAGTGCTGTCAATGCACTAACATCCCGACCGGACCGATCAGTGGAGGCCGGCCAGTCGGGCTTCCATCGAGAGGGCGAGCATTGCTGATGACTCGATCGATCCTAACGGCACTCTTTTCCTCCATGCTCCTCCTGCTCTCGTGCGTGAACGAGGGTGGGAACGAGGGAGCGTCGTCCGCGTCCTACAACGAGGATCCGGAAGTTGACGCGCTCGTGGCTCGTGCCAAGTCCTTCGAACTGCCCACGGAGTGGGTTCGCCCTCCAGGTGACCCTCTCCACCATCACACCGCGGGCTTTGCGAAGATCCTGTGCTCGGCGGTGTTCATCACGGGCCTCGACGCCGATTTCGCCGCCGAGAACATCGGCTACTTCACGAGCGACTACGATCAGCGCTCGAGGGTGACGAAGCGCGAGATCGACATGGAGAACAAGCTAGTTCACCTGACGCTCCCCGACGGCGTGGTGCGTACGGCCAAGTATCTCGGCGATCAAGGCTGCGTCACGCTCCCTCTCGGGGAAGATGGGTTCCATTTCGACCCGGCCGACGTGAGCAGCACGCTTCCAGACCCTGACATGCAGCCATGGCCGATGGGCGATGTGCTGCCCGACGAACCGTTCTCGGCTGAGCTCGATGAAGAGAAGGTCCGGGCCGCCGTAGACGCTGCCTTCGAGCCGGCAGATGGAATGACTGCGGCCTTCGTCGTCACTTGGAAGGGGCGCCTGATCGCCGAGCGCTACCGCGACGGGCTAGACCTTCATACGCCGCTCGAGAGCTGGTCGATGGGCAAGAGCTTGACCGCGACGCTGATGGGCGTTCTAATTCAGCAAGGGGTCTACGACCTGTGGGAGCCAGCTCCTGTGCCGGAGTGGCAGCAGGAAGGAGATCCAAGAGCAGAGATCCGAATCGCCGATATCCTCCGGATGTCGAGCGGGATCCGCTGCGTGAACCGTGGCGACCCGGAATATGATCCTGCCATGGGATACCCTGACCACCTCTATCTCTACACGGGCGGTATGGACTCTTTCCAATGGGCGGCGACAAGGCCTCAGCAGTGGCCGCCGAATACGATCGGGCGCTACCGGAACTGCGATCCCGTCCTGACGAACTACTTGGTGCGGCTCGGCGTCGAAGGCCGCGGGGAAGAGTACCACTCTTTCCCGCAACGGGAACTCTTCGACAAGATCGGCATCCGCGACATGGTGATGGAGACCGACCCGTACGGGAACTTCCTGATCCAGGGCTATGAGTTCGGAACGGGTCGCGACTGGGCGCGTCTGGGCAACCTGTACCTGCAAGACGGTGTTTGGCAAGGAGAGCGCATTCTGCCTGAGGGCTTCGTGGGGTTCGTCAGCACGCTGGCACCTGCGTGGGAGGCCGATGGCCGCCCCATCTATGGCGGCTTTTTCTGGATCAACGGCACAGGAGCCTACCCGATTCCGGAAGGCTCGTACTACATGGCGGGCGCTGGAAACCAGAAGGCCTTTATCATCCCCACCCACGACCTAGTCGTCGTGCGCCTGGGGCACTACAAAGGCTCAAGCCCGGGGGACGAGGGCCTCAAGAACGCATTGGCGCTACTGATGGAGGCTGTGCCCGAGAACTGACGGTAGCTGCGATGTGCCCTCACTGCCATCGAGCGATCCTACTACTTGGGTCGCTGCTTGGCCGTTAGACCGGAGAAAGCGGACTTAAGCCTCGCGCCCATGGCCTGCAGTAAATGCAATGGATCCCGCCCGATGCCAACCAGAGCTTCATTCGTTCTCGCGGCCAGCGCCTTGGCCTGAGCTGGAGAACCGCCTTCATCCGAGCCTGACCTGGCTGAGCTTGCCTACACCGCAGACCTCGTCCCCGACGACATTGACGGAGTATCGATCGTACCGACGCTACTCGGGAACGCCGCAGATGAAGAGCAGCACGAGTATCTCTACCGGGGGTGGGATCGAGGCGCGCTCCAGCGGGCCGTCCGACGACACGGGCGATGGAAGCGGGTCTCCGCCGAAGATGGCGAGTGGCAGGTCTTCGATCTCGAGACGGACATTTCTGAGTCGCGCGACATCGCTTCCGAGCACCCGGGATTGATTGCGGACGCCGAGGAATGGATCAGAGCGAATCGGACTGAACCCGATCAGTGACGGCCCAGCCGCGGAGCGCCGGACAGCTGAAGCTACCTTGTCCCCGGTTCCGGCCGCAGACCGACATCGGCGCGCCAGCGCACCAGCAGTTCCGAAAGCTCGCGAACCCTCTCGGGGTGTTTCGATGAGATGTCCCGATTCTCGCTGGGGTCGTCCGCGAGATTGTACAACTCCCGAATGCCGCTCCAATATGCGACAAGCTTCCAGTCCTCCGCTACGACCGCCGCGTACTGATCCTCGTAGTGGCGCTCAAGAAAGAGCGCCTCGCGCTCGATGCGGCCTTTGCCGGTGAGCAGGGGCTTCAAGCTAACCCCGTCGAGCGGAGCGAAGTTGTCCGGGTCGCCCCCGGCAAGTTCGACGATCGTCGGGAAGATGTCATTGGAGACCACCGGAGTGGATTGCTTGGTGCCTCTCCGAACATGGTTTGGCCAACGGACCAGCAGCGGTACGCGAGCGCCACCCTCGTATAGCGCCGTGCCACCCGGCTTGCCACCTCGCAAGGGCTCGTTGTAACGCAGGCCACCTTGGTCCCCGAGAAGGGTCACGACGGTGTCGTCTGCGTGCGTTGATGCCTCAAGCGCGTCGAGGATGCGGCCCACGCTTGAGTCGGTGGCTTCGACCATCGCAGCGAGTTGAGCCCGGTCATCGCTGAAGCCGCGAGCGCGATATTTCGGAACGAGATCCTTTCGTCCTATGTGCGGGGCGTGAACGTTATAGAAGAAGACCGCCGCCAGAAAGGGCTGGTCGCCTCCGGCCTTGGCAAGGTAGTCGACCACGTCGTCAGTCAGGCGGTCCGTCAAGTACCTGCCGGGCTTCTCGTCGGGGTAGGGGTTTCCAGCGGGCCAGTAGGGCGGGTAGTACGAGCGCGGATTTCCGAAGTTGGACACACCGAACTGTTCCTCGAAACCCTGCCGGACGGGGTGGTAGTCCTCGGACCCCAAGTGCCACTTCCCAAAGAACGCACTGCGGTAACCGAGCGGCCCGACCGCTTCCGCGATCGTGACGGCGTCGATTGGCAGCCAGTTTCGCGAGGGCCAGCGCGACGGGTCACCCTCCCACTGGTGGAACTCTTGGGCAGTGCGCCCCAATGCGTCGAATCCAAACCTCGGGTTCGCGGGGATGTGCCGGACGATACCGAGGCGCGCCGGATGTTGGCCTGTCAACAACGCGGCTCGCGAGGGACTGCAGGTCGGCGTGGGGACGTAGGCCCGGGAAAAGACCATGGACTCGCTTGCGAGACGGTCGATGCGCGGCGTCTCGTAGGCTCCCTCTTGGTAGCCGACATGCTTCCAGCCCAAGTCGTCGACCAGCACTACAAGGAAGTTGGGACCGGCTGTCGCAACGCAGGCGCAGAGCGCAAACAGCAGGCAGGGTCGGAACTGCGACGTCACAGGAAGATTGTAGAGGTCATTGCATGTGCTCTCCGCTCGACGCGGTCATCATGCGGACGTGCTTTAGGCTGACCAACGATTGGTCAACACGGGGTGTCCTGATGTCGTCAGGCACCCAGCGGACGGCGGGGGCACCTGTCGAGTGGACCCGGATTCGAAGTTGGCTCGGACGCAGTCTTCTTGCCCGCGAGGACTGTGCGTTCCCGAATCCCGCCTGTCGAGGATCCTCTCGATAGCCTTCTACCTCCCGATCTGGCTGCCGGTCTTCCGCTTCACCACCTCGGCAATCCAAGTGTTGAGTCCTTTCCCCCGAGCCTTGGCGGCCGCTTCAGCTACACGGTGGACATCCGGGTGGACCCGAGCGGAATCTTCCCGGAATTTGCCTTGTCAGGAGTCCGGCACTTCGTCCCACGCGAACAGATTTACTCGGAAAGGCAGGTTGCTCGCTTTGGAATGTGCGCTCGGACAAACTGTCACCGCTTGTCGATCAGTGGTGACAGTTTGTCAAGAACTGACAGGCGGAATCGGCCTACGGTTCTCACCGGGATGGCGGTGTCTCTCAGGACAATCCCTTGTGACGGCGTACGTTGAGGGCCTTCCATTCGAGAAGCGGCTGGGTTCGGATCCGTTGTTGCAGAGTGGTATCGGAGGTCAAGAGCGACCCGTCGATTTCCCCTCGGTCCAGCAACAGGTCCAGAAATGCACGTTCGGCGTCGGTGAAGGGCAGAATGGCGGCCAGCGCCCGCCTGCTTTCTTCGACGAGCCGCGCCCCGTACCCCGCCAATGCCTCTTGATCTCGTGGTGGACGGGTGCGAAGGGTGGGGGCAAGCTGCTTCGCCAATTCCACGCTGTCGAAGTCCACATCGTCGGCCGATACCGTCCGCCAGTCTCTGCGGTTCATGCCCCCGTAAGCGACGAAGGCGGTGCGGAGCCGTTCCCGCTGAAGCTCAAACGCATCGAAGATGCGATGACAGTCAAACAGGTCTCTCGCTTGCCGACGCGAGAATAGAGCGGAGAGCTTGCCGGCCGTGAGTTCATGCAGGTCGAGAATGGGAACACGCTTGGCTTGGAAATCCCCGAGCGGGTAAGAATCGGCGTGGTGAATCTCCCAGAGCGGCTGCCGGTACATGAAGTTGAAGTCCACCTCAAGGTTTGCGGGGTGCCCGGTAAAGCTCGGGTAGCTTAGGCGCCACTTTCCTCCGGCGTGTTCGCCCGGCACTCTCCGGACGGTGAACCCTTCACGGGAAAAGACCGCTTGGGCCGCTTGCTCGATCCTAGGGCGGTCCGCCAGCATGTCCTCGCGCCCTAGTGCGCCGATGTAGTTGAGATCGATGTCTACTGACAACCTCGGAAGGCGAAGGACGAACAGGTTCAAGGCGGTGCCGCCCTTCAACACCCACTTCCCACTGAGCGACGGATGTGAGTTCAGGACATTCAGAAGATGCGTTAGATGGAGGACCTTCTCTACCGTACCCTCGTCGAACCCGTCGGGTCTGGCGATATCGAGGATTTCCGCCTGGGAGAATCTCACAGCATTTCCCCCCAGGACCGTTCCAAGATTTCTGCTGGGATCATGAGGTTCCAGTCCTTGATCCAGCGGCAGCCTTTGGGCTGGCCGCGTGTCAGGTAATGGGGCTGGCGCGGACAGAGTTCGCGCAGCGCATCGAGGTGTGCCGCCTCCACCATCAACGGCTCACGCTGCTGCTCTAGGAAGAAACCCACCTTAGCGGCAGTGGTCGCGTTCCCCAGCAGGCGGGTGTACGCGATGACTTGATCGACGTCGAAAAACTCCACCGACTCGAGAGACCGCCAGATCTCCTCCCAGCCTCCGGACAACTCCGGCCGATCCAGCACATCCACCAGGGTGCGCTCGTGGTTGGTCACCTGTAGTGCTACGCCCGAGCGATCATGGCGGGTGACCCCGAACATTGCCGCACCCTTCTCCAAGAGCGGCGGTGGTACGGATGCACCCCGGAACTCGTGCGCTTGGAAGGTGAGCGGGAGCGATCTGCCTGCCGAGACGTAGATCAGCTGCCATTGGGCCGAGTAGGCCCTGCCGTGGAATTCCAAGGCCGTGTGATAGGCCAGCACGGCGTCCTCGGTCATCTTGGCCGCCACCAAGTACGGATCGACCGTCATGGATGCCGCGTCCATGTTCCAGGGCACGGTCGCATATAGGCCGCGCCGCACGCGGAGAATGCGTCCCTGCTTGCGGTGATAGGCGAGCAGCGAGTTGCGTGTGTTCGCGTTACATGATCCCCGATCGCGCAGATAACAGTCCAATTCGTCTACCGTAAAGACGGCGTACCGCTCAAAGAAGCGGTTGAGCCTTACGGGACCGTTTATTTGATAATTAGACGGCATCCCACTAGTTAACTTACAAGTTTCTAAGTAAATTGTCAAAAATGATTTGACGAAGAGTCGAAATGCTACGCAGGTGATCTTGGGTTTCTGGCCTCGATGACAGGTCACGTTGCCGATCCCAGCCGGAGAATTGCGTCGGACGCCTCAACCTCTTGATCGGACTGTGAATCAACTGTAGGAAGTGGTCAGGTCAAACTTGGTGCCTCGCTTTGACGATGGTGCGGTTTGTAGGTCAGACCGAAAACGGTATGCTCAAGCTGTCGCTCGGTGATTTCAGTGCTCGTCTGGCATTCCGTCAACTACCCGTCAACTAAATTCTCGTCGCACAAGATATTGAAAACAAAAGCGCAATCACTGAATTTGATCCTTGGATCACGGATTTGGTCAACTTCCTGTCAACTAAACAGATGGGCTCGAACCCTCGCCTGAAATGGTACGCGGAGAGCACATCTGTTTGGACCCAGCAACTGACCAGGTGTTGTTGCACTCATGGTGACCCTCGGTGACGTTTCCGGCTTCGGTTCATGCGGCACATTAAGGGCGAACCCGGGACTTCCGCAATAAACAAGAGTTGCCGACCACTGTTCCCGTGACGCCTGCCGGTTGGCTGCTGTATGCATACCCGGCAGCCATTGCCGCCGACTGAACGTCGTCCTCTCCAACGGTGCATTCTCAGGGAAGAAGCTTCCGGCGAACCCCATTCAGGGAGAGAGCGGTCGCTGTTTCTTGCTACCCGACGCAGCAACCTCGCAATCTGCCGAACGGGTCCGTTGGCACTGGAGCATCCACCTAGAGCGTATGCTCGTCAACGCATGATCAACTACCTGTCAACTAAACGCTTTCAGTGGAACTCATTGAAAATAATCGACTTGTCACCAGTCTCAGAGTTCGGAACACCGTACGATTTAAGTTGTCGTGTGATTGGGCTGCAGCGCAATCGCTGCGACGGCCGCAGCCTATGCGAAGCCCGGTGCATCCTGTGGTTGGCGCTGGTGCGGACCGCAGCGCAGCGCCAGTTTCGCCGGGCAGTGGCTGGTCGGAGGGCAGGCTGCAACCGGAAAAACTGGACATCCCAAATCGGAAGATATTGCGGCTGATCGGGTGCTCTGCTCCAAGCGGAGAGAGCATCTAACCCTCTCTCCCTAGAGATGTTACGACGCCGACACGCATCTCCCTGCCTGTCCTGATGTGCCGAACTCTGATCCTAGATCTCGATTGACTCCTGACCTGACAAAGCCCCCAACGGTTTCGGGAAGACTCCTTCAGATCTTCAAGAAGGTGCATTCATGGGCCTCACCGTAGTTTCCAGTTTTCGGGAGGGGAGCGTCGGCCTTGCCGGATGCACCGGGCTCATTCCACCACCAGCGATTGCTGAACAGGGTATCTCTTTGCGCAGGAAAACCGATAGCCCAGGGGAAGCCTGCCAAGGAGATACAGTGAATGACAAACCAAGCCGCAAGCAGGGCAGTCCGGAGACCCGTTCACTGAGGTGACTACTTTCGGGCAGCGCCGCTGATCCTATTCGTCCGTATTCGTTGCGACAGTATCCCTATGATGGGGTCGTCATCCGACTTAGCCAATTCAAGTGCATCGGACGATATTTCGCCGGCAATTGGGGTACCAGCACGCACCTCTTCCAGTGCCCAAAATATCATCACACGGCTGCGGAGACTTTTGTCTTGATCAACCGTCGCTTTTTCCGCAGCTTGTGAATACAACAATCGTCCCAACTCGATCCTGCGTTGTCGAAAGCGAAGCAGTCCAGTTGTGGCTAATTTATAGATCTCCTTAGTTGGATCTCCGCCCGTCGAGGTCACTTTCAGTATGCTCTCAGCCTTCGCTAGATTGCCCTTCGAGGCTAAGCTATATGCCAAATTGTTTAAAAGTGACGTGTCTTTGGGATTGGCACGGAGCCCAATCTCAAGAATCTCAGTTGCGGTAGAGTGATCCTCCAACGCGACTGCGGCCACAAATGAACCAAGAATAGCAGGAGTGGTCTCAAACTGTTGGTAGTGAAGCCAGTCCTTTGAGTTGTCCACTGACAATTTCCAATTGCTTAAATAGCGGTTCCGCCAAGCTCTAGTTTCGTAACCGAAGGGAATCTTAAACAAAGAGGGCGAAATGTCAAGTTGCAAGCCACGACTTGTGGCCCATCTTGCTTGAGCCAGAACATTCTCAGTGGGTTCAATGAGAGCTCGTTTGAACAGCCGACGTGTCGCTCTTGCATTACCAGATTGAAATTCTAGAGTTCCAAGAGCACTCAAAAGTTCGCTGAGCTGTGAGTCAGGATATGATTGTCGTCCAATCAGTTGTCGCGCATTCTTAATATATAACGGTTTGCGATTCGAAAGAAATGCGGTCGCTGCCTCAGCTGCCAACAACCAAGGATCACCGTAGATGGAGTCAGCGCGGCATAAGATCTCATGGGCCGTGTCGAGCTCTTGTACATGAACAAAGAACCTCGAAGCACATCGAAGTATGAATCGATTGTTGTTTCCGAGTTGGACTGCTACAAGAATAGCGCGTCGAGCCTCAGATAGCTTCCCCAGCGTCGGTACCGCGTCAGAATTCGGTTGCCGATGGTGCAAATCGTTGATATAGATGGGCTTACACGTATCTGATGCCTGCATACTGTATCATTTTCCGCCCCCGAATCCGGCGTTTCTTGCCGATTT
>LXNI01002309.1_pt1 | contig 13601 bp, 10 predicted proteins | sample 809091 | NCBI WGS metagenome assembly LXNI01 (sample SAMN04870527, study PRJNA318959) | sponge metagenome | biome: 01000161; feature: marine sponge reef; material: water | host: Sarcotragus foetidus | place: Greece: Milos, Mediterranean Sea | collected 2013-05-29 | depth 5-7 m | reverse complement strand
CTTGCGCGGGTCGAAGGCGTCGCGCACCGCCTCGCCGACGAAAACCAGCAGCGAGAGCAGCAAGGCGAGCGAGAAGAAGGCGGTGAGGCCAAGCCAGGGCGCCTGGAGATTGGCCTTGCCCTGCGCCAGCAGCTCGCCGAGCGAGGCGGAGCCGGCGGGCAGCCCGAAGCCGAGGAAATCAAGGCCCGTCAGCGAGGTGATGGCGCCGATCAGCACGAAGGGCAGGAAGGTGATCGTGGCGACCATGGCGTTCGGCAGCACATGGCGGAAGATGACGACGGCGTTGGAGACGCCGAGCGCGCGGGCGGCGCGCACATAGTCGAAATTGCGCGCCCGCAGGAACTCGGCGCGCACCAGCCCGACCAGCGCGATCCAGGAAAACAGCAGCAACAAGCCGAGCAGCCACCAGAAGGTCGGCGTGATCGTGCTGGCGAGGATGATGAGCAAATAGAGCGTCGGCATGCTGCCCCAGATTTCGATCAGCCGCTGACCGATCAGGTCGGTCCAGCCGCCGAAATAGCCCTGCACGGCCCCGGCCGCCACGCCGATGAGGCTGCTGAAGACGGTGAGCGTCAGCCCGAACAGCACCGAGACGCGGAAGCCGTAAATCAGGCGGGCCAGCACGTCGCGGGCCTGGTCGTCCGTGCCGAGCCAATGCGTCGCATCGGGCGCGGAGGGCGCGGGCGTCGGCAGGTCCCAGGCGACGGTGCGGTAGTCATAGGGGATCAGCGGGTCCAGCATCCAGCCCTTCTCCGCGATCAGCTCGCGGACAAAGGGATCGCGATAGTCCGCCTCGACCTCGAACTCACCGCCGAAGACGGTCTCCGCATAACGCTCGAAGACCGGCATGTAGAGCCCGCCATCATAGAAGACGAGGACAGGCTTGTCGTTGGCGATGAACTCCGCCCCGAGCGAGAGAAGGAAGAGCGCGAGGAAGAGCCAGAGCGACCACCAGCCGCGCCGGTTGGCCCGGAAATTGGCGAGGCGCCGGCGGGTCAGCGGGCTCATGGGCACGGCTCAGACCTGCCGCGTCTCGAAGTCGATGCGCGGGTCCACCAGCATGTAGGCGAGGTCGCCGATGAGCTGCATGACGAGGCCGAGCAGGGTGAAGAACCAGAGCGAGGCGAACATGATCGGGTAGTCGCGGTTGAGCGCCGCCTCGAAGCCGAGCAGGCCGAGCCCGTCGAGCGAGAAGATCGTCTCGATCAGCACCGCGCCTGTGAACAGCACGCCCACAAAGGCCGCCGGAAAGCCGGCAATGACGATCAGCATGGCATTGCGGAAGACATGGCCGTAGAGCACCCGGCGCGTCGTCAGCCCCTTGGCCCGCGCGGTCAGCACATATTGCTGGCCGATCTGGTCGAGGAAGGAGTTCTTGGTGAGCAGGGTGAGCGTCGCGAAGCCGCCGACCACCATGGCCGTGATCGGCAGCGCCAGATGCCAGAAATAGTCGGCCAGCTGCGCATACCAGGGCCAGGTCTCCGCGCCGTCGGAGGTCAGCCCCTTCAGCGGGAACCAGTCGAGATAGCTGCCGCCGGCGAACAGCACCAGCAGCATGACCGCGAAGATGAAGGAGGGGATGGCGTTGCCGAACACGACGACGGCGCTCGTCCAGATGTCGAAGCGCGAGCCGTCGCGCACCGCCTTGGCGACGCCGAGCGGAATCGAGATGAGATAGACCAGGAGCGTCGTCCAGAGCCCGAGCGAGATCGAAACCGGCATTTTCTCCAGCACGAGGTCCACCACGCGCCGGTCGCGGAAATAGCTCTCGCCGAAGTCGAAGCTGAGATAATCGCCGACCATCTTGAAGAAGCGCTCATGCACCGGTCGGTCGAAGCCGAAACGCATCTCCAGCTCCGCGATATAGGCCGGGTCGAGGCCCTGCGCGCCCCGGTAGCGGCTGTCGGCGCTCTCCGTCCTCTGGACGATCTCGCCGCCGCCGCGCGTCACCCGCTCCATTGCGGCGTCGCCATAGCCTTCGAGCTGCGCGATCGCCTGGTCGATAGGCCCGCCGGGCGCGAACTGTATGACGATGAAATTGATGAGGATGATGCCGAGAAAGGTCGGCGCCATGAGCGCGATGCGACGCAGGATATAGGCTGCCATCGGCGGGTTGGCGCGCGCCGCCCGCGGGCGGTCAGCCGCCGCGCGCCGCTTCGAGCGCGGCGGCCTTGGCGGGGTCGAACCACCAGCGGTCCGTGTTGACGCCGGCCATCGGCACAACCGGCGGGCGCCCGAATTTGTCCCAGTAGAGGACGCGGTCGGCGGAGCTGTGCCAGTTCGGGATGACCCAGTAGCCGTGCAGCAGCGCACGGTCGAGCGCCCTGGTGCGATAGACCAGCTCCTCGCGGTCGGGCGCCGCGATCAGGCTTTCGACGAGGGCATCGACCGCCGGATCGGCGATGCCGATGGAATTGCGGCTGGCGAATTGGTCCGCAGCCGCGGCGCTCCAATAGTCCCGCTGCTCGTTGCCGGGCGAATGGCTCTGGCCCCAACCGCCGACGATCATGTCGAAATCGCGCCCGCGCACGCGCTGCGCATATTGCGAGGAGTCCACGAGGCGGACGCGGGCCTCGACGCCGAGCCGCTTCAGATTGCGCGCAAAGGGCAGGAAGACGCGCTCGAATGACGGGCTGCGCAGCAGCACTTCGAACGCCATCGGCTTGCCGGTTTCGGCATGGACCAGTTCCAGGTCCCGGAGCTCCCAGCCCGCCTCCTTCAACAGGCGCAGCGCGGCGCGGTAATTCTCGCGCGGCCAGCCCTTTCCGTCAGTCTTCGGCAGCGCGAACGGCTCGGTGAAGACCTCCGGCGGCAGGCTGTCGCGCCAGGGCTCCAGAAGCGCCAGTTCGCGGCCCTCCGGCAGGCCCGACGAGGCGAGCTCCGAGTTGTCGAAATAGCTCTCCGTGCGCCTGTAGATGCCGTAGAACAAGGTCCGGTTCGACCATTCGAAATCGAAGGCGTAGCCGAGCGCGCGGCGCACCCGCCGGTCCTTGAAGATGTCGCGCCGGGCGTTGAAGACGAAGGCTTGCATCGGCGCCACGCGCCCATGCTCGATGCTTTCCTTCTTCAGCCAGCCCTTCCGCACCGCCTCGATGTCATATTCCGTCGCCCAGGACTTGGAGATGTTTTCCTGCCGGTAGTCGATATCGCCGGATTTGAGCGCTTCGCGGATCGGCGTCGAGTCGCGGAAATATTCGTAGCGGATGCGGTCGAAATTGTCTGTGCCGCGCCGGACCGGCAGATCCTTGCCCCAATAGTCCCCGACGCGCTCCAGTTCGACATAGCGCCCGGTCTCGAAGGACGCCGTGCGATAGGGGCCGCTGCCGAGCGGCGGGTCGAGCGTCGTCGCCTGGAAGTCGCGCCCCTCCCAGTAATGCTTCGGCAGGATCGGAACCTGGCCGACAATGAGCGGCAATTCGCGGTTGGGCCCGCCCGCGAAGCCGAACCGGACGCTGCGCGGCCCCACCTTCTCGCCCATGCTGACATCGCGGTAATAATGACGGTAGAAGGGCTGGCCTTGGGTCTTCAGCAGCTCCAGCGAGAAGATCACGTCCTCGACCGTGATCGGCCGGCCGTCATGCCAGCGCGCTTCCTCGCGCAGATGGAAGACGACCCAGGACCGGTCCTCCGGCCATTCCACGCTCTCGGCGATGAGGCCGTATTCGGTAAACGGCTCGTCGGCGCTGCTCGTCATCAGCGTCTCGACCGGATTGGCCATGCCGGCGGCATTGCCCTTGCCGTTATAGGGGTTGAAGCTGTCAAAGCTGCCCTGGAGACCGAATCGTATCAGGCCGCCCTTCGGCGCTTCCGGGTTCACATAGTCAAAATGCGCGAAGCCGGGCGGATATTTCGGCTGCCCGTGCATGGCGATGGCATGGGCGCGATGGACGGTCTCCGCGCGGCTATCCATTGAGGCCAGAGTCGCGCAAAGCAAAAGGACGAAAAGCGTTCGCATAGCGGGATTATGCGGCCTGGACTCCAGCCGGTCCAGTTACGGTTTCGTCAGGTGGTGCGTCGTTTTGCCGAGCCCATCGCCCGCCGCAAGCCAAACATGGAAAAAGAGTAGAACATGAAGGCGGCGCCCCCCGCAACCGCAATACAGGGTGAGGACAGCGGTTACAGCGCGCCGGCTGCTCAGCCCGACGCGATGAGGCGTGTCTTCGCTTCAGGTAACCGATTTATCTGCCGGTAGAACTCCGTTTCTGTGATTTCCGTAGCCCACTCCAGCCGAACGGACACAAAGAACTCCAAAGGTTCCGATCGTTTACCTCTTGTTCGTCGAACAACAATGGCTCTTAGTCCCGACAGGTGGTTCAGGTCTCGTACAAACGCCCTGTGTGGAGTTTTCAGAGAGCCGTAGTGTTTTTCCAATAATTCGAATAAATCATGAAATTCGATCTCGTTGTCCATATCAAGAAGCTTGTTCAAAATTTCATACTGCCTCTGAGCTAATGCGCGCTTGCGCGTTGACCGTAAACGCCCATACATTTGCCCCATTACGTCACGGAACAAACTTTTTTGTACATGATTTCTAATTTCTATAAGTAATCTTCTGCACTGTATGAATACACCCCTAAGGCCGAATTTTATGAATGGGGTTAGATTATAATTTTTCTTCCTGACTTCACTTAGGCAAGAAAGATACATGTCCTTTTCATCATAATAGTAATTGGACATTGCAACAAATAACGTATCCTTCAAGTGGGCGCGCCTGAGAACAAAAGCATCAAGCGCACGAGCTGTTCGGCCATTGCCATCATGGAATGGATGCATAGCACCGATATGGTAATGCAGAGCCAGTGCTTGCACCAATGGATCATGGCCCCTGAATTCCTGGTTTAAAGCCCTGAGCAGAAGGCGAATAGCGCGGCTACATTCCGAGCCGCCTCCAATGCCGCGATGACGAGGGCGGCCAAAACTGACGTTGTGGCCACCGCCGCGCAACTGTCCTGGCGGGCAATGATCGTCATCACAACCGGTTACGATGCGTCTGTGCAGCTCCTTAACCAAGTCCTCATCGATTGGTCTGTCATGTGGGAGCCGTTCTATCCAGCGATATGTGTTGATGGCGGCTCGAGCCTGCCGCTGCGACCGGCTGAAATGTTCATCAGGGGTATCGTTCGCAACTGCTTCTTCGAATTCACTCTCGGTGAAATCGGCTCCTTCGATTCGCGATGTGCCCGCGACTTCACGCTTCAGTTCCAGTTCCTGAAGGTTTTCCGCCCACGACCTTTGAAATGGCATGTTGGTGAGAGACAGGATCGACGCTTTCGCCTCCGTCAGTTCACCGACAATCTCTATCGGATCGTATCGTATCCAATGGTCCGGGATATGGTATTGTATTGCCATGTCATGTTCATAGCACAGGTCGTTTCATCATTCAATCAGGATTGAATCATATAACATACTGATAATATTGATAATTAATTGCCGAGCGGAAAATTGATCCATCCTGATTTCGAAACTGTTTCCAGATTATGTAGCATGAATTGCAGACATGGAGGTCTCCGCGGCATGGTTGCCCTGCGGCGCTCCACGCTGCAGGGCAACACGGCTCTCAGGAACTTCGAGAACCGCACTCATATCGGCGCCCTCTACGTCGCCCGGGCAATCTCTGCCGCAAGCATCAGGCTCCAAGCCGATGCGCTACCCGGTCAGAGAACCGCCTCGATCAGATAGGGGCCGCGGTCGGCATTGGCGCGGCCGAGCGCGCGGATCAGGCCTTCGCAATCCTCGGCACGCTCCCCGTCCACGCCCATGCCGCGGGCCATATCGACGAAATTCATGTCGGGACGGCCGATATCCAGCATGTCGAGCGCCTTGCGGCCCGGATTGCCGGCGCCGACATTGGCGAGCTCGCCCTTGAGAATCTGATAGCTGCGGTTGGCCCAGATCACGACGGTGATGTCGAGATTCTCGCGCGCCATCGTCCATAGCGCCTGAATCGTGTACATCGCGCTGCCGTCGCCGATCATCGCCAGCACCTTGCGGTCCGGGCAGGCAAGGGCCGCGCCCACCGCGCAGGGGCCGCCATAGCCGATGGAGCCGCCCATGTTCTGCAGCCAGTCATGCGGCGGGGCGCCGGCCGTCAGCGGATAGAAGCCGCGCCCGGTGGTCACCGATTCGTCCACGCAGATGGCGTTTCCCGGAATCGCGTTGCCGAGAATGGCGGCGATCTTGTCGAGGTCGAAGGCGCCCGTCGGCAGGTCCGGCCTGAAAGGCTCCTGCACCGGCGCATCCTCGGCCCGCGCGCCCACGCGGTCGGCGAGACGCTCCAGCGCGTCCAGCTGGTCCTCCTCGATGGCGGCGAGGCCGCGGATGTCGCAATCCCCGGAGGTCACGACGCTCGGCCGGTCCGGATAGCCGAAGAATGCCACCGGGGCCTTCGCGCCCACAAGCACCATACGGCGCACATGCTTCAACTGCTCCACCGCCTGCAGCACCGGGAAGGGCACGCGCCCGACCGGCACCCGCCCGGCGCCGCGCTGGAGCACGGCATTGGATGTCTGGGCGAGCAGGGAGGAGCCGGTCTTCGCCGCAATCGCGCCGGCCAGCGCCAGGCCGCGCTCGGTCAGCGCCTCGCCGCCGAGCAGCAGCATGCAGCCCTCGCCCATGGCCGCGGCCGCCGCCGCCACCGCGTCTTCCTCCACCCGGGCCGGCGGCACGACCTCGGGCACAGCGGCCGCGCCATGCGCCGCGTTCCAGGCCGTGTCGCCCGGCAGGACCAGGGTTGCGATGCGCCCCGGCGCGGCCTTCGCCTCTGCGATCGCCTGCGCCCCGTCCCCGGCGACGGCGGCGGAGTCGCGCGAGGTGCGGACCCAGTGCGATACCGGCCAGGCGATGCCCTCGATATCGGCGGTCAGCGGCGCGTCGTGCTCGATATGGAAAGTCGCGTGCTCGCCGACAATGTTGACGATGCCGGAATGCGCCTTCTTCGCATTGTGCAAATTGGCGACCGCATTGCCGAGGCCCGGCCCCAGATGCAGCAGCGTCGCCGAAGGCCGCCGCGCCATGCGCCAATAGCCGTCGGCCGCGCCCGACACCACGCCTTCGAACAGGCAGAGCACGGAGCGCATGCCGTCCACGCGGTCGAGCGCCGCCACGAAGTGCATTTCCGAGGTGCCGGGATTGGTGAAGCAGACATCGACCCCGCCGCCGACAAGCGTCGCAACAAGGCTTTCCGCGCCGTTCATGAGTGTGCCATCTCCAACAGGGTATCGGCGATCTCGTATGAGACCACGCTCCAGAATCCGTCGCTCTTCTCGCGAAATCCGCGCCTAATCTGCGTCGCCGGGAACACGGGGTGTCGTGCGCCCTATCAGCCCCAATCCTTCAAGCAGTCCGGCAAGCCGGGCGGTTTCCTTTTCCACGGCCGTCAGACGGGTGCTCAGGCGTCCGGTCACGGTAAGGATCAGCCCTGCCAGGACAACGCCGACCCCGATAACGGAGACGATGATCGCGATGGTATCGCTTTCCATGACGATGGTTCCCACGCGCCGGCAAGACCGCGGACACCATACGCCATCCCGCCGGGCCCATCAAACGATGCGTGCCTTTCCCAGCGCCAGATCGGCGATCTCGTCCGAGGTCGCGTTCCAGATGCCGTCCAGCTCCATCAGCCGGCCGAGCGCCGCGTCGAGATGGCGGCTGCGGTGCGGCTGGCCGAAGATCCAGGCATGGATGCCGAGCGTCATCATGCGCCCGCCCTCGCCATGCAGGCATTCGGCAGCGTCGGCGATCAGCTCCGGATAGCGCCAGGCATCGACCTTGCGCACGGCGAACAGTTCGGCGTCGTCCCATTCCGTGTGGGCCGGAATCGAAAGGATGGGCGGGTCGGTCAGCATCGGCACCGGGCGTTCGTCATTCGGCCAGTCGATCACATGGTCGAATCCGGCTTGCGCCAGCAGGCCCGGCGTGCGCGCGCTTTCGCCGTGGTCCTGCCCGACCCAGCCGCGCGCGCGCCGCCCGATACAGGCTTCGAGCCGCGCGGCTGATTCGGCGATGAAGGCGCGCTCCTCCGCCTCGCCCATGCGCTCGGAGATCATGCGGTTGGCGACCGTGCCATGCGCGGCGATGCCGTGGCCGTCTCCAAGCGCGCGTTCGACGATCTGCGGGCATTGTTCGGCGGCCGCCGCGCCAAGCGCCACGGTCGCGCGAAGCCCATGCGCCTTCAATATGTCGAAGAGCCGCCACACGCCGACGCGCAGGCCGTAGAGCCGGCGGGTGAAATTATTGTAGTCGGGCCGGTAGCTGCCGAGCGCGCCGGCGAATCGCGGGTCCGCGAACGCATCCGGGTCCGGGTCGAGCTCGAAATGCTCGACATGGATGAGCGGCATCACCGCGAGCCGGGCGCCGCCGGGCCAGGCAATGGCGGCCTCGGGCGGCGGCCAGTCGAACCAGGGATGGTCATAGCCGGGCCCCTCGCGGTAGCGGCGGGTCTGCTCGCTCACGGGCCCGCCTCCGGCATGGCCCAGGACGGCAGCCAGTCCCGCAGCGCCCAGTCCGCGATCTCGGAGCCGGTCGCCTGCCACACGCCCTCATGGCTCATCACATAGCCGAGCGCCTCGTCCAGATATTTGATCCGGTGCGGCTGGCCGTAGAGGAAGGGATGGAGGCAGATGGCCAGCACCCGCCCGGTCTCCGCACTTTCCTCATAGAGCGTGTCGAAGGCGTCGCGGATCATGCGCGCGAATTCCGCGCCCTCGCTCTGCCAGCGATAGACCTGCGCATCGTTGATATCCATGGAATAGGGCACGCAGGTAAGGGTCCCGTGCTTCGTGCGCACCAGGGTCGGCTGATCGTCATGATAGTAGTCGGCGGTGTATTTGATGCCGAGTTCCTTGACGATATCGGCCGTGTTGAAGGTGCCCGAGACAGCGGGGCCGAACCAGCCGGGCAGCATCTCGCCGCCGGTGGCGCGGGCATAGGTCTCGACGCAATCGCGGATGACGGCGCGTTCCTCTTCCTCCTCGAGCCCCCACAGATAGCGCGTGTTGTAGAAGCCGTGGCAGAGGATGTCGTCGCCGCGCTCGCGAATGGCCCGCCACACCTCCGGATAGTGCTCGATCACGCCGAAATTGAGCGAAACCGTGGCCTTGACGCCATGGCGGGCAAAGCAGTCGAGCATCCGCCAGAAGCCGACGCGGTTGCCATGGTCGCGCACGCCATAGCCGATGACATCCGGGGCCGGCATGCGCGGCCAGGCATTGCGCTGGTTCACGAATTCGGGCCGGTATTCGTAATGCTCAATATTGGGCAGCACCCAAACGGCGAGCCGCTTGCCCTCGGGCCAGACCAGTTTCGGGCGCTCGGGCAACGGGATATAGGGGAAGCGATCCATCATGGCGCCCGAAGGCTGCCCCAGCGGTGCGGCCTTGCCAAGGGCCAGATGGGCGCAGCCGACCCGGCGGCGACCCGCAGCCCCCGTGTTCTCCCCGTCAAAAGCGGTCGAACATTGCCTGCAGTTCTTCGGGGTCCCTGGTGCGGGCGAGGCCGAGCATGAGCAGGACGCGGGCCTTCTGCACGGTCAGATTGTCGGCCAGCACCGTGCCCTTCGGGCGGCGATGCTCCAGCGGCACGAGACGCCCGGCGCCGGCGCGCGTGCCCATGACGAACACCGTGCCGCGCGCCATCACCTCTTCCATCACCTCATGCTCCTCCGGCGTCGGCATGCCGGGGGCGAGCGCCGCCATGACAATGCCCTCCGCGCCGATATCCGCCATCGCCCGCAATATCGCGCCGTCCGAGCCGCCATAGGAATAGGCGATCTCGACACGCGGGAAGCGCGCGGGCAGGCCGAGCTCGCGCGCAGCCGCCGGCGCATGGACCCGCACCGGCCGGCGGTAGATCGCGATCCGGTCCTGGTCGGCATGGCCGAGCACGCCGAAATCCGGCGCCTTGAAGGTCTGCGCGCGGGCGCTGTGGGTCTTGGTGACTTCGCGCGCGGCGTGGATCTCGTCGTTGAGCAGCGTCAGCACGCCCATGCCGCGCGCTTCCGGCGCGCCGGCGACGCGCACCGCGTTCACAAGGTTGAGGAAGGCGTCCGTCGAGAGCCCCGAGGCCGGGCGCTGCGCGCCCACCAGCACCACCGTCTTGTCCGTCTCGACCGTCAGATTGAGGAAATAGGCCGTCTCCTCCAGCGTCGCCGTGCCATGCGTGATGGCGATGCCGTCGATCTCCGGCCGCGCGGCGGTCTCGTGGACAAGGGCGAGCAGTTCCGGCCAGACGGTCGGGCCCATCGCGGTCGAGGGAATGGCGCGGAACGGCACCGGCTCGATTTCCGCCACCCGGTCCAGCTCCGGCACCTTCGCGATCAGCTCCCCGACCTCGAGCACGGTGGAGTGGTCCACATAGGTGGCGAGTTCGAGGCTGTGGCGGCCAAGCGAGGAAATCGTGCCGCCAGTGCCGATCACCGCGACGGTCGGGCGCGTCATGGGTGCAATTCCTCTCCTGGATCAGGCCGCTTCGGCCAGCATGTTGCGCAGCACATAGGGCAGAATGCCGCCATGCCGGAAATAGTCGAGTTCGTTCTCGGTATCGATCCGGCAGCGGACCTCGAATTCCTGCGCCGTCCCGTCCGCCCGGCGCACCCGGCAGGTGAGCGCCGAGCGCGGCTCCAGGCCATCGGCGACGCCCAGCACATCGACCGTCTCGCTGCCGTCGAGCGCGAGCGCCTTGCGCGTCATGCCGCCGGTGAACTCCAGCGGCAGCACGCCCATGCCGATCAGGTTGGAGCGGTGGATGCGCTCGAAGCTCTCCACGATCACCGCCCTGATGCCAAGCAGCGCCGAGCCCTTGGCGGCCCAGTCGCGCGAGGAGCCGGTGCCGTATTCCTTGCCGCCGAACACCACCAGCGGCACGCCTTCCTCGCGATAGCGCATGGCGGCGTCATAGACGGACATGACCTCGCCGGAGGGCCGGTGCGTGGTGACGCCGCCTTCCGTGCCGGGGGCAAGCTCGTTGCGGATGCGGATATTGGCGAAGGTGCCGCGCATCATCACTTCGTGATTGCCGCGCCTGGCGCCATAGGAGTTGAACTCCACGGGCCGCACCTGATGGCCGATCAGATAATCGCCCGCCGGCCCGTCGCGCTTGATCGCGCCCGCCGGCGAGATGTGGTCGGTGGTGATGCTGTCCGCAAGCGACAGCAGCACCCGCGCCCCGTGGACGTCCGAGACGGGCGCGGGATCGCGCTCCATGTCCTGGAAATAAGGCGCGTGGCGGACATAGGTGGAGCCGTCATTCCAGCGATAGGTCTCGTCCGCCGGCACGCGGATTTCGCGCCATTCCGCCGGTCCTTCCGACACATTGCCGTAGCGCGCGCGGAACATGTCCGGCGAGAGCGATTGGCGCAGCGTGTCGCGCACCTCCTCGTCGCTCGGCCAGATGTCGCTGAGATAGACGGGATTGCCCTCGCCGTCCTGCCCGAGCGGGTCCTGGGCGAGATCGACGGTGAGCGAGCCGGCCAGCGCATAGGCCACCACCAGCGGCGGCGAGGCGAGATAATTCGCCTTCACCTGGGCGTGGACCCGGCCTTCGAAATTGCGGTTGCCGGAGAGCACCGCGCCGACCGTGATGTCGCCCGCCTCCACGGCCTCGGCGATCGGCGCCGCCAGCGGGCCGGAATTGCCGATGCAGGTCGTGCAGCCATAGCCGACAAGGTTGAAGCCGAGCGCATCCAGCGGCTCCTGCAGGCCGGCGGCTTCCAGATAGTCGGTGACCACCTGGCTGCCGGGGGCGAGCGAGGTCTTGACCCACGGCTTGACTGCGAGGCCGCGCGCCAGCGCGTTGCGGGCGAGCAGCCCGGCGGCGACCAGCACGCTCGGATTGGAGGTATTGGTGCAGCTGGTAATCGCGGCAATCACCACATGGCCGGGCTCCATGCTGTAGTCCGCGCCCTCGACCGGCGTGGCCGCGCCGCCGCCGATCTCGGCCACCGCCTGCTCGAAGCTCGCCGGCACGCCGGAGAGCGAAACGCGGTCCTGCGGGCGCTTCGGCCCGGCAAGCGCCGGCTCGACCGACGAGAGGTCGAGCGAGAGCGTGTCGGAGAAGATGGGCGCCGCCATGCCGGCCTCGCGCCAGAGGCCCTGCGCCTTGGCATAGGCCTCGACCAGCGCCACCTGCTCCGCCTCGCGCCCGGTGAAGCGCAGATAGTTGAGCGTCTCGCCATCGACGGGGAAGAAGCCGCAGGTAGCGCCGTATTCGGGCGCCATATTGGCGATGGTGGCGCGGTCGGCGAGCGCGAGCGCGTCGAGGCCGGCCCCGTGGAATTCCACGAACTTGCCGACCACGCCCCTGGCGCGCAGCATTTCGACCACGCGCAGCACGAGGTCGGTGGCGGTGGCGCCTTCCGGCATGCGCCCGGTGAGCTCAAAGCCCACCACTTCCGGGATCAGCATGGAGATCGGCTGGCCCAGCATCGCGGCCTCCGCCTCGATGCCGCCCACGCCCCAGCCGAGCACGCCGAGCCCGTTCACCATGGTGGTGTGGCTGTCCGTGCCGACCACGGTGTCGGGCATGGCGAGGGTGCGCCCGCCCGTTTCCTCGGTCCAGACCGTGCGGGCGAGATATTCGAGATTGACCTGGTGGCAGATGCCGGTGCCGGGCGGCACGACGCGGAAATTGCGGAAGGCGGACTGGCCCCAGCGCAGGAACTCGTAGCGCTCGCGGTTGCGTTCGAACTCGCGCCCGACATTGGCGCCGAAGGCCTCCGCGCTGCCATAGCTGTCCACCATGACCGAGTGGTCGATGACGAGGTCCACGGCACTCAGCGGGTTGATCTTCTGCGGGTCGCCGCCGAGCTCGGCCATGGCGTGGCGCATGGCTGCGAGATCGACCACGGCCGGCACGCCGGTGAAGTCCTGCATCAGCACGCGCGCCGGGCGGAAGGCGATCTCCGCGCCGGCGCGGCGGTCCTTCAGCCAGGCGCCGAAGCCGGCGATGTCATCGACCGTGACCGTGCGCCCGTCCTCATGGCGGAGCAGGTTCTCGGCCAGGATGCGCAGCGAGACCGGCAGGCGCGACAGGTCGCCCGCGGCCGCCTCCGCCGCTTCCAGCGCAAAATAGTCATAGTCCCTGCCGCCGACCCGAAGGGTCCGGCGCGCGCCCAGGGTATCGCGTCCCATGATGCGAAAGCCTCCAGATTGCCGAAATCCACGCTGGCCGGGGTTTACACCCGAACCCGCACCTGTGGTGCTAACTGTCTGAGTTAGCGTCGTTTTTTCTCCCAGAAAAGTGCAACTGGGGAACCGAATTGTAACCGTTTGTTCCCCGACTGCAACCGGAGCCGGGAGAAACCGCATGCCTACAACCACCCTCACCGAGGCCCGTGTCAGGGCACTCAAGGCCCGCAAGGTAGTCCGCGATATTCGCGACGGCAAGCTCAGAGGGTTCGGCCCTGATCGACGACCCGGCAGAACCCGACAGCCATGCTCAAGGCTGAAATCCGGCCGCAAAAGAAAGCAGCTCGCCGATCAGGGGGGAAAAGCTCCCCTTGAAATCGATGCCAGAAATCCGATAGCTTCGCGCCAAGGTTCATCGGGGTCGCCTCCTCGGTAGCTTGCGGCTGTCGCAAACCCAAGATACCGCAGAGCGACCCCGGA
>LXNI01002308.1_pt1 | contig 13601 bp, 16 predicted proteins | sample 809091 | NCBI WGS metagenome assembly LXNI01 (sample SAMN04870527, study PRJNA318959) | sponge metagenome | biome: 01000161; feature: marine sponge reef; material: water | host: Sarcotragus foetidus | place: Greece: Milos, Mediterranean Sea | collected 2013-05-29 | depth 5-7 m | reverse complement strand
TTCCCGGACCCAGCGTCTTGAACCAGTTCACCGTGTCGGCGGAAAATTGTCGAAGTCCGATTTGCATGACCGAACTATGACATATCATGCCACCCTAATCAAGTGTGAGATGTTGATAGGCCCCGGGCACGCGTCTGATGATAGGCAATCAACGCATCGGTCACCACGCCGTTGTGCCCGAGCGTGGTCCCATGGGGTGGATTGAAGACCCGATTTTTCATCTCGGTCGGACCCAGCCGAAACGGAGTCAGGAGGTCATCGTACATTCGCGCATAACCGGTGTCATGATATGGACATTGTACTGAAACCTGTGAAAGAATAGCGGCAGGATATTACACCGTGAAAATTTTCCTGACCTCCCTGAATGTCTGCCCGCCCTTCCCCGACTCCGTTCAAACCCTATTTTGATGAGGCACTTGCAACCCGGCTGAACCGTCCCACCCGCCACGGTTCGACCCTCCCGAACGAAGCGTATACCGACCCGCAATATCACCTGCTCGAACAGGACCGGGTCTTTCGCAGGACCTGGGTCTTTGCCGACTTTGCACACAAACTGCCTGCGCCTGGCGACATCCGGCCGGTTGAGATTGCCGGACAACCCATCGTTCTGGTCAGGGACACCCGGTCCCGCCTGCATGCCTTTCACAACGTCTGTCGACACCGGGGCGCCAAACTGATCACTCAACCGCAATCACAGTGTCGGCAGGTAACCTGTCCCAATCATGCCTGGAGTTATGACCTTGAGGGCAAACTGCTGGCCCGTCCGCATTTTTACGGCGGAGACAAACATGATGTTGTCCACCCGAAGGCGTCATCGATCAACCTGATTGAGATCCGGTGCGAAACATGGTACGACTGGATATTCGTCAACTTCGACAATCGGGCCCCGGCGCTGTCGACCCATATCGAACCGATCGTCAGCCAGTTGCAGGGATATGACTTTACCACGCTCAATTTTGCGCAGACACTGGCGTTTGAAGTCAACGCGAACTGGAAACTGGCCATTGAGAACTTCATTGAGCCCTATCACGTGTTTTCGTGCCATCCTTGGTTGAACCAATTCGTCAGCATGGCAGAACGGAACCCGCCAACCTACGACAATCATGTGCTGCGCTGTGGCTATGAGTTCAAAAAAACCGATCCCGCCCGCGGCCAGGGATTGCCGTATTTTCCTGACTTGACGGAACAAAAGAAACGATCCGGCACCTGGTATGTTCTGTTCCCGAACTTCGCATTTGAAATTTTTCCCGATCAGGTGGCGGTTTTCATCGCCACTCCTGTCGGCATCGACCGCTGCAAGGAAACCATTGCACTGTATTTCCTGGGAGAAGGGGCCAGTGCTGATCGGTATGAAGCCGCCCGGAATCATGTCATCCAAAACTGGCATGATCTCAATCATGAGGATATCCAGATCATCGAAAGAATGCAGGCCGGGCGCTATTCTGATGGATTCGATGGAGGTGTTCTGTCCCCGTATTGGGACCCGGTTCTACAGCATTTTGCCCGGCTGGTTTTCAACGCCATGCAGGGCGTGTCATGAATACCGGGCAGATGCGGGCCGTGCTCCTCATCGGACACGGTGGACTGGAGCAGCTTCACTATCGGGACGACGTCCCCATACCGGCAATCAAGGCGGGTCAGGCCTTGATCCGGGTGAAGGCCTGCGGCTTGAATAACACGGATATCAATACCCGTACTGCGTGGTACTCGAAGAAAGTCCGGCAGGGTATCACCGAAGACGCCATACAGTCAGGGTATGAGACCTTCACCAGTCACGATGCCAGTTGGGGGAATACGCCCTTTACCTTCCCCCTTATTCAGGGGGCTGATGTATGCGGAATCGTCGAACAGGTCTGCGATCCCCGGGACAGGCAACTTGTCGGTCAGCGGGTCCTGATCGATCCCTGGCTGCTGGATTCCCGGAATCCCCGGGACCTGTCCAAGGCCAGATATCTCGGGTCTGAGGTAGACGGCGGTTATGCCGATTATACGGTGGTGCCTGTCGAAAACATTCACTGTATCGAAACCGATTATTCCGATGAACAACTGGCCACTTTCGGTTGTGCCTACAGTACCGCAGAAAATTTAATTGGACGGGCCTCACTCAGCGGCGGGGAGACCATCGTTATTTCCGGGGCATCCGGTGGTGTCGGATCGGCCGCGGTCCAATTGTCAAAGATAAGGAATGCCCGGGTGATTGCCCTTTCCACTGGCGGGAAAGAAAAGACATTACTCGATCTGGGCGCGGATCATGTGCTCAATCGCAAGGAACCACAGCTGATCGAGACAATCAGGGAATGTGCCGGCGGGCCTGTGGATGTGGTCGCTGATGTGGTCGGCGGCGATCTGTTTGAACCACTGATCGACTGCCTCAAACCGGGTGGACGATATTCATCATCCGGTTGCATTGCAGGATCGATGGTGAATTTCGATCTTCGGAAACTGATTTACCGGGATCTTCAGTTCACCGGCGCAACCGTTGTACCGCCAACTACTTTCGCCCGCTTGATCGAACATATCGAACAGCGGCGAATCAAACCCCTCCTTGCAGAAACGTTCCCGCTTGGGGAACTGGCCCGGGCCCAGACCTGTTTCATGAAGAAACAGCATGTTGGCAACATCGTGGTTTCAATGGCCTGATGATCCGTCCGCTTCCTTTGCCGTGCATCGAATCATCATGATCATCACCCGGATCAGCATCTACCGGAAACCGTTGAGCTATGTCGGGGGCACCTATGCCTGGGGAAGAGGCAATACCATCGACATTGCCCACTCCACGATTGTCGTGCTCGATACCGATGCCGGCTTATCTGGCGTCGGAGAATTTTGCCCCTGCGGAAACAACTACATGGAAGGACATCAAGAGGGTGTCGCGGCAGCGGCACGACTGCTGGCCCCGGTGCTGTTGGGACAAGACCCGAGGCAGCTTGCCCGAATTGAACGACAGATGGATCACACGATCAGGGGACATGGTTATGCCAAGGCGCCTTTTGATGCTGCGTGCTGGGATATTCTCGGCAAGGCAACGGGGCAGCCGGTATGGATGTTACTTGGCGGCAAACTGACCGACGGTGCCCCGATGTATCGGGTTGTACCCCAAAAGTCACCGCAAGAAACCGTGGTCGAAATGGATTTGTTTCGACAGGCCGGCTATCGCCAGTTTCAGATCAAGGTCGGTGCGGATTGGCGGGTGGATATCGAACGCATCCAGGCCGTTGCTCCGTTACTTCAATCGGACGAAAAAGCTCTGGTTGACGCCAACCAGGGCTGGCGTATTGATGAGGCGATTCAGGTCGCCAGGGCAACCCGGGGACTGGACTATGTGATCGAGCAGCCCTGCCAGACCTACGAAGAATGCCTCCAGGTCAGAAAACAGTTCGATCGTCCGATGAAACTGGATGAATGTATCACTGGCCTGGGGATGGCGCAGCGTGTCGTCACGGACCGATCTGCCGAGATGGTCTGCCTCAAGATTTCAAATCTTGGCGGGTTATCCAAAGCCCGGAGAGTACGCGACATTTTGGTCGACAATCGCATCCCGGTGGTCAGTGAAGATACCTGGGGCGGCGAGATCACCACCGCAGCAGTCGCTCATTTCGCCGCCTCGACACCACAAGAATTTCTTATCAACTCAACCGATCTGCACCATTACAACCACGAAAGCACCGGACAACCCGGACCGGCCACGGGCCAGGGGCGGTTATACGCATCCGACACCCCGGGATTGGGTGTCGAGCCGGACTACCACAGTCTGGGGGAACCGATTGCCTCTTATGCCTGAGACATCCGATCACGGGCCGTGCGCTCATCCCCAGATCACTATTTTGGAGCACCCGCAATACCTGTTCCAGGGAATACCCGGTTGTTCTGTCATGCACTCTTCCTGAAATCCCGATGACCCGCAATAAACCCGACACAGACCAGTTTGATTCCCGGCTTTCCCGTGTTTACGCCGCGATGGAAGACAAGGAGCAATACTATGACAAGTGGGCAACGACCTATGAACAGGATCTGGTGCATGATCTCGACTATGTCGCCCATCAAGACGCCAGCGATGTCTTTCAGCAGTGGGTGACCGATAAAACCCTGCGCATTGTCGATGTGGCCTGCGGAACCGGACTGGTAGGGGAATGCTTGCAAAAATTCGGTTACGAGCATGTCGACGGGGTCGATTTTTCGAATGAAATGCTGCGCATTTCAAGCAAAAGAAATGTCTACAGGGCGCTGTGGCAACACGACTTTACCCAGCCGGCCACTCTCGAAAATCCCTATGATGCACTGATCTGTGTCGGCTTGTTTTCTTTCGACAAACCAAAGATATCCCATCTTCATCTTGTCGTGAACTGTATCAAGCCGGGGGCCTATTGCATTGTCACCGTCAATGGTGCCGCCTGGACGCAGCTGAATCTGGCCCCTGCTGTTCACCGCGAGGCAGACCAACACGGCTTCACCATCGAGCAGATACGGGATGCCGACTATATTCGCCGGGAAGGAATTGATTCGAGAATACTGGTTATCCGACGCTGATCCGTCAGGCCGTCAATGCCCCGGTTTGCAGGGCACGAATCACTCTTCGCTGGAAATCATGAACCGCATGCTCGCTGGCATAACTTCGTTCATCATCAACAACAAACTTGCCTTGCCGGTATCCTTTGCTGTGTAATCCTTTCTGGACACTTTCACAGATCGGGATATCTTCCTCACGCACGATGTTCACAAAATCAATCACTTCCCGTTCCTGCACGGTCGGCACGGTGCCTCGAAAATACCACTCGGTTTCCTGAATGGTTTTCTCCGGACCGGCGGGGCAATGATAAAATGCGGTCAGATTGCCACCGGGATACACTTCAAACACCATATTGGGCCAGACCAGCCAGCTGCCAAACTCATGGTGGCCATCACCGTGTCCTTGTTGCAGGGTATAGCCCTGCTGTTCCCCCACATCGGTGGTGATATGTCGATGGTAGCCGTCACGGATCTTTATTTTGTACTGTCCGATATCCAAAGCTCCATTGGTCAATGATGGATGCCGATTCGGACAATGGTAGCATTCTGAATAATTCTCCATCGAGTTCTTCCAGTTGGCCTGCAGGACAAAGCTTTGGGTATGGGCTCGTGACAGACTTGGCGCATTGGGTGCCAACGCAAGAATCTCTTCCTCCAGTCCCGGATAACACGCTCGCATAGACGGCGCATCCATATCGAGATTGAAAAAAACAAATCCGCATAAGGTATCCACCTTGACATCATGCAGCTGTATTTCATCCTTGGGGAACTGCGGCATTCGCTGAGCCCCATTGGCCGACACCAGCGTTCCGTCCAATCGATAACACCATGAATGATAGGGACAAATGATCCGATTGCCCACTTTCCCCTCGCCTTCCAGTAACCTGTGTGCCCGGTGTTGACAAACGTTATGGTACGCCTTGATTTCCCGGTTGCTGTCTCTGAGCACCACCACGCTCTGGTCTCCGATGTCCCGGACAAAATAATGACCGGGTTGTGAAAGCAAGGAGATGTGGCACGCATACTGCCAACTGCGATAAAAAATATGCTCATGCTCCCGGGCATAGATTTCCGGGTCATAATAATACCGTCCCGGCAGTGTCCAGGACTGCTCCGGATCATCGGTAAATCGACCAAGGTCGCCCACTATGTCACTCATCGCCTGCTCCCGAATACACTCACATTTAGAAGTTGCTCAGCCTCATTATCATATCCCAACTTTCGGGCTGTCAATCAAAAAATCGGATGGATAGACAACAGGAAATCGACGGTCAGCAGTCAGGTTGTCCGGGCAGTTGACTGATTCGCCACATCGAGACCGCACCGCCATGCAACGGCATTGATGATGGGGAAATCCGATCCGTACTAACGTGGCCAGCGCATTGGACGGGAATGCTGTCCAGCCCGGCACCACATGCAATAGGTCATTTTTTCATCAACCCTCAAAAGGTGATAGAGGGTGAGACTGCCACACCATTTTGGCTGCGTCTTGTTCGGACCTGTCTCGAATCAAGGGACATGATACGCCAGAAATGTATATAATCCGATTTAAACGGAGCCAGTTATGTTAAAACCCAATATTGATTTCAAGGCAATGATTCAGCAAGCGGATGACGCTGTGCAGACCATGACGCCCACCGAGGTCAGCAAACAACTCGGGGCATCCGATGTGCTGCTTGTCGATATCAGGGATGTACGAGAGCTGGAACGCGAGGGTCGTATTCCAGACTCCAAGCACATCCCGAGGGGAATGCTCGAATTCTGGGTCCATCCCGACAGTCCCTACTTTAAGCCCTACTTTGAAAGCGCCAAAACGATCATTTTGTACTGTAATCGCGGATGGCGATCCGCTTTAGCCGCCAAGGCACTCAAAGACATCGGCATCGAAGCCGCCCATATGGCGGGCGGCTATGCAGGATGGGTTGAAGACAACCTGCCAACAGAACACTATGTGCGTCGACAGCCCTGAACCTGATGTGCCATGATGACTATTCCTGACTGTTGTTATTGGAGCCGCCTGAAGCCGGTTATACCTGCAGTGCCCTGAACATCATTGCTGACAAACGACTTATCGTTTTTGCAAACTGATCTGCCGCCCCGCCCACTCTGGCCTGGCCGACATCTCGGACTGCCTGAGTGTCGACTGAACCGCTTCGGGCATGCCTACAGTCCGCCCCTCCCGGGTATTGTAGTGCAGCACCATAAATTCGCCCGTCGCACAGAGCGTACCGTCAACCACCATCTGATGTGCAAACCATATCCTTTTCGGGTCTGAACCCAAAATCAGGCTCTCAATCTCCATGACAGCGGGTTTTCTTACCTCGTTGAGATAGCGAAGATGCGTCTCGACAGTGTAAATTGCACAGCCGGACTGGTCAAAATACTCGACGCCAACACCAAAATGTTCCTGGAGAACCCAGGTGGCGTTAGTGAACGGAACAAGGTAATAGGCTTCATTCAAATGCCCGTAGGCATCCAGCCATCCGTCTTCAATCAACGGTTCTGAATGTAATTTGAGTATTGTCATAGATCGATCATTGAAAATAGTACACCGGATGCGGTGTCAGGCTCGACGCAGGGCATCATCCCGCAAGACCACTTCCCACCCTCATCGCTGGACACGACCGATGGCCAACACTGCCATGGCATCTGGGTCAACTGCTGTCCCGCCTAAGGATATTCTAATCATCACTTAAGCTCAATGCATGGGGCCGATTGTTGACGGCTTGGTATGGTGATTCATCAAACCACCAATCGAACAATGGAAACACCATCCCACCGCTACCGACCCTGGCCCGAGACTCTTGATTCCCGGTAGAACACATACACCCCCGATCCCACAATAATGCCGATACCCAGCCAGGTGATCCTGTCCGGGAAATCATCAAACAACCAGAAACCGAGCAGCGTCGCACTGATAATTTCAATATACTGGAACGGCGCCAAAATACTCACCGGCGCACTTCGAAATGCATGCACCACTAGCAGGTGCCCGATGGTTGCAACCACGCCCAGACCCGCCAGCAAACCCCACTGGGTCGCGGTTGGCCAAGTCGTTGACAGGATATCAACATCATGTATCGTGCCGGCTGTCAGGGCGAGGCTCATCATGAAACAGCCGAAAATACCGGCAAAAAACTGCAGCCGGATCGGGTCTTCCCGTTTCACCAGTGTGCGTGTCAGCAGAATATAAAATGAAAAACAAAACGCGGTACCCACCGGAAACAACACGGCCCAGCCAACCTGCGAAAAGGTAGGTCGGATAATCACCAGCGCACCCACCAACCCGATCCCGATAGCCGACAGCCGTCGCCAGCCGACCGCCTCGCCAAGCAGCACCGCAGACAGCAATGTGACCAACAAGGGCTCAATAAAAAAAATGGCGATGGCATCTGCAATCGGCAGATATTTCAGGCCGGTAAAAAACAACAAGGTTGCCAATGCGATCAGGCTCCCTCGGGCCGCATGCAGGAAAAGCTGGGGCGTAAACCAGGGTCCCTGGGTTCGCAGCAGCAGCGGCGACATCAACAGAACCTGAAAGAAAAAACGGCTCCAGGTGATTTGCCCGGAGGAAATGGAACCGGACAACCATTTCGCGATCGCATCAAGGCCCGGCAACATCAACATGGCCACCACCATCATGGTCATCGCCTTGGCGGAATCGTTCGATGCTATCCTGAAATACCAATTATTGGCCATGAGCAAAGGACGGATCGATAGCGTGACATTGCCTGGCGATGTATTTGACCGCCGGCGAACTCAAAGTATCCGCTTCAAGGCGTCGATATGAGCGGTACCGATACCACAACACCCGCCGATCACCTGCACCCCCCGCGCAAGCCAGCGCTTCGCGTTATCGGCATACGCTTCGGGTGAAATGGCCTCCTTGTCAATCCAGTTTGCATCGGCGACAAACGTACCGGTATGGGCGTACACACCCACCGGACCCGGCCAGCGAGTTCGCACAATCTCCAGACAGGCATCGATCTCCGGGACAGCGGTATGCATGATATTGATCAAGGGCACCTTTTTGTCTTCCAGCGCCAATAACGCCTCGTGGAGCGGGTCCCCGTCAAGCAAGCGGACGGTTCCATCCGAATCAATCCGACAGGACAACCCGACCCATACCGGCAACGTGCTCTTGCAGGCGGCCTCGAGACACACCAGCAATCGATCGATATCAACCATCATCTCCAGCATCAACAAGTCCGCACCCGTCTCTGCCATGAGACGGGCCTGTTCCGCTGTATTGTTGAATAACTCCTCCAATGACGGGGAATTGCCTGTCCAGCTCCAGTGCGTAATTCCGCCGGCGACCAGCACATCCAGCGCCTGTGTCTTTTCACGTGCCTGCATCGCAAGCCTGATTGCCTGGCGTGACAGGTCTTCAAACTGATCTTCAATACCTGCATCACGGGTCACGTGCCGGGACGTGCCAAAGGTACAGGAGATAACGATTTCAGCGCCAGCCCGGATATAATCCTCATGCACTCCCTGCACCACTTGAGGATGGGTCAGCACCGCCCCCCCGTTCCATGCATTCTCAATCTGCGGGACGCCACGACACTCAATCTCCGTGCCGGTGGCACCGTCGATCAAAATCTGTTCTCCCCGGTCAATGCGCTGCATTAGTTTTTGATATCGGTTCATTTTATCCTCACGCTGCTAGAGCCATCATCGACCTGTATGATGACAGACAAACGACTTCTCTGCCCTGGCCACATTTATGTGACCGACAGGCACTCATGACAAAGCGCCCTTCTTTGCACTTCGAATTTCTCGTGATCCTGTCCGCATTCGTTGCCCGATCGATTCCATCGATCTGTGCCCCCTTCCACCCGTTCATCGATCACGGCTGAAACCGACATCTCACTCCCGGTCCCGTCATCATGAACGCTCATCAATCAAGATGATTCTCTCGCCCCCATCACGGCAGCACTGACCGGGTCCAGACAACCATTCAGACATCATGCAAGGCGAGTCATCCTGATGGACGGTTGAATTCCAGGCGACATTGTGTCGTGTGCACTTCGGTACACGATAGCGCCATTTCGTCGAAACCCATCGGGCAAATTACGACATCGTCGTCACATACCGTAGAATTTCCACTACCTGCTCCGTCGACTCCGCCCAAGCCATCGCAGACGCATCGACTTCTTTTAACGGATGAACAATCTCGGCATCATGCAACGTAACGTAAGGTTTATTCAATGCCGCACAATATCCTGCATCGAAAGCGGCATTCCACTGCTTGTACTGGTGTCCGAATCGGATCACGGCAATATCACACTGTTCGACCATATTTTTAGTCCGGATAGCATTCACTTTTGACGATTTGTGGTCCCGCCAGAATCCGACCTCCTGATTTCCCAAGTGATCACCTGCCGCATCACTTGCCTCATGATCCGTCACCGGCGCAAGGAACGAGACCGGCAACTCCTGCTGCGCCGCACGGCGCTTGATTTCTTCCCGCCAATCAGTATGAATCTCACCCGACAAATAGACAACCCAATGCATTTGATCTCTCCTGGAATAACACGCACAATTATACGGGATCAGGCCTGAAATCGGCGATAATACAACCTTACTCAATCATCACAAAACGGGCCTACCATCATGTTACCAATGGGAACCATCGTCACAGTCTGTATGTTTGCGGGGATTATTCTAGCGGCTGATCTGCCCCTCTCGCGCCACCTCCCCAAGTGGTTAAGCCAAAGTATCGCCACGCTCGTTCTGCTGGCCGGCCTTTGGAATATCCTCTGGTTTGCACTGCAGCACCTCACCGAATTCTGGGGATTGGCCGCACTGGTCTCGGGGGCACTCATGATTATCATCTCTTTGTATGTCCTGGCGCCGGACAAACTACCCCGGCGGTTGAAAAAGTCCAAACCCATCCTGCTCGTTATCCTGGCCGGTTATGCCCTGATGTATGCGGTGACCATCGCCCGTCTTTAAAACAAGTCCCGCAGGAAAAAGATGATCACCGTCTATGGAAAAGGGAGTGCTGTCGTACCTGGCCCACTCAGCAGGAAGTAACGGTATCAGACGGTCCCTTCCTACAGGAAGACTCCCCCATGAACTGGGGCGCGCCAGTGCAGCGTGGCTGACCGGACGTTTTTGACCGCTTTCAGGCAATCCCAACCCCACGATGGCTTTTTGTCAGACTCTTTTTTCGTCCCGATCAAAATAGGTTATCCTCTCGAGCAGCACCCCCTGATCACTGGTAATGACCAGGGCCATGCCTCGAAACCGTGTGCCGATCACCTCCCACCATTCCCAGTCGGTCAATAGGTCGCCGCTGTCTTGCCGTACCTCATGGGCCAGTTTCCATTGATTGCCTGAACCTGCTCCGTTCTGTGTCCGTTGACTCCATCGGTGCATGTAGTCGATGAGCCCGTCCCTGGCAACCGGTTGAGGCTCTGCGGGATCATCGAATATAAAATTTTCCGCACAGGCCGAAACCAGTTTTTCGCCATCCATTTCATACCAGCCCTGTATATAACGGGCTCTTAGCGCAACTCGACTCATCATCTAAACCCTGTATTGTAAAATGCTGAATAACAACGCCTTCCCGTGATGACTGCTCAAGGGAAGATTTCGCCGGATGCCATGCCCTGATCACACGGCGAAAGGGATTCGACTGAATTGGGCAGGGTCACGTCGGGTCGTGAACAATCGAATCACACAACAAACCCTTTGTCCCTGTCTACTGAAACGATTGCCTGAGCGCACTGATGTGTTCCGGGCCCAACCCACAGCATCCGCCGAGCAGCCTTACCCTGCCCTGCACCCAGCGCGGGGTGACCTGTGTCAGTTCCTCCGGGGAGATCACATCGACAAACTGCCAATTCGGCATCACGAAATGGCCAGATTCCGGATAGATGCCGATGGGACCCTGCCAGTACTTGGCAAGGATTTTCGTTGCTTCAGGAACGTCTGAAGCCGGCGTATGCATGATGTTCATCAGCATCACAGGATAATCGGCCAGCCTTTTGACCAGGCCTTCAAATTCCACATCGGGATCATCAAAAACCGACAGAAACTGACCGCCACCGTGCCGCCGGGCGCTCATCCCGATCCAAACGGGCAATCCGGTTTCCCGAGCCGCTTCCACGACGGCCATTGAAAAATCGGCCTGCTGACACATTTCCAACGCAATCAGGTCTACTCCGGCCTCCGCCAGAATCTGCGCCTGCTCCCTGGCGGACCGGTATATGGCCTCGGGTGTATTCCATCTGGAATCGTCTCCGGGGGCCCATTCACAGATGGATCCGGCAAGGGCCACCGGCTTGAGCGCGACATGCGCAATGGCTTGCTGCGCCAAGGTGACGGCCTTTACATTGATCTCCTTGACCTGGTCGCCCAAACCACCCGATTCGAGCATATGCCGTGCAGATGCAAAGGTGTTCGCAATGACCACTTCTGCCCCCGAGGCGATAAAGGTTTCATGGACTTTCTGGACCGTTTCGGGATGAGACAAGACCGCACGACCACTCCATACCTTGCGGTCCATGGGCACCCCCGCTTTTTCAAGTTCTGTTGCCATGCCCCCGTCAATGATCACCACCGGTCCGTCACCGTTGAGTCGGTCTTCCAGCCAGGAAAGTGGTCTTGTCATGGCATTCATTCAGGTCTGCACCAAGGATGTGGGCACAATGTAGCACAGGTACAGCGAAAATCGGATACTTTGCGGGTCGTCAAGGTGATCGGGGCCATGCAGGCGGTACGGCATCCATGCTCTCATCCCATGCGGTCCGGACAGGGGGAAGAAACGGCTTTTGGCTGGCCGTGCCGTGGGGCGATCTTGATCGTCATCCGATCAAATGAACCGCAGGCTGAATCAAACAACCACTGCTTCAATCTCTTTCGGATAAGGTGTCAGGACTTCATGTCCACTCTCTGTCACAATGACGCTGTCACCCACTTGCGCCCGAAAATCCCCGGTCGTCACCGAACCGTCTACGGCAAAGACCATGCCCGGCTGTAAAACGGTCTTGTCTCCAAAGACCAGTTGTGGTCTTTCCAAAAAGCTGAACCCGGTCGCTCTTCCACAACGAAAAGGGTATTCATAGGCCGATCGCTGGGATTGATTCCCCAACTCGCCGATCCAGAACATTCGGTCAAAACCCAGCTTAAAGCGATGGAAATTGGTCATGCCACAAAAACAAAGAAATACCGGATCGCCATACGCCAGTTTTTTTGTCGAAGCACGATGGTGGGTTAAAGTGATATCGTGCCCGGAAGCCATGATCTGAAGAAAATGCGTATTCGGAGACATCTTCGATCCCTGATAGTACAGATCAAGTAACTGTGCCGCTTTTCGGGTACCCGCTTCTGTGGTCGCCAAGGCCACTTCGAACTCCGGCACATTCACCTTGATCGCCTCCCGGCCAGCATTCATCATGGCCACAGCCACTTCACCGGCATGTCGCGCGAGTTGCAGTTCCTGTTCCGACTTGATCATCCTCATGCCGGTGACAATCGGGGTCAAATCAACAACCCGGTTGATTCCCATCAGCGAATCGATGTAATCGCGAACCAGCGGATGAATGGCATGGGTTTCAATTCCGAGGCATGTCACTGTCTGACATGCGACCGAAACAGGGGTTCTCCACTCATCCTCCTTGCCGTCGTTCCAGGGCTCTATCCGATCCACCTTGGCCGATTGGACCGCCATGTTGTAATCGATATGGGGCGTAATGAGTACACTTTCACCATCCGTTGGAACAATCAGGAGGGTCGGTCTCCCAAAATCCATATGCAGATAATCATAATACCCGCTGTAGTAGTAGATACTGTCATCGTCAGTAATGAGGGCGGCATCGATACCGGCGTTCTCTAATTTTTCCCTTAACCGGTCTATTCGTTGTGTCAACATGGCGCGGGTCTGTGGATGGTCACCGGGCAAAGCACTCTATCCGCCGTGTCCCGAAATTCGATAAAAAATGCCCCGTCACGATGGCCCTAGCGCTGCCCTGTACCCATTACTCTTGCTGGACATTATTTCGACGCGTCCGCATCTGCTCGGCCAGTTCATAGCCAAACGTGCCGTTCGACAGCCGTTCATAGCCGCGCCACATGATCTGATGACC
>LXNI01002307.1_pt1 | contig 13601 bp, 14 predicted proteins | sample 809091 | NCBI WGS metagenome assembly LXNI01 (sample SAMN04870527, study PRJNA318959) | sponge metagenome | biome: 01000161; feature: marine sponge reef; material: water | host: Sarcotragus foetidus | place: Greece: Milos, Mediterranean Sea | collected 2013-05-29 | depth 5-7 m | reverse complement strand
CCGGCCGCTAAAGGGCGGCCAGGACCGCTTCCGCCTCGGGAACGACGTCATACGCATAGAGGTGTTTGCGAAAATCCGCGTGGGCGGCAAGTTCGGCATCCCGTTTTTCCAGATCGGCATAGTCCAGCATCGAATCCACCCGCAGGCCGTTTATCCGCGCGCTATGCTGGATCTCCGCAACCCGCTCCCGCCGGAGTTTCTCATAGGCGAAGAGCGCTTCCGGAACGTCGGCGTTATCCGTATTGGACAGAATGACCGCCAAAGCCATTCCGTCCTCGATGGCCTGGTTGGCGCCCTGGCCAAGATGCGGCAGCATGGGATGCGCCGCGTCGCCGAGGAGGGTCAACCGGCCTTTGGTCCAGGCCGGCAGGGGCTCCCGGTCATAAAGCGCCCAGCGAAACGTCGTATCGACGTTTTCCAGCACGAACTCGACCTTCGGATCCCATCCCTTGAACTCGGCGCGCAGCACGTCGGGATCGCCAGGGGCCGACCAGGATTCCTTCATCTCCTCGTCCGTGGGGACGAAGCCCACGTAGTTGACCATCTCTCCATGACGCACCGGGAAGACCAGGAAATGCTTCGACGGTCCGGCCCACGTTTGCCATCGGTCCATGGGCCAGTCACCTAGGCGGTCGCGATGGACCAGGCCCCGGTAGCTGATGGTGCCGTGGAATACGGGCGTCGAGGGCGGAAACACATAGGGCCGGAGCTCCGAGTGGATGCCGTCGGCGGCGATAACCGCGTCGGCCTCGATTTGGCCGCCATTGTCGAAGCTCACCCGGGCGGTGTCGCCGGCCTGCTCGAACCCGGTGGCGCGATGGCCGCAATGGACCACGCCGTCCGGGAGCGCCGCCGCCAGGAAATCCACGAAGTCCGCCCGGTGCATGCCGTAAACCGCGTTCCAGCCTGACGCATCACTGACCTGCACCGGCGCGATGTGCGTTCCGTCATGGCGCAAATACTGTGAACCCTCGCCGATGAGCGCGCCCCATTTCTCCACCGCGGGGCCCAGGCCGATCCGCTGCAAGTGACGGACACAGTTCGGCGTAATCTGGACCCCCGCGCCGATCTCGCCCAGTTCCGGCGCCTGCTCGTAGACCGATACCTCCAGCCCATGAGCAATCAGGGCGTTGGCGGCAAACAGGCCCCCGATGCCTCCTCCAACAACGGCGACCCTGGGTCGCGATTTCGCCATGCCACGCTCCTTGAGATGTCTGCGCCGGGGCGGGCGGTCCGGCACCAGCGCCCCAATAGACTACCCGCCATTAGCCGCCGATAGAAATCGGGATTGCCAAGAAAGTTCAGCCGGTCCCGTCAGGGGGTGGTCCGGCTTTCTCCGGCCGCTTGATAATTTTCAAGAATTGGATCCGTACGAGCCTTGTCCGGATCAAGAATTGAGTAGGATTTTCCGGCCGGTCCGTAGGGAAGATCGCCTCTCAAGGTTATCCGCTCCATCCGCCGCCGGTCGGGTAGATAGTCCCGCGCGGCATAATGCTGAACCGTCCGATTGTCCCAAAAGGCCATCAAATTCTCCTGCCAATGGACTCGGAACTGATACTCGGGGATTTGGGTCTGCCGATACAACAGGTCGAGCAAAGCGTCGCTCTCGTCCTGTTTCATGCCCTTGATGGCGACCGTGAATTGAGGGCTGACATAGATCGCCTGCTTTCCTGTCACGGGGTGAGTGCGTATCACGGGATGAACCGGATTTGGAAATTTGTCCATCATCTCCCAGAGGCGTTGACGGTGTTCCTGGCTGTTTCCGTAGAGCCGTTTGAAGTTCTTGAAATCGTTGATGGCCTCCAAGCCGGAGAGGAAAGACCGCAGGCCGTCGCTCAATCCCTCAAAAGCGGCGGTCATGCTACAGAACAAGGTGTCACCACCGACCCGTGGAACAATTTTTGCCCGCAACAGGGTGCCCAGGGGAGGTTCCAGCCGGAACATCTCGTCACTGTGCCAGACATCGGTGGAAAGGGGCGGGTTATCCCCGTCATTGTCCAGGACGATCATCTCGGGCAGGTCATCCAAATGCGGTGAAAACGGGTGAACCGTCAGTTCACCGAAATTCGCCGCGAAGTCCGCCTGCTGCTCCCGGGTGATGTCCTGATTGCGGAACACAATGACGCCGTGTTCCATGAGGGCATCATGGACCAGCTTTCGCTCCCCTTCACCGATGGGTTTACCGGTATCCAGCCCGTGGATTTCCGCGCCGGCATGGGGTCCCAGTTGTTTGACCCAGGCAGTGGCGGTGCCGGCCTTTTTGGATTGATCAATCACCTGGTCCATGGCGTCCTCCAGACAGGATCGAATTATAAAACTTTTCCAACGTCCAATTACCAACTAAATTCAACAACAAGCCTAAGTAAAAGGCACAGGGCAAAATCACGCAACAGGCAGGGAAAGGTACAATGGAAATTGCAAAACCCGTAAAGGTATTGGGCTTATCGGCGGCCGTAGCGACCGCGGCGATGATGTCCGCGCCGCAGGTAAGCGCCCAGGAGGCGTCCTTGCGGCTGCACACGTTCGTGCCGGCCGTCGCGCGTTCATTCAAGAACCTGGATTGGTGGGCAAAGAAGGTCGAAAAGGAATCGAACAACCGCATACAGATCAAGCTGTTCCCGTCCCGCCAGCTTGGCGGTAAGCCGTCGGAACTTTACGATCAGGCCCGGAAAGGGTTCGTGGACGTCATTTACTCCCTGCCGGGATATACCCCGGGCCGGTTCCCGCGCCTTGAAGTCGTGGAACTGCCCTTTGTTTCCGGTCACTCACCGAGGGTCATGGCCCCGGCCATTTGGTCGATGTACGACAAGTGGTTTTCCAAGGATTTTCCGGACACCCATCCCATCGTCTTGCACGCACCGGGACCCTTTGGGCTGTTCTCTCATAAACCCATCAATAGCCTGGATGATCTGAAAGGCCTCAAAATTCGTGTCTCGGGCCGGACCCTGGGGCAGGCTTTTAAAGTGATCGGTGCGACACCCGTCGGTATTCCGGGGATCAAGATGGCGGAAGCCTTCCAGCGCAATGTGATCGATGCCGTTTATACGGCCTGGACGATTTCACTTCCGACAAAGATCGTTCGCGTGGCCAAACACTACGCCATGCCCGGTCTGAGCTCGGGCGTGCTGATGGTCGTCATGAATAAGGACAGCTACAATAAACTGCCCGCCGATCTGAAGAAGGTTATCGACAATAATTCCGGAGCGGCCTTGGCCAAAGAATACGGGGAGCGCTGGCATAACGATGACATGCCGGCCCTCAATATCGCCAAGAAATCCGGCAAGCCGATATACGTATTCTCGGACAGCGACAAGAAGCGATGGGCCGCGGCGTCCGAAAAGGTCGTGGAAGGCTGGATTGCCGATATGAAGAAGAAAGGCGTTGATGGCGCAGCGCTGCTTGCCGACATGAAAGCCGCCGTCAAGAAGTTCCAATAGTCGTACGGGTTCCGGCAGCGGAGTTTTACCTCCGCTGCCGGGCTTGTAGCGTTGTAACGCCATGAAAGACGTGGGCGGCGGGGATACCCGGAAACCGGAGGAAACCAGCCTCACCAGATTTACGCGCTTCGTGGCGCTCCTGGGCGGGTTCGCCGTCGTGGGGGTCGCGGCGCTGACGGTGGTCAGTGTTATTGGACGCTACGCATTCGGTACGCCGATCACCGGCGACTATGAGATTGTGGAGTATGGAATCTCCTTTGCCGCCTTCTGCTTCTTTGCGTTTGCCCACGCGACCAATAGCCACATCATCGCCGAGTTTTTTTCCGGCCGAATGTCGGAACGCACCACGCGCCTGATTGATGCCATACAAAATTCGGTCCTGTTCGCAATCCTGATTCTCCTGGTATGGCGAGTTGTTGTCGGCGGCTTTGACAAGTTCGAAACCGGCGACGAATCCATGTTCCTGGCCATGAAGACTTGGTGGCTGCATGTGGTCGGCGCGTTTGGCCTCGGCCTTTTCGCCTGGGTTGCCTTTCGAAAAATTCTTGAAAAGCTCGACTCGTGAGCGGTACCGAACTCGCCATGTTGATGTTTGTGGTGCTGCTGGTGATGATCGCCCTCCGCATGCCTGTCGCCATCGCGCTATTTGCCGTCGGGGCGATCGGCATGGTCCAGTTGACGAGTTTCGACCAATTGCTGATCTGGCTCGAGGCCGCGCCGGTCGGCCGGACGGCCAGCTATTCCCTGTCCGTGATCCCAATTTTTGTTCTGATGGGTCAACTGGCCATGCACTCCGGATTAAGCTCCGTGCTGTTCCGCTCGGCTCGGGCTTGGGTCGGTCATCGGCCTGGCGGCATGGCCGTCGCAACTATCGGAGGATGCGCGGCTTTCGGCGCCATCTGCGGCTCATCCCTAGCCACGGGCGCGACAATGGCCAGTGTCTCATTGCCCGAGATGAAAAAGCTCGGCTATTCGGGCGCATTGTCCACCGGCAGCCTCGCGGCAGGCGGGACTCTCGGAATTCTGATCCCGCCGTCGATCATTCTTGTCATCTACGCAATCATTACCGAACAATCCATCGGGGATCTTTTCTTGGCAGCCGTGTTCCCCGGGATCATCGCAACCTTTTACTACGTCATATCCGTTTGGGTATTTGTTCGATTTCGCCCGGAAGCGGGTCCTGCCGGCGAAAAATACGGATGGCGCGAGCGCCTGGAGAGTCTCAAATACGTGTGGCCGGTGGTCTTTATTTTCATTCTTGTCATCGGCGGGATATATCGTGGCATTTTCACGCCGACGGAAGCCGCCGCGGTCGGCGCTGCCGCTACCGGTGTGATCGCGCTCTTTCGCAAGATGAGTTGGAATCAGTTTACCACTGCCCTGATAGAGACGGCGAAGACCACCGGGATGATCTACCTCATTCTCATCGGTGCGGAGATTTATGGGTCCTTCATGGCCCTGTCGGAGCTGCCGCTTAGGATCGCCGGTATGGTATCGGGGCTGGAACTAACACCCCTAGCCATAATCGCCTTGATTTTGGTGATCTATATTCTATTGGGCGCCGTGATGGACGGTCTCGCCATGATCCTGATTACCGTCCCGGTCTTTTTGCCCATCGTTCTGGGGTTGGATCTTGGGATGTCAGAGGAAGCAAAAGCCATATGGTTTGGTATTCTTGTTCTGAGTGTTGTCGAGACGGGACTGATCACCCCACCCGTGGGCCTCAATTGTTATGTGATCAATTCACTTGCCGATGATGTGAGCTTGGTTGAGACCTTTAAGGGGGTTACCCCCTTCGTAATTAGCGATTTCTTCCGACTCGCCACCATCGTCGGGTTTCCCGCAGTTGCACTTTGGGCGCCGGGGCTTCTTTAGAATTTTCACAAATTGAGCGCGGCCGACCGGCCGTCGGCGGGCTCCCGGCCCGGCTTGGGATGCCGCCGTATACGTGAGTGCGAGCAGGGGGATTTCTATCAAAGGGTCACCGGCTATCCGTCGGTCATGTCCCGGGCGGAACGCATATGGGAGCAACCCGAAAACCGGGCCTCGACGAAAATGTCCGCCTCGCGCGGAAGCTGAATGGCGCGCCTGTTCCCGTCGACCCGGATCTTCTTGTCAAAGCGGTCGAGCTTTGGCTGCGCGGCCGCCTCGGTACCGGGCGGCACGTGAACCGGCCCCGCCTCCCGGAAGAACGGGGTCAGAGTGATAGACCCAACAGTCTCGACGCATTCCGCCACAGGATTTTTTCCTTGGCATCCTTGGAAATCCCCCGTGCCCGCCGGACAAATCCGACGGGATCGGATTCGCCGACCGGGTAGTCCGATCCCATGACGATCCGGTTGGCGCCGACTTTGCCGGCCAGGTATTCGAGCATGTCCGGATTGTAGATGCAGGATTCGTAGTAGAACTTCCGCAGGTAAGCGCTCGGAGCCATGGTCATGGGTCCCCGGGTGAACGGCTTGTCCCGATAGTTCCGGTCCGCCCGGCCGGTATAGAACGGCAGGTAACCACCGCCATGAGCCATACAAATTTTCAATTTCGGGAATTTGTCGAGCACACCCTCGTGGATAAGGCTCGACATGGCCATGGTTTCCTCCAAAGGCTGGCCGACGCTGTTCCAAAGCTGGTGTTTTGCGAACCGCGCATCCAGGACGCCCGAGGGATGAATGAAGATCACCGCCCCGAGACTCTCCGCCGTTTGCCAGAACCGGTCCAGCGCGGAATCACCGAGCTCCCGCCTGCCCGCCATGGATGAAATTTGCACGCCCTTCAGGCCGAGACCGGTCATGCAGCGCTTTAATTCGGCCACCGCCTTGGGAACACTTTGCATGGGTACCGATCCCAGTCCGACGAAACGGTCGGGCGCGTGGGCAATGAACTCCGCCATCCGGTCATTGGTCTTTTTTTCGATCCCGAGGGCGGCATCCGCGCCCGCGTGATAGGTGCATTGGTGGATCAAGCTTGCACTCAGCACCGAAATGTCGACGCCGCGATCATCCATATCCTTGAGCTGAAGAGCCGGGTCGACCATCCGGATGGCCGCGGCCTGTCCCTTGTTCCTCACCTTTGCGAGGGGCAGCTTTCCTTGCTCCCATGCTTTGATGGTGGGCAGCATCCGGGACCTCACCATCCGCGACACCTCGCGCACCATGCCGTGCCGGGCGGCGAACGCCACGGCTTCGGGCAGCACGATGTGGGCGTGGAAGTCGACCGCATAGCCGCGGCGCTTGCGATTTCGGCGTGTGGTTTTGGTGGCCATGGCGCGTCCTGACTTACCTTTGAGTGGAGCCGCCGCAGGAATTGACGGCCTGCTCGGCGATGCGCTCACATTGCAGCGGGTCCAGATCCGCGCCGGCGACACCTATCGCGCCTACCGGGCGGCCCCCATCGAATATGGGCACCCCGCCGGGGACGGCCGCAAACGGATAGGGGATAATCTCTCCAATCCGGCTTAGGCCAGGCGTCGCCTCGCACCGGCCTGCGGCTTCGCGGCTGGTCATTCGAAAGTTCGCAGCGGTCACGGCAACCGCATCGGCCAAATCAGGAGACATGGGCGAGGCGCCGTCCATTCGGTCAAGTTGGATCTGATCGCCGGAACGGTCGATCACCACGACGGATATGGCCGCATTTTGGGCGGATGCCTCGCCGATCGCCGCATCGGCGAGGGCGATGCCATTATCGAGGCGCTCCTGCCGGCTCGCCGGCGGCGGGTCTTGGAAACCCGTGCCGGGACCAAAATCGGACGCGGGTTTGCCGTAAGCCTCCATCCATCGGTCTTCATCGCTGCCATGTTGCGATTCATAGGGAACGCCAAGCGCATAGCAGATGATCAGGTCTTCCAGATTGGCCGGCCGGCCGTCGATGATCAGTTGCTCAGGTGCGACGCCATCGACCGTGACGAAAGGGCCGATCGCCGCGCCGGTCGCCAGCGCGCCGACGACCACGTCGTTCTTTCTGATCAGCATGCCTCCCTGAGCGGCAAACATGGTATCCCGGGCGAACTCCCGGTAGCTGAAATAATGGCCGAGATAGCGGTGCGCCAGGCGCTCGAAAACGACCTCGCTGTTGACCCTCGACGCGGCGGCGCAGTAGGCCTTGGCCCGGGTCACGGGTATGGCGAACGGCTCGGCATCATCCATACGGGACGAACTGACCGGCGCGCCGCTTTCATCGACCGCGATGAACACGCCGCTCGAGGACAGTTCCTCGGCCTTGTCGACGGAGCGGCGAACCAACGCCCGCGCGTCGGAAAGGCATAGCGATTCGTCCTGGCTAAGCTTCATCAATCCTCCTCTCGGCTAGGCATTGCTGCTTCTGACATCGGATAGCTGCCGCAGGCGGTCCCCCATAAGATTCAGGGAAAGGACCGTCAGGAACATGAAAATCGACGGCACAAATGATATCCAGGGGTTTTCGGCCAATTCTTCAACCCCCTCGGCGATCATCCGTCCCCATGTCGGGGTGGGCGGCGGAATGCCAACGCCGAGGAAGGAGAGGGTACCCTCAAGAACGATGGTGAACGACATCACCAATAGGCTGTAAGAGGCAACCGGAACAATCACGTTGGGCAGCAGTTCGCGAAGGAGAATTCGCAGATTCGAGGCGCCTTGCGCCCGGGCTGCCAGCACAAACTCCCGTTGCGCGTAGAGAATCGTGTTTGCCCGGGAAATGCGGGTGAAATGGGGGATGGTGTAAAACGAGATGACCAGGATGACATTGATCAAAGTCGGCCCGGCGAAGAACAAATAGCCGATCGCCAGCACGATGTTGGGAAAGGCGAGGATCGAATCGACGAGGATACCCACCGCGCTATCGACCCGGCCGCGGAAATAGCCCGCCGACATGCCGAGGCACAGCCCGATCACGATACCGATCAGCGGGGCGCTGAAGCCGACGCCGAACGAGATCCGGGCGCCGTAAATCGTCCGCGTGAACATGTCGCGACCGAGATAGTCGGTGCCGAACAGGTGGTCGAGGGAGAACGGCGCGTTGATCGCCCGATAGTTCTGCACCGAAGGGTTTTGCAACGGAAGGAAATTGGCGAACAGGGCGGCGGCGGCGGCGGTGATAATAAATGTCGCGGCAAGCCAGAAGATCAGCCCCAGCTGGCTTTGGCGGCGGATATAGTCACTGGCGTCCGCTTGCCGGCGGCGGCCCAATAGCTTGCGGAACGGGCGAAGAACGGCGGATTGGTCCATGCCTGGCTCCCGGTCCCCTTAAGCCCGCCGCATCACGCGAGGGTCCAGCACCGCGTACATGAGATCGACCAGCAGGTTCATCCCGACATAGACCAGCGCGATGAAGGTCACCACGCCCTGGACCAGTAATTCATCCCGGGCATCGACGGAATCGATCAGCAGCTTGCCGACGCCCGGGATGCTGAACAGGGTCTCGACGACGATGGATCCGGCGACCAGATTGCCGAGTTGCAGCCCGAGCACGGTGACGAAGGTGAACGATGACGGACGCAGAGCATGATTCAGCAGAATTTGCCGCGTCGTCATGCCCTTCGACTTCGCGAGCGCAATGAAATCTTCCTGCAGGGTGGAAATGAGATCTGAGCGCAGCACGCGCAGCAGGATCGGCGCCTCCACGACCGCCATGGTCGTCGCCGGCAGAATATAGCCTTGAAGGTTCTCCAACGGGTCCTTGGCGAACGCGGTGTGCCCGGACGAGGGCAGCACCGGCCACCAGATGGCAAAAATCCAGATCAGCGCCGTACCCATGATGAAGAGCGGCACAGCCAGAGCGCCGAATGAAATTATTGAAATGCCCCGGTCGATGGGTTGGCCCGACTTGTAACCCGCCAAAAGGCCGAAGGGCACGGCAACGGCGATCGCCAATATCTGCGCCAGGATCATCAGTTCAAGTGAAACCGGAATCCGGACCGCCAGGGCCTCGGTGACCGACTGCGCGTTGATGTAGGAGCGCCCCAAATCGCCTTGGAACAGATTGGTCAGCCAAGCGAAATACCGGACGATCACCGGCTTATCGAGATTGAGCTCTTTCTCGAGGGCGGCCCGGTGTTCGGCGGTGACAACGGTTCCCGAATTCTCATCGATGAGCAACTGATCGACGAGATCTCCCGGCAGCAGATTCAGCATCATGAAGCTGGCGAATGTCACCAGAAAGAAGACCGGAATGAGATGCAGCAGCCGTGCTTGAAAATATTTCATCGTCTGGGCCGCGATCGTTTCAACCGCATCAACCCGCCAACCGGCGTTCGATTTCCGGCCAGGCTTTCCTTCCCGAGCGGGCATGTTGAGGTTTTTCGGGGTTTGGGGTTTCCGCCAAACAGGCCTCATATGAATCGCGGCCTTTGATCTTCTGCCACCAGGCGGTCACGTGGGGGTGTTTGCGGGTCCACAGGCCAGCGCATTGAAGCTCGTCCAGTCGCTCAATGAGCGGGCTCATGGCGGTGTCCGCAAGGCTGTATTCATCGGAAGCCAGCCATTCATGGCCGGTGAGCGACTCTTCCATGTCGCTCAGCATGGTCGTCAGGCCCTCAAGAGCGGCCGGAAAATCCGGGTTGTCGTAACCGAGTTCGACCAGTCGCCGCCGTCGGAGGCGCAATGCCGGGTTTGGGGTCTCCTCGATGTAGCGTTCAAGTTCCTCCGGAGACTTCTCGAGAACGATGGGGCGCAAAGAGACCGTGTAGGTCAGCGTCCCGATACAGAACAAACACTCATCGGCCCGCTTCATCCACCACCAGGTGCCGGCAATGCCGCGCGGGTCCGATGGCTTGAGGGGCGGGCCATCAAAGGCATCATCGACATAGTTGATGATGACCGAACTTTCGGTGAGAACCTCGTCATCATGGACCAGCGTCGGCACCACTCCGTTCCGGTTCAGCTTCAAATATTCCGGGGTTCGCAGATAGGCCCGCTCGACGGCATGGCCCGTATAGCCCACACCCTTTTCGGCAAGGGCAAGCCGGGCCTTCAGTCCGCAGGTCGCGCCGTGAAAATAATAAAGCTCCAACATTGATCGTTCCCTGCGTGACGCAGCGGTACGGCGGCTAGACCTCCACCCAATCCTCCCCGACCTTCAGGCGATGACCGATTTCATTGGCCTGTCCCAACGTCTGTTCGATGAAACACCCCTTCTTTGCCGCGCCGATGAGGCGTTTGAGGTCTTCCAGCGAGGCGTCGGAATCGATATCGATGTCGAGGTCGAAGCCTATGGGCTCGGTCTCATAGGGATTGCGCCCAACCACCGTGCCTCGCCAATGGCATCGCCCTGAGACGCTGACATCGTTTATCGGAATCCGCAGCCGTTTGGAGAACGCCCGGATCTGGGTCATCAGACAGGTCACCATGGCGGTTGCGAAATAGGCCAGAGGCGGCGGGGCCGAGCTATCGCCGCCATGCACCGGACCCTCGTCCGTCGCCATCTGAAAGGTGTTTCCGCTGACGCCGGAGTAAACGGTTACTTCGTTGCGCATCTTGCCCACGGCCTTGGCCGTGGCATCGATCACAACCTCGAACGTCTTTACCTCATCATCGCTCACTTGCACCCCCCGGTCTCGTGGTGTCGCGAACTACTACACCTCGATGATTTTCTCGGGGAATTTGTTGAGCCTGACCGGCGCCCCGTCGGTGATCTGGAAAGTATCCCCGATGAAGTGGCCCTTTCCGTAATCCTGTGAATACGGCCACGAGTGAAGAGCAACGGTCATACCCGGCTCGAACGGCTCGTTGGGGCCGATGCGCTCGACCTGAATACCCATCAAGTGACCGGCCAGCCGGCCATATACATTCTCTTTGATATAGACGTCGCGACCCGCGTGGCGCGCCTCCTGAAAAGTATTGCCCGGCCGCAGCTTGTCGACCGCGGCGTACAGGGCCTCGACCCCGACATCATAGAGATCGACCCATTCCTGCATCGGTTTGCCCAGGCTGATGGGGTGTCCCGATTGGGTACAATAACCGCCGAAGCGCGATGAATATTCTCCGGTGATGATGTCGCCTTCCTTCAGCTCCCGCATGGGCGGCATCGTGGCACCGAAGCGCGCGCCCACCGGCGCGGATTGCGGGTGGCTGACGATCAATTGAGAGAACGGGTCGTCACCGCCTTCGCGGTACATCACATATTTGACGATCCCCCAGACCTCGCATTCGAGCATGCCGGGTTTCACCCGGGACTCGAGCTCTTCGAACATCTTGTCGAGCATGTCGGCCGATTTTTCGACAAACACCATTTCGTGCTCGGAGTGGACCCGGGCGAGGCGCATGATGAGATCGTCGAAAAACGGAAACTCGACTTTCGGAAACTCGCGCTTGAGGGCGTCCATGACCTTCGCCGGCATGAAGTTGGACGGCTCCCACTCCCATATGTCCCAACCGCAGATGCCGACCCGACCGTTCTCGATCCCGAATTCGTTCAGGGAATCGACCACTGCCTCGTCATAGGCAAAGGTCTCGAGCTTAACCCGCCATCCTTCGCGGAAGTTGCGGATGTAGGAGATGGCCTTGGCCGTCGGCGTGTGGTGGCCGAAATTCTCGATCAAAATCGGCTCGCCTTCGCGGGGGAAGATGACGTACCCGACATTGGTGAAGGGATCGAAATAACCGGAGATCCAGACCGTCGCCGCGCGGCCGGCGATGATTAAGCAATCCAGATCCTCGATCTGCATGACTTGACGGAGTTGGCCGAATTTGCGTTCGAAATCTTCGTCGGGAAGCCTGGGATAATCCTCCGCCCGGGGATACATCCCCTTCAGATCCTCACCCCACCAGGGTGTTTCGGTGGATTTCGCCACCTCGTGGACTTGTGAAACCGTGATCGCGTGGTCGCCGGTTACGTTGTATCGGATGTTGGGCTTATCCATGTTGCCTTCCCCATTCCTTCGTCATTCGTGCAAATCGCGGCGGAACCGCGGAGCATCTCCTGGAGACGCCCCGCAGCCCTGAGATCGGTGTAGCCGGGCCGTGACTATTTCCGGTACAGCCGGTGATAGCCGAGCAACGGCGTCTGTGGTGCGTCGATGCCGCCGATGTTCTTCTTCTTGAACAGACCGGCGACGCCATAGGTAATGTGCAGATACGGCACCTCTTCGGCCTTGGCCTGCTCAAATTCGCAGTGAGCATTTTTGATCGCGTCATCGCCGCGCGCGGCATTCAATTTTTCGATCACCGCGTCGAGCTTGGGCGAATTGATCTTGAAGACGTTACCCTTGTGGCTCGAATGCATGTTGGTATCGAACAAGGTCGGGTGGGCGGCCAATCCGCCGAGGAACACCCAGGCATCCACCTTGCCGCCCGCCACGTTCTTGAATATGGCGCCGGGGCCCGGGCCGACCTTCTTCTGGTGAACCGTGACGCCGACATTGCGCAGCATTTCCTGCGCCACCTCAGCGGTTTTCGTGAACGGTCCGCCGTGGCTCCACATCGTGAACTCCACCGGCTTGCCGTACTCTTTCAGCAATGCCTTGGCCTTCTCCGGATTGTATTCCAGATGCTTGATATTGCCGCAATGCCATCGGCGGCTGGGGTCGAACCCCTCCTGAGCCAGTTCGGCGGTGCCGCGCGAGATGATGCTGGCAATCTGCTTGCGGTCGATCGCATGGGCCATCGCCTTGCGAACCCGGACGTCATTGAAGGGCGGGCGGCCCGAGTTGAAATTAATCACCCAGCCCGAATAGGTCCGGTAGCCCTGGATGAAGTCATAACCCTTGGCCTGTTTGGCGCGGTTGAATATGCCGCCGAAGGACCAGCTAACGTCGATATCGCCGGCCTTGATCTGGTTCCAGTTGCCGGCCCCCTCGGGACCCTGGGTGACCTTGTAGAAGATCTCGTCGGCGTGCTGTTCCTTGGAGTTCCAGTAATTTGGATTGCGGACCACGGTGATTCCCTTGCCGGTCACCCATTCCTTGATCATATAGGGACCCGCGCCGAGAAGCTGACGCGCGTACTCCGGATTGTTTTCGTTTGCCTTCGCGAACCCCGGAGGGTTGATCATCCAAACAAATTCCGCACCGGCCATCATGGAATCGAACGCGACATTCGGTTCGCTCAACTGAAATTCGACCGTGTACTTGTCGACTGAGCAACCGGATAGATGGGTGACACTATAGACCGGTTACATGGGTAACAGTGTTTATGGTTTGTTTTGCTTTGGTGCGGCCCGGCCGGGCCGCCCGGAAGCGGTGAAGTTTCTTGGTCT
>LXNI01002306.1_pt1 | contig 13623 bp, 11 predicted proteins | sample 809091 | NCBI WGS metagenome assembly LXNI01 (sample SAMN04870527, study PRJNA318959) | sponge metagenome | biome: 01000161; feature: marine sponge reef; material: water | host: Sarcotragus foetidus | place: Greece: Milos, Mediterranean Sea | collected 2013-05-29 | depth 5-7 m | reverse complement strand
CCGGCGCCAACTCACGGGTGCTCGAAACGGACGGCGAGGACATGGTCATCCGCGACCACGAGTGCTACTTCTCCTCGGCCCACGCCTCCAAGGACTCGGGTATTGCGCTCTCGCTGGCCGACGACGCCGGCCTTGATTTGCCGCTGGCCAAGGCCACGAAGGCGCAGTACGACCGCATGATTGAAGCCGGCAAGGGCGAACTCGACAAGTCGGGCATCGCGGAACTGACGTTCCCCGGCCGCAACTAAGTCGGCCAGCCTTCGGACAGGGCCGGAGCGTACGGCCCTGTCTGGTCGCTGACGCGGGCCGCCCGAGGCGTCAAGCAATCGCCTGGTCGGCCAGCTCCAGCGCCTCGTCCACTACGGCCAGGCCTTCGCGCAGTTCCTCGAGCGTGATGGTCAGCGGCGGGTTCACCATCAGCCAGTTCCAGCGAGTCATCGTCACGACGCCACGCTGAAGCATGTACGCGAACATCTCCTTCATTACGCCGTAGTTCTCGAAGGCCGGTTCGATCTGCGGCACCAGTGGTTCGCGGGTTTCGCGATTTCGCACCAGTTCCAGCGCCGAGAACAGGCCAATGCTTCGCGCCTCGCCGATGCTCGGGTGGCGAGCCGCCAAGGCCGCATATTCGGCTTTGAGCACCTCGCCCAGTTCGACGACTCGCTCCGGGATTCCCTCGTCGCGGTAGGCCTGAATCGTTGCCAGCGCGGCCGCGCAAGCCAGCGTGTGCGCACCGTAGGTCAGCCCGGCCCACAGGGGGTTGTCCTCAAAGTGGTATGCAATCTCGTCCGTCACAACCACGGCACCCAGGGGGACGGTTCCCGACGTCAGACCCTTCGAAATGGTCATGATGTCGGGCTCCACGTCCCAGTGCTCCACGGCGAACCAGCGTCCGGTGCGACCGAAGCCGGTCATCACTTCGTCGGCGATCAGCAGCACGTCATACTCGTCGCAGATTTCACGGACGCGCTGCAGGTAGCCGTCCGGGGGAATGATCACGCCGTTGGCGCCGGCCACCGGCTCCAGGATTACGGCCGCCACGTGATTCGGACCTTCGAGCCGGATCACCTCGGCGATGTCATCGGCACAGCGCCGGGCGCAGTTCAGGTCGCAGTTGGGGCCATCTGAACAGAATCGGCAGCGGTAGGGATACGGATCGGCGGCGCGCACGATGCCGGGAATGCCAGGCTCGGTGGCCCAGCGGCGCGCCTCGCCAGTGAGCGAAAGCGCACCGTAGGTGGAGCCGTGGTACGAGCGGCGGCGTGCCACGATTTTCTGGCGGCCCGTGGCCAGCCGCGCGATTTTGACCGCGTGGTCCGTCGCCTCGGCCCCGCCCAGGGTGAAAAAGCTCTTGCACAGCGACCCTGGCGTGATCTCCGCCAGTTCGCGACCCAATTCGCCACGCGGCTCCGAGGCGAAACGCGGGTTCACGTAGCACAGCTTGTCGGCCTGCGCCTTGATGGCTTCCACCACCGCTGGGTGCTGGTGCCCAATGTTGACGTTCATCAGCTGGGCGTTCAGGTCCAGCAAGCGTCGCCCATCGTGGTCGTACAGGTAGGACCCTTCGGCGCGCTCCACCGCCACCGGACGCACGGCGCCCTGCGCCGCCCAGTCGAAGAACGTGTATTCCCGGTTCAGTTCAGCGATCTCGGCAGCCGTCGGTCGGGCGCTCATCGTCGTGGTCATGGCGTCGGCTCCAGGAACGGGTCGGGCGTCACCGGCTTTCAGTGGCTCAGCCTACTGGAAACCGCTGTCCCCTTGGGTTCGGTCGGCATCAATCACTGCACCCGGCGTCAACCGGCGAGGCACGCAGAACGCCGCAAGGTCAATCGACCCGGTCTACTCTGGCCTCGCCACTGTCAGCGAGGCCTTGCTTGATGCCGTCTGATCACGATTCCGCCGGCGCCTCGGGCGCCCGCGTGACCGCCGAAGTCGAGGTGGATCCTGCCGTCCAGCGCGTTGTGGTCGTTAGCGACCTGCACGGCTACCGGGAGCCGTTGGAAGCGCTTGACCAGCGGCTTGGCGAGCTGACCGGGACGTATCTGGTCTTCGTCAACGGCGACATCTTCGGAGGCGGCATTGACGGCCGCTTCGCCGTCGAATGGACGATGCGCCGCGCCGCCGGCCGCACCGTCCGGGGAAACCACGACAGCGCGATCTTCGACTACCTCGACGCCGGGGCGACGTTGGGCCAGAACGCCGCCGCCGACACGGAGCTCGGAGCCTTCCGAGAGATGGCTTCCGACCAGCTTGAATTCGTGAGGTCGCTGCCGGATGTCCTGCACGTGCGTTGGCGCGGACGCACCCTGCGTCTCATGCACGGTCACTTCAACCTGCGCACGCCCGATGGCACCAACTGGCGGCTTACGCCCGCTGAGTTGACCGAACGATTCGGCGACCCGGCCGTGGACCTGACGGTGATTGGGCATACCCACTACCCATTCGTCAGCCACGGTGCGGAAGCCGCGGTTGCCAACTCCGGCTCCGTGGCCGCGCCGCTGTTCCGCTACCTTGACGAGGCGGGGCACGAGGTTGACCGCCGTGCCGCCGATCCGAACCTGTCAGTCAACGACACGCGGCCGTCGTTTCTCACGATCACCGAAGCCGGCGGCCAACTCCAACCGACGGTCCAACGCTTCGACTACGACCGCACGAAGCTCCTTGAGCGCCACGCCGCCGAAGACAACCTCTACATGCCGCTCGAAACCCGCCGCGCTTGGATCATGGACGCGCATGCGCCCGGGCCGAGGAGTCGCCGAGTGGCGCGCTAGTTGCGGAACGCCGGCTTGTCGGCCTGGCCGGGGCGCAGGTAACCCCAGCGACGCAGCTTCTCCCAGCTTTCCTTCGGCGTGCCCTTCATGTACTCGGTCACCATCCAGTCACCGTAGTCGTTGACGGGAATGCGAGCGAGCACGCCTTCCAACTCCAGGTAGAACTCGCGCGCGCGGTCGTTCTCGCTCTCGATCAAGTTCACCTGCTCGGTCGGGTCGTCGGCCAGGTTGTACAGCATGTCGCGGCCGTCGCTGGTCCAGATGTACTTCCAGTCGTCGCGGTAGTAGGCCCGCTGGGCACGGAAGAAGCGGCGTAACTCGAAGGCCCGGCCCTGGCGCGTGACGCGCTCCAGCATGTTCACGGGATAGGCGAACTCGCACAGTGCATAGCTACGGGCGTCGCCGTCGCGAGCGCGCAACAAGCTGTGGCTGCTCTCCCCGAGCCACTCCTCCTGACGTTCCGCGCCAATCAGGTCGTAGATCGTCGCCACCACGTCATGCGTCTGCGTCAACTCCGAAACCCGCGTGCCCGGCTCGAATGCCGCCGGATACCGCACGATAAGCGGCACATGGGCCACGGCCTCGAACACGGTCAACTGGTGGTTCCAGTACGGCGGATGTTCCTCGATCACGTCGCCGTGGTCCGAGGTCACCACCACCATCGTGTCGTCCAGCGATCCGGAATCCCGCAGGTAGCTGACGACCCGCCCTATCAAGTCGTCGACGTAGGCGGCTTCGCCGTCCATCAAAGCGTAGAGCTTGTCCCGCACGTCGTCCGGCATGCCGTCCATCCGCGAGGGATCGGCGAAGCCGCCTTGATCTCGGTTGAGTTGCCGGGCCTCTTCACGACTGACGTCCGGCGCCCAGCGTGAGTGCCAGGGCTCAGGCGCGATGTACGCCGTGTGCGTGTCGTTGATGTTGACGAACATGAAGAACGGCCGCTCGTCTTCCTCATGGCCACGCAGCCAGCTGAGCATCTGCCGAACCACCTGCGCGCCGCCCTTGTCGTCGTCGGGCTTACCGAGCGGCGGCAGCACGTAGTTCCAGTCCATGAAGCCGCGGTGCAGCGCCGAACTGGCGCTCATGTAGGCGTTGTTGGAGATGCCCACGGTCGCGTAGCCGAGTTCGGTCAGTTCCTCGCCGATCGTGGGGTACTCCTCGCTCAAGCGTTCGTAACGGCCGTCGGCGCCATGGGTGCTGGCGTAGTGGCCGGTCATCATCGAGGCGTGCGACGGCAGGCACCACGGCGCAGACGTGATGTTGCGCTCGAACACCGCACCCTCGTCCGCCAGCCGATCCAGCGTGGGCGTGACGCCACGCGGGTCGCCGTAGGCCCCCAGGTTGTGGGGGCGCTGCGAGTCCATCACGATCCACAGGATGTTCGGGCGTCTGGCCATGAGCGCGCCCTCCACTTGAGGGGAATGCACGGGAGTTTAGCGAAGCGGTCGTCATCTGCCACCTGGACCGGAATCACCCGCCTCGAAGCTTCAAGGCGAAGAGTCCTTGGGGGCGTGCGCATCGTGATGCCGGCTAGCTGCGTTTGGGCAGACAACGTGACACACTCCGTTCAGTTGCAAGCGCCACGCAGTCAGGAGATCGCACTGAACTACCGAAACCTAGGCCGCACAGGGATCAAAGTTAGTCCCCTGTGCCTGGGATGCTGGAACTTCGGCAACGCGACGGACCGTGACGACTCTCTGGCGATCATTGATCACGCGCTGGACGCCGGGATCAACTTTATTGACACGGCGAATTCGTACGGCCGCGGAACGAGCGAGACGATCGTGGGCGAGGCGCTGCGGGAACCGCGCCGGCGTCAGCGAACGGTGCTGGCGACGAAGGTTCACTTTGCGATGAAAGACGACGATCCGAATGCGCAGGGCAACAGCCGGCGGCACATCCTGGAGCAGTGCGAGGCGTCGCTGCGGCGCTTGCAGACGGACTACATCGACCTGTACCAGATTCACCGCCCATCGTCAGACGTTCCCCCGGACGAGACGCTGCGGGCGCTGGACGACCTGGTTCAAAGCGGCAAGGTGCGCTACATCGGTACGAGCACGTGGCCGGCCTGGCAGGTGGTGGAGTCGCTGTGGGTGGCCGAGAAACTGAGTCTGAACCGGCCGATCTGCGAGCAGCCGCCGTATCACCTGCTGGATCGGCGGATCGAGCGTGAGTTGGTGCCGATGGCGCAGACATACGGGATTGGGATCATCCCGTGGGCGCCGCTGGCCAGTGGGTTTCTGACCGGGATCTACCAGCGGGACACGGCCGCGCCGCCGGGCACACGGTTTGAGAGGAACCCGGAAACGCAAGAGCAGCGAAACCTGCATAGCGAAGCGGCTTTCGCGGTGCTGGACGAGGTTTCGGCCATCGCCAACGAAAAGGGTTGCAGCCCCGGTCAACTGGCTTTGGCCTGGAATATGGGGCAGCCCGGGATTATCGCGCCGATCGTGGGGCCGCGCACGCTGGAACACTGGAAGGGCAACCTGGGGGCGCTGGAGGTTTCGGTGACCGACTCCGACCGGGAGCGGCTGGACGCGGTGGCGCCGCCGGGGCGAGCCATTGCGCCGTACTACGAGGCGCAGTGGGGACCGCGTAGCTATCGGTAGCTTGAAAGAGGAGGTAGCCATGCGGGTGCATGCCAGCCTGAGCGGTGGACGGTTGCCGGACACGAGTCTTGGTGACCTGGCGCAGGAACCGGCGTTTTCCACGGCCGAATACCAGGCACGGGTGGATCGGGCGCGCGCCGCGATGGACGCGCCAGGGCTGGACGCGCTGGTGGTGATGAACCCGGCGAGCGTCTTTTATCTCTCCGGCTACCAGACATTCGCGGTCGACGGCGGCGCCTGCCTGGTTGTGCCACGGGAAGGCGAACCGGCGCTGGCGATGGATCCGCCGGAATTTGGCGGGGCAATGCTGGGCGTGTGGTTCGACGAACTGCATGGGTACCCGCCGGAGATCGAGCGGCCGGCGTATGCGGCGGGGATGCTGGCCGAGCGTGGAGTGTCACGCGGGCGAATCGGGATTGACGGCGCCGTATGGGGCGCGACGGCGTCGTTTTACGCCGGGCTGGCACACGCGCTTCCGTGGGCGGAGCTTGTCGACTCGACCGACTTGCTGATCGAGCTGAAGCGGCGCAAGTCGGCGGCTGAAATCGCGCACATCGGCAGCGCGGCGCTGGCCACTCAGGCAGCGGTGGAGGCCGCGACCTCGACCGCGGCGGCCGGCGTTTCTGACGGTGAGGTCGCGGGGGCGGCGTTCGCAGCCATGGCGCAGGCAGGCAGCGAGTATCCGTGCCTATCGCCGATCGTGACGAGCGGCCGCCGCTCCGGGATGCTGCACACCACCCACAAGCGGCACACCATCCAGCCGGGCGACAACGTGCTGCTGGAGATTGGGGGTTGCGTACAGCGCTATACGGCGCCGCAGATGCGCACACTGACCATAGGTCCGCCCGCCACCGAGGTGCGCGCAGCGGGCGACGCGTGCTTGGCCGCCCTGAGCGCCGTGCTCGAGGCCATGGGGCCGGGCATCGCCGCGCGTGACGCGGCGGAGGCGGGCTGGCGCGAGCTAAGAGCCGCGGGCGACGATCTGGTGTTTCACGGCACCTTCGGCTACGGCATCGGGGCGGGCTTTCCGCCGAACTGGGCCGATGCTTCAGGCTTCATTCGCAGCGACCAGGACACCGTATTGGAACCGGGCATGGTGTTTCACCATCCGGTCGCCGTGCGGCGGCTGGGGGAGTTTGGGGTAGCGTTTAGCGAGACGAGCGTGATTACCGAGGACGGCTGCGAAGTCTTGACGCAGGGACCGCGGGAACTGATCGAGAGGTAGCGTCGTGGAACAGCGACGGGTGGGCCTGGTGTGGCCGGAACCGGTGCAGGACCGGCACCGGGCGGAACTGCAGGCATTCATCGGGCCAGACCTCGTGCTGGATATTGAACCCATCAGGACGGAGTCGGCCCCGGAACAGAACATCACGCTGGCGCTGGTGGAGGGGCTGGCGCGGGATCCGGAGAACGGGCACGCGGCCAGGCGGCTGGCCGAGCGCGGGGCGCTGGCCGTGGCATACGGGTGTACGTCGGGGAGCTACGTGCTGGGTCCGGAAGGCGACGCGGCCATCATCGAGGAGATGCGGGCTGCATCCGGCGTGCCCGCGACGACGACTTCATCGGCTGTCGTTGAGGCCCTGCGAGTGCTGGGCGCGCAGTCCGTGGCAGTGCTATCCCCGCACATCGACGATCTCAATGAGAGGCTGCGGGTCTACCTGGAGGCTGCGGGTTTCGGCGTCGCGGCCATGGTAGGGCTGAACCTGCGTAGCGATATCGAATCCGTCGAGCCGGCGAAGACATGCGAGATCGTGGAATCGCAGGTGGACAGGCCCAACGCCGACGCGGTGTTTGTCAGCTGCACGGGCATGCGCACGGCGGCGATCATCGACGACCTGGAAGCGTCGCTGGGCAAGCCGGTTGTAACGGCCAACCAGGCGACGCTGTGGCACCTGGCACGGCTTGCCGGTCGCTGGGGCGCATTCGAGGGAGGCGGCAGACTGCTCGCCTACCCGGCGAAGGCGCCAGCGGCAGCACTCTAAGTCCCGTCAAGGACCGGCCGCCACGGCAAGTCGCGCAGGAGAGCGGTTTCCGCGGATTCTCGGCTAATTCAAAGTCTGATTTTGAATTAGCCGAGTCTTGTCCGTTTCCCGACACCGCGAGCCGACCTGTGGAGCTGGAGGTGGCTGTGGGGTCAGGTTGTCGGGTTGGCCTCCTCCGATGTGAATTGGAATGAGTAGAGTTCGGCGTTTCGGAGGGTGATGCGGAGGCGGCGGTAAGGGGCGCCGGGGCGGCGAGGATCGGGGTCGCCGCCGTCGCCGAGCGGAATCTCGGGGTCGCCATTCCAGGTGACGGCGTGGTCCAGGGCGTCGCCGGTGAATGGGTCGCTGTCGGCCTCGGTTGCGCCGGGGAGTGGGCGGTCCTGGGCGTCGGTGACTTCGACGCGGAGGTAACCGCCGGGTCGGCAGCGGGCGTTGATGTGCAGGCGGTCGCCGGGTGCGACCAGCGGCTCGGTGACGATGAGGCCTTCGCGCTCGCGACCGGCGTCCAGCGACACGAAGCCATCGGGCCGCATGCGGGCGAGGCCGAGGGCGTAGCCGACGTTGCTCATGTCGTTGACCTCGGGCAGATGGTCCCAGGCCGTGGAACCGGCGTACTGTTCGGGCGGACCGGCGAACCACCAGTCGTGATGGTTGCGGGAGCCGCCGTAGTAGACGCGCAACTTGCCGTCGTCGCCGGCTACGGGCGGACTGGACACGTTGACCATGAACTGATCCCAGGCGCCCGCAGGGCCCGGTTCCAGCCAGGGACGGCCAGGCCAGACGCGGCGCCAGGTGCGCCCGTCGCGGCTGTGGGTCAGCTCCACGTGCATGGTGTTGCTGACCATGTTGAACACGCCCATGAACCCGAGCCACTGTGCGCCGATCCGGTAGAGCGACATGCCGTAGAACGACGTGTCGAGATTGTCGATATCGGGATCGGGGGCCAGCACGAGTCGGGGCCGCGTCCAGTGGTGAAAGTCGGCGCTTTCCATCATGAAGACGCGGCGGCGGTTGCGACCGCCGGGCTGGTCGGTGGCCACGTCAAAGGTTGGTGTGCCGCCGGTTGGTCCCAGGGGCGGCAGGCGCAGCGGGTCGGGCGCGCCCACCATGAATGGGTGCCGCGTGATGGCCAAATAGCCGCGGGACTCGGGATCGACGGCGACGATGGCCGTGTCGTCCAGACGCGCGCGCTCGGCGCCGACCACAGGGGGCTCGTCCAGCGGCGTCCAGTGAATGCCGTCGGGCGAGACGCCGTGGCGAACGACTCCTCCGCCGACCTCCTCCTCGGTGGGGGGCACGTGGAAGTACAGAGCCTTGTAGCGGCGCGAGTCGTCGGTCTCCCACGGGTCGCGCAGCAGGCCCATGGAGTGCGGAGAGCCGTCGACCTCCGAGCCCATTACGACGTTGGTGTCCTCACCGTCGTGTGTGAACACGCCCATGGGTGGTTTGATAAAGGTCTCGCCGTCGTCGGAATGCGCGTAGAGGTAGCGCATGCGGGCGTTGGCCCAGGCGTGGATGGTTCCGCCCTCGCCGCGGGCGAGCTTGTCGCGATCCAGCCACCAGTCCTCGTACATGCAGTGGGTGCGCCCGGTTCCCGCGTCTTGCCAGGCTTGCCAACCGTTGAACGAGAAGTAGGTGATGTTCTCCCAGGGCCGGTCGGCCTGGATGACGGGGTTGGCCGGCGACTTGCTCGGCCTGTGGACTGTCCGCGTGACGTTAGCGGCGGCGCTAACGACGCCGTTGTCGAAGAAGTATTGCGGCGCATCGCCGATCACGAGTTCCGTCGGGTCCAGGCGTGGCATGGGCTACGTCTCAGTTGCAGAGGGCAAACCGGCAGGCGCCACCATAGCGGGCGCGAGCGGATCTGCGAGCGGCGGTCTGGTCAAACGAATATGGCGTTGCGTCGACATCTGGCTACAGCCACAAGCCTGAAGCCAGTTTCCGCGGCCTGACCGGCCGCGTGCTCACCGCGTCCGGGACGGCTAGGCTGATTGCACGCTGTTGGAACACCGAACGCTCTGGCGGTGACGGCGACATCGCGCGGGCCAGCAACTCACGGGAGATCGGCATGACCGCTGACGCCCTGCCGCTTATCGGGCTGATGCTCGGCGACGCCTGCGGCATCGGGCCTGAGGTTGCCGTGAAGGCGATGGCCTCCGGCGCGGTCGGCGATCACGCTCGGGTTGCGATCGTCGGCGACGTGCGCGTTCTCGAGCAGGGCATGCGGGACGCCAGCCTGAGAATCGACTTTGATGTCTATGAGACGCTCGACGAGGTGACCTGGCCGCGTCGCAGCGTTCCGGTCGTCGACCTCGGCAACATCGATCCGGACCAGCTCGAGCGAGGCCATGTCTCGCCCGAGTCCGGCCGCGTCTGCGGCGAAACGCTGAAGCACATGATCGGTCTCGCGTCAGCCGGAGCCCTTGATGCCATCTGTTACGCCTCGCTGAATAAGTCCGCGCTGCACCAAGGCGGATGGCGATTCCCAGACGAGGCCCACATGTTCGCCGACCTCGCCGGGTCCGACGGTCTCTTCGGTGAGATGAACGTCATTCCCGAGTTCAGCACGTTCAGGGTCACGTCGCATGTTGCACTGCGCGACGCGGTCGACATGATCACGCCCGACCGCGTGACGTCCGTCGTACGACTGGCCGACCAGACGCTGCGAAGGATGGGCAAGCAGCCTCCGCGTATCGCCGTCGCCGCGTTGAATCCTCACGCAGGGGAGCATGGCTTGTTCGGCGACGAGGAAATCCGAATCATCGGCCCTGCCATCGAGCGACTCCAGGCCGAGGGCATTCAGGTGGCTGGACCCATCCCCTCGGACACGATCTTCCTACGAGCGAAAAGGGGGGAGTTCGATGGCGTGGTAATGATGTACCACGACCAGGGGCAGATCGCGACCAAGCTCCTCGGCTTCGGGAAGGGCGTCACGGTGCTCGTCGGCCTGCCCGTCACGTTCACGACGCCGGCGCACGGCACGGCCTTCGATATCGCCGGACAGGGCATCGCCGACCCAGGTGGGCTCGAGTACGCCCTGCGCCTTGCGGCGCGCCTCGCAACTCAAACCGCGCCAGCTGCGTAATCGCGAGGTACCGCGCGTTCAATTCGGCCATTGGGTCGTCGACCGTCGCGGCGCGGTCAAGCGCGAAGATCAGGTTGACCGCCTAACTGACCTGAGCCGTCGTTAGCAGGCCGTCGGTCTGCCGGAGGCTGAATTGCGGCGCCGCTGTCGGGCCTGAACGATCACACGGCGGCGGACGGTCCGCATCACTAAATCCAGATCAGGTCCATCCTCGGCCGCCGCCAGCCCGGCCAGCACTCGATCCATTGCGGCCAGGTCGCCGGCGTCGAACTCGTGTTCGGTGGCCCACGCGCGCAGAGCCTGCAGGACCGCGCGTCGAGGTTCCAGCATCAGGGCACGCGCCGTGGATCGTTGAGCGGAGTCATACATCAGATCGGGGGTTGCGGGAAATTCCATGGTGCGGATCAAGAGCCGGCGTCCTTAGGGAACATAGGCGGGACATGCAACCGCCGGTAATGGATTTATATTCCCATGAATGAGAAAAAATGTCAATCTTGAGACTCAGTAATTGCATATGGCATACTCCAATGATTCAGCGCCAGCCATAATCCACCCATGACCGAGCGTAAGCACCACCAACGTGACGAGTTCGCTCGCCGGCTGCGCGCCTACATGGGCTATGCCGATCGCACGCTGGACGACGTGGCCCGGAGCCTGCACGCGGCCGGCGTGAGCGCCAGCGTCAGCACGATCAACCGCTGGACGCGCGGGCAGTCGGTTCCCAATATCGTCGCGGCTCAGGCCTTGGGGCAGCTGGTCGAGCAGGCCGGACTGGTCGCGCCTGGCGAGGGTGTCACCTGGCTGCTCGGCGCCAGTTCGCCGGTCTTCCCGTTCGAGACGTTCGACGCAGCGCCCAACCTCGATCATGCGGTTCGAAGCTGGCAATTCAACACCGCCAGCCCGGCGCTCGCCGAAGCGCTGGCCGAACGCGGCGTCCCCCGCGGCTACCGTCAGCCCCTCGCTGCCTTGCTGGCGCAATTGCTGGCTGAGATCGAACCGGAAGATTCCCATCTGCCGTTAGCCGACAGCGACGCGAATCGCTAAAATGCAAAACGCTGCCTTGCCGCAGCCTGGCGGAAGTGGCTCAGTGGTAGAGCATCTCCTTGCCAAGGAGAGGGTCACGGGTTCGAATCCCGTCTTCCGCTCCATCGACTCTTCCCAAACCTGTTGAGGGACCCCGGCCGAGGGGGTCCAGGACATCCCCGCGTCATCCCGATGTCCGGAAACGTAGGCGTCCAAGTCCCGTGCGGCCGCCCTCTGCGAGGTCGGGAGGGCGTGCGCGTAGAGGTTCGCGGTCGTGGTTTTGTCCCGGTGCCCCAGGCGCTCACTGACCACCGGCAGCGCGTGGCCGCGCGCCAGCAGCAGGGAGGCGTGCGTGTGCCGCAGGTCGTGGAGCCGCGTGGTTCGTGGGAGCCCCGCCCGCGCAAGCGCCGCCCGCACCCAGCGGTACACCGTACTCACTTGGAGCGGCTTGCCCATAGCATCCGACAGCACCAGATCATGGTCGGCATAGCCTGCGCCCAGTTGCTGCCGCTGCCTGTCTTGCCGCGCACGTTGCTCGCGCAGCGCCGTGAGCCCAAACGGTCCCAGATCCACGATGCGCGCCTGATGGGTCTTGGTCGGTCCAAAGACGAGTCCGCGGCCCTGCACCGGCGTGAGGCTCCGGCGCACGACCACAAAGCCGCGGTCAAAGTCAACGTCCGCCCATTGGAGCCCCAGCAGTTCACCGCGACGGAGGCCGCCGAGCACGGCCAGCACCAACAGCGGGTAGACCGGCTGCGACGCGTTTGTCGCGAACAAGCGCTGGAGCGCCGGCTGGTCGAGGACCGTGACTTTGCGTTGCGGGATCCGCGGCAGTTCGACGGCGTCCGCCGCGTTGCGCGACACCAACTGCCAGGTGACCGCCTGGGTGAGCGCCTTGTGAATCACCGCATGAATCAAGTGCACCGTGGCCGGAGCAAAGCCCTGCTCAATGGCCGCGTCGCAGAGGCGCTGGACATCGGCCGGGGTGACCCGGCGCATCGGAAGATGTCCGACTTCGGGGACGATGTGGCGAGCCACGATGCCCGCGTACCTGGCATGCGTGCCCGGTCGCTTGTGCAGCCGGACATGCGGCAGCCAGCGCTCGTGCAGGTACCCGCTCAGTGAGCTTCGGCCGGCACCCGCCGAAACCCCGAGTTCGACCTCGCGTTCGAGATCCGCAGCCACGCGTTGGGCATCGCGGCGTGTGCCTTTGACGGTGCGGGATCGATAGCGCTTGCGACCACGGTCGTCGCGCCCGTCATAGACGCGGACGCGCCACGCTCCGCGTCGGAGGCGTTGGATAGAAGCCATAGCTGTACCACCTAGGGATTGAGGTCCGGCAGGTCCGAATGACCGGCGGCCGGACGTGGATTGTTGATCAGCCGCATCAGCGCGGCATAGGGAATTCGAATGTGCCGACCAACGCGGAACGACGGAATCGTGCCGTCTTGGACCGCTCGGCGTACGGCCTTCGGTCCGGTCCGAAGCAGGGCGGCCGCCTCGTCGACCGTGAGCACGGCCGGCGGATCGGCAGCTGCGGTCGGCGTCATCGTGGATCACCGGCGCGCCGAACGCTGCCGGGTGGACAAGTGCCGCCCAATCGATTCGGGGGTCTGGCGCGGCGGGCGTCGTCCGCTTTGGATGCGCCGTCGACCGCTGGCCAGTTGGGGCCGACGTGAGGTCTTGTCGTCAAGATTGAGCCAATCGTGCCCATGGGCTGGAGGGGGCAACGTTCGTCGTACATGGCCGTCTTCGGTTCCGTCCGCACGTGACAACTGTACGCACCTCCCCGCCGCGGAGACACGCAGGATTCCGTAGCCGTTCGGCGAAGATCCACGCGACAGAGGCCACCTGCAGACGAGGACTTCGCATGCGAGATTCCTGGTCCGGGGGTCGTCTTGCGACGAACTCATCGCCTAGTGGCTGTACTCATCTTGGGGCGTGATTGCCGTCGACCGGCCTCCAGCGTGCCGGGCTGATTTCCAAGGGTGTGACGTGCTCGATGTCCGCGACCTGACGCGACCGCTGGCGCGAGACGGCGAAGTGTCGGCGCCCGCAGACGTCACCTCCTAAGCCCCACTGTCCGCAGCGGTCATGGCATGAGGCCAAGATCCTTCAGACTCAGGGCCCGGTCACCGCCGATGATTACGTGA
>LXNI01002305.1_pt1 | contig 13629 bp, 17 predicted proteins | sample 809091 | NCBI WGS metagenome assembly LXNI01 (sample SAMN04870527, study PRJNA318959) | sponge metagenome | biome: 01000161; feature: marine sponge reef; material: water | host: Sarcotragus foetidus | place: Greece: Milos, Mediterranean Sea | collected 2013-05-29 | depth 5-7 m | reverse complement strand
TATCCGTTCGTATTGTTCCTGTGTCAGTTCCATACGCTAATTATGCTATCCGGACAGCCCGACCCCCGGCATTTAGTGTCAACACGCCCTAGTCGCGGGGTACCCAAAGGCCTCAGTCAGCGGCCCCAGCCAACCCTCTACCAGTCGAGGCCTACTGCGGTGGTGAGGAATCCGGTGAAGGGCGCAGCCACCCGGCAGGTGTCGGCGTAGAGGTCGATGAAGTCCGGGGCGCAGGTTTCCTCTTCCGAGAAGCTGGTAGTGGCCACGAACGACTTCAACTTCAGGTAGTGGATCAGGGGGTGGTGGGGGTCGAAACCCCTCGGGCCGCGTTTCAGCGATTCCCCTTCCAGGGTAAAGGTGGATGCGAAGTCGGGCTCGTCCACGATCTGGCGCCATCTATCGGGGTTCTCGACGATGGCTTCCCGTATCTTTCCGGCGGTGGTCGCGTTCGGCCTCCATAGGCCTGCGCCGGCGAACACCATGCCGGGTTCGAGGTGCAGGTAGAGCCCGGGTCCGTGCACGTCCCGCCCCGCCTCGTGGCGGAAGTGGACACCTGCGTTGGTCTTGTAGGGGGTCTTGTCCTTCGAGAAGCGGACGTCGCGATAGATGCGAAATACCGACCCGCCGGACCGCCGGGCGTCGGCCACCATGTGGGGGCTGATGCTCGCGAGCCGATCCTCGAAGTCGTCCACGAACCGGAGAAGAGGATACTGAACGTCGGTCCGGTACCGCTGCTTGTTCGCTTGGAACCAGTCGCGCCGGTTGTTAGCGGCCAGGTCTTCGAGGAAGTCGAACAGGGAGGGCGTGAAGTGCGCCATCAGCAGGCTGACCAGGACCGGATACGTTCCACGGTGATCGCTATGGCGGGGCCGGGAGGAGGTTGGCCGGCATACACGGGATACTTCTCCGTCAGGAGCTCGAGGGCGGTCTCTCGGAGGGGCCCGTCGCCCGCGATGAGAGCGGTCCCGTCCAGCCGTATCCACCAGAGCCGGTCCCAGTCGTCCTCGTAGTGATCCACGAGCACGGACACATGCGGGTTGGCCTCGATGTTGCGGATCCGGCGCAGGCGCAGGGTGGTCTTCGGCTTGGCGTCTATCGCGGTGTAGATGACCCTGTCTCGATAGGCGAACACGATGGGCACCAGGTGGGCCCGGCCCGCGCCATCGGTGGTTCCGAGAGTGGCCGACCGGGCGTCGGAGAGACGCTGGTGTATCCAGTCGGGCGAGAGGCGCATGGTTCAACCGGCCGTTCACGTAGGGGCAACCGTCCCCAACAGTCTGATGCGACGGTTCTTGCCCGGCAATTCCGGTTCCCGGGTGGCTCCCGATTCGCTATCGTTGCCCCGTAGTCGTCACGGAGGCGGAAAGGGTGCCCGAGGAATTCTTGTGGAAGGGCCGGCTCGGCCCGATGAACCTCCGGGTTTCGGACACCACGTTCCGTCCGTCCACCATCTCGACCTTGATCGCTCGCGAGCTTCACATCCAGGAGGGCGAGGTGGCCATCGATGTCGGATGCGGATCAGGGGTGCTGTCGATCATTGCCGCCAAGCTCGGCGCCCGCCACGTACACGCCATCGACAAGAGCCCGGATGTGATCGAGGTGGGTCGCGCCAATGCCGAAGCCAACAATGTGGCTGATCGGATCACGTTCTATCAGGGCGACCTGTTCGAGCCCCTTGCCGACGATGTCCGAGCAGACGTGATCATCGGCGATGTGTCCGGCATCCCCGACACCCTGGCGGACGAGAGCGGCTGGTTCCCGACCAGGGGCGGGGGCGGCACCCGGGGGAGCGAGCTTCCAATTCGCATGCTGGTGGAGGCCAGGCGCCGCCTGAGCGCCGGCGGACGGCTCTTCCTGCCCACCGGATCCCTCCAGGACGAGTCCTCGATCATCGAGGCCGCACGGCGCCTCTACACCAAGGTGAGGAAGCTCACCGAGCGAGCCATACCCCTACCGAGCAAGCTCGCTACCAGCCAAGTGCTTTCCGACCTCGTGGAGCGTGGAGTGGTCCGGATCAGCACCCGCGGTTCGCGGTCCATCTGGGAGGCCCGGGTGTGGGAGGTCTCAGGCGTCGCCTGAGGTCGTGGATTCCTCTCCGGCCGCCGGTACCGGCCTCCCCGGCGCGGTTGTCCTGCCGGAATCATGAGACTTCGTGTTGGTGAGATACTCGCGGCAATCGACCGGCGGGCGCCGTTCGCTTCCGCGGCCGAGTGGGACGCGGTGGGTCTCCAGATCGGCGATCCGGAGCGCAAGGTCTCGGCCGTGGCAGTGGTCCATGAGCTCACTACCACGATCCTGGATGGGATCGTCTCTGTCGGGGCGGAGCTGGTGGTCACCTACCACCCGCTGCTGTTCCGTCCGTTGACCTCGATAACCGCCGTGCCCGGCGCCGAGGGGCGGGTCTTCGCCCTGACGGAAAGGCGGGTGGCCGTTATTTCGGTACACACCAACTGGGACGCGGCTCCGGGTGGATCCTCGGATTCGTTGGCCACCGCCCTGGATATTCGAGACTCCGAGGGCTTCGCATCCTCGATTACCGGAGCCGGGGACCAGATCTGGTTCGGCCGGTGCGGATCCTTCGGCGGCTCGGTGGGCGATCTTGCCGACCTCGCGCAGGCGCGGCTCGGTGCCCGGCCGCGCCTCTCCGGCTCGCTAGGTCGCGTAGTCCGCCGCGTGGCCGTGCTGCCGGGCTCTGGTGGATCGCAGGTCGAGGAAGCCATCTCCGCCGGCGCCGATGCCTACGTAACGGGCGACGTCTCGCATCATGAGGCCCGACGGGCCGCAGACTCGGGAATGGTGATGGTGGATGCAGGCCATGCTCCGACGGAACGTCCGGGCGTACGAGCCCTCTACGATCTGGTGGCCGGCATCGTGGACAGGCCCGTCGAGTTGGTCGGGGGCGACGACAATCCGTGGGGGCATTGATGGAAAGATTTACCAGCTTCTCGGATCTCCTCGAACTGCAACAGGTGGACTCGCTCATCGACAAGCTACGCGGGGACCGCCTGACGTTGCCCGAACGGGCCGAGCTTCGGGAGGCTGCGGGCGTGGCCGCGGCCACCGCTTCCGCCCACTCGGAAGTGTACGACCGGCTGCGGGCCGTCGAACGATCCACGGCGCGTGTCGAGGACGACCTCACCATGACGGAGACACGCGTCCGGGAGCAGGAGCGGCGCCTTTTCGCAGGGGCCATGAGCGCCAGGGAAGCGGACCATTTGCGTACGGAGGTCGGCAACCTCCGCAGACGGGTCTCCACCATGGAGGACGAGTTGCTCGAGTTGCTCGAGGAGCGCGAGCGCCTGGACGAGGAAGAGAAGTCGGCGAGCGAGACGGCGGCGGCCGCATCGGGGGCCGAGCGCCGGTTGGTGGCTCGGGTCTCCGAGCTCGAGGCGGCCATCGACACGTCGCTGTCGCGGTACCGTCAACGGCGGGCGGAGATAGCGGCGGAGATCGAGCAGGGGCTGCTCCGAAAGTATGTCCAGCTGAGGAAGCATCGGGGTGGAGTGGTCGTAGGAGAGGTGGACGGAAGGGTCTGCGGCGCTTGCCATCTGCAGATGTCGGTTGCGGAGTACGAAGAGGTGGCCTCGGATCCCATCCCCCAGTGCATTAACTGCGCCGCCATCCTGTGCCTCTGAATCCATCCACACCACAGGTGGTCTGTCTGTGAAACAGCTTGGTGTGTTCTGCTTGCCTCCGGTGTCCCGTCGCTGCGTTTCGCTTCCTTGACGTACCGCTGCGGGTACGGCTTCGTCACCGGGCCTTGCGAGGAACGCCGCCGGCCGGCGCATAACCCACCGCCATTCCCCGGACAGACCACCGGGACCGGAGGCGCGGGGCGGGGATGATCTTCTGGCACTTGGGCGGAGCGTTATTCCTTTTCCGGCTGGCATTCAAGGACCCTGACGCGGATCTCCGCTTCCTGGCTATCGGAGCTCTCCTACCTGACGCAATCGAATGGGTGGTGGGTTGGTCGGTTCCGGCCGGCGGGACGGGCGCAGGCCGCCTCATCGGCCATTCTCTCGCCTTCTGTATCGGATTGCTGGTGGCGGCCCTGGTTCTCACTCGCCGCGGGAGCCGGGGCCGGAAGCGGGCCGTGGTGGTCGTGGTCGGAGCGATCCTGCATCTGGTGCTGAACCTGATGTGGATCGAGCCGCAACTCCTGCTCTGGCCCATGCTGGGTTACGACCTTCCCGCCGGCATCGAAACGGATTGGTCGGGACTCGCAAGATTGTCCGCGGCCGATCTGCTACAGATCGGTCAGGAAATCGTCGGGCTCGGGTACCTGGCGTGGCTGGCTCGGAGGGCTCGGCTGGCCGACCCCCAGCGTCGCGCCCGGCTGTGGAGGTCCGGGACGCTCCGCACGTAACCCTCGATGCTTCCTGGATGTGCCCGCCGGCGGAGCTCGCCGATCACGGACGGCTGTCGCTGGGCTCCGCGGTGGCCTCGATATCGGCCACCCTCGCGATTGCTGAGAATGCCTGGTTGGTCAGGCCGCCGAGATCCCGCAACGTCATGTTCTCGGTCGAGACCGGGTCCAGGATCGTTACGGTGATGTGTCCCGGACGGATCATCTTGGATCCCGGGCCCCATACTTCGCGGCTGCCCGTGATCGCGGTGGGCAGGATGGGCACCCGCAGGTTGCGGGCGATGGCGAAGGCCCCTTTCTTGAACGGCAGCATCGCACCGTCGCGTGATCGGGTTCCTTCCGGATAGATCATGAGGGAGCGTCCTAGCGCCATGTTGTGGGCGGCGCCCCGGTTGACGGCCTGGTGGGTGGCTCGGCCGGCGCCCCGGTCGACCTCCACGATCCCGAGCCTGCGCATGGCCATTCCGAAGACGGGGATCTTGAACAGCTCCCGCTTGGCCAGGAAGCGGATCGGAACCGGTAACGCCGCGAAGTGGGCGAAGATGTCGAAGGCGGACTGGTGGTTCGAGATCACCACGTATACCTGGTTGGTGTCGATGCGTTCCAAGCCTTCGACGGTCAGCTTCACGCCGGCGGCCCGGCACCATGTCCGACCCCAGAAGTGAGGGATCCGGTCCAGCAAGCCCCCTGGCGGCCTCAACAGCGTGTGCAGGATGGCCGCCACAGCGCAGGCCGCGGTCAAGGGAATCCCGATGACAAGGGTCAGGCTCGATCGGAGGCCGTGGGCGAATGTGCGCATTGCCGGGCAGGTTACCCTGCGCAGCGACCCGATACCCGTCAGGAGGGTGCCGAAAAAGGCGGGGATGGGTTCGCCCGCGATGCCTCGGCTTCGGCGTTTGGTTGCCGGCTATCGGATCAACGGGACATCTTTCGGTACCCCCCGGGCCGGCATGGATGATCAGGAGGCGAAATAGTCGCTAACTTCACCCGGATGGAACCTCCTTATCCCCGTGAGCTGCCGGCAGACCGCGCCGGACCGCATTCGAGCTCTAGAGCCGTCCGGCCGGGGAGACCACGATGAGCAACCGGGAGCCTCATGACGCGGCGCCGCCGTCCGGTGCGGGCAAGGAGGAGTACCGGCGCTGGGCTCGGCGAATGCGCCGGCCGGGTATCCCCGAGAGCCAGGCCGTTGCGACCGTCGACGGAATAGTCGAGTGGCTCGCCGGGGCCGGCCTTCCGGTCGGGAGCGTGGTCATATACCTCCCGCTCCCCGACGAGATCGACGTGACGCCGGTACGGGATCGGGTGCGCCGGACCTTCGCCGTCACGCGCACCCCGCCCAGCGGACCCCTGACCCTCCACTCGGTGGACGCGCCTCGCGAGCGGCACCGGTTCGGGTTCGAGCAACCGGTGGCCACTGCTCCCCCCGTCGATCGGTCGACCGTAGCGGTCGTACTCACGCCGGGCCTGGCGTTCGGGCCTGATGGCGAGCGTCTGGGGCGCGGCGGTGGCTATTACGACCGGTTCTTGCTGGCGGTGCCCGATAGCGCGGCGAGAGTCGGGGTGACGGTCGCGGCGCTGGTGGTCGACGGACTGCCCACCGATTCCTTCGACGTGCCGATGACTCACCTGGCGACCGAGACAGGGGTCCGGCCGGTCGGTCCTTCTCTTGGGCGATCCGACCACGTCGTGTCTACGATGGCCACATGACCGATCCCGGCTACTCCGTTCGATGTCGCGAATACGCCGAGGCTATCTGGGAGCTCGAGGAGGCCGGCATACCGGTCCTCCAGGCCCGCATTGCGGGCTGGCTGGGGGTGAGCCCGGCCAGCGTGTCAGAGATGGTTCGCCGGATGACGGCGGAGGGACTGGTCAACGTCTCCGACGAAGTTCGCCTGACCGAAGAGGGCCGCCACCTGGCCGCAGTAGTGGTACGCCGGCACCGGCTCGCCGAGCGGTTCCTGTCCGAAGTGCTGAAGCTGCCTTGGGCAAAGGTGCACCAGGAGGCCGAGGTGTGGGAGACCATGATCTCGGATGACGTCGAGAAGGCCATGTGGGAGGCCATGGATGATCCGATGACCTGTCCCCACGGCAATCCCATTCCGGGCGCCGGCTACCAGCCGCCCAGGATGAAGCCCCTGGCCGAAATGGAGAAGGGTGAGACGCTGGCTCTCGAGCGGATATCGGAGGAGCTGGAGCTAGACGCAGACATGATGCGTTTTCTCGACGAGAACGATCTCCGGCCCGACTCCCGGATCCGCTTGGTGCAGAAGGACCCCTACGGAGGCATCACCGTCGAGGTCGAGAATCGGCAGGTCGGCATCAGCGTCTTTGCCTCGGAACGGCTGTTCGTAGCTATGGATGAGCTAACAGCATAAGAACATGGCAAGGGTCGCCGGCCGACCGATGAGATCCCAGGAGGTTCCGATGTCCATCCGAAGGTTCACCGAAGTCGAGGCCTACCAGCATGCCGACGACGGCTACTACTACCGCCCGCTGGTCGCCGGGAAGGAACTGTTCTCCTACGTGGCGCACGTGCCCGCCGGCGGCTACATGCCGCCGGATGCGGAGGAGGCGGAGCTTTTCGAGCTTTCGCTCTTCATGCTGGAAGGAGAACTCGACGGGATCCTGGATGAGGACCGCGTGCCCCTCACCCCGGGGGACGCCCTGCACATTCCAAGAGGGATGCCCTTCGGGGTTGAAAACAAGGGTTCCCGTACGGTTTCGTTCGTGCTCAGCTTCGCTCCCCCGCCTCCCAACGTGGACCTGGACACGATGAAGCAGTCGGCCATCGACCTGGGCCGGGTGGTCATCGAGGCCGGGGACGTAGAGGACGTGGTCGGGCCGGTCACCTTCCCCGGCTAGTTATCGCTCCGGCCCTTTTCGAAGTCGGTGGTGGGTAACCGGATGAGCGCGGCAGGGTCCTTCCGCGCCGAGACCCGCCTGGTCGAAGTAGACGGCGCGACCCTGGCCGGCACTTTGACCCTGCCCACCACGGAAGGACCGTGGCCGGTGACCCTCCTGCTGGGGGGGACGTTCTCGGACCTCAGGGACGCGGATGCGGATCCGAGGCTTTGGCCGGGGGTCCCCAAGCGCGGTATGTACGCCATCCTGGCCCACGGCCTGGCGGAAGCGGGTATCGCCTCCTTCCGCTTCGACCGAAGGGGCGCCGGGGAGAGCAGCGGCGAGTTGGGGGTCCAGCGCGCCCAGGAGGTCGCCGACGCCGGGGCGGTCTGGCGATGGGTCAGGTCCCTCCAAGAGGGCAACGGCAGGGCCGCCATGCTCGGCCACAGCGCCGGCGCCTACGTGTTGTGCCGGGTGGCGCTCGAGGTGGGCCAACCCGACGCTGCGGTGCTGCAGGGCGCCCTGTACCGGTCGATCGCCGGGTTGCTCGAGTACAACTACCGGCTGGTAAGCGAATACCTCAGCCTTGGGGAGCGCCAGGCCGCATGGGTCAAGCAGCACTCAACCAAGGCCTACGAGGACGCGCTGATGATGGACGCCATCGTCAGGGCTATCGATGAGGGCGAGTCCACGGCCGTGGCCGAGATCGACGGCGAGACGAGGACCCGCGACCTGTCGAGCCTCCGCTACGACTTGGAACTACCGCCGGAAGACCAGTTCCGCCACCTGGCCGCACCCACCCTCGTCCTGCACGGCTCCGAGGATCTGAACGTGCCGCCGGAGGACGCCTTCGACACGGTCCGCGCCCTCCGGGAAGCGGGGAACGATGATGTGGAGCTCCGAGTAGTTCCCGGCGCCAACCACTCGTTCCAACTGGACGCACCGGATTTTGAGACCCGGGTGAGGGAGAAGATCACCATGCAGAATTTCTCTCGTCCGTTCCATTCCCTCTATCCCGGCGTGGTGATCGACTACCTATCGAGACATCTGGCCTGATCCGACCCCGCGGTGTCGGGCAAAGGCGAGCAAGGCGCTGCAGTGGAATCAATCCTCGGCCAGTCGTGCCTTCGTCCAGGGCAGTACCTACCCGCTCACGCTCAAAACCGACTCAAAAGCAACGTCGCAATACCAGAACGCGGAAAATTCGTCAGGCAACCTGCATCGTCGTCCCACCGGTAGCGATACTCTTGGACGTGAGCATCGTTTGCCGATAAGAAGCCAGTGTAGGAGAGCATCTGTGTTTGGGGACGATCCTTTCGATCTGGGGCTGCACCGGCGCATGGAGACGCGCATCCGGCAGGAGTTCGAGGTAGCCGAGTCCGAGGCGATGATCTTGGCGGCCCGCCGGAAGAGAATGTCCGACGTTGCGTGGGAGGCTTCCCAAGCGGGGCGCATGGTGCGCATCCTGGTGGGTAAGCGCCGTTTGGACGGCTTGCCGGTGTATGTTCGCAATGATCTGATGATCATGGAGGCACCGAACGGCCGGGCCGAGGTCTGCATACCGGGTGTCGACGCTCTGGCCGTGTTGCCGACCCTTGGCGAGGGACGGCCCGAGAGCCATACCGTTGAGACGTTTCTCGCCCGGATGGGCATGCTCCAGCTCATCGAAGAAAACTTCGAAGTGGTTTGCCGGGGCGGAGAATCCGGCTTCACGGGAAAGATCGATTGGGTAGCACGAGATCATGTTGCGGTGAGCACCGCGATCGGGCGGATCCATGTTGCCCTTGACCGGGTGGCCTACGTGATGCGCCGCGCCAAGCCTATTTAGCAGGGGTCGCAGCACGCGTCTCGGGCTCCGGGCAACCGGGGGTCGGCAGGAGGTGAGGGGGTTCTTGTCCGGAGGTGGCGGCGGGGTGAGCTTGGCCCGCGAGTAACTAGCCTGACCCTGGGTCGGTGGATCGATCGCCCGGTAGCACCCGATGTGGTCGTGCCTTCACTGATGGTTCTCGGGCGATTTCGTTGCGTGCGGTTGTCATCGTTTCGGTGTCGATGCCGAGCGCTTTCGCGACTGCGGTGTCGAATCTTGCTCTGCGTTTGTCGTTTGCCGCTTCACGGAGCGGCAAGAACGGCTCTTGAGCGTACTGGTCGAACGCCGCGGCCAGCTGGGCGGGGCGGATTCGTTCGAAGTCCGGCACTGGCATTTGGCGCAGGGCGTTGAGGGACAGCGCGGGCCGCGACAACACCTTTGGGGATGCGACGCCGACCATCGATATCCAGCCGAGGGTTGAGTTCAGATAGGCGCACATGGCTCGTTCCATTTCGTTGGTCAGGGACGTATCCTGCCCGGTGAACCGTGCGGGCACCCACGCCGACCCGAGAGCAGGACGCTCGAGGTGTACCGCGTTCACGTGTGCTGTGTTTAGTCGTGGTGAGACTACCAACAGAAGACGGGACCGCTGCTGCCAGTAGTTGTCGGCTCGTTTTGCGTACTTCGGTATGGGGTGGATGTACGTATCGGTGGTGGTTGCCATCGACCGCGTGACGGCGGTCTTGTTATGCCAAAGACCCCGTCGGCCATGCCGGTCGGCATATTGTTCTTTTGAATACGCCTCTCGGATGCGCTGCCCGGCTGGCCCGACGACAGCTTGCTTGCTGAGCGACTTGCTCGCGAAGAGTGTCTGGCCTTCGATCCTCCTAAAGAGGTCTGCTAGGTGTGCCGACGTGAGCCCGAGCGGTCGCCAGGTTCCTTCCTGCATCAGCTCGGTGGGCCATTCTTCGACAGTCCCCACCGCGCTTGGCAAGGTGCCGTTCTCCAATGCAGCGACGAGCGACGCGGCATCGGTTGGCTCGTTGGGGTTGTCTCGCAGGATCAGGAACTTGGTGGGCGGGATCGCACGGTTGGAACTGTGTCTTCGCGCGATAACGAGGATCTCTGAGATTTTGGTGCTCTCCGAGAAGTACAGGCAACTATGGTCGTGAGACGCGACGATCCACTCGATCCAAAACCATTCCGCGAGCAGCTTGCGCGCGGCGAGATTCGAGGGTGCAGCAGCACCGGCAGCTGGATACACGAAGGCAATGGTCGCCCCGTCCTCTAGGCTGGTCAGATGCTCGCCTAGGTCCATAAACATGGTCCCCGACGAGCTACCATGCCCAGCTCGCCCCTTCATCAGTTCCTGCTCAGCCTCTTTAAGCCTCTGCTCGATGGCTGGGGGGAACTGGTCATATCTCAGTGAGTCTCGTGTGTATGGCGGGTTCATGATGACAAGTTGCTGGGAGTTGGCCCCGATCTCCTTCATTCCACCGGTGTCAATGTGTTCGCCGGATGCCCAGTCGTTGTCGAGAGCGAAACGGCTCTGACCGGTGGCGTGTGTGAGCAGGTCGAGCGAACCAAGCCTGACCACACCTCTCTTGATACCGAGGTGCATAAGGCGGATGTTCATTCGCGAAAAAGTAGTGGACGGCGACAAGAGTCCGAGGGCCGTCGCTGCCATGTGGCAGGCGGTCAGGTTCACGTCCATTCCGGTCATAACCTCTTCAATGAGAACTGAGGCATCGGAATAGGCCGCGTTGGGCGGCCTAAGGTCGCGGATGCGCTCGGCGGCGGACATAAGCAGTGTTCCGGTTCCGCAGGCAGGGTCAATCAGGCTGTATTCGCTGAGGGTCTCGGGTAAATCGTCGGGGCGGATGGCAAGTCCTGCAAGCAGCACAGCGGCAGATGTACGGGTGTAGTAGCTCCCATCGTGGCGAGCTGTGTCTACGAGCTTGTGAAATATGTTGCCCATCAGGTCGTGGCGGGAACTCGCAGCTGATTGCGAAACATGAAGGGCGCGGCTCGTAACCTTGCGAACAGCAATGGGCCATGCAGGGTCGTGTGCTGGCAGTGACAGTACACGACGGGCCGTTTCGAAGATTGGCCTATAGTCCACGGCAAGAATCGTCCGCCACGCGCTATTCAGGGCAGCGACCAGATCGGTATCGGTCTCTTTGAGGCACCGCTGGAGCTTGGCTGGCGGCCACGGCCCCGTATAGGTGTGGCCGGTGTAAGCATCAATGATGGGTGCCGCGGACGGAAGGTGATCGTCGAGTCGGCAGTGGAACATTCCCGCGGCGGCGACTATCAGCAGTGCTCGCTTCGCGGCGGCACGCACTATGCCGCGATTCGCATTGGCAGCAACGCCCAGCATCGCGGCTAAGTCACGCCGCTGCCGCTCTGAGAGTCGTACTATGGCCAGATCGAGGTCTGAGTCCAGTTCGCTAGCGATCTCGTTCGGGGTCTTCTGCCCGCTGGGGCGGCACCGGCGCACAACGCCCGCGAGATGCCACACTGTGCCCTCGGTCCACCGCTCGGCTGGCATCTCGTCAGTCTTAGTAGGAGGCAGCACCGACCATTCGAGCATGGTGCCTGCGGAGAAATCTCTTTCTCGTAGGCCTGCTGGGTAGTTGACGGCAATTACATTGTCGGCTATGACTAGTCCATCGCGTGCGTGTCCTCGGCGAGCGAGAGCATCTTTGAAGGCGCCCGTACGGCTGCCGATTTCGGCTTCCATCGCGACACGAGACGCGCCCATCTGAACGTCCACGTCGATCTGTTTTGCCGATCCGAGTTGGATGTACTCTGCCCGTGCCCCTTGCAAGCCCAGATGGCGAAGGATCTGAGACAGCTTGGTGTTCAGGGTGTTCTCGTGGGATGCCCTAGCACTCATAGGTTCCCAACCGCTCAGCCGTTCTTTCAGAGGACCAGACATGCTTACGCGGGGCCCAGCACTGAGGTGCTATTCTAGGGGATTGACCAAGGCTAGTTGACAGGGCCACTACCGTGTTCGCCGTCAGAGAACCCTCCAGGCTACGTCCTCAAATGGTCCGTTCTTGGCGATCCGCACGATGGGTCCATTCGCGACCTTCTTGGTCACCACCAACCGAGCACCACGATCAACAACGAGTATCTCTATCACGTCGTCCTCGCCCACCTTAAATTCGATCGAGTCGCCTGTGGCCGGAATACATAGCGCAGAGGCCGCATACTCATCCCTTGTCATGAACCATCGCTCCCCTGCCGTAGATGATCCATCAGCGATGCCCTCAACTCCTCAGACTCCTCCGATCCCCCAGACTTGACCTGTGCCTTCTGCGCCCTCTCCAGCGTACGCTGGGCCACCTCGTAGCCCTCCAAGCGCTTCACCCAATTCTCGACCGCCGTGACACCCTTCGCGGCGTGAAACTCGTACGCCCACTTGACCACCTGGAACGACGTACCGAACCAAACCGATGCCAGAATCCAATCAGTCTTTGTCACCTGCCACAGCTTTCATCACAGCAGCAAAATCGTCCATAGCCTCCTGGAACGTGGCCTCATCCCAGCCAAGAATCTTCATGAGTTGCTCACGCGACGGCGGCAACTCCGGACGGTACCGGCGCGCGACATCTAGCAAGGCGATAATCCTCTCCCCACGAGGACTATCCACCGGCGGCACATCAAGTGTTTTCGTCACGGGCATCCACTCCTGCCATTATCTCGATAACGAGGTCGCGGTCACCGTTTTGGGTCACACCGCGCGGGTAGCAGCAATCCCAGCGCCGGTGACGCCCAGGTCAGCTTCTACCCGCCCGGCTTCACGAACGGTTTCACGGGTCGCAGCAACCGTTTCGCCACCTGCTCCGGCGTCGGACGGGGCTTCTCTCGGCGGACTCTCTGGGGCTTACGCTTCGACGGCTTCGGCTTCATCGTTCATTCCCCTACGTTGCTAGGGCACCTTCAGCGGCGTTAACGAACGACACGGCGTCTCTATATTCATCAACCAGAGCGGCTGCTTCTTCGATGTCTTCAGATCGCGCGGCATGGTCGTTGTAGTGGTCGCTCAGGACGTCGCGTATGTGCGCGGCGATCTCGGCTGTTCGGTCGGCGGGGTCGCTGCCCATCTGCCGGGCCCCTTCCTGTGGCTGACTCCGGTCCTAACTTTATCACGCCGGATGACAACCCAACGGAGGTTAGGTACGCTAGACGGCGCTACAGACAACCGGGAGCCGAATGCAGCCGAGCCGTTGCTGGGACCTTCGTTGCATGGTCCCTTCGGTCGGTTGCGGCTCTCCGTTGTCTGTAGCAAGAACGAAGGCCCCAACCGAAGGGACCGCCAAGTGGACGAGGCGCCGACCAGCCAAGAGGACTCTCCCTCCAACGAAGCCGGCTGCTCCGCGTGGCTCTTCCTGCTACTGATCGTCGTTGCCTGGTTCTGGTGGACCAACAGAGACGACCCGGAACCCACCGCCACCAACCGCCCCGCACCAACCATGGCGGCCACCACCTACCCAGCGGCGACTACGAGACCCCCCACCACCCGACGCACCGCAACGACGGTCAGCCAACGCGAACTCGACGACCTTAGGTGGCTCTTCGGAAATGAGGGGGGAGTTGGGGATCT
>LXNI01002303.1_pt1 | contig 13638 bp, 11 predicted proteins | sample 809091 | NCBI WGS metagenome assembly LXNI01 (sample SAMN04870527, study PRJNA318959) | sponge metagenome | biome: 01000161; feature: marine sponge reef; material: water | host: Sarcotragus foetidus | place: Greece: Milos, Mediterranean Sea | collected 2013-05-29 | depth 5-7 m | reverse complement strand
GGCGCTCATACTTCGGGCGAGTGATTTCGGTCCACATGTCGTGCCTCCTCGTTTGCTTTGACACAACCGAGTAAGGCACAACCGACTGAAATCACTCAACTAGTTTCGAGTTGAACTCTTAGAAATTGACCAGACTTTTCTTCGTTTTAGGGCTTTACCAACGTGTCTAACGTCATCGCCTTTGGGAAGGCTTGGGCGGGCATGGCTACTTGATCGTGCCAGGGCAACGCCTATCTTTCATCATGAGGCGTAAGTTCGTCTTGTTCTCTTTCCGAGGCCCGCGTTTCGGCGCGGGCTTTCGTGTTTCAGGAGGCCGGAGGCGGCGCGGACAGTGGACGAACAGGCGGAAATGATGTCAGCGGGGATGGCTGAATGACAGAGGACAGCTACTTCAAGAACAATCCCCTTCACATGATGATCCGGGCAAACGAACTCGGGCGGCTCGTGGAACGTCTCGAAGCTGAACAGAGGGACGGCGTTTGGGAACAAGGAACGAGTATAGCGGTCCCAATTCTATTGTCCCTCGCCGTGGAGATCGGTTTGAAGGCATGGCACCGCAACGAGGGCAACGTGCCGCCATTCACTCACGATCTTCTGGTCTTGTTCGATAGCCTGGGAGAGAACACGCGGAGGCGTCTTGAAGTCAGGATGCCGGAAATTCCGAGCGGCATTCCGGGCTACCCGGTCTATCCGGGCATAAGAGACGCATTGCGCCAAAACAGGAAGATGTTCGAGGAATGGAGATATGTGTATGAACACGAGGCCTTGTTTGCACAAACAAGCGTCCTCCAGACGGCGCTAAAGGCAATTGTCGACGAATTAATCGTCAAGATGCCTCCGGGGCGCCGCCTCAAAGGTTAGGCCGATACGGCCTTGGCCTGTGTGAACGCGGCGGCGAACTCTCCATTTCTAGCTGGTAAGGAATTCAGTGACCCGCGCCGAAACTGTATCCACGTCGTCCAGTTCACACTCCCAGATCACGTGGACTTGCCAACCGGCAGCCTCCAGAAACTCACGGTTCTCTCTATCACGCTGAACATTTCGCTGTAGCTTTTTTGTCCAGTACTCAGGGTTCGACTTGGGAACCCGCGAGTCGACACAGGAGGCGTCGGCGTGTTGGTGCCAAAAACAGCCGTGGACGAATATCACCTTTCTCCTGGGGCCGAATACTAGATCGGGCTTTCCCGGCAGGTCTCTCCGATGGAGACGATATCGGTAGCCGAGACTATGAACTAACCTCCTAACAATCATCTCCGGCTTTGTTCCGGCACTCTTTATCTGCCGCATATTCTCGCTGCGCTTGGCAGCACTGATCTTGTCGATCACGGCACGTCAAATCCATAGTTTCGGGCTAGAACGCGTTCGTCGTCTGAACTTACCGTGTACGATATAAATTCACTCCGGCCGCACTTCGGGAGTCCAAACTTCGTAATGAGATCTTTGCCATAAGAGCCGGATAGCAGCAGTATTCCCTCTCTTGCTAGCAGGTCACGGGTACCGTGGCCGGCGTCAGCACGAATTCGTCTGGTAAAGTCTTTTTGGCGAGCAGTCGCGTTAACAATTTCTCTGGAAATTGGGCGGCGTTGAACTTCCCGGAATAGCCGGACGACCCGATCATTGCCGCTTTCACCTTCGAAGATACGTTCAACCGTATCACTTGGGATGGTGCTCCAAAAATTCTGCGGATACGGCTCTTCGAGCATCAGCCAAAATATGTTCTTGAACCCCGCCGACGAAATGCTTCGCTTTGAGTCGCGATTTGTGCCGGCGGTTAGGTACTCCAATCGAGCTACAATCAGTCCAAAATAGCAAAGCCCACTATTCTCGTCGGCAGCAACGAGTATGCATGGATATCCAATTGCCTCTACAGGGATCATCCAGTTGTTGCCCATGGTGTGCTTGATGTCGACATCTGTGCCGAGCAAGACTGTGTCGAGTTTACCCTTCGGCAAATCCAATGCTGACCGGAGCATGATCTCGACACGTGTGCCGATATAGGTTTTCTCAGTCTTCTCGAGTTCGTCGTACGAAAGGCGCCCCGTTCGAGGTGTCTGAATGACGTCGTCAATTACCTCTCGCAACAATCCGGGGATTGCCTGACGAAACCCTCTTGATCCACCGGCCCGGCGAAAAATCTCATCAGCCAGACTTGAGAGTAAAGGAAAGTCGACGTGCTGCTCGTCAACTATGCTGGGTGGGATTACCTTGCGCATCGCCCGAGATCAACCGGGCGTTGCAACTTATTCTAGCGGGATCAGGTCCGGCGACTAGCTGGCTTGTGCAAGCGGGTAAACGTTTGTTGAAGTCAAACAGTCAAACAAATTTGCCGCTACCGCTTTTGCAACTGGTGGCGGGAACGCGTTACCTACCTGACGGTACGCTGCGGTCTTCCTGCCGGAAAACAGCCAGTCATCTGGAAAGCCTTGCAGGCGCGCAACCATTCTAGTGGTTAATCGCGGGCTTCCCTCGAATTCCTCGTCGGGAGCTTCATTGGCGATCGACAATCCATTAACCCCCAAACCTGCCCAAGCCTTCCTAGCTCTGGTTGGGCCGAGATCTGGACCGCCGTGTTATTTTGAGCCGCCCACAATTGTTGGCGCGATCTCACCGGCTTTCCCTCTCCACTCATCTACTCCCGGCCACCCCCGTTCGGCCATTAGATCGTAGAGCAATTCACCAACAGCCGGTGGCTGGTGCTCTTGAGGTTTGGGCCATTCAAATCTGTCCGCGTAGGAAGATTGCAAAGCGACAATTACGACACGTGGACGAAGTTGAGAGACACCAAAATCAGAGGCGTTGAGTAGTTTCCACTCACTTTCGTAGCCAAGTTTTTTGAGCTGTTTCGAAACGTGTTGACGGTAGTCGTCAAAAACCGCGCCCAAGATCCCACGGACGTTTTCGAAGAGAACTGCCCGGGGCCGGATTTCGTCAATTATTCGGATTGCCTCATCAAACAGATTTCTCTCATCGCTCACACCCAATTGCTTGCCCGCGACGCTAAATGGCGGGCATGGTAATCCGCCAGCGACTAAATCCGTTCCTCGAAAAGGTGTGCCGCAAAAGAGCCGGATGTCCTGTTCAAGTACCCGCCAGTTTGGCCGGTTTAAGCGCAACGTCTCGCAGCAGTCCCGGTCAATCTCAATCAAAGCCTCGTGAGAGAAACCCGCTTGCTCCAGGCCCAAGGCCTGACCGCCGGCTCCGGCGCATAGTTCAACCGAATTCAGCATTTTGTGGCCCGTCTCCCCTTGTCTACCAAATTTAGTGGTTTTGACAGAGCTTGTCACCCTGATTTAAAGTTCCTATTATGTTCTAAACACTGTTTCTCAATTAATCAATATAAAATTGTAATATTACATTATTTTACCCGTTATGCGAGTATCGGGGCGCAAGAACAGAGTCACAATCACCACCACCCGCGATAAGAGCCCCCGATCCCCCCAATTCCCCCCTTGCCCCGGCATCCGCCCGGGCTAAATAAATAGGCGACTGCCGTCCCGTCCCCGGGGCGGCGTTTTCTATATGGAGGGCGCGCTATGCAAGTTTGTACGGGCAAAATGGGAGGTACCTCCCAAATGGGTGTCAATGAATGTCCATTAATGTCCATGAATGTCCATGTCGCCGAAACGGGGCAAATTGGAATTTGGGTATAAATGTCATTGTTTCAACAACTTACCGCTATGCGTCCGGTGCATGGCTCGCGCCCGGGGCGGCGGCCGCTTTCAAACCCGGATTTTGGGTGTAGAGTCCGCCCGCCCGCCGCCGCGCGGGCGTGGAGGATCAAGTCGAGCCATGGGTACCGTTCTGACCGCGCGGGTGTTCCTGCCCTTCATGCTCGGCTTTTTCCTGTCGTACATCTTCCGGTCCATCAACAACGTGATCGCCCCGGATCTGGTCCGGGATGTCGGCGTCGACGCCTCGGGTCTCGGGCTCCTGACCGGCATCTACATGATCACCTTCGCCGCGTTCCAGCTGCCGCTCGGCATCCTGCTGGACAGGTTCGGGCCCCGGCGGACGGAGGCCGCGCTGTTGATGTTCGCCGCCGCCGGCGCCTTCATCTTCGCCACCGCGTCGTCGCCGGCGGCGCTGATCGTCGGCCGGGGACTGATCGGGTTCGGGGTCTCGGCATGCCTGATGGCGGCCTTCAAGTCGTTCGTCGACTGGCTGCCGGCGGAGAGGCTGCCGTTCGCCAACGCCATCATGTTCGCCACCGGCGGGGTCGGCGCCATGAGCGCCACCGTTCCGGTGGAAACCGCGCTGCAGTTCACCGACTGGCGGGGCGTGTTCCTGTTCCTGACCGCCTCGGCGGTGGGGATCGCCATCCTCGTTTTCGCCGTGGTGCCGGAGAAGGACGAGCATCGGGCCGTTGGCGGGCGGAGCACGCTCGGCCAGCAGATCAGCGGTACCGTCCAAATTCTGAAGAGCCCGGTAATTTTCACCATCGCGCCGTTGTCGACCACGACCCAGGCGACGACCATGGCGGTCCTCACCCTCTGGACCGGTCCCTGGCTCCGCGACGTCGCGGGGTGGAGCCGCGCCGAAGTGGCGGCCGGGCTGTTCTGGATCGCCGCGGCGACGACGATGGGCTACCTGGCGTCGGGCTGGGTCGCGACCAGGCTCGCCGGGCGCGGCATCCGCCCCGAGCAGGTTGCCGTTACCGGCATGATCGTCTTCTTCTTCGTCCAGATCCTGATACTGGCCGACGCGCCAATTCCCCCGCTGGCGATCTGGTCCCTCTACGCGGTCTTCGGGATTTCGGGCGGGGTCATGTATGCCAGCCTGTCACAGAAATTCCCCGCCCACCTGGCGGGCCGCGTCAACACCACCTTCAACATGTTCATCTTCATCTACGCCTTCGCCGCCCAGTGGGGGATCGGCGCGATCATCAACATCTGGCCGATGGCGCCCAACGGGCAATTCGCCGCCGAGGGCTACGGCCGGGCGTTCCTGGCCATGCTGGGCATCCAGCTGGCGCTGTTCGTCTGGTGGCTGATCTCACGCCTGATCTGGCGGATGCCGGAGACTACCCGGCGGCCTCCGGATCAGGAGTTGGATCAGGGGCCGGGTGCGGATATTTCCCGCTGATGTAGGTCGGAACGCAGGTTTCCGGTTTCGCCCCGCCTCCGGCCCGGCGGGCAAGAGCCTGATCGGCCGTCTCCGCCTGTTTGGCCAGTTCGAGGCCAAGCCTGCGGTCCGGCGGGCTGGGTTTGAAGTAATCGGGCGCGGGCAGCGTGGAGGCCGGGAAATAGGCGATGGAATCCGCTGCTTTCGCTTTCTTCCCGGGATTGATTTTCGGGCGGTTCGCGCCCTTCGCCTCGACCGTGTGGTTCCGCGGATCATAGCGGAAGGACTTCTTGCCGATTACCTCCAGGTCCAACCACCATTTCTTGGCGTCGACCGGGTTGCCGTTGCCGAGTACGTCGTCGAGCCGGATGGCGATGGGGGCCAGCACCGGCTTCAGCCACATGGCATTGATGCCGAGCCATGACCCCACCTGGTGCAGGACCGGACCGTCCAGGGTGGTGTCCTTGCTGAGCGGGCACACCTTGACGCAGCGCCCGCAGGCCGAGCCTTTGAGGTTGGTCGCCCGGTACAGGGTGCAGCGCTCGCTGTCCGGCTTCCAGGTCTCGTAGCCGTTGAAGATCACCTTGCCGCCGTAGGGGATGGCCTGGCACGGGCACTCCCGCGCGCACTTGTCGCATTTGTCGCAGAAGGTCTGGATGCCGAAGTCGATGGGGAGGTCGGCTTCCAACGGCATGTCGGTGGTGAGCACGGCGGTCTTGAAGCGCATGCCGAGGAAGGGATTTATGGCGCTCTCGCCGATGCGGCTTTGCTCGCCCAAACCGGCCAGCACCACCAGGGGCACGTGAAGCACGTGGGAATCCAGATTGGAGTGGGCGCGGGCGGAGTACCCCATCCGGCGAATCATTTCGGCCAGCACGCCGACGATCTCGGCGCCCCGCAAATAGGACCGCATGGACTGGGAACCCGAGATCCAATCGTTGCCGCTGGCGCCAAGAAACGTCTCATGGCCCTGATCGATCAGCACCACCAGCGCATATTCGTGATAGGGATCGATGGGCTGGCCCCGCTTGTCGTGGGAGTACCAGCAATAGTCCGGGATTTTGCAGATCCCGGTTACCGAGGAGCCCATGGCGTGGGTGAGCGCCTTCAGGGCCTTGGCGTTGTCTTCCGGCGACCCCACCTCGGACGAAACCCGGCCCGCCGGCTGGCCGTCCTGGAGCGGCTTGATCGCCCAGCTCGGCCGGACGATGCCCTGAGAGACCGGATGCTTCTGCGACCACCGGTCGGACTCCTCCAGGGTCTTGCGGCTGAGATCGCCGAGGGCGGTCCGCATATACATGTTGGCGCGGCTTGGCACGCGCGGCACTTCGTCTTCGAAGATCAAGGTCGTCGGCTTCTCGACCCGCTTGACGGTCTCGACCGGATAGGGGCCGAGGTGGGAGGGACGTTTGCGCCGCCGGCGGCGTTCCAGCCCCGAGACCGCGCCTGACAGGCCGAGCTGATAGTGGAGGTCGCGGCCGTTCCGGGCCGATGCGTGGAGCGGTTCATCGGCCGCCAGCTCATAGCCGGTGGTGACAACGCCGAGGGCAAAGCGGTCATCGAGGTAGGGGTTGATCAGTTCGCCGCCTTCGCGGGCGGCCAGACCGGCGAGCACCGCCGCCTTGCCGAGGTCCACGTCGCTCGCCCCGGTCCAATGCGCCTTGCTCGCGAAGCCCATGGACGAAATCTGGCCCGAGAGATCCAAGGCGACCTCCGCGGCCCGGAGGGTGGCGATCAGATGATCGTTTCCCTCCATCCAGGCCCGCGCCCGGTTCCGCTCGTCAATGGGGTCGGCGTACTCGGCAACGATCACCACCGCGTGCGTATGGCCGTCGATCGGGCCGTTAAGCCACAGGCCCGCATCCACTTCGCAGATACCGATCTGGGAAGCGTCAAGGAAGTAGCCGGCGCCCTTCACGTCACGGACCCGGAGGGCCGGATCGTCCGGGACCGGCGCCTTCCGGGAGAACGGCTCCGGTGTGCGCAACTCCTCATAGGCCGAGAGGTGGATGCGCACCGCTTCCACCAGATGCTGAGAGCCGCCGGTGTTCAGTGGCCCGGCATCGCTGGCTGGACGCGACGCTTCCGCTTGCCCTGCGCCCGGATCGCGGCGCAGCCGCTCCAGCGGATAAGGGCCGAGTTCCACGGGTCGCGAGGCGCGTCTAAACCCAAACATTCCGTCTTCCCATCATGAAGTAACATATGTTACTAAATTTGATGGTATCATATGTTACAATAAATGGTAGACAAAATTTGGAGGCTTGATGACAGCACTGGCGGAAGCCGCGCCGACGACGGAATCGCAGCCGGGAGAGGACCATGTCCTGGTGCTGTGCCACATGCTGTCCAACCGGATCAGCGACGTGTTCGAAGGCGAGTTCGCGGCAAGCGAAGTGACGGTGCCCGAGTGGCGGGTGCTGCTGAGCGTCGCCGGCGGAGGCCACATCAACGCACAGGCCGTCGCCGGCCGCTGGGCGATGAACAAAATGACGGTGAGCCGGGCCATCGATAGCCTCGTCGACCGCAATCTTGTCAGCCGGTCGCGGAACCCGCTGGACAGGCGGGTTCATGATCTTGGCCTCACCGCGGCCGGCCGGCGTCTCTATGAACGGCTGATCCCGCTCGCCAACCGCCGCTATCGTGAATTGACCGCCGGACTGAGTGCGGACGAGCTTCGGCAATTCAAATCCACCCTCGCCAAACTGATCGGGCGGGCCGATGAGCTTACCCGCTGAACCGCCGGCCAACGCATCTCCCCGGGACGTGCCGCAAACGATCGCCTCGGCGCGGCCGGACGCACCGGCCCTCATCGGCAACGGGCGGACGGTCACCTACGGTGAGTTGGATGCCCTCAGCAATCAGGCCGCCCACGCCATCCAATCCCTCGGACTGCCTGATCAATCGGTCATTTCGATCATGGCCGGAAACAGTATCGACTACGTATCCGTACATTTCGGCGTGGCGCGGACCAACCACGTCCTCGCCCACCTTTCGCACCGGTTCACGCCAAAGGAGCTGGACCACGCTCTCAAGCTCACCAAGACCCGGGTGTTCATCGGCGACAGCCATGCCTGGCCGGTCTATGCCGGGGCGCCGCCGGAATTCGAATCCCGGCCGCGCCTGCTTTCCATGGGGGGTGACGCGCCATCGGACGCGGACGATTTTGCGTCGCTCATGGCCGGCCAGCCGGAGACCGACCCGGATATCCCGGTTGAGGCGACCGATCCCATCACCATTCTGTTCACCAGCGGCACGACGGGTTTGCCCAAGGCCGCGATCGCCAGCCACCGGGCGCGGATCGTCGCTTCGACGGCGGCGGCCGAGGATCATCCCATCGCGCCCGACGACGTCTGCGCGGTGACCATCCCGTTATGCCATGCCGCCGGCCTCTACAGCTGGTTCACGCCGATCATGGTGGCCGGCGCCTGTGCGGTAATTCTGGAACACTGGGATCCGGTGAAGTTCATGGATGCCGCCGAAATCCACGGCCTTACGACCGCCTTCGTGGTGCCGACCCAGATGGCCATGTTGTTTGATCACCCCGACTTCGACCCGAACCGGGTGTCCACCTTGCGGCAGTTCATATACGGCGGCGCGGCCGCTACCGAGGAGCTGCTGGCGCGGGCCGAAAATGCGCTGCCCGGCGTCCGCATTGTCCAGGCTTTCGGCTCGACGGAGTCCAGTCATGTGCTGTCCCAGCAGCCCGAGGAGCGGGCCGTCAAACCCGGCACGCTCGGAAAACCGGGCCCGCGCATCGAAGTTGGCGTGTTTACGGCGCCCGGCGTTCCCGCCAGGCCGGGAGAGGAGGGGGAGCTCTGCACCCGGGGAGACCATCTCTTCGACCGCTATATCGATAGCGGCGAGGATACGAAGGCCTATTTCAAATCCGGCGACGGCTGGGGGTGGACCGGCGATCTCGCGACCATGGACGAAGACGGGGTGGTGACCCTCATCGGGCGGACCAAGGAGGTGATCATTTCGGGCGGTATGAACATTTCGCCGGTCGAGCTGGAAAACTCCATCGAGGATCATCCGGCGGTGGCGGCCTGCGCCGCTTTCGGGATGCCGGACAAGAAATGGGGCGAGTTGCCCGCGGCGGCGGTCGTGCCGCGGGACGGCGTTAAAGCCGCCGAGGACGACATCCTCAACCACGGCGCGGACCGCATCGCGGCCTTCAAGCGGCTGCGCCGGATCGTCTTCGTCGACGCCCTGCCGCTCACCGCGTCGGGGAAGGTCAAACGGGCCCAGGTGAAGGAGGAGTTGGCGCCCCTGCTGAGCTCAAAATGACACCGGAAATTGGCCACAATTTCGCCCAATATTATAGATATAGTTAATAATTGGTGATATCGCTACGAAGGCACATTGGTGCGCGGATTTTCAGGAGGAGCCGTACGATGGCCGAGCGCAAATCAGCATTGAAACGGGCACCGGAGCGCCCAGAATTGGATGCGTTGCTGGAAAAAGCAAAAAATGTTGAAATCAGCGATGAAGTGTTGTTGGAGCAACGCGTCAGTTTTGTGTACGGCAACGCCCCAAAAGGCTCCAGAATTACGAGAGAGTCCGCTTCAGAGTCGACTAAGAGCCACCGGGTTGTGAAGACGATCGCATAGATTGCGCAGTTGAGTGCTGAATTTTTTCTATTCGGCTCGGCGGCATGGATATTGTTCATTCTCGAAGAAGAAAACCAGGAGCTATTTGATCGAGTTCAGGAGCAAAACCTGAACCGGCAATATGAGCTGCTGACAAATTGCATCGAAATAGGCCTGATGAGAGGCCCCGTTTCATTCGACAAATTTTGCTATGGGCATTGAACCATATTGCTGTCGCCAATATCTCGCAGTTCGGCGGTCGATTTCGTCGGGAACCAATCTACGTTGGAGATCATAAACCCCCTCATTTCAACGATGTAGATGACTGGATGGATCGATTCATTTCGACCGTCCAGGAAAATTGGTACGTCTGGACGTCTACGGAGCTTGCAGCGTACGGCTTGTGGCGTCTTAACTGGATACATCCTTTTATTGAAGGCAATGGTCGCACTGCTCGAGCAACGTGCTACTTTCTGCTTTGTGTTCGATCAGGCGCACTACTCCCTGGGCGTAGAATTGTGCCGGAGCGAATCCGCGATAACCGAGATGGATATGAGGCTGCGTTAACGGCCGCTGACCAAGCTTGGGACGCTGGGCATTTGGACTTTAGCGAAATGGAAGAATATCTCGCCGCCTTATTGCAGGCCCAGCTTCAGGATGACGGTCTGCCGTACGAAGGCCCCATAGGGAGTTCGTAGAGCTCTCCGCTACCGGGCAAAATTGGCCGCAGCTTCAAAATAGCGCGTCCAAGTGATATAAGACGGCGCAACGTGAGAAGCCCGTCATGATCCCTCGTTACAGCCGACCCGAAATGGCCGCCATCTGGGCGCCCGAGAACGTGTTCCGCATCATGTTCGAGATCGAGGCCCATGCCTGCGACGCATTGGCCGAGGCCGGCGTCATTCCTGAGGAAGCCGCGAAGGCGGTGCGGGAGCGGGGCGACAAGCCTTATACGCCGGAACGGATCGCCCGCATCGATGACATCGAGGCCGAAACCAAACACGATGTGATCGCCTTCCTGACCGAACTGTCCGAGCATCTGGGCGAGGAGGCGCGCTTCGTCCATCAGGGCATGACCTCGTCGGACGTACTGGACACCCGCTTCGCCGTCCAACTTACCCAGGCCGCCGACATCCTGCTGGCTGATCTCGACCGGCTGCTCGCCGCGCTAAGGACGCGCGCCGAGGAACACAAACTCACCCCGACCATCGGCCGCAGCCACGGCATTCATGCCGAGCCGACCACCTTCGGGGTCAAGCTCGCGACCTATTACGCCGAGTTTTCGCGCGCCCGGGACCGTTTGACCAGCGCGCGCGCCGAGATCGCCACCTGCGCCATTTCAGGGCCCGTGGGCACTTTCGCCAGCGTCGAGCCGGGGATCGAGGAATATGTCGCCGAGAAACTGGGCCTGACTCCGGAGACCGTCTCCACCCAGATCATCCCCCGGGACCGGCACGCGATGTTTTTCGCGACGCTCGGCGTGATCGCCAGTTCCATGGAGCGGCTTGCGACCGAAATCCGCCATCTGCAGCGGACCGAGGTGCGCGAAGCGGAAGAGTTTTTCTCCGAAGGGCAAAAGGGCTCGTCTTCCATGCCTCACAAGCGGAACCCGGTGCTGACCGAGAACATCACCGGTCTGGCGCGGATCGTCCGCTCCGCCGTCATTCCGGCAATGGAAAACGTCGCCACCTGGCATGAGCGGGATATCTCGCATTCTTCCGTCGAGCGGATGATCGCGCCCGATGCCACGGTCACCCTCGATTTCGCCCTCAACCGGTTGGCCGGCGTCATCGAGAAGCTGGTGGTCTACCCGGACGCCATGCGGGGCAATCTCGACAACCTCCGCGGTCTGGTATTTTCGCAGCGGGTTTTGCTGGCCCTCACACAGGCAGGCATGAGCCGCGAGGACGCCTATGCGGCGGTCCAGCGGAACGCCATGGATGTGTGGAAGAACGGCGCCGACTTCCTGACCGCGCTGAAGAGCGATGCGGACGTCACGGCCAAGCTGCCGGAAGACGACCTGACGGCGCTGTTCGATCTGGGCTATCACACCAAGAACGTGGACGCCATCTTCGCCCGGGTCTTCGGCCGGAAACCGCTCTAGGGTCCGGACCCGATTAGGGGATTCTCCTTTTTGCGCCCGCTCACCCTGCACCTCTCCCCCGGGAAGGGGGCGAGGGAACGCATGGCAAGCCTCCTCTCCCCGCTCACCCGCAAGTCGTCATCACCGTGCTTGACCCGCTTGTCGTCATCACCGGGTCGGTCAATTCGTCCGAATTGACCTTATTTCACCCGGTGATCCACGCCTCGCGGCCGGCGGTAGACGTGGATGGCCGGGTCTGGGCCCGGCCATGACGCAATCATTTTATGCCTCATTGCCGCAACACTCATATGGCGGCTCAATTGAGTACGGACCCTAATCGTCCGCGTCGTCGGGGATGGGGTCCGGCGTCGCGCCCTGGCCGAAATTCTTGCCGCCGTTTTTCATGTGCTCGATCTCTTCCGGCGTCGATTCCCGGCCCAATATTTCGTTGCGGTGGGGGTAGCGCCCGAACTTGACGATCAGGTCGCGGTGCTCCGCGACCGCCTTGTCCGAGCGCTTCCGGCCCATCTTGGGCGCCAGTTCGGTGACCGCATCGAGATCCGCCAACTCTTCCGAATGTTCGTAAGGAAGATAGAAAAAGTGCCGTTCGATGGCCGAGACCTCGTCGTCCCACTTGTTGGCGACGGCGTGTTTGGCAACCGCGAGGGCCTTTGCATCGGTAGCGAAGGCCCGCGGCGTCATCCGGAACATGTTGCGCGGGAACTGGTCCAAGAGGATGCAAAGCGCCAGACAGCCCTCCTTGGTCTCCATCCAATGGTCAAGTTCGCCGGCAGCGGCCTTCTTGTGGATTTCCATAAATCCGTCCCGAATCTCCCGATCGAATTCCGGCGTTCGGCCCCGGAACCAGATTTTCCGATGGGTGCCGTGCTCTTCGCTCCCCGGTTCGCCGAACCAGAAGTCCAATACCCTTTGTTGAATTTCTTCGGTCATTTCTTGTCGTCATCCGCTGTTTGGCCAAACGAGTTCTCGGGGTCTTCGAGGAGCTTGAGTTCCGCCGCCGTGCTCTCCCGGCCGAGAACGGCATTCCGGTGCGGGAACCGCCCGAATTCGGCGATGATATCCCGGTGCCGGATGGCATACCCGTTGAGATGCTCATCGCCCAATGTCGCAATCAGCTCGACCGCCCGTTCCTGATCGGCAAGATCCTCCGAATGCTCGAACGGCAAGTAGGTGAACAGCTTCCGGTTCCTGGAGAAATCCTGGTCGTGACCTTGCGAGATCGCGTAATCGGCCAGCACCCGCGCCTTGGCATCGGCGGCGAAGGCCTCAGCCGATCCCCGGAACAGGTTGCGGGAGAACTGGTCCAGCAGAATGATCAAGGCCAGGCAGCCGTCCGGAGTTTCTCTCAAGTGATCGAGCTCGCCGGACGCCGCCTGCCGGTAAGCGTCCATGAACTTCCGCCCGATCTCGGTATCCAATTCCGCGTCGGCTTCGAACCACCATTGGCCCCTGTCATCGAAATCCGCGTCGCCCGGCTCGCCGAACCAGAACGACAGGACGCCGGAAGCCACGTCGCTCATTCGGCAGCCGTCCGGCGGGCGCTTGAGCTATCGGTCGGCACATGGACATCCATGGCCCCGCCAACGCCGCGGAGATTATGCCGGCCCGGCGGTTCGAACTCGCCGCCGGCGACCTCGGCAACATAATTGACCGGCGCCTGGCCGGGTCCGGACGGTGTTTGAGCTTCTCTACCCATGGGGCCCCGTTTTACGCCCGAAATCGTCCGGGCGCAACAAAACGGGAACGTCAGAGGTGTGGAAGGCTAGCCCGCATTTCCCGCCAGGGCCATGGTCTGCGCGGCGCTGTCTGGTCGGCGGAGCAGGAGAGGCGCGCCGCGCGATGCGGTGACATCGGGCAAGCGCCTCGACGCACGCTGTCGACCAG
>LXNI01002302.1_pt1 | contig 13653 bp, 10 predicted proteins | sample 809091 | NCBI WGS metagenome assembly LXNI01 (sample SAMN04870527, study PRJNA318959) | sponge metagenome | biome: 01000161; feature: marine sponge reef; material: water | host: Sarcotragus foetidus | place: Greece: Milos, Mediterranean Sea | collected 2013-05-29 | depth 5-7 m | reverse complement strand
ATGACACCGGCGAGTTCTTCTTCCTGGAGGTCAACACCCGCCTGCAGGTGGAGCACCCTGTGACCGAAATGATCACAGGAGTCGATATCGTGGAATGGCAGCTCAGAATTGCCGCCGGGGAGGCGCTGACATGGCGCCAGGACACCATCTGCAGTCATGGTCACGCCATTGAGGCGCGCCTGTGCGCCGAGGACCCTTCGCGGGACTTCCTGCCCTCGACCGGCCGCATCCACCATCAACGCATGCCCCGGGAGTCGGCCCGCCTGAGGATCGATTCAGGCATCCGTGACGGTGTCACGGTGAGCCGTCACTACGATTCCCTCATGGCCAAGATCATTGCCCACGGCGATGACCGGGATGAGGCCATTTCCCGCCTGGGCGAGGCGCTGGGTTCCGTCAGCATTCTTGGTGTCGCCACCAACACCGGGTTTCTCAAGCGTGTCCTCGAGGACCCGGAGTTCCGCGAAGGCGCGGTCGACACCGGGATTCTCGAGCGGCTCGCCCAGCAGCCGCAAGGGCCGCCCGTGGCTGTCATCGCTGCTGCCGCCATGCACTTCAGCGGTGCCCTTGATCAGGACCCTGCCGGCGCCCCCTGGACGTCCCTGTCCGGCTGGCGCCTGTGGGGTGACGATTCCGGAATGATGGAACTCGTCGTCGACGGGATGGCGCATGACGTTGCCGTCACGGTCCTTGGCAAGGGGTGCTGCCGCATCGGCGATGACGTCGTCCGGCTCTTGGAACGCACCGGAGCCACCCTCGCGCTGGAGGCCGGATCGCAGGTCCTGCATCTCGACCTCGTGGTGGCGGGCGAGGACGTTCACGTCGCCTGGCAGGGGTGCGGCCATGTCGTCGAACGGCAGCGCCACCAGGCCACGCCAGGCGCCGCGGCCGGGGTTTTGGGCGACGTGACGGCGCCCCTGCCGGGGACCGTGGCCGCCGTCGGCATTGTCGAAGGTGACATGTTCCGCCGCGGCGACGTTCTCGTGGTTCTGGAGGCGATGAAGGTGGAGATTGCCATTCGTGCCGAAGGTGCCGGCACCGCTCTGGCCGTTACCGTTCAACCCGGCGACCGCGTTGAGGAAGGCACCACACTGGTGAAGGTCGCAGCCCCGTCGGCCAGCCCCGTCCCTGCCTGAAGGTAGGGCGCCATTCATGCGAACGTGCAGGGATTCTGTCCGGTTTCTCTGCGGGGAATCCATGCCCGCGTGCGTCCGACACGCGACTTTATGGAAACGATCAAGGCGCGCATCGACCGCGATCCTGCCTTCCGGGAAGAGCTTCTCAAGCAGGGAGTCGAGTGCCTGTTGTCGGGGGATGCGGAAACCGGCAAGGCAGTTCTGCGCGACTGTATCAATGCAACCATCGGCTTTCACGAGTTGGGCGGCATGACCGAGAAGTCGCCCAAGAGCCTGATGCGCATGTTCGGCCCCGCGGGGAATCCGCAAGCGCGGTACGTGTTCGAGGTCATCAGCCGTCTTCAGGAACGCGAAGATCTTCACCTCAAGAGTGCAAGCAGTTCGGTAGGCCGCATGTCGCGGAGCGCAGGAAGACCCTCAATCCGGCTATTCGTGCGAGCCACCCAAATCGGCTCCTGGAACATCCACTGCCAGCACTCCGTGCTCCCGTCGAATTCGCGCAGCACTGGATCGACTGCCGTCATCTCTCGCTGAACATCGCCCGTATCGTGTCAATCGTGATGAACATCCGATTCGGGCGGTCCTCAAGGCTTTGGAATCCCAGCCGCCGGTAGAATTCCATTCGGCGCGCGAAGACTTCCTTGCCGCCGTCGCCAATGACATCGAGGACGACCAGCTTCAGGCCGACTTCGCCGGTGACGTTCAGCGCCCGTCCCAGTGCGTCGACTGCAAGGTCCGAACCGAGGCCGGCGCCTTGCTGGCGTCCGTCCACCGCGATCATCGAAAGGTAGAGCGCCGGAATGCTTCCGGTCCTGGGCACTCGCGGGGGACGGTTCGTCCCGAGTTCCTCCATCGCTACCGCATGCGCGTTCAGCGCATAGTAGCTGAGAACTTTGGGCGACCCTTCAGTCACCGCGACGAATACACGTGTAAAGTCGTCCTTCTGCTGCTTTCTGGCGCTGAGTCGCAAAAAGTTGTCCAGGCGATCGGTCCCGCAGGAAAAGCCCGACCGGTCATGCCGGCCAGGATCGAACGGCTCGATGACGACTTGGGGGGCGTTCGGACATTCGTCCTCACCAGGCATTGGCGATCCGGGACCGGTAGTCGCGAATCGCATTCCGAGCCGCCCGCGTCGGCGTCGGCGGATTGTCGAGAGCCTCCAGCAGCGCCCGCCTGTCGCGCTCCGAAAGTGTCGTCGTCTGATGCTCGCGCAGGATGCGTTCGGCTTCTCTGGCCGCCGATGCCCGGACGAATGTCGTGAGCTTGACGCCGGTCAACTCGGCTGCCCGCGAAATACGGTCCTTGTCGCTCGGCTTGACCCGCATCTCGATGTTGTCGGTCGCCCTCTCGTCCGGGGACGCCGTGACATCGCTGAAGTTCAACACAATGGCACCTCTTCTATTTGTCCCGACAATGTATGTTCAATCTCAGCGCCCGTCAATCGGCCGCCGTGACGGCTATTCGGTTTGTCCGGGGGCCTTCATCCGAGTCGCCCGTCCGACGGGTCCGCCTGGGCCAGCGGAATCGCGCCTTCGGGCAGCATTGACGAACGGCTCGAGGACCGGCTGGCCTCGCTCCACAGCACCAGCGCTTGTGTTTTCGGAGCGCAGACGACATGCCGCATCGCGCGGAAGACGGCGACTTGATGGAACAACAGATGGCAGTCCTGCCACTTCTTCGCCGTTCATGGTGCTTCGCGACATCCGCGCTGCCATGAGGTGGAGGAGACCGGGCGGAGAGCGCGCGATGGCCTCGCCCTGCTCAAGAACAGGGGCCTGGTGGACTCCTCCGCGAGGAACCGGGGAGGACGCTGGAAATCCCTGCAAGAGCAGGGCGCTGGTTCATCGATGGCATTTGGCGGCGTTGAGAGCCTGCCAGATTCGCAAGGGTGTGGCTGGCATGTCGAAGGTGGTGATGCCGGCGCGGGCGAGGGCGTCGACGACGGCGTTGGTGATGGCAGCGGGGGCGGCAAAGGTGCCGACCTCGCCGACCCCCTTGGCGCCCAGGGAATTGACTGTCGCGCGGCAGGCGATGCGTTCGCAGATGAAGTCGGGGACGGTGTCCGCCCGCGGCATGGCGTAATCCATGAAGCTGCCGGTCAGCAACTGGCCGCTGGCCGGGTCGTAGCGGATGGCCTCCATCAGCGCCTGGCCGGCGCCCTGGACGATGCCGCCGTGAATCTGTCCCTCGACGATCAGCGGGTTGATCTCGACGCCGACATCGTCCACCGCGACGTAGCGGGCGAGAGTTGTCGCACCCGTTGCCTGATCGATCTCGACTTCGGCGACGTGGGCGCCGAAAGGCCACGTGAAATCCTCCGGATCGTGGAATCCCGTCTCGTCGAGACCGGGCTCCCGGTCATTCTCGCCGAATCCCGCCGACCGGTAGGCGGCGCGGGCGACGTCGCCGAAGGCGAGGGAGCGGTCGGTTCCGGCGATGGCGAAGCGGCCGTCTCGCATCTCGATGTCGTCGGCCGCTGCCTCGAGCAGCCATGCGGCGATGTCCCTTGCCTTTGTCATCACCCGGTCGCAGGCAAGGCCGATGGCGGGGCCGCAGACCACCGCCGATCGCGACGCGAAGGTGCCCATGCCCCGTTGCACACGGCGGGTGTCACCGAAGACGACCTCGATGGCCTCGAACGGCAGGCCCGTGTGCCAGGCGACCAGTTGCGAGAAGGCTGTCTCGTGGCCCTGGCCATGGTTGTGGGATCCGACATAGAGCGTTGCCGCGCCTGAAGGATGAACCTGAAGACGAGCACTTTCCCAGTTGCCGACGGTTGCCCCCGCGGCAAGGTTGGCGGCCGAGGAACAACCTCCACAGGCTGCGGCATGAAGAGCCACGCCGAAGCCCCGCAAGGAGCCGCGGTCCATCGCCTCCTCACGTCGGGCCTCGAACCCGCCATGATCAGCGGTCTCGAGGGCATGTTGCAGGAGCCGTGGCGCATCGGCATCGCGCAATGTCATGCCAAGTGCCGTGGTGAAGGGCATATGCCGTGGTTCAACGAGGTTGCGGCGGCGCAGCTCCGCGGCGTCGACCCCGAGCTGGCGCGCCGCATGATCGATGATGCGCTCGGTCATGTAGACGGCTTCCGAACGTCCAGCGCCCCGGTAGGCGTCGACGGGCGCGGAATGGGTCAGTACGGCGCGCACGCGAACACCGAGTGACGCGAACCGGTAGGGACCGGGAATGGAATAGGTGCAATAGATCGTCGGCACCGCTAGGGCATGCTGGCTGAGGTAAGCCCCCATGTTGGCGGTGATCGCGATGTCGAGTGCGAGGAAGCGCAAGTCCGCGTCGAGCGCCAGCCTTGCATGCGCAACATGATCGCGGGCCGCCGCATCGGCCTGGAAAGCCTCGTTCCTTTCCGAGGTCCAGGCGATGTCGCGCCGCAACCGGCGCGCCGCCCAGGCGAGAGCGACGTCCTCGGGATAGGCGTACGACTTCATGCCGAAACCGCCTCCAACGTCCCGGGCCACCACATCGATCCGCGTTTCCGGTATCGCAAGGGCTTCGGCGATGGAGCGCTGCAGTTCATGGGGCAGCTGATTCGAGGCGTGGAAGGTCAGCCGGTCGCTGCCGGTGTCGTAGCATGCCACGGCAAGCCGAGGCTCCATGGGCATCGCCGAGATTCGCTGGTTGACGAGATCGAGGCTGACCTGGTGCGCGGCCCCGGCCAAGGCACGTTCCACCGCCTCCGGATCGCCGACCGACCAGTCCAGGCTGACGTTGGAGGGGCACTGGTCCCACACGGGCGGTGCTCCCGGTGCCGTGGCCTCGTCGAGGGTGGCGGCCGCCTCCTTCTCGCCGAAGTCGATCGCAACGTTTTCCGCACCATCCCGGGCCGCCGCATCGCTGGTGGCAATCACCATTGCGCACGGCTGGCCGATGTAACGGACCATCCCATCGGCCAGGGCATGCATGGGGGGAATGAAGGACGCGCTGCCGTCAGTGTTGGGGATATTCCACGAGACGGGCAGGGGTGTGACGCCGTCGGCCGCCATCTCGGCTGCCGTCAGCACGGCGAGGACACCAGGCACGGCCAGGGCGTCACGCCGATCGGTGATGGCGAACGACGCGTGGGCATGGGGTGAGCGCACGAAGACGGCGGTGAGAACATCCGCTGGCCGGTGATCACCGGTGTAGCGGCCCCGGCCGGTCAGAAATCGCCTGTCTTCCTTGCGCAGACAGGAAGCGCCGATCGACTGCTTTGTCATGGCCTTCCCCGTATAGAGCGGCGGGATGACAAATGAAACCGAATCGACCTACCCTCGATACAGCGAAAAGGCGGAGGGATGCATGACCGGACACGGCATCATTCTTCGTGGTGGCACGGTCATTGACGGCAGCGGCGGCGGCCGCTTCCATGCCGATGTTGCCATTGACGATGACCGTATCGCTGCTCTTGGCGATCTCTCCGGGGTGACGGCCGACATCGATATCGACGCCGCCGGCCAGGTGGTGGCTCCCGGGTTTATCGATGTCCATACCCACGATGATCGCATGCTGCGCGATGCCGGCGACATGACGCCCAAGGTGAGTCAGGGCGTGACGACGGTGGTTGCAGGCAACTGCGGTATCTCGCTGGCACCCCTGGTGGCCGGTGAACGCCCCATGTCGCCCTTCGATCTTCTCGGTCTCGAGGGCGACTTTCGCTATCCGACCTTCCAGGCGCTCGTGGACGAGCTTCGACGCGAACCGCCGGCCTCCAATGCCGCCTTTCTGGTCGGCCATGCGACGCTGCGCCTTGCCGCCATGGATGATGTCCTGCGTCCCGCCACCGGTCCCGAAATCGAAACCATGAAGGGGGCGCTCGATGAAGCGATGGCGGCTGGCGCCATCGGCCTCTCGACGGGGCTCGAGTATCCGCCGGCGCGTTGTTGCGAGACTGCGGAGGTGGTCGAGCTCGCGTCGAGGGCCGCGGCTGCCGGTGGCGTCTATGCAACCCACATGAGGAGTTATGCCGACGCCGCGCGGGAGGCTTTCGACGAGGCCGTTCACATCGGCCGGAAAGCGGACATCCCGGTCATCGTCTCGCACTTTCACTGTCACGAGCCCGACAACCCGGGGTTGGCGGGCGAAGCGCTCGCATGGTTTGAAGGAAGCCGCAGGCAAGGTGTCCGGATCATTGCCGATGCCTACCCCTACGAGGCATCGAGCACGTCCATCCTGCCGGAGTTCGTCGAGCGCCGTACCCGGGTGCTGGTCACCTGGTCGAAGCCCTACCCGGACATGGGCGGACGCTATCTCGCCGAAATCGCAGACGACTGGGACGTCGACGCGCTGACCGCCGCACGCCGTCTTGCACCGGGCGGAGCGATCTACTTCGGGCGCGACGAGCGCAATGTCGAACGCCTCATGGCTCATCCCGACATTCTCATCGGTTCGGACGGCATCCCTCTCGCGCCACACCCCCACCCACGGTTGTGGGGCACCTTTGCGCATGTCCTGGGTCACTATGTCCGGGAACTCGGCATGACCGGCCTTGAGGCCGCCATTCACCGCATGACCGGCGCCTCGGCCGAATGGTTCGGTCTCGAGGGGCGTGGCCGCGTGGCTGCCGGCGCCTGGGCAGACCTCGTGGTCTTCGATCCGGCCGCCATTGCAGCCCGGGCGACCTACATGGACCCCGAGCAACCCTCGGCCGGTATCGGGCATGTCTTCGTCAACGGAGTCGAGGTGTGGAATGGTGATGGCCACACCGGTGCGCGTCCCGGACGCATCGTTGGCCGTGGCAAGAATGGAGGACAGTGACCATGACGCGGATCGTTTCACGATTTCCGAAACGGGTGACGAAGCGTGACACCGTGTGGATCCCCATGCCTGACGGTGTGAAGCTCGCTGCCACCATCTGGCTCCCCGATGATGCCGACGAGCATCCGGTGCCGGCGGTCCTCGAGTTCATTCCCTACCGACGGCGTGACTTCACGGCGTCCGGAGACTCGCTCCACCATCCCTGGCTGGCCGGTCACGGCTACGCGGCGGTGCGTTGCGACCTGCGGGGCAACGGTGATTCGGAAGGCCATTTCGACGACGAGTACTCACCGCAGGAGCTCGATGACGGATACCACGTTCTTGCATGGCTGGCCGCCCAGCCCTGGTGCACCGGCGCAACGGGCATGATGGGAATCAGCTGGGGCGGTTTCAACTGCCTGCAGGTGGCGGCCCTGAGACCGCCTTCGCTGAAAGCCGTCTACTCCGCCGCCTCGACGGACGATCGCTATGCCGACGACATCCATTTCATGGGCGGTTGTCTTCTCAACGACAACCTCAACTGGGGTACGACCATGACGACCTTCGCCATGCGTCCGCCCGACCCCGCTGTCGTTGGCTCCGACTGGCGCCGTATCTGGCTCGACCGCCTCGACAATGCGCCGAACCTGGTGGCGAAGTGGTTGCGCCACCAGAGGCGGGACGGGCAGTGGAAGCACGGCTCCGTCATCGAGAATTACGATGCCATCGAGGCCGCCGTCTACATGGTCGGCGGCTGGGCCGACGGATACACCAATGCCATCTTTCGCGTGGCGGCCGGCCTGAAGGCGCCGTTCCGGGGACTCGTCGGTCCGTGGACCCACGCCTACCCCTGGAAGGCAAAACCCAGTCCGGAGATCGACGGTCTGAAGGATCTTGTCCGCTGGTGGGATCACTGGCTCAAGGGTATCGACAGCGGCATGATGGACGAACCGCGCCTGCGCTGCTGGATGCAGGAGCCGGTGGCGCCTCAGACATCCTACGATCATCGTCCGGGCCGCTGGGTGACGGCCGACGCCTGGCCGGATCCCGTCATCGCCGGCAAGGTCTTCCATCTCGCCCGAAACGGTCTGTCGACGCGTCCTGGACGACCTGAAACGCTTGTGTGCGCCTCGGAGGTCCTCGCCGGCATCACGCATGGCGACTGGTGCCCCTATGGCTTCGATGCCGAAATGCCGTCTGATCAGCGCGAGGAGGATGGTCGCAGCCTCGCCTTCGACTCTCCCGCTCTTGGACGGCGCATGGAGATTCTCGGGGCGCCGGTCGTCGACCTCGAGTTGTCTTGCGATACGCCACAGGCGCAACTCTACGTGCGGCTCTGCGATGTGGCGCCGGACGGGGCCTCGACACGCGTGACCTACGGGGTTCTCAACCTCTCGCACCGCAATGGCCACGAGACGCCTGAGTCGCTGGAACCCGGCGCCATGACAAGGGTCCGCGTCCAGCTCAACGACTGCGGTCATGTCTTCGCCCGGGGCCATCGCATCCGCCTTGCCATCGAGACAGGCTCGTGGCCGCTGGTGTGGCCGTCGCCGGCACCCGCGGCCGTTTCGGTTGTCGCCGCGTCAAGCGCTCTCACGCTTCCGGTGAGGCCGCGGCGCGCGTCCGACAGGAAGCTGCCATCCCTGGGCCGGGGTGCGACCGCACCGCCTCTGGAGGTGACGACGATGAAGCCCTACCACCGGTCCCGCACGATGGCCCGCGACTACGTCACCGGCGAGACCCGCATCGTCATGGTGAAGGACCGCGGCCACATCCGCATAGAGGAAACCGGCACCGAGTATTCCGGTGGTGGACGGGAGACCTATGTCATCAGGGATGGCGATCCCCTGTCGGCGCGGGCCCGGGTCGACTACGCCATCACGCTTTCGAGGAAGCCCGACTGGCAGACACGGGTCGATACCCGCTTCGTTCTTACTGCCACCGCCGACCGTTTTCTTCTGTCGGCCCATGCGGAGGCCCACGACGGCGGCGAGCGCATATGGTCCAAGAGCTGGGAGGACACGATCCCGCGTGATGGCGTGTGATCTTGACCGTCCGCCCCGGTCATGGACGGACTGCTTGATCAGGGCACGGCCTGGGCGCAGTCGGACAGGCCCCTGAAGGCTGCCCGCCAATCGGGTCATCGGGTCGCCGGAATCCGGCTACATGATCGGCGGCTTCGAAATGGTCCTGCAGTACGCGTGCCTTGCCCGTCCGGCCAAGTACACCGACAGCGGCGGGGAGCCCGGCGAGTTGGTCAAGTCCCTGGACCAGCCCGATGCGCAGACGATCACCTTCGTGTCGAAGATGGGCATCATATGGTACGACGGGAGCAGCCACGAAGAGATCGGCGCGCTCAATGCCGAGGACGTCAAGTACTCGCTCAAGAGCATGAAGTTCTCCGGGTGGAAGGATGAGGAGTTCGACCTGCTCTTCCAGGCAGGTCTTTGCGAGACGGACACGGCCAGGCAGCACGACATCTAAGTCCGCACGCAGGAGGGCATGGAAGACACCGGCGGCTATGTCTTCCTCATGTTCCCGCCCAACGGGGTCATGTACCGAGAGGGTCTCGAGCCCGTGATCACACCGCACGGCTACAACATCTGGCATGGCAGACCCAGCACTTCGTCTGGCCCTGAACTTGTGCGTCGTGCCGGTCGTCCAGGTCCGCAGGGCGCCTTTTTCGACCTGGTCACCCGCATCGCTTCTGACTGGTCGGGCCCCTCCAAGCATCGACTGCAACAGTGAAAATTCGAGCATCAGGTTCGAATTTTCACTGTTCTTGTGTTACTGTTCTTTCATGCACTACCTTCCTCGTCCCCGGGAACTGGAGGCCGTCAGGGCGGGCCTCCGCCGCGCGCCCGTCACGGCGCTTCTGGGGCCCCGCCAGTGCGGCAAGACGACGCTGGCGCACGAACTGGGGGCGGAGCATTTCTTCGACCTCGAGGACCCGAGGAGTCTGGTCCGGCTGGACGAACCGCAAACAGCCCTGGAGGGGTTGACCGGTACGGTCGTGATCGACGAGGTGCAGCGCAAGCCGGATCTCTTTCCCCTGCTCCGTGTCCTTGCGGACCGCCGCCAGGCTGCGCGATACCTGCTGCTTGGCAGCGCCTCGCCGAACCTGGTGAAGGAGGTCTCCGAGAGTCTTGCCGGTCGGATTGCGTATCACGATCTTGGCCCGTTGACGGTCGACGAGACCGGCGTTGGCACATGGCGCCGGCTATGGCTCCGCGGCGGGTTCCCCCGGAGCTACCTGGCCAACGACGACATGCAGTCCGCGCTGTGGCGGGACGACTTCATTCGCAGCCACCTGGAGCGTGACATTCCGGCCCTCGGCATCTTGGTCCCGGCGGAAACCCTGCGGCGATTCTGGGTGATGTTGAGCCACTATCATGGTCAGGTGCTGAATCTCTCCGAGCTTGGCCGGTCGTTCGGCGTCTCCGACCACACGGTCCGCCGCTACCTTGAGATCCTGAGCGGGATCTACATGATCCGGCTGTTGCCCCCTTGGTATGCGAACATCGGCAAGCGGCTGGTGAAGGCGCCCAAGCTCTATGTTCGCGACAGCGGCCTCCTACACGCCCTTCACACCATCGCCACACCCCTGCAGCTGGAGTCCCACCCGAAGCTCGGTGCATCGTGGGAGGGTTTCGCCATGGAGCAGGCCATACGCCTGATGGACGTGTCCCGTCCACATTTCTGGCGAACCCATACCGGCGCGGAGCTTGACCTGGTCTGGCAGGCCCGTGGAGCGCTGTGGGGGATGGAGTTCAAGTACCAGGATGCGCCCGCGATGACGAGGAGCATGCATGCGGTGTTGCGTGACCTGCCGGTGCAACACCTGTGGATCGTCTACCCCGGCCCCGATTGCTATCGGCTGGACGAGAAGGTCACGGTGCTGCCCGTCACGGGAATTCCCGACATTGCGTCCGATTTTCTCAAGAATGCGCGCACCGGTGCTTCCCACGCCTGAGTGTCGTCCGTTGTTCCGCCGACAGAGGCTTCAGTCGTGAACGCCTGACCGGGCCGGATTGATGGTATCGCTCGTCGCTGGCGCCCGGGACCTATAAGAGAGTGGTCACTGCTCTGCAGGGGATTCCCGGCAGGCCTGCGATGGTCGGATAGGTCGTGCTGGCCCTACCACTTGGCGATGAGCGGGGTTCCGGCGTCGGGAGCGGCCGGGAAGGATGCGGTCAGGGTTTCGGCAAGCGAATCCCGGCGGGTACGGTGGGCCGGTTCGTGGAAGAGATTGTGGTGTTCGCCCGGATCGGCCTCGAGATCGAAGAGTTCGCCCCAGTCGGCCTTGCCCCGGGGATAGAGAGTGAGGCGCCAGCCGTCGGTGACGATGGAATGGTTGTAGAGGCGCGGATCGACGCGTGGATGGAACTCGAGGAAGCGTGCCTTGCGGTCGAGGGAACGGTTTTCGAAGAGGGGTTTGAGCGACATCCCGTCCAGGTCGTCCGGAGCGGACGTTCCGGCGAGGTCCAGCAGTGTCGGCATGATGTCGAGGTGGCTTGATGGCGCCATGGTGGTCCTGTCTGCAGGAATTCCCGGCCCCGCCATGATGAAACTCACCCGGGTGAGGTCGCGCCAGGGTGGCGGTCCCTTGTGCAGCAATCCGTGGTGACCGAGAAACTCGCCGTGGTCGGAGGTGAAGATGACCACCGTGTCATCGGCGAGGCCGAGGCTGGCGAGTGTGGCCAGGATCCGACCGAAGGCGTGATCCACCTGGGACTCCATGCCTCGCGTCAGGCCGATCGCCCGGCCGAGGCTGGCATCCGAAGTTCCTGAAGTGAGGGTCATCCCTCCCTGTTCCACGGCCGCGGCCGCATTGTCGATCCAGTCGGTCGGGAGGCGGCGGCGGATGTAGTCAGGCATCCGTTCGAGTTCTCCCGGGTCATGCCGGGGCAAGGGACCGGAATCATGGAGGTCCGCCCATGGCCGTGGCGGACTGAATGGATGATGGGGATCGGGCGTCGAGACGAACATCATGAAAGGCGGACGGGCGCGCTCGAGGAAGGCGATCGCCCTGTCGGCGATCCACGTGTTGTAGTGAAGCGCATCCGGCACCGCCGATATCCAGGCCTCGGCAAGATCATCGAGCGGGCCCTCGAGGGCGGCGGCGGGTTGGAAGAGCGGCACTGCCTCGGGATGTTCCTGCTTCAGCCAGGCGGCGTAGTGGCCGCCTTGGGTGACGAGCAGGGATTCGCCGATCACGAAATCCACAGTGCGGTAGCCGAAGTAGGGCCCGGTCCAGTCCGCGTGCTCGTCCGATGTCCAGAAAGCGACCGATTCCGGATAGACACGATCCTTGTGAGCGAGAATCGGTTGCAGGTGGAGCTTGCCCACCGCGTGGGTGTCGTATCCGGCTCCCGCGAGAAGGGCTGGCAGGACGTGGAGTCCATTCTTGAGAGTGCGTCCGTTTGTCGTCATGCCGTGGTGCCGGGGGTAGAGCCCCGTGACCATGGTGCCGCGGCTCGGGCAGCAGATCTGGTTGGGAGTCAGGTGGTTGTCGAAACGCAGGCCGCGTGATGCCAGGGCATCGAGATGGGGGGTGGATGCGGCGGTCTGGCCATAGCATCCCAGACTGTCGGCACGCTGCTGGTCGGTGCACAGGAAAAGAATGTTCGGACGCATCTGTCCAGGCTCAGTAGGGTCCAGGCACGATCCTGGTTCCGTCGGCAAACCGTCCCGGGCGGAAGCGCTGCAGATCGTGACCGGGACTGCGGCCCGTGACGAGATCGGCCATGACGCGTCCGATGGCAGGGCCAATGCCGAATCCGTGGCCGCTGAAGCCGGTGGCCACAAAGAGCCCCGGTATCGGCAGTTCCCCGAGAATGGGTACGGCGTCGGGCGTGACATCGATCATGCCGGCCCAGGCCTCGGCGAGTCCGGCCCGTGCAAGGGCAGGCGCCCGCCGGGGCAGGCGCTCCTCGAGGCGGCGGATGACGAGAGGCGACGGTGGCGGATTGAGGACGCGCTGGCGTTCGTAGGGAGACTCCTCGTCCGCCGACCAGCGCCGGGCGAGACCCCAGTTTCCCGGATAGCCGGGGGGCGCAGCCGGGCGCAACCTGACGTCGCGGGCGGACTTGCGGAGCAGGGGCACAAACCGCATGGCGTGTCGGAAGGACGGCGGCCCGACGTAGTGTTCGGCGACGTCGCCGGTGGAGACCGTGTAACCACCGTCGGCACGCCGCCGGGTCGCCAGCCCGGGAACCGACATGTTGAGTGGCAGGGTATCGTCCGACGGAGAGGTTCGCGCCGCTGTGGAGCGCACCACGAGCTGGGCCAGGTCGACGCCGCAGTTGGCGGCAAATCCGGATGACCAGGCGCCACCGGCAAGGAGCAGGCGATCGCAGGCAACACGGCCCCTTTCGGTGACGACGCCGGTGATGCGTCCTCCCTCGATGTCGGGAACCCGTGCCGCGCACTCCTCGATGACAGTCACACCCTGGTCCTGAAGGGCGCGTGCCCAGGCCGGCACCGCACGTTCGGGCTCGGCACGGCCATCCGATGCGGTCATCATGCCGCCGACGAAGTTGCCGCCCATGGCTGCAAACCGATTCTCCACCTCACGGGCGCTGAGCAAGACCGTGTCAAGCTGGTGTTCCCGGGCGATGGCATGCCACGTCTCCATGCCGGCGACCGCCTCCTCGGTCTCCACCAGCTTGACACACGCCGACTGTGTGAATGCGAGGTCTCCGCTGCCGGTGGCTGCTGCCAGACCGCGCCAGATCCGGTTCGACTCCATCATGATCGGGAGTTCCGCCGCATCGCGGTTCTGCTG
>LXNI01002300.1_pt1 | contig 13659 bp, 10 predicted proteins | sample 809091 | NCBI WGS metagenome assembly LXNI01 (sample SAMN04870527, study PRJNA318959) | sponge metagenome | biome: 01000161; feature: marine sponge reef; material: water | host: Sarcotragus foetidus | place: Greece: Milos, Mediterranean Sea | collected 2013-05-29 | depth 5-7 m | reverse complement strand
GTGGCGCCGACGGTGGGCCATTCCTGCCCGCTGGGGATGACGATGCCGTCTTTGGGCGTGGGCATCTCCGCCAGCAGCTCGCCGGTATAGGGGTCGACCAGGCGGCCGTAGACATCGCCCTCTTTGAGCTCGTCCCTGAATTTGGCGTCGCGGATGAACAGGCCGTCGACAGCCGGCTTCCAGATGACGACGCCGGCCTCATAAACTGTGCAGAGCGGCCCGTCCGATTCGAGCTCGCCGTCGATCATGTCCATGGCTTTCAGGGTGTTCCAGATGCCTCGCTCAGCATCGCGCACATTGTCTTCGCCATTTCTGTGCCAGCCGGTGCCGCCGCCGAACTCGAGCGTGATTTGCAGGGTGTCGGCCTCTTCAATCGCGACTTTGGAGGCGCCGCTGCCGAAGGTGCCCGGCGGGAAAAACGCGGCTTGGTCGAGCCCGAAGGCCACCACCAATTTGCGCCGCCGCTGCTCCATGAGCGTGAGATTGTTCGAATCATATTCTGCGGTGAACAAGACGTAGCGTTCGTAGGCGGTGCGGGCGCCGGCGTGAAAGTCGATCAGCACCTCTGCCTGGGCGATGCACTCATTGAAGTAGATATAGGCGATTTGGTCGGAGACGCTGCCCTTGGCATTGCCCGGGAAGAGGCGGCTGATGTCCTTGTCATCCACGCTGGAGCCGCGCTCGCCTAACTCAAAGCCGGCGCGGTTGACCACCGGCACGGCGATAACATTACCGCGGATGGCGCTGGGGTCGGCTTTGGCGACGAAATCCAGGATGGCGATCGAGCCGATGACTTCCCCGCCGTGGATGGCGCCCTGCAGCATCAGCGTCGGTCCCGGCTGGGCGCCGGCGATGAGATGGACCGGGATGTCCAGCCGCATGCCGGAGCGCGATTGCGCCGTTTCCAGATAGCCGAAAACTTTTTCGCCCGGTTTTGCCGATAAGTTGCCTGCTTGTAACATAGAGTTTCTCCTTTTTTGTGCGGGCGAGAGAAGGCTCGCCCTTACAGTTTTGGTTAATTTGCGGGCGACCCGGTTGGTCGCCCCTATATTTGTAGTCTCGCCAATGCGGGCGATTCACAGAATCGCCCCTACAATCCGACTGGTTTCGTCCCCAGATGCCGCTTAAACCAGCCGAGGATGCGGTGGATGCGTTCGATGCGGTTGCCGGGCCGGCCGCCGCGCGACAGCCCGTGATTCTCGCCTTCAAAGATGACCAGCTCGACCGGCTTGCCGCGCCAGCGCAGGGCAGCGAAGATCTGCTCAGCTTGCTCAAGGGCGCAGCGATGGTCTTCGTCGCTGTGGATGATCAGCAGGGGCGTGTTGACCTTGTCGATGTAAGCCACGGGCGATTGCGCCCAACTGCTGTTTAAGTCGCGCCAGGGGTCGGTGCGGGTTTCGCCGCCGGTGCATTCCGGCCCGATATCGGATGTGCCGAAGAAGCTGATCTGATTGGTGATGGAGCGCTGCGTGACAGCCGCGGCGAAGCGGTCGGTATGGCCCACGACCCAGTTGGTCATGAAGCCGCCGCAGCTGCCGCCGGTGACGCCCATGCGTGAACTGTCGATGTGGGGGCGCGCTGCCAGCTCGTCCACGCCTAACATGATCTCGTCGAACTCCGCCCCGCCTTGGTCGCCTTCGCTGGCTTTGGTCCAGGCTTGGCCGTAACCCGCTGTCGTGCCGCGCTGATTGAAATAGGCCACTGAATAGCCGGCGTTGGCGTAGATTTGAAATTCGTGGTTGAAGTCCCAGCCGAACATCGAGCAGTGCACGTATTGTATATGCGGGTAGGCTTTGCCCTCCTTGAAGTCCAGCGGCTTGATCAGCCAGCCGTGGACCTTGGCGCCGTCGACGCCGTCGTACCAATAACCTTCCGGCGCCGACAGCCGGTGATCGCGCAGCCAGGGGTTGAGATTGGTCAGCTTGCGCGTCTCGCCATTGTCCCAGATATAGAGCTCGCCAGGATTACTGGGATCGGCTTGGCCGAAGGCAGCAACACCGTCCAGCGCCGGGCTGTATTCGAAGGTGATGCTCTCGCCGCTGACCAGCTTTTGGTATTCGCCGTCGGCGTCAATGCGGTAGAGATTGGTCGCGCCCTGCTCGGTAAGCAAGAAGTAGATCCATTCGTCGCCCGCCGCCCATTTCATCGTCACGTTGGACAGACCCACGCGCTGATCGGAGACGGCATAGTTGCCGACTTCTTCGTCGATATCCGCGCCCAGCTTCCAGGCTTTGCGCGCGGCCACATCGGCCAGGTGCGGCTGCCAGAAATTGCGGCGGTTGACCGGCGGCGGCAGGTTATGCCCGGCGAAGGCGATGTACTTGTCGTCGGCGCCCCAAACGGGACTGAAAGCCGTGCCCTGCCAGTCGGGGATGAGCAGTTCCGGCCGGCCGTCGGGATAAGCGCAGGTCAGGATTTGGCCGTAACCGAGCGAAGTATTCTGCTCGCGCGCCATGCCGACGAATGCCAGACGCGCGCCGTGATTGCTCCAATTCGGTTCGGAGTAATCGCATTCGCTGTGGGTGACCTGGACGAAGTCGCCGGTTTCGATCTCCAGCACCCAGATCTGCTTGAACTTGTCATGCACCCAGCCCACGCCGTCTTGTTTGTAGCGCAGACGACGGACGACTTTAATAGTCGGCGCGGGAATGCCGGGGGCGGGACCGCGCTCATCGGCGGCGCGCATAGGCGTCCAGCGCAGGCCCGCCAATTTCGAGCCGTCGGCCGACCAGTCGAGCCCGCTCATAGGCATGCCGTCGGTATCGAAAAAGGCTTCGATGTCATCGTCGACATCCAGGATGCGTACCGAATCGCCGTCGGCGTCGCTGTAGGCATAGGCCAGGCGGCTGCTGTCGCGATTCCAGGCGATGGACGAGACGTTGCAGGCGCCGTCGGTCAGGCGGCTGGCGCTGTCGCTGCGCAAGTCGTGCAAATAGAGATGCGAGATGTAGCCGTTGGAGGGGCCGTCAGGGCGGCGCACGGTGTAAGCGATCTGCGAGGCGTCGGGGGCTATGGCGATCTCAGACAGCCAACTGAACTTCATCAAATCTTCCGGGATCAGCCCGCGCCGACGCTTCACCGCTACTGTATTGCTGTCATCCATACATACTTCCTTTAATAACCAAGTCTATACAGTGAATATAGTATTCCCGAACGTTCGCTTCAGGCTGATTTACAAGCTGCACTTGACACCGATTTCAGCCGCCAGATCGCGGAGTTGCGTCACCGTCTCGCGCGAGACCGGGATGCCCCCTGCGCGCCGTTGCTCCATGCGTCCGAATTCGACTTCGCCGGGCAGCATCACCGGGCGCGCGCTGTCGATTGGCGGCGCGTTCTTGACCTGGCTCAGCAATTCTTCCAGGCGCCGGTCGAAGTCGGCTTGGGACATCATGGCTGTCGGGTTGATGGCGACCATCATGTGGCCGACATCAAAATTCCGGTCGTCCTGGAAGACATCCAGCCCGAAGAGCGCGCCGGTCATCACACCGGCCACGACATCGGTGAACAGGCTGAGCCCGTATCCCTTGTACTCGCCGATGGGCAGCAGCGGACCGGTCATGGCCGCGGACGGATCAGTCGTGACCTGGCCCTCGGGGGTCAGCGCCCAGTTATCGGGCATGGCGCGCTTTTCGCGTTCGTACCAGCGCATCATGCCCTTGCCGGACATAGTCAGCGCCATATCAAGCACGATGGCGTTTTCGGCGCTGCGCGGTATGGCCATGCCCCAGGGATTGGTGCCCAGCACAACCTTGGCCGAGCCCCAGGGCGCCATCTCGGCGGCGGCGTTGGTCATCGACCAGCCGATCAAGCCGGCCTTGGCCGCGGTCAGGGCATGATAACCGGCGATGCCAAAATGGTTGCTGTGGCGCACGCCGACCATGGCGATGCCGCTGGTCCTGGCTTTGTCTACCGCCCGCCGCATGGCACGCTGCGCCGCCACATAACCGAAGCCCTTGGCCGCGTCCAGCAGCGCGTAAGAGGGGCCGTCCCTGAGCCAGGTCATGGGCGCGTCCGGCACGATGCCGCCATTTTTGACGCGCCGCGTATAACGGAAGAGCTTCTCCAGGCCTTGGCCCTGCCCGGGATGCCACCACTGCGAGGCCGTCATCAAACCGTCGCTGATGATTTCGGCTTCTTCCGCAGTCGCGCCCAGCCCGCGCATATAGGCGGCGGCGAAGTCGCTCAGCGTCTCCAGCGAATAGTGATTGACCAGCGAGCTGTCTTGTACTTCGTATGCCATCGGCAGACCTTACATAAAAGGATAATCCAGCGGATTCAGCACCGCTTCGTTGACGACGAACTCGGCCGGCGTCGCCGCCAGTTGGGCGATCATCCGCGCCACCACTTGCGGGTCCATGGACTCGCTGCGAGGCAAGACGCCGATGGGCGCGCCACGCCAGCCCGTATCCATGCCGCCCGGATACAGGATAGTCGCGCGGATATTATGCTGCTGGCCCGCTTGCGCGATGGCGTGGTTCAAGCCGGTCAAGCCGAACTTGCTCGCCCCGTAAGCCGGGCTGCCGCCACCGCGCAATCCCGCTGTGCCGGAGATGTTGATGATATAAGCCGAATCGGCGGCGCAAAGGCTGCTCCACAAGGCGCGCGTCAGATAAAACACGCCGGACAAGTTGACGCCGATTACCTCGTCCCAATCGCTGATGTCGGTATCTTCGAAACTGCGCGGCGCGGGGATGCCGGCATTGTTGATCAGGATGTCCACCTTGCCGAAGGCCGCCTGAATCGCTGGGGCGGTGTCGCGCACTTGCGCCGAGTCGGCGACATCGCAGGGGTAAACCGCAGCAGTCCCGCCGACAGCGCGTATTGACTCGGCGGCATCGTTTAGCGGGTCGGGGCGGCGGGCGATCAAGACGACCTGCGCGCCCTCAGCGGCCAGCTCTCCGGCCACCGCGCGTCCCAAGCCCTGGCTGGCGCCGCTGATGACCGCTACCTTGTCCTTCAGATTGGAATTCATCGCTACTCGCCCCTACGCCCATTAACTGAGAACCAGACAGGTCGTCCCTACGATTCGTTTGTTGACGTTCCGCCTAATCTATGGCTGTTCCGCCACGATGCCTTGCATGGCGACCTTCATACGATCCAGACCCTCGATGAGTTTGTCTTCCGGCTGCAGGAAGGTCATGCGCAGATAATCCTTGCGGTCTTTGGAAAAGGCCGAGCCGGGATAAGCCAGGACGTGCTGCTCGGTCAACATGCGCTGCGCCACTTCGGCGCTGTCCAGGCCGGTGAAGGCGATATCGGCGAAGACGAACTGTCCGCCCTGGGGCAGGCCGTATTTCATGCCCATCTCATCGAGCGCGTCCAGCACCAAACGCCGCCGCCGCTGGTAGGCCGCCGCCATCATCTCGACCGGCTCTTGCGGGCCCGTTAGCGCGGCGATGCCGGCGTATTGGGAGATGACCGATGTGCCGCCGGTTGTGGCCGCCTTGAGTTCCGTGACGCGCGCCATCAAGTCAGCCGGCCCGGTGATCCAGCCCAGCCGCCAGCCGGTCATGGAATAGGACTTCGACAGCGCGTTCAGCGTGAGCGTGCGTTCTTTGCCGCCGGGCAGCGATGCCGGGCTGGTATGCACAAAGTCGTCATAAACAAAGAGGTCGTATATTTCGTCGGAGAGGATCATCAAGTCATGCTCAATGGCGATATCGAGCAGCTCGCGCATATCGCCCGGCGAGATGACGCTGGCGCAGGGATTGTTAGGCGAGACCAGAAGCAAGGCGCGCGTCCTCTCTGTGACGGCGGCGCGCACCAGCGCGGGATCGGCGCGGAAGTCTTCTTGCGGCCAGGTCTGCACCTCGACCTTGGCGGCCCCGGCGAAGTCCAGCGAGTCGGCGTAGGTATTGTAATTGGGCTCGGGCACGATCATCTCATCGCCCGGGCCTACTGTCGCCAGCACCATCAGAAAGAGCGCCTCTTGCCCGCCATTGGTGACGACCACCTCGGTCGCCGGATCGACATCGATATTGTTGACGCGCTTGACCCGCTCGGCGATAGCTTCGCGCAGCGCGGGCCGGCCGGCCGGCGGACTGTAATCGGCGTGATGGTGGATCATGGCCTCTTTGGCGGCGGCCACAATATGCGGCGGTGTATCAAAGTCGGGGTCTCCGCGCCCCATGACGATGACATCGTCATAACCGCGGGCTTCGCCGATCAACTTGTACAGCAGGTTGGTGCCTTGATCTTCCTTCTTCTTGCTCATTGTGTTTCCTTCTCCGCCGCTCAGCTGAGCGCGGTTGCTGTCGACTTGCTGATGGTCAAGCGCAGGGTATCGGGCGCGCCAAAATGGCTCCCATCAGCGCCTGCTGCGCGCAGTTTTTCCAGCGCGGCTTCACCTGTGGCGCCCGCGCGCACTGCCACGATATTAAGCGCGTCACCGGCGACCACTTCGAGATCGGCGGCGGCCGCGGCTTGCAGCAGTCCCTCGCGCTGGTTGCTCAACTGGTTCAGGCGCGCGGCGTGGCTCTCATGGTAGATCTTGCTGGCTTCCAGGGCGGCGTATTGCGTGGCGGTGGCGGTGCAGATGGCCATGATCTGCTTCTGCGATTGCATCGACGGCAGCCAGCCCTCCGGCGCGGCGATGGCGCCCAGGAACCAACTCGATAGCCCCATGCCCGGCCAGCAGTCGCTGATGGCGGCGACCCGCGTCGGCGTCGACTCCAGCGCGGCCAGCGAGCTGTACTCGCCTGCGATCCAGGGCGCCAGCCCCTGATCCCAAATGACGGCGGCCTCATTCTCATTGACGATCTGGCTGATGGCGGCGACTTCATCGGCGGAGTACGCCGCGCCGCTCAGCCGCGAGGGCGACTCCAGATAGAGCAGGCGGCAGCCTTCAGCGACGGCCGCGGCTATGCCGTCGATCGTGGGCAGGTAGCCGCGCGCGCTATCGACCGGCAGGCTGACAATCTGGCGCTGGCGCACAGCGAGCGCCTTCTGCACGCCGGGATGAGCGACCGCGGGAACGCCAATCCCCTCGCGCATTTCGCCGATCTTCTGGATGGTCAGGAAGCGCGCCTCTTGTACGCCGGCGGTGATGATGATGTTGCCGGACGCGTAGGCGCTGCCGCAGGAGTTGTTAAGAAAGTCGGCCAGCGCTTCCCGCAGCGGGCCGATGCCGGGCACGTCCACGTAATGGGTCTGGCCCGCTTCCATCGCTTCCGAGGCGCCGGCGATGATGCGCTCGTCCAGCGGGCTGATGATCTCGTCCGCGCCGAAGTCCGCGCTGTGTCGCATGGTCTGTGGCGGCAGCGGCGTGTTCAGCGCTCGGTTAGCATTGTGCCAATTGAGCATGTAGGCTTTGCTTGCTGATGACAATAGCTTAACTCCAATTCTGGTCGGCATCATTTTTTGGGTTCTGAAAGAAAAGCGCTCGCCTGCTGGGAGACTTCGCTCCATGTGCTTATTCAGGCGAGCATCAGTATAATAACGCTGAATGGTTACTGAATTCGAGAGATTATATTGGCGCGGGCAAGGCCTGTCAAGCAAATCGCCCGCTGCCGTGGATGTGCGCAGCCGGGGCCGACGATTCGGTGGAACTTAGCGGACGTAAACCGACCCGGCTTGCGCCATGAACGCCATCAGTAGTTCCAAGAAAGTGATGAGAATGTCGAGGTCGCCGCTTTTCTACCCCATCCCCGGCCGCACTCCCGCCATCTCCATGGCGGGCATCCCGAATCATCAGGGAAGGGTGACTCGCTGTTGTGAATGGAAGATCAAGAGAATTTCGCATCGCTCAGGTGCTTCTACCTCTTTATGCTGCTGATGCAGAATAGCGAATGAAAACCTCGCTCGCGGCGCGCAGGCGCGTTTGGCGCATCCCGGGATTAAACGGGCAGGTCCTGCTCTTTCTTTGCCACAGCTTGCTTTTCCACATCGCCCTGCTGGGCATCGCCGATATCCTGCTGAATTTCTATCTGGTCAGCATCGGCTACGATACGGCGACCATCAGCTTGCTGCAGTCTTTGCCGCGCTTGAGCGGGTTTCTGATCGGCTTGCCCATCGGGCTGGTCGCCAATCGCGTCGGCAACCGCCGGCTGATTGTGCTGTCGACGGCCGGCATCGCGCTGAGCGTGGCTGCCACCGCTCTGACGCAGAGCCTGCTGGTCATCGCGCTCAGCCGCTTCTTTTGGGGCGCTTGCTTCGGCGCCAATCAAGTCGTCAAGTCGCCCTACATGGTCACGCTGACGCAGCGCAGCGAGCACACGGCGCAGTTCTCCTGGCATAACCTCGTCAGCATGGTTTCGGTCGCCGCCGGCAGCGCATTGGGCGGCGCGCTGCCCATCGTCATGAGCGGGACTCTGTCCATTGCGGCTGTCGGCGCGCTGCGTCCCGAGCAGATGCCGCTGGCTTATCGCGCGTCCATACTCTGCGCCGCGCTGATTCTGCTCTTGAGCGCCATGCCGCTGCTGCTGCTGAAGCCGGGGCCGGAAGGCGACAAGAGGAAGAGCGCCATTCTGGGCTTTGGCCGGTCTGTGCCCTGGCGGCGCGTCTTGCGGCTGGCGTTTCCGCTATTTGTCTTTGGCATCAGCGGCGGCTGGACCTTCCCCTTTTTCAATTTGATTTTCCGCGATCTCTTCGGCATCAGCGACAGCGCCATCGGCGGCGTCATCGGCTTGGGCTGGCTGTTTATGGGTTTGCTTCCGCTGCTGAATCCGTATTGGGAGGGTCGGCTGGGGCGGGCCGGCGCGTTGACCGCCCTGATGCTCGTCAGCGCCGTAGCTTTCGTCGGTTTCAGTTTGTCGCAGACGCTGTGGATCGCAGTCGTCTTCTATGTCATGGCCATCGGCATTCGCAATACCATGCAACCCCTGTTTCAGCCGCTGCTGATGGCTTCGCTAGATGCCGAATACCACAATATCGCTAGCAGCATGGGCTTGGCGCTGTGGAATATGGGCTGGTTCGTCTCGGCACTGACTTTCGGCTGGCTGCAGGCGGCGGTGGGCGTCCGCGTGATCATGCTGCTTGTAGCCGGATTCGTCGTGCTGAACGGCTTCGCTATTCATCTCACAGCGCTGCGCCGATCCACTAATGAGGGAGGGTAATTCTGTGACAGATTCTCAAGAGAGATTCCGGCCCATCGTGGAGAAAGTTGAAGCCTGGCGCGGCGAGCTGGGTGTGCCCGGCGTGACCTACGGCGTAACTGTCGGCGGCGAAACCTACAGCGGCGGCGCGGGCGTGACCAGCATCGAGAATCCGCTGCCGGTAACGGACAAGACCATCTTTCAGATCGGCTCCATTACCAAGACGGTCACCGCCACTCTGATGCTGCGCCTGGCCGAGCAGGGGGTGCTGGACCTGGACGCGCGCGTTCGCAACTACCTGCCGCAATTCCGCGTCCGCGACGAATCGGTAGCTGAGCGCGTGACCGTCCGGCATTTGCTGACGCATGTGGCCGGCTGGACCGGCGATGTCTTCACCGATACCGGCAACAACGATGACGCGGCGGCCAAGTACGTCGAGAGCATGGCCGAGTTTGCGCAGTTGGCGCCGCTCGGCACGATCTTCTCATACAACAACGCCGCCTTCGCCGTCGCCGGGCGCATCATTGAAGTGCTGACCGGCATGAGCTACGAGCAAGCGGTCAAGCAGATGGTATTCGAGCCCCTGGGCATGGAGCGCAGCTTCTTCTTCCCGCATGAAGTAATGCTGCATCGCTTCGCAGTCGGGCATCAGACGGGTGAGGGAGAGACCAAAGTCTTGAGCCCCTGGGCCATCCCGCGCGGGATGAACGCCGCTGGCGGCATCAGCTGCCATATTCAAGACTTGCTGCGCTACGGGGCTTATCATTTGGGCGAGGGGTCGCCGCTTTTGAAACGTGACAGTTTCGCTGAATTACATCGTCCGCAGGTTGGCAGTGCGCCCGCCATCGGTCACTGCGGATTGGCCTGGATGATCAGCGGGGGCGATGGCGAAACGCGTCTCTGGCACACGGGTGGTACGAATGGCCAGGAGTCGGTGCTGACTATTGTGCCGCAACAGCAACTGGCGCTGGGGATGATGACAAACGGGGACAAGGGGACGGCGCTGCACGATCGCTTCAACAAGGCGGTATTAAGCGAGTTCTGCGGCATCGAGCTGCCTGAGCCGCGAGCCATCGCTTCTTCTCCCGAGGCGCTGGCGCAATTTGTCGGGGTCTACCGGGGCATAATGCGCGAAATTGAGCTGCGAATGGAGAATGACGCGCTGGTGGCCCTGATACGCGCGACGGGCGCATGGCCAGCGGATGATGCGACGAGCGAGCAGTCGGCCGCTGCCGCCCGCTGCAGCGACGATCAGCTTCTGATCCTTGACGGTGTGCACAAGGGAACGCGCGCGGATTTCCTGCGAGGCGAGGCGGGCGATATACGTTATCTGCGCTTCGGCTCGCGGCTGAACGTCAAGCAAGATTAGCCGAGCATCTCGCCCAGCAGCCGCCAGCAGAGCCAGAGCGCGCGCGGCGTATGGAAAAAGCCCTTCCACATACCGCCTTTCAAGGGAGTAGACAGGCTGCCGTCGCGGCGCAGATAGCCATACCAGCCGCCATATTCGGGGTCGGGGAAGTGGGCGAATGTCCAGGCGTGCATCTGCTCGAAAGCGCGCGTGTACCTGTCGTCGCCGCTAACGTGATACGCCAGCAGCAGCGCGTATAGCGCTTCGGCATGCGGCCACCAGAGCTTCATATCCCATTCCAGGCGCGTGGGCGGCTTGCCCTCGGCATCGACAAAGTAGAGCAAACCGCCGTACTCCCTGTCCCAGCCCCGGGCCAGCGAGTAGTCGATCATTGATAGCGCCGGCGGGATCAGCGCATCGTCGCCGCGCGCGTTGGCTTCGTGCAAGACAAAGGCCGCCGACTCCATGGCGTGCCCGGGTGTTATGCGGCGGCCGTCGTCGGTATCAAGCCGCTCATTGTCGGCGCCCAGGACTTCAAAGACCGCTTCTGCCTTCTCGTCCAGAAAATGGTTGGCGATTTGGTCCAGCGCGTCGTCGACAACTTCTCCGTATAGCGGATCCGGCGGCGCGGCCAGGCGCAGCTCTTGCGTGGTTGCCAGCATGATCATCGACGCATTGTGGGCTTTGGCGCGGCGGGTCTGCGGGAAGACCTTGGGTTCCAACCGGCCCGGATTGCGCCGGTGATCGACGACCAGTTGGTAGGTGTCGGCGGCGCGCTGCAACGAAGTCTCGTCGCCAGTTGCGCGGGCGTACTCCGCCAGGCCGATGACCGCGAAAGTCTCGGTGAACAGGTAACGCCGCTTGCGCAGGGGACGGCCGTCAGCCGTGACGGCGAAGAACATGCGGCCGTCATCGTCGAAGCCGCAGCGCATGATGAAGTCGTAAATATGGCGGGCGGCGTCCAGCCATTCCGGACGCTGCTCGACTTCGTTGTAGAGCTTGGCGAACATCCAGAGCGCGCGGCCCTGCAGCCACATGGACTTGTCCGTATCGAAAACCGTGCCGTCGTGATCGAGCGAGTTGAATTGCCCGCCATTGACACGGTCCAGCGAGTAGTTCAGCCAGAACGGGACGACGCTCTCGAGTAGCTCGCGGCGGTAGATTTCGCGCAGTTCCAGCAGGCGATCGCGAATCATCCCTTGATGCCGGAGACCATCATGCCTTCGATGAAATAGCGCTGGAAGAAGAGGAAGAGCAAGGCGACCGGCAGCGTGGCCAGCGTAGAGACCGCCATGGACGGCCCGATTGACGGTTCGCCGCGATAGGGCTGGGAGAAGACGGTCATGCCGACAGGCAGGGTCCATAAATTGCGGTCCTGGGCCACGACCAAAGGCCAGAGGAAGTTATTCCAACTGGCGAGGAAGAGGATGATGGCGAGGCTGGCGGAGGCCGGCGCCAGCAGCGGCAGGGCGATTGAGATGAAGATGCGAAACTCCGACGCGCCGTCGATGCGCGCGGAATCCAGCAATTCGTCGGGGATGCTCAGGGCGAATTGGCGCATCAGAAAGATGGCGAAAGCGCTTAGCATGCCAGGGACGATCAAGCCGGCGTAAGTGTTGTGCCAGCCGAAGTGCCGTATTTCGACGTAGAGCGGAATCAGCAGAATTTGAAAGGGCACCGCCATGATGCTCAGAATGAGGGCGAACAATATCCGCTTGCCGCGGAACTGAAACTTGGCGAAACCATAGCCGGCCATCGCGCCGAAGAATATGCCCACCGCGACTTGCACCGCCGCGATGAAGACGCTGTTCACGTACCATTGCCCAATCGGCGCGCGCTCAAATGCGCCTTCGAAATGCTGCAAACCGACGAATTCTTGCGGCAGCCAGTTAAAAGGCGTGGACAAGATTTCCGCTTCCGCCTTGAATGCCGATACGGCCATGAAATACATGGGAAAACCGAACAAAATGGCGATAAGCGCGGCGGTCGAAAACAGAATCAGCTTCTGTATACGTCTGCGCAAGCGGGCTTCAAAGGCGGCGTCGCTTTCAAAAGGAGTGGTCGATTTAGCCATAAGCGCGCTCGTCAATTGATCGAGTAGCGATCGCTGCGGCCCCACGCGATCTGTGTGCCGGTGACGATCATGATGCAGGCGAACAAGAACACAGAAACGGCCGCGGCGTCGCCCATGCGGAAGAATTGAAAACCGTATTTCCAGATGAGAATGCCCAGGGTCGTATTCACATCGACCGGCCCGCCTTGGTTGGGCGATATGACAAATTGCAGGGCGAAGCCTTGAAAAGCGGAGATAGTGGATACGGCCATGACGAAGACGGCGGTCGGCCGCAGCAGCGGCAATTCGACGCTCCAGAACGACTGAATTCGGTTGGCGCCATCGACGCGGGCGGCATCGCGCAGCTCTTGCGGAATGGCGGTCAGGCCGGCCAGCCATATCAGCATATAAAAGGGCATGGCGGACCAGATTCGCGCCAGCACGATCACAACAGGAGAAAGGGTCAAGTCATGGACCCAAGTGATTTCGGCCTTGCCCGTCAGCGGCCTTACGATGTTCGTGAGGATGCCGCTGGGATGGAGCAGTACGACCCAGATCACCGAGACGACAGCCACTGATGGCAGCAGCGGCGAAAAGAATATCAGCTTCAGCCCCTCGCGGCCCGGGAACTTCTGATAGAAGAGCAAGGCCACGAAGAGCGACAGCACGACAGTGGGAGCGGTGCTGCCTACGACGAAGCCCAAAGTAACGTTAATCGCCTTGAGAAAAAGCCGATCGCTAAACAGGTTGACGTAATTGTCAAAGCCGATGAATACGGGCGGCCGCAAAAGTGTATATTTTGTCAGGCTGAGATAGAAACCCGTGACCAGCGGATACAAAAAGAAAACGGCAAAGAAGATGACGCAGGGCAAGACGAAAATCAGCCCCCAGTATTGTCGGCGGGCGATGACGTTCTTTTCGCTCCATGCGCGGCGATAGAGGCTGAACATAAGCTGCGGAAACTCCAACTAGCGGGCGACCCCATGGGCCGCCCCTGGCGGTCTACCCCCTTAGTCCCCCCGTATCAACGGGGGAGGCTGCTTCGACTTATCGCGTTCGGACGCGGCGACGCTCCCCTTCCCTGATGATTCGGGGAAGGGGAAGGGGGATGGGGTTGTAGTGGTCCTGATATGTTGGACACGAAAATGCAGAAACTCAGGGAAGACATTTGTTCCATGCCGCCTCGACTTCTGCCGGTGTTTGGAAGTCTAACCCGCTGTGAATTC
>LXNI01002299.1_pt1 | contig 13662 bp, 17 predicted proteins | sample 809091 | NCBI WGS metagenome assembly LXNI01 (sample SAMN04870527, study PRJNA318959) | sponge metagenome | biome: 01000161; feature: marine sponge reef; material: water | host: Sarcotragus foetidus | place: Greece: Milos, Mediterranean Sea | collected 2013-05-29 | depth 5-7 m | reverse complement strand
ATGGTGCCGGATGACGGATTCGAACCGCCGACCATCCGCTTACAAGGCGGGCGCTCTACCAACTGAGCTAATCCGGCATGGCCTGTTGTTACAGATGCGCTGTTCCCGATGTGACGGCGTATGATACAACACTTTTCCGGCAAATACATTTCCCAACGGTGGCCGGATGGGGTAACATACACTCCCATAGTTCTGATGGAGGAAACAAGCCATGTTATGTCGTTACCTGCTCCCGGTTGTTGCTGTTCTGTGCCTTTCTGCGAGCCCGGCGCGTGCCGGTGAGAACGTCGACCGGCTGAATGAAATTGCCAACGGTGATCACCGTTCCGATGCCTACAAAGCCCGTAATCAATATCGTAATCCGGCGCAGACCCTGGACTGGTTTGGCATCCGTGACGACCTGACAGTGGTGGAGATCTCCCCGGGTGGGGGTGGCTGGTACACCGAAATATTGGCGCCGTACCTGAGGGACAACGGGAAGCTGTACGCGGCGAGTTTCGACACTGAAACCGGGGTTGAATACTACCGCATCAACCACCAGAAATACCTGGACAAGCTGGCGGCGCAGCCGGAGATGTACGATAAGGTTGCCGTGTTTGAGTTTGGCCCACCGAACAAGCCGGACCTGCAACCGGCAGGCGAGGCGGACGTGGTGCTGACCTTTCGCAACGTGCACAACTGGCTGAATAACGATAGCGCGGACCAGATGTTCGCCGCCATGCACAAAGTGCTCAAGCCGGGTGGCGTTCTCGGTCTGGTGGCGCACAGGGGCAAGGAGGATATGGTCGGCAAGGAGTGGTCAAAGAAAGGCTATGTTGCCGAGGCAGAGGTCATCCGTCTGGTAGAACAGGCGGGGTTTCAATTCGTCGATAAAAGTGAGATCAACGCCAACCCCAAGGACACCAAAGACTATGAACAAGGCGTCTGGACCCTGCCGCCGGTCTACCGGCTGGGCGATGAGGACCGGGAAAAGTACACCGCCATCGGCGAGAGCGACCGGATGACTCTGAAGTTTATGAAGCCGGAATAAGGTTGATTTCTGGGGTCAGAGTAAAATTCGATGAATTTTACTCTGACCCCTTTTTTTATTCGGTTCAGTCGTCAATAACGACGCCCCAGGGGAACTTGCCGACCTCGACGGTCTTGATGACCTCGTCCCTGGCGGTGTCGATCACGGATACGGTGCCGCTGACGCCGTTGGTACTGAACACCCGGCTGCCATCTTTTGACATGGCCAGGCCCCAGACCCGCTTGCCAACCGGAATGCCCTTGATAACTTCCATCGTGTCCGCGTCCATGACGATGACCTCGTTGGCCCTGCCGCCGGCCACGTACAGCTTGGTCTCGTCCTTGTTCAGGAGTACGTCCTTGGGCTTGGCTTTTTCATCGGCAATCTTCTGTACGCCAATCACTTCAAAAGAGGTCATATCGACCTTTTTGACCTCACCGCTGATTTCGGACGTGGCATAGGCGATCTTGCCGTCTTGGCTGAACGTGGCCGCGCGCGGCCTGGCGCCGACCAGGATATTGGCGGCGATGGTATGTTCGGGTACCTGGATCACGTGCAGCATGTTGGTTGATTCACTGGTGATGATGACTTGCTTCCCATCGGGAGAGATAGCTACGCCTTCCGGCTCCAACCCCACCTGGATTTCCGCAATCTGCTCCCCCGTCCTGGGGTCAAACGCGGATGCCTTGGCGTCGTCTTCGTTGGAGATGTAGATATTGCCGTTGGGATGTACCGCGAAGGTTTCCGGGTCTGAGCCTGCCTCGAATTTACGTAACAGTTCCAGGGTGTTGAGGTCGATCACCGCGATCGCGTTTTCTTCACTGACGGCGATGTACAACTCCGTCCCGTCGGGCGAGATACCAATACCCCGGGGCCTGTCACCCACTGCAATGGTGGTCTCCACTTCCAGGGTGGAACCATCAATGACCGTGACATCATTACTGCGTTCATTGGTGACGAAGATACGACCACTGGCGGCATGGGCAAGCTGCATCCCGGCCAGCAGGATTACACTGAGGGTGACAAGATATTTCATCGGTTACTCCTTGGTTTAATTGTTTGTCATAAAGGACGTGGAAGGGCGCCTCTAAAAATCAGGGGTTCCTGGAATCATAACAGGAAGCCAGGCCCAGGCTGTCCACGTCGCCCGGAGCCACAACTCCTCTGACCGGCGCCTCGCCCAACAGTTCCCCTTCGGGGCCGACCAACAGCACTAACTGGCGCAACTGGCCGGTGTCGCGGAAATCCATGTCCAGGCCCTTCTGCCCGTCAAACGCCAGGCCGGTTTTCAGGAACTCCAGCATTGCCCCGGGTTCGGTAATATTTTTTCTGGCCACTGAATCCGACGTCATCTTCACCGCGGCCCAGCCGGCCCAGGCATACTGGTCCATGGACTGGGAGAACCGCTTTTTGTAGCGTTTGTTCAGGTCCCGCGCCGCGAATTTCACGAAGTCCGGGTGCCAACCGGAGGCGGTGACGTCGGCATCCGGGTTTTTCTGCAACCATTGCGCTCTGGCATCAGCCAGCATCCCGGCGCTGGGGATCACGTGCAACAGGTTCGGTGCGCAAGCTTCTCTGGGCGCATCGTCGTGTATGCTCACGTTGAAGACGGGGTGGTGCCTGAAACGGGCGCCGGCCCGGAGCAGGTCGTCCGCGTTGGTGGCGACAATGACGGCAATAAACCTGTCGGGGTCAATGGCCTCCAGGTCCTCCTCACCGAACTCCTGCAAGGTATAGTTCTGGCCCAGGAATTGCCCCTGCAGGTTTGCCTCGTGGATACCCTGCGCGACACCCTTGTGCGCGCTGCCATCCACCTCACCGATGAATGCAAAGCTGGCTTCCGTTATATCCGCGGCGCCGGCGCCTGTTGCGGCCAGCAGGATGAACGTGGCGGCTGTGAAAATAATTGCTTTCATAATCTTGTAATTCCTGACCTGATTAAGCCAGTGTCAGGTGATTGTCCATTCCTGCACAAGTGGGAAGCGCCTGATAAAGGCTCCTGCTTGTGCAGGAGTGGTGCTCACCCGCCCATTCCCGCACGAGCAGGAATCTCCCGATAAAGAATCTCATCCCTTGTCATCACCGAAATTTTTTTGTATTCTCTGCATCAACGGGTCTCTGACCCGGCGAAATCAGAATAAACTATACTATAAGAAAACACTGCCCGGTCCCATTATAATGAAAACCGGGACGGATGCAGTTGGGAGTTTTTCCCAATATAACACACGATTTTTTCGTTCCTTACCTGATGTGTCGCTAACCAACAGGAGATTGTAATGCTGAGAGCGCTCCAGATTGAACCGGAGAAGTGTACCGGTTGCCTGCAATGTGAACTGGCCTGTTCCTACCAGGCCGAAGGGGTATTCAACCCCGCCAAGTCCCGCATTAAAGTGTTCACGTTTCACGACGAAGGCCGCTTTGTCCCCTACACCTGCACCCAGTGCAGCGAGGCCTGGTGTATGCACGCCTGCCCGGTCGAAGCCATTGTGCTGAATGAGGAAACCGGTTCCAAGGACGTACTGGCCGACGTCTGCGTCGGTTGCAAGGTCTGCACCATTGCCTGCCCGTTCGGGACGGTGAACTACAACCAGGACACCAAGGTCGTGTATAAGTGTGACCTGTGCGGCGGCGACCCCGAATGCGCCAAGGCCTGTCCCACGGCAGCCATTACCTACGTTGATGCCGACCATACCGGACTGGCCCGGATGCGTGCCCACGCAGCGGCCAGCGCTAACTGATAACTGATAACAGAGGAGAATTAACATGGCTTGGGCCAATAATGTATTAAGAGTAAACCTGACCGAAGGCGCCATCAGCAACGAACCCCTGAACATGGAATGGGCCAGGCTCTACCTGGGGCAGCGCGGCCTTGCCACCAAGTACCTGGCGGAAGAGATCGACCCTGCCTGTGATGCGCTGGGTCCGGACAACAAGCTGATCATGACCACCGGTCCCTTGACCGGTACCATGGCCTCTACCGGCGGTCGCTATTCAGTGGTTACCAAGAGCCCCCTGACCGGCGCCGTTGCCTGTTCCAATTCCGGCGGCTTCATTGGCGCGGAGTTGAAGGCTGCGGGTTACGACATGATTGTCTTTGAGGGCAAATCACCGCAACCCGTGTACCTGTATGTTGAAAACGACAAAGTGGAAATTGTTCCTGCCGATGAAATCTGGGGCCAGTCGGTGTGGGCCGCGGATGAGTGGCTGCACAAGAAATACCAGGACCCGTTGTTACGTGTTGCCGCCGTTGGTCGCGCCGCCGAGAAAGGTTGCCTGTATGCGTCGATAGTGAACGACCTGCATCGCGCCGCCGGCCGCTCCGGCGTCGGTACGGTCATGGCCTCCAAGAACCTCAAGGCCGTCGCCGTCAGAGGCACCAAAGGCGTGGGCAACATCAAAGACCCTGGTGCTTTCATGCAGGCGGTCAACGCCGGCAAGCAAGTGCTGGCGGAGAATGCAGTAACCGGCCAGGGCCTGCCTACCTACGGCACCCAGGTGTTGATGAACGTCATCAATGAAGTCGGCGCCATGCCCACCCGCAACATGCGTGAAGTGCAGTTCGAAGGCGCCAGCAAGATTTCCGCCGAGGCCATGCACGAGCCACGCGAGAGTGACGGCAAACCCAACCTGGTCACCAACGCAGGTTGTTTCGGCTGCACCATCGCTTGCGGGCGCATCTCTACCATCGATCAAGGCCATTTCTCCATTGAGAACAAGCCGCAATACTGGGGCGCCTCCGGTGGCCTGGAATACGAAGCAGCCTGGGCGCTGGGTTCGGACACCGGGGTGGACGATATCGATGCGCTGACCTACGCCAATTTCATTTGCAATGAGGACGGTATCGATCCCATCTCCTTCGGCGCCACTGTTGCCGCGGCGATGGAACTCTACCAGATCGGCGCCATCACCAAGGAACACACCGGCGGCGTGGAACTGATCTTCGGTTCTGCCGAAGCACTGGCCTGGGCGACCGAGGTGACCTGCAAGGGCGAGGGTTTCGGCCAGGAGCTGGGTCTGGGTTCCAAGCGATTGTGCGAGAAGTACGGCCACCCGGACTTGTCGATGACGGTCAAGGGCCAGGAATTCCCCGCCTACGACCCGCGCGGCATCCAGGGTATGGGGCTGACCTATGCCACCTCCAACCGCGGTGCCTGCCACCTGCGCAGCTACACCGTTTCATCCGAGGTAATGGGCGTGCCGGAAAAGACCGATCCGTTGGCCACCGAGGGCAAGCCGGAACTGGTCAAAGCCTTCCAGGACGCTACCGCTATCGTGGATTCCTCAGGTCTGTGTGTGTTCACCACGTTTGCCTGGACGCTGGAAGACATCGCGCCCCAGGTGGCCGCAGCCTGCGAAGGCGACTGGACGCCGGAAACCATGCTGGAAGCGGGCGAGCGTATCTGGAACCTGGAACGCGAGTTCAATCTGGCAGCGGGTCTCACCGCGGCAGACGACACCTTGCCGAAACGCCTGCTGACGGAACCGGCCCAGACCGGCCCGGCCAAGGGTCATGTCAACAGGTTGCACGAGATGTTGCCGAAGTACTACGAAGTACGCGGCTGGGATGAGCAAGGCGTGCCGACCGATACAACCCGGGAACGCCTCAGCCTTTAATGAAAGTTCGTGATTTCACACGGCGTCAGGGGGCAGGCTTGAACCTGTTCCCGGCTGGTATTCTTTCCAGGCTTGATTCGGAATCCAGTGAAACAACAATGGCCCTATTGCTCATCATTCCTGCGCATGCGGGAATCCAGTGAAACACCTGTGACGAAGTCATACCTTACCAGAGACTGAAACATGCAACACGTCATCATAGGCGCCGGACCTGCCGGCGTTATCGCAGCGGAAACGCTCAGGAGTAACGACCCTTCCTGTTCGATCAAGCTGATCGGCGACGAAACAGAGCCGCCCTATTCGCGCATGGCGCTGCCGTACTACCTCATCGAGAACATCGATGAGGCCGGCGCCTACCTGCGCAAGTCGGACAGCCATTATGCCGACCAGGGAATCGATGTGATCCAGGATCGGGTGTCCTCGGTAGACCCGGATGCCCACACGCTGCAACTGGAGGGTGGCGCCACCGTCAACTTCGACAAGCTGTTGATTGCCACCGGCTCGCACCCTATCAGGCCGCCCATCCCCGGCCTGGATTCACCCGGCGTCCACTCCTGCTGGACCCTGGAAGACGGCAGGAACATTGCGCAAAACGCCAGTGAGGGTTCCGACGTTATCCTCATGGGCGCGGGCTTTATCGGTTGCATCATCCTGGAAGCGCTGGCCGAGCGCGGGGTGAACCTGACCGTCATCGAAATGGAAGACCGTATGGTGCCGCGCATGATGAATCAGACCGCCGGCAGCCTGATCAAGCAGTGGTGCCTGGACAAAGGCGTCAACGTGCTCACCTCGACCCGGGTAGAAGCCATCGAGCAGAACGGCGGCAGCCGGCTGACGGCGCGACTGGACAACGGCGAGCGGCTGGGTGCGGACGTGGTGATTTCCGCCACGGGCGTGCGCGCCAATATCGATTTTCTCGAAGGCAGCGGCATTGATACCGACTTCGGCGTGCTGGTGAACGACCGCCTGCAGAGCAGCCACCCGGACGTGTACGCCGCCGGTGACGTGTGTCAGGGCAAGGATTTCTCCACCGAGGAGTTCAGCGTACAGGCCATCCAGCCCACCGCCGCGGACCACGGCAGGCTCGCGGCCCTGAACATGTGCGGCCGTGATATCCGCCACCAGGGCAGCGTCAACATGAACGTGCTGGATACCATGGGCCTGGTGTCAACCTCGTACGGGTTATGGATGGGCGTCGACGGCGGCGAATCCGCCGAACTGGTGGATGAGGAACGTTACCGTTACATCAGCCTGCAGTTCCAGGACGATGTACTGGTAGGCGCCCAGGCCCTCGGGCTGACCAATCACGTCGGCGTGTTACGCGGCCTGATCCAGACCAAACTGAGGCTGGGCAAATGGAAAGACCACCTGCTGCACGACCCGACCCGGATCATGGAGGCCTACCTGGGGGCAACCCAGTCCATCGGCCATAACGCCACGGTGCTTTGAGCGACCGGATTGACTCTCCGTCGTCATTCCCGCGCAAGCGGGAATCCAGTCGAATAACATGTCGCCTGGCGACACATTATTATGAAACTGATATTCAAACTCTACGCCGGCCTGACGGACTACCTCCCCCCGGACGCCGTAGATAACAAACTCACCATCGAGGTGTCCGAGCGCCAAACGGCCTACGAGGTGATCGACAGGTACAACGTCCCCAGGGAAATGGCGCACCTGGTATTACTGAACGGCGTTTACATCAACCCCGAAGACCGTAACAAGCCCGTATTCAACGAAGGAGACACCCTGGCAATATGGCCACCGGTAGCCGGGGGTTGAGTTTAATCCGGGAAATGAGCATCACTCATAAGGATTTCCAGCGCCTGTTGCCGCGGGCAGTCAAAGGCGCAGCCATTTCCTGGCAGGGCAACCGTGTGACTATCACCACGGAAGCCGGTCAGGTGACGATCGCCCTGGCGCCCCAGACCGTTAAAAAGCTTGGCCTGCTGGAATTTCCCGTAACGATACTCACCATGGAATTCCACGATTTCAGCCCAGCCGGGCAGACAGCCTTCCTGAAACGCTTCGACCTGGCCTACCAGAGAGGAGGGGGGTGAGTCGAAAAAAGTGGCAACCTGATCCGGATTTGTGTATATTGTCCGGGATGGACGCAGGCAAGGAACATGTAGATTAATTATTATTCTGTAAGAGGGAATTGATATGACCGAACTAATCACTATTGTTATCACTATTCTCGGTGTTGGTCTCGCTATCGCCACTATCAATATTACTACTTTTTTATATCTGCTCGGTAGGTTGGCGAGCGTGGAGAAAGGGTTGTCAATGGTGGAGAAAGAAGTGGCTTTCATTCATGGATTGCTGGTCAATTCACCTAATGTTGCAGTCGCAGATGAATAGTTCATTTTCTCAGTCACCTGTAATTTGTTGCATTAAAGAAACAATAAAATGACAAATAGCCCAAAAAACCGAAAAAAAGCGTTGTAAAAGCACCTTAAATGTGTTGCAATCCGTCCAACGATGTTATATCCTTCCCGATCAAGAGCTAATTAGACATAGACTAAAGAATCCAGACTACACATTTTGCTTACTACTTTTCCTGAGGAGGAGATTCGATGAAACAATACACAACCAAGCTCGCAACAGTTCTGAGCACATTGGCGTTAGCAGGCGCTTTAAGCCTGCCCACCAATGCAGCAGTGGTTCTGGGTGGCTCAGACGGTTGGGAAGTCAGCTACGGCGGCTTTATCAACCTGTTCTATACCCAGAGTGACTTTGCAGGTGGCGAAGACAGTGCACACCTTCAAGAGGGCTTGCTGCCTGCTTTCCATACCATGACGGTCAACACCCCTGAGGTTAATGGCCTGAAAGGCACGGGTCAGATCACTTTCGCTGTGGACAGTTCCGCTGAGAAGTCTGGTCGGCTGAATAAGTCCGGCGTTTTAGGAACTGGTTCCAACATCGATATGCGTGAAGTCTTCTTCAATGTCTCCGGTGATTTTGGCACCATCAGCGTAGGCCGTACCTTGGCGCTATTCCAGCGTCAGGCTATTCTGCAGGACATTACTCTGTTCGGAATGGGCTATATCGGAGGCCCGGATGGCGGTGGCACTGGCTTGGGTCGTATTGGTGCTGGCTACGTTTATCCCGATTTCCGCACCCGCTTCGTATACCAGACCCCGGATATGAACGGCTTTCAGTTATCCGTCGGCATTTTTGACCCACAAGAACCTTTGGGCGCGCCAGCAACATCTGAAACTGATACCCCGCAGTTCCAGGCTGAGGCAACTTTCAACTCTGCCTTCGAGGGTGGCAGCTTCAGTGGTTGGGCTGGTTTCCTCTGGCAGGAGCAGGAAATTCAGGCATCTGATGCAACGCCTGGAGGTGATGTGGAATCTGTCGGCTGGAACATCGGCGCTACGGTCAGTGCAAGTGGTTTTAGCATGACGGGTAGCTACTACGATGGCGAAGCGTTGGGTTCTGTATTATTCGGTCTCGGTGGTGGTGATGCGTTTAACTGTAATAGCATGGGTTGTAATGAAGCAGATAATGATGGCTTCTATGTACAGTCCAGCTATACCTTCAACGGTACCACCAAGGTTGGTGGCGGCTACGGCGAATCCAGACAGGATGCCGATGAGATGTATGGCATTGGTAAGGCTGAGAGAGAGCTGTGGACAGTGGGTGTCTACCACGACGTTAATTCCTGGCTGAAGGTTATTGCTGAGTATAGCAACTTCGATGCTGGTGCAGGTGATACGGATACTTTCTCCATCGGCGGTTTCCTGCTCTGGTAGGTCACTGAGCAAAGGTTCCAAATGGAGTAAAAGTTTGGAAGTTGTTACAGGCAAGGGGTAATACTTACGTGTTACCCCTTGTTTTTTTATTCACCGAGCCTGATATTTCACCAGGCAGAGATAAGGAGATAGGAAAATGAGCCCCGAATTTTATAGCATAATTGGTACAGGTCTGGTCTTGGCTGGATTGATCATGCCAAAACTCAACACGATGGGAAAAGATATATCAGAACTGCGCGAACGAATCGCACACATGGAAGGGTTGTTTGAAGGTCTGCGCGAAGCAATTACCCACAACCGCGCATCCGGGTAAAACTCATTTTCCCTTAACACCACACGCTGTCTTCAAACAACGCTTCAATCTCAGCGGAACCCATACGATCAAAATCAGGAGGAACTGAGATCCTGCCTGCCAGGAACCCGGTTCGGCGTATAGTCTTGGATTCGGACGCATCCACCGCGCTGACTTTGACCAACGGTTTGCCGGCGCGGGCGATAATGAACGGTTCGCCATCGGCAGCAGCCTGGACAAGACGCGAAAGATGGGCCCTGGCTTCATATATGTTGACAGTACGCATGTTACCCTTTTATCCCTGAACCGTTTTTAGTACACTTTTAGCAAATGTGATGAATAGATCAGGCGAGGGTCAGGAGGTTTTATGAAATTCAATATAACGTTTGACCGGGATGAGGATGGAGTATGGATTGTTGAATGCCCCGCCATTCCGGGTTGTGTCAGCCAGGGGGAGACCCGGGAGCAGGCGCTGGACAATATCAGGGAAGCGATTGCTCTCTGTCTTGAAGTACGCGCAGAAAAAGGGTTGCCGTTAACCATTGAGACACAGCAAATAGAGGTAGCTGCTTAGTGGCGATATTGCCCACTTTAAGCGGGCAGGAAGTTGTGCGGATTTTCAAGGATTTTGGCTGGAATGTTGTGCGTCGGAGAAGCAGCCATATTATTATGACAAAGGAAGGAGAAATGGCGACGCTTTCTGTGCCTGATCACAAGGAGGTTGCCAAAGGAACTTTGAGAAGTCTGATTCGTTCTGCCGGTCTTACCGTTGATGAGTTTTCCCTGAGAACATAGAGCTTATGAACAACGATGATGGTACCCTCAGATCTGAATATCCGGAAGATCTGATAAAATCCGGCATTCGTGGAAAATATAGCAAACGATTTCGTGAGGGCACGAATATCGTCCTTATCGATCCTGACTTGTGCAGATTGTTCCCTGATTCAGATGCTGTAAACAGTGCCTTACGGGAATACGTTGCTGAAAAGCAGTTGACATAAAACTGGAACTCTCTGGCCATGCTGGAGGGACCAAGCCAAGGATATTGTAACTATATGATCGTTTTGATCGTGTAGTACGTTACTCAAATCACTTGGACAGGATCCGGGCCGAATATCGAGTTCGGACAAGCCCAACTTCAAGACGTCTTAGCAAGTTTCGAATTCCGCTTATAAAATGATTGAAACTTGCCGAAGTGTTATTCTCCACATCCATATATTCAGGTATCCTGCGTGCGGCGGCGCTTTTGCTGAATCCGCTTACAATTTTCTGTAATTCTTTACTCGGCCTGGCAATGTTGTCCGGCTCCCTGAATTTTGATTTGTTTTTGTGTTGATTTGCTTTGAAGCCAGGAAAAGCTTTTTCAACAGCATCAAGGTCTCCAAAATACCAAGCTTCCAGCTCCCGGCAAGCTATACGAATCAAGGGATCATGATTTTTTCCATCTGTGCATAATCGCCTTAATACCTGTTTCAGCGTCTTGCAATCATGGTTGTCTTGATCGTGTAATATGATAAAAAATGTATTCGGTGTTCGCCAGGCTCTGAGCTTCCGTGGTATGGATTGCTGTAAGTCTGATTTTCCCTGATGTGGGATCAGTTGATACTCCACCGAATCATATCCGGATAATATCCTTTTCATCAGTATATCCAGGAAATGTCTGGCTGAAGGTTCCTCCAACATAAAGACCAACCTTATTGGGGTCGCGTAGTCCATTATAGTCCCTGGTTAAATTTCCAATAATCCCTGATTCCATAACCAGCCTAATTTGTCACCCTCTTCAACCAAGCATCTGATTTGCTCATTGTCTATCAACGGATAAATCCTGGTTGCACCCGCTCCTTCCTTTTTCAGAAGAAATGCCTCTTCGATTTCAGCGTGATTCAGTAGATCAGGGGAGTGCGTAGAAACGAAGACCTGTCCGCCACGCTCGGCATATTCGCGCAGTTCTTCCACTAGCCTACCTAGTAATTGAGGATAAAGCTGGTTTTCCGGCTCCTCAATACATAAAAATGGATGTGGTTCAGGGTCATGCAACAGCACTAGATAGGCGAACATTTTGATTGTACCGTCTGAGACATACCGCGCAATAAATGGGTCCTTGAATGAACCATCCTGAAAACGTAGCAAGATATGTCCATCTTCTGTAACTGAAGCGGTCACTTGAGACATTCCGGGAATCCCGTCCCTGAATCTCTCCAGAATTTTATTAAACGTTTTCTTATGATTTTCAAAAAGGTGTTGCGCAACCAACGGCAAGTTATCGCCAGTTTCCGAGAGGTGCTCTGCAACCCCGGCCTCCACTCGCTGACGAGCAGCCATAATATGGAAATCAGACACATGCCAGTTTTCAATCAGGTGTCGAAATGCGCTCGCGGCTTTGAAACGCTGAAATTGACCCAAACCCTTAATGGCTAACATGTTAGGCGCATCGAGTTGTTGATAGTCTTTTGTCAATTCTTCATCCGGTTTGTTGAAATCCTCCTCATTGCTTATTGCATAGCCTTCTCCACACCTGAAATCCAGAAAATGAAATGGTGAACCGTGTTTGCCTCGCTTATAGCGCAGTATCTCACGTTCTACTATAGGCGCGTCCTTGTCCATGGTGATTTCAAGATGATAAGTGACTAATCGGTTCACGTTCGTGATATCCATCCTGAACTGAATCTCAATTTGAATAGGTTCGCTCAGGTGACCGCGAGTTGCCACTTCCCTGTAGCCCCCCATTCTTTGCAGAGCAATAGCGACATTATTTTTCAAGGCATCCTTCAGAAAACCAAACACCTGAAATAAGGTGGATTTACCGCTACCATTTTTGCCAACAAAAACAGCCAGAGCAGTAATATTCGCTAATTCAATGTCATGCAAAGCACGAAAATTCTTCACTTGGATACGTTCAATTTTCATTTTCCAGCCTGTTTAACTGCGAATTTCACTGAATCCTGCTACACGTTTCACGTGGATGTTGTCACATTGGACGGCATAAAGCTGCCAACTGTTGACGTATTGTGACATGGATGACGGTTATTATGACTCCGTTCGTGTTATGTGTGCCACTGTTTCTTTATATGTGCGCATAGATTCTCCCTACAGCTAATTTGCTTGCTCGCGTGCGTAGCGCGTCAAGGATAAAATTGAGCCATGACCGTTTTGAGCGTGTAGAATGATGGAACGCCGTGTGCACTACTTCCCAACAAAATCGTTTCATATTCTGAGCGGGGTTTGAGAACCTATATGCAAGTCCACATAGAACATGAAGACAACATCGTTTGGTACCTGACGGACGGTTACTGGCAAGGTCAAGGTGAGTCGCGTCGCAAGTTCGACGTGAAGCCGGGTGGTTACCTCACTGTCAACGCCGCTAGCCTGCCTGAGAATGACCAGAAGGTGGCCAGGAAAGCACTGGACACGTGGGAGTACATCACAGGGATCGAGTTCAAGGATGTCGAGCAAGCGGACGCTGATCCAGACGATGCCGACATCGTGTTTCGTAACAGTTCGGGCGGACAGCCACACGCTGAGGTCACCGTACACCAGGGTATCATCAGTCAAGCCCGAGTCTACATTCCAACCGACCTGACGCCGCCAGGTTTAGACATGGAGGGCTTCAAGCTGCGCGTCTATGTCCATGAAATAGGTCATGCTCTGGGGCTGGGCCACCCGGGTAACTACAATGGCCCCGACGTTACGGTCAATGACGCGAAATATCCGGCCCATGATATCTGGTTACTCACGGCGATGTCCTACTTTGGTGAGAGCCCGGGCATCCAGGAATTTAATTTCGGCTTGCCCGTAACACCTATGCTGTATGACGTGGTGGCTATCTGGACGCTCTATGGACAGCCGCTCGCCGGTGTGAATGCGGGTGATGACCGGCACATGTGGACGACGCTACCAGGCGTTCCAAAAAGCGATGATCTAAGAACGACTGCAACCTTGGTAGATACCGGCGGGCATGACGTTCTGGTTCTCGGGGACACGCATGATGT
>LXNI01002298.1_pt1 | contig 13663 bp, 14 predicted proteins | sample 809091 | NCBI WGS metagenome assembly LXNI01 (sample SAMN04870527, study PRJNA318959) | sponge metagenome | biome: 01000161; feature: marine sponge reef; material: water | host: Sarcotragus foetidus | place: Greece: Milos, Mediterranean Sea | collected 2013-05-29 | depth 5-7 m | reverse complement strand
CCATCCACGTGTACCGTGCCGCGAGGCGTGGATCACCGGGTCAAATAAGGTCAATTCGGACGAATTGACCGACCCGGTGATGACGACAAGCGGGTGAGCGGGGAGAGGAGGCTTGCCATGCGTTCCCTCGCCCCCTTCCCGGGGGAGAGGGCGCAAAAAGAAGAATCCCCTAATTGAGTACGGACCCTAGACCGGTAACAATACGGTTTTGCGGGAATTATCGGTTGGTGATCCTGTTCACAGACTTCGGTCCGTCGGGCCTCTATACCGGTCAGATGCTGGCGTATCTGGCGGAGCGGGCGCCGTCGGTGCCGGTGATCGGCTGGCTCGACGATGCGCCCCGGCAAAATCCGAGGGCCGCGGCCTATTTGCTCGCCGCCTATTCGGCCGCGTTTCCGGCCGGTTCGATCTTTCTGGCGGTGGTTGACCCCAGGGTCGGCGGCGACCGGCCGCCCGCGGCGGTGTCGGCCGGCGGCAAGTGGTTTGTGGGGCCGGCCAATGGCCTGTTCGAGCTCATCCGGCGTCGGACACCTGGCTCGGTGGCGCACGAAATAACCTGGCGCCCCGACCGGCTTTCCAAAACATTTCATGGCCGCGACCTGTTCGCGCCGGTCGCGGGTTCCCTGGCCGCGGGCGAGAGTGTGGAAATGGAAGAACGGCCGCCGGATTGGGCGCGCCGGCCGGGTTGGCCGAACGATCTGGCGGAAATCATTTATATCGACAGCTTTGGAAACGCGATAACCGGAATAAGGGCAAGCACAATTGACGGCGAAATTGATTTGACGGTCAATAAGCGATACGTAGGTCATGCTGAAACGTATTCTCAAGTTCCGCCCGGCGGGCCGTTTTGGTACGAGAACTCGAATGGCCTCGTGGAAATCGCCGTAAACCAGGGCAGTGCCGCGGAGCAGTTCGGCCTGCGCATTGGTTCGCCGGTCGGGCTTGGAGGCTGAGAAATGGCGCTCGTTTTTGGGCAACAGGAAGCATCGGTGGGCGTTCGTGGATCATCTCCGTTGTCTTTGCCGGTTGCGGCGGGGGGCCTGTCCGTATGAGCCTGCGTGTTAAGATCTGGGGTTGCCGGGGCAGTATTGCGTGCCCTTATCCGACCCATATGCGTTACGGCGGCAATACCACCAGCCTCGAAGTCGATGCGGGCGGCACCAAAATTCTTTTGGATTGCGGGACCGGTATTCGCACCCTCGGACAGGAGCTGGTCCGCTCGGAGCTCAAGGACTGCCACATACTTCTCACCCACACCCATTGGGACCACATCAACGGCTTCCCGTTTTTCGCACCGGCGTTCGATCCGTCGCGGACGTTCGACATCAAGGCCGGGCACCTCTTCGACCGCGGGGGTATCAAGAGCGTTTTCCAGGCGCAGATGGACAACCCCATGTTCCCGGTTCCGCTGGAGGCCATGCAGGCGGATTTAAACTTCGATGATTTCGCGGCCGGCGACAGCTTCACGGTGGGCGACGGATCGGATGTCACGATCAAGACGGCGCCGCTCAATCACCCCAACGAGGCGACCGGGTATCGGATCGAATATGAAGGAAAGTCCTTCTGCCTGATTACCGACACCGAGCACATACCCGGCGAGCACGATGAAAATGTCCTCGGCCTCATCGATGGCGCCGATCTGGTGATGTACGATTCCACCTACACCGAAGAGGAGTTCCCCTCGCGCGTCGGATGGGGCCATTCCACCTGGAACGAGGGCGTCGCGTTGTGCAAGGAGGCGAACGTGAAGCAGCTCGGCATCTTCCACCATGATCCGGACCACGACGACGACTTCATGGACCGTTTGGCCGAAGACGCCCGCAACGAGTGGGAGCATTCTTTCGTGGTTCGCGAACTGATGGAGTTCGAACTCGACTAAAGACGTCCGGCGGAGCAGCACGCTCCGCTGATCCTCGACTTCCCGCCTGAATTTAGGAATTTTGACAGCTTCTAGCTGCTAGAATCTCATGGCGACCTATCCTACACTTGTCTTGACTGTGTGGCTGACGGGGAGGTGCAAATGCATGTATCGACGATCTTAAAGGACAAGGGCGAGCGCATGATTACCATCGAGCCCGAGCTCAGCGTTTCCGATGCCGTCAAGGTGCTCGCACAGGAGAGAATCGGCGCTGTTTTGGTGGTCTCTCGCGACGGTGAACTGGCCGGTATCTTTTCCGAGCGGGACATTGTCCGGGGCCTGTCCTCGATCGGTGTCGGCCTGATGGGCCGGAAGGTCGAGGAACTGATGACCAAGTCGGTGGTCACCTGTTCGCCCAGCGATGAAATCGACCATCTCATGCGCGATATGACATCTCACCGGATTCGGCATCTTCCCGTTATCGATGACGGGAAGCTCAGCGGCGTCGTCAGTATCGGGGACGTGGTCAAGTTCCGCTTGGATGAGCTTGAATCCGAAAGCTCGATGCTCCGGGAGTACATCGAGCGGGGATAGGGCTTGCGAATTGATCGCGCTGGAACAGATGGACGTATAGGCTGGTGTCCCGAAGCGATCAGAGGAAAATTCCGGCATGAAAGTCGCCATAGAATATTGCGTTCAATGAAACTACGAACCCCGGGCGCTCCGTGTGAGCGACTACCTGAAACAGCGGTTCGAGGCCGATGTCGAGTTGGTCCCCGGCGGCGGCGGCGTCTTTGAGATTTCCGTCGACGACCGGCTGGTTTTCTCCAAGAAGGAATTGGGCCGCTTTCCGACCGAGGACGAAATCGCCGGTCTTGGGAGCGCTTGAGGCGTGACCGCCGACAGGCGGCCGAAATCCACGGCCGAGGCTGCCCGGCAGGGACGGAACGGCCTTTTTGCAAAATGGGATGAACTTCTCGTCCGCGGGCTGCGGCACGCCCATTATGTCGGCCGCCGCCGGCTGAGGCCCGGCCTGAGGACCGTCGCCGGCATCGGCTTGATGGCCGGCGGCGTATTCGGATTTCTCCCCGTCCTGGGCTTCTGGATGTTCCCCCTCGGCCTGTTCCTGGTGATACTGGATATCCCCGGCACTCAGCGGGCGCTGACCCGCTGGCTCTACCGGCAGCGCAACCGGCATCGCTGACACGAACCCGCCGGGGACCGTTTGCCGCCGCGGAATTTCTTCCGATACCCGGGCGGCTCCCGATAGGAATTTCAGTCACGACAGCCATTGCGGCGGGCCGCCGCCGGCGGGTGAGGGATAACCGAAATCAATTACGCGCCCCGGACGGTATCGACAATTCCGGAACAATCCCCGGGCATGGCCGGCCCGCGCCATGCCACATGTCCGTCCGGGCGGACCAGGACAAGCGGCAATTCATACAACTCCGCCGCAGCGGAATTCTCCAGCCGGACAATCGTGAGCGGCAATCCGGCATGGGCGGCCGCCTCGGGCAGGTGACCGGCATCCGCACCGTCTGAAATTACCAATACGAAACCGCCGCCATAGTGGTCGAGAGTTGAGACACCGTCGGCAAGCCAGGCATGCGGCGCCCGCGCGCCCGGCCAGGTCGTCGGGACAAGTTCGCTCGGACTGTCCGGCGGCGGATCGCCTTCGGGCAAACATATCGGTGAATTTTCGTAGCGATAGCCGATCTGAAGCCCCTCGGTCCTGAACGTCCGGCCGACATTTTCGACGAGCTGGGGGCCCAACCGCTTTCTGAATTGTTCGCCCTCCGGCGTCGATTGGGTGATCAGCGGCGATCCGGCCGCCCGGCTCTGACCCGCGTTAAACGAGGTTGCCTGCTCGACGTTGCGCCGGCCGATAGGACGCCGCTCGGCGTCATAGCTCTCCAACAGCTTCTCCCCGCCCCAGCCGTCTATAACGGCGGCGATTTTCCAGGCCAAATCCACGGCGTCGCCGATCCCGGTATTCATGCCGAGAGCGCCCGAAGGCGACAGCTGGTGTACCGCGTCGCCCGCGAGGTAGACATTGCCGGCGGCATAGCGCTCGGCGACGACGGCCCGGCGCTCCCAAACGTGCGCGTCCACCCATTCGACGGCCCGCGGCTCGCCGATTGCCCGGAGCAGAAAACCATCCAGATCCTCATTGCTCGGATTTTCGCCGCTCCCGAATTTCCGGACACCAAGGCGCCAAAGATCGTTCGCCGGGTCGATCTGCCGGACGTTGGCCCAAAGGCCGCCTTCATCGATGTGGAAGAAGAACGTGGCCGGAGATTTGCCCGCGTCGGCCATGAGGCCCGGGGCGCGGAAGAAACAGTTCATGGCCCTTTCGATGGTGCCGGTTCCCTCGAAGCCGATACCCAGTCCGCGGCGCACCGAACTGCCGGCGCCGTCGCAGCCCACCAGGTAACGCGCCCTCAAGGTCTCGGCGGTTCCGTCGGGCCGCTCAAGGGTCGCCTCGACGTGGCTGCCGCGATCCACGAACGAATCGAGGCGGGTTTCGTGCCTCAGCGCGACATGCGGAAAACCGGCGGCGAACTCCCGGAGCATCGGATCGAACCAAAACTGGGAACAGACCTGAAGCGACATGGGACTGTTCCGGCCGGCGGTCTGATCACGCCGGGCCGGACGCTCTATGCGGCCCAATTCATAACCCATGAGACTGGTGACGAAGACGACATCGAACGGCAAATCATCCGGGAAGGGGCTGTTCAGTACTTTCTCGGCAATGCCCCATCGCCGGCAGAATTCCATTGTGCGGATATTGACTTCGTTCATCTTCGGCGTGGCGATGTGGCCGTCGGTCCGCTCGACGAGGGTGCAAGCCACCCCGCGCCAGCCGAGTTCGGCCGCCAGCGCCAATCCCACAGGCCCGCCCCCAACGACAAGCACCGGCGTATCTACCGCATGTTCGTTCATTCCTGTCTCAACGGATAATTATTCGGCAGCCCCAAGACGTGATTTTGACCGAAACGCGGGGCTTGGCAAGATGTTGGGGACATGGCCGGGGGGTGGACACGTCTTTCCATACATCGGTTGGCGCGGAATGGGCCGATGGTCCCGGCCGTGCACCGGCGGGGCCGCGGTGGGGGTTCACTCCGCCGTATACTGCTCCGCCGGTTCGGCGGCGCCCTGCGGATGGACCTCCGGCGTTTCCCTCAGCCGGTCGGCGATCCACAGCTTGATGAGCGACTGCCGGGGGACGCCCAGCGCGCGGGCCTGCCGGTCCAAGGCCGCGACGATCCATGCCGGGAAATCGACATTGACCCGCTTCGTCTCGACATTCACGCGCCGGGCTTGCGGCCAATCCACATGGGCGTCGATATCCTCTCCGTCGTCGAACGCCCTGTCGAACTCATGGGATTTCATCATAGCGCTTCACCTCCTTTCCGGTGGCACGGCGGACGGAGATAATCCGGATCCGCTCGCCGCGATGCGTGCAAACCGCCGTCCAATGGCGCCTCCCGATCTTGCCGATCACGATGAAACGCGGCTCGCCGACGGTGCGGGGCGGGGCCTCAAGCAGCATGGGGTCGCCCCACAGCGCCCGCCCCTCGCCGTAGGTTCAATCCTCTTTCCGCGCCGCCGTTAACGCCTTGATGTCTTCGCGCAGCGCGCGGAGTTCGGCATGGATGGCTTCCGATTCCCGCATGATTTCGTGGGTCTCTTCATGCATCTCATGGGCCTCCGCCTGCCCCTGTTTCTGCATGGCATCGACGATGATGCCGATGAACAGGTTCACCACCGCGAAGCTGGTCACCAGGATGAACGGCACGAAGAACGCCCAGGCCAAGGGGAATTGCTCCATTACCGGCCGCACAATCCCCATGGACCAGCTTTCGAGGGTCATGATCTGGAAGAGCGTGAACATGGACCGCCCGATACCGCCGAACCACGCATCGAAGTCGGCGCCGAAGAAGTTGGTCGCCAATACGGCGCCGACATAGAAGATCAGCAAAATCATCGAACCGACGGATAAGATGCCGGGAATAGCGGCGAATAACGCCTGGGTGACTCGGCGCATGGATGGCACCACGGACAGGAGACGCATGGCCCGGAAAATGCGGAGCGCCCGCAGGACCGAGAACTGTCCGGTCGCGGGGGCCAGCGCAATCCCGACAATGATGAAGTCGAAGACGTTCCAGCCATCTTTGAAAAAGCTCAGCCTCTGGTGCGCGAGTTTGGCCAGCAGTTCGGCGCAAAAGACCGCGAGTACGGCATTGTCGAAGAACAGAAGCTCGCGGCCCCATTGCGCCATGATGTCCGCATCGGTCTCCAGGCCGAGGGTGATGGCGTTGAGCACGATCACGACGGTGATGAACCGCTGGGCCTTGGGCCCGGCGGCGAAGATGCCTAGACGCTCGATGACGCCCGGCCGTTTCGCATTGTCGGTCATTTCGCTGGCGCGCCGTATTGAAGTTGCGGACCGCCGATCAAATAGTCACTGGAGAACGGTTTGTCAGCCTTGAATTTGTCCGGCGTCACAATGGCGCCGGTGAAGAAATGGGGGGCGCCGGTGAAGAAATGGGGCCCGGCTGCTTCCGCCGTGCCCCGATTCAATGGTGGGCCGATGTCTCGGGCTATTTCTTCCGCGTGGCCGCAATGTAGTTCTTAAGGATCTTGGTCACCTTGGGGTCCACGCTCCAGATCGTCCGGATCAGCTTGGCCGCGTTGCCCTTCTTGACGACGGCGCCGACAGGCGGATCATCCACGGAAAAGGGCCGGAGATCGCTCTCCGGCCCGGTCTTGGAATTGGCTCCGGCGGAGGGATTCGAACCCCCGACCTAGCGGTTAACAGCCGCTTGCTCTACCGCTGAGCTACACCGGATCAGAGACCCATCGGACATGACGGGTGCGGTAGTTGGAGGCGCGGACCGGAATCGAACCGGTGTACACGGCTTTGCAGGCCGCTGCGTAGCCACTCCGCCACCGCGCCGCCTCTCGAATTCCGCGCCGACGAAGATCGCGCCCCTGGGTCCGCATAGTTGGGTCCGCATGGGAGCGTTCCGGAAGATGCTGCCTCGGCGGCGCGGAAGGGGGCCGAACTTAGACGCTGACCCGCACCCGGTCAAGCGGCGGGAGAGGCCAATTCCACCGGTGCCGCGGCGCCGGTTTCCGGCCAAAATTCACTTGACTTGAACCGCCCGGAAAGCCCACTTGTCTCCCCTGATCCGACGTCACCCCCGCCCGCGCCCGCGACGGATTTCCTGGGGTGATGCGTTGAAGACCAGTGATCCGGTTCGCCGCCGCCGCACGTCGGCGTTCGGCCCGAAAGAGGACGTAAAATGGACTTCAAAGCCGCCCGTCTCAATATGGTCGAGAGCCAGATCCGGCCCAATGAGGTGACCGATCCGCTGGTCATCGGGGCCATGTCCGAAATGCCGCGTGAAGCCTTCGTGCCGGAGCGGCTCGCGGGCGTCGCCTATGTGGACGAAGCGCTGGCGGTCGGCAGCGGCCGCTATTTGATGGAGCCGATGGTTTTGGCCCGTTTGCTTCAGGCGGCGGAAATTCAAGCCGAGGATTTGGCGCTCGTCATCGGCTGCGGTTCGGGTTATTCGGCGGCCGTCCTGGCGCGCCTCGCCGGTACCGTGGTGGCGATCGAAGCCACGGCGGAGCTTGTGAACCAGGCGAGCGAGACATTGGCATCGCTTGAAATCGACAATGCGGCGGTCATCGAAGCGACGTTGACGGAGGGCTACCCGAAACAGGCGCCGTACGACGCGATCCTTTTCGGCGGCGCCGTATCCGAGGTGCCCCGGCCGCTAACGGACCAACTGGCGGATGGCGGCCGGCTGGTGGCCGTGGTCGCCAAGTCGGCCGGTTTGGGCCGTGGCGTGCTCGTCACCCGGCATGGCGCCTCGGTTGTCGAACGGGAAATTTTTGATGCGGGGACGCCGCTGTTGCCGGGCTTCGAGCCGGTACCGGCGTTCCAATTGTAGCCGGGTAACGCGCTATTCCCGCGGCGGGAGACGAACGATGAGGTGCAACACCAGGCTAAAATATACTACACTTCGGGAGCCGCGGCATGGTTTGGCGGCTCTCGGGGCAACGATTTCGCACGTCTTGTCCCATAATCTGGTCCGTACGTGAGGGAATTCGTCACTGGCTTCAATAGGATGGGCTCGAATTTGTGGCGAGACACCGTTGGTGGCCGATCGAACGGACCGGTCGGGCATGTCAGACCGGAGAGGAAGACCGATGCCAACAGACATTAAGAAGCCGCCGTTCATGAAAGCCGCCGCCGGCGGCGTTCTCGCGGCCGCAATATTGACGATCGGATCCGCGGCCGGGGCCCAGACCCTGGAACAGGCCCTCTCGGCGGCCTATGCCAATAATCCGGAACTGCTCGCGGCCCGCGCGGAACTGCGCGCCGTTGACGAGCGCGTTCCCCGGGCGCTGGCCGACTGGCGCCCGGATGTGACCCTGAGTTCCGACATTTCGCGTCAACACACCGATTTCGATAACCGCAGGGGGGAACAGGAGAAAACCCGTACGCCGCGCGGTGCGACGCTCAGCGTGACCCAGCCGTTGTTTCGCGGCTTCCGCACCGAGGTCGGAATCCGCGTGGCCGAGAGCGATGTGCAAGCCCAGCGCGCCCGATTGGTCGCCACCGAGCAGGATACGCTGCTCGATGCCGTCACCGCCTTTATGGCGGTGGTGCGCGACCAGGCGGTGCTTGATCTCAACATCGGCAACGAGCAAGTGCTGCGCCGCCAATTGGAGGCGACCCAGGACCGCTTCCGGGTCGGTGAAATTACCCGGACCGATGTGAGCCAGGCGGAGGCGCGGCTTGCAGGCGCGACGGCCGACCGCATCCAGGCCGAGGGCAATTTGGAAATCTCCAGGGCGAGTTACATCAATGTGGTTGGCGAGGCGCCGGGCAAATTGACGCGGCCGCCCGCGCTTTCCGGTCTGCCGGCGAGCCTGGACGAATCCGCCGATGTGGCGCTGAAGAACCATCCCGACATCGTGGCGGCCCGGTTCGGTGAAATATCGGCGCGGGAAAACGTCCGCCGCGTCACCGGTGAACTGCTGCCGAGCCTGAACCTGACTGGCACCGCGCGGCGCCGCTTTGAGGTGTCGGAGGACGACAACCGCCAGGATACCGGTCAAATCCAGTTGAATCTCTCGGTGCCCCTCTATCAGGGGGGGGCCGTATATTCGCGGCTTCGCGAGGCCAAGCAGGATGCCGGCCAGAGCCGGTTGGACCTGGAGGATGCCCGCCGGGACATCACCGAGTCGCTCCGCGACGCATGGGAGACTTTGGCGACCGCCCAGGCGCGAATCCAGGCCTTCCAATCGCAGATTCAGGCCAACGAGGTGGCCCTCGAAGGCGTGCAGCGCGAGGCCCAGGTCGGATCACGGACGGTGCTCGACGTTTTGGATGCCGAGCAGGAGCTGCTTGATTCACGGGTCAGCCTGGTCCGCGCCCAGCGGGATGAGGTGGTTGCTTCCTACTCGCTGCTGGAAGCCATCGGGTCGCTGACCGCGGCCGATCTCAAACTGCCGGTCGACATCTACGATCCGCTGAAGCATTACAACGAAGTCAGGGACAAGCAGTTTGGCGGCCGTTCGACGGGCGGCGCCGACGTGGAGTTCTTCCCCAAGGAAGGCGCGAAATAAGCGCGAAACGGCGCCAAACCGGGCCGGCCCGGAAGGGCTTGGGCATTTGAACGCGGCAACTTGATGGTCGAGGGATGGCCGACGAAAACGATCGACAGCAAGAACCTTCGATGGAGGACATCCTCGCCTCCATAAGGCGAAATTTGTCCGAAGACGATCAGGAAGAGGGGGCCGAAGCGGCTGCGCCGGAGACGGAACCCGCACCGGAGCCCGAGCAGGAACCGGAGCCCGAGCCCGAGCCCGAGCAGGAACCGGTCATGGAAATGGAGCCCGAGCCGGCGCCTCCCCCGGAACCGGGCCCGGAGGACGTGCTCGAACTGACGCCGGCGATGATCGCCGGTGATCAGGCGGTTTCCGACCCGGCGGCGCGGGCATCTTCCGATGCCCTGCAGGAACTGGCGCGGGTGCTGCTCAGCCAGCGCGACATCGCTATCGGCAGCCGGGACATCACCCTCGAAGGGCTGCTCCGCGAAATCCTTCGCCCGCTGCTCCGCGAGTGGCTGGACCGGAACCTGCCCTACCTGATCGAGGAGCTGGTGAACAAGGAAATCAGCCACAAGGTCAACCGGGCCGAACCGCTCGACAACTAGGGGCGCTTCCCCCTCACCCGGCGCCGGCTATGGCTCGCAGGCTCGCCAACCCTCCGCATCCCTCTCCCCCTTCGAGGGGGAGAGGGTGCAAAAAGAAAGACCGATCCTTCTCCCCCTGACGGGGGCGAAGGGATTTGTGCGGTGACGTCCCCGTCGCCGCGACATGCGCAGGGCGGCTCAATCGAGGCCGGAGACCGCGCCTTGCTAGGGTATTGCATCGCCCGATGGGGTGATGCATACCCCTCGTCTTCGAGGCTCGGGACACGCGCGGCAAATGCTGGAAAAGGCCTACAATCCGAAGGAAGTCGAGGGCAAACGCTACGCCCAATGGGAAGAGGCGGGTGCGTTCGCGGCCGGCCGGGCGCCGGACGGCGATCCATACACCATCGTCATTCCGCCGCCGAACGTCACCGGCAGCCTTCACATGGGCCACGCCCTCAACAACACCCTTCAGGACATTCTCATCCGCCATCACCGGATGCTGGGCCGCGACGCGCTCTGGCAGCCAGGAACCGATCACGCGGGTATCGCCACGCAGATGGTGGTCGAGCGTCAGCTTGAAGAGTCCGGCACCCACCGCCGGGAGCTGGGCCGCGAAGAATTCCTCAAGCGCGTATGGGGATGGAAGGAACAGTCCGGCGGCCTGATCCTCAATCAGCTTAAGCGGCTTGGCTCGTCCTGCGACTGGTCCCGCGAGCGGTTCACCATGGACGAGGGCCTGTCCCGGGCCGTCCTCAGGGTTTTCGTCGAGCTTTACAAGCAGGGGCTGATTTACCGCGACAAGCGTCTGGTCAACTGGGACCCGAAGTTCCACACCGCCATCTCCGACCTGGAGGTGGAGCAGCGGGAAACCGTCGGCAAGCTCTGGTACTTCAAGTATCCGCTGGAGGATAGCGGCGGCCACCTGACCGTGGCGACCACCCGGCCCGAGACCATGCTCGGCGATACGGCGGTGGCGGTGCACCCGGACGATGAGCGCTATACGGACCTCGTCGGCAGGAACGTCATTCTGCCCATTGCCGGCCGGCCGATCCCCATCGTCGCGGACGAATATTCCGATCCCGAGAAGGGGTCCGGCGCGGTGAAGATCACGCCGGCGCATGATTTCAACGACTTCGAGGTCGGCATGCGCAACGGCCTGCCGATGATCAACATCTTCGATATGGAGGCGCGGCTGAACGAAAACGCGCCGGATGCCTATCGGGGGATGGACCGCTTCGATGCGCGGGACAGGATCGTCGCCGAGATGGACGGCCTCGGCCTCGTCGAGAAGGTCGAGGACAACGACATGGCCGTGCCCTATGGCGACCGTTCGGGCGCGGTGGTCGAACCGTGGCTCACCGATCAGTGGTTCGTGGATGCGGCGGCGCTCGCCGGGCCGGCCATGGAGGCGGTGCGGTCCGGGCGCACCGAATTCGTGCCCGGGCATTGGGAGAACACCTATTTCTCATGGCTCGAAAACATTCAGCCGTGGTGCGTTTCCCGCCAGTTGTGGTGGGGCCATCAGATTCCGGCGTGGTACGGGCCCGACGGCGAGATATTCGTCGAGCTGACCGAAGAGGAGGCGCTGGCCGCCGCCGAAGCGCATTACGGCAAGCCGGCCGAACTCACCCGGGACGAGGATGTCCTGGATACCTGGTTCTCCTCCGCCTTGTGGCCGTTCTCGACGCTGGGCTGGCCCGACGAGACGCCCGAACTCGAGAAGTACTACCCGACCGATGTCCTGGTGACCGGCTTCGACATCATCTTCTTCTGGGTTGCCCGGATGATGATGATGGGCCTCCACTTCATGGGAGACGTGCCGTTCCGCACGGTCTACATTCACGCGCTGGTCCGCGACGAAAAGGGCCGGAAGATGTCCAAGTCCAAGGGCAACGTGATCGATCCCCTGGACCTGATCGGCGAGTACGGCGCCGACGCCATGCGCATGACGCTGGCCGCCTTCGCCGCCCAGGGCCGCGACATCAAGCTGTCTGCCGAGCGGGTCGAGGGCTACCGCAATTTCGCCACCAAACTGTGGAATGCCGCCCGGTTCTGCGAGCACTACGAGTGCCGGCCCGATCCCGGCTTCGATCCCGCCTCGTGCACCCAGACCGTCAACCGGTGGATCGCCGGCAAGGTGGCCCAGGCCGCCGAAGACGTGACCCGCGGCCTCGACGAGTACAAATTCAACGAGGCGGCGGGCGCCATCTATTCCTTTACCTGGGGGACCTTCTGCGACTGGTATCTGGAGTTCGCCAAGCCGGTCCTGCAGGAAGGGGGCGAGGCGGCGGCGGAAACCCGCCAGACCGCGGCCTGGGCCCTGGACCGGCTGCTCCATATCCTGCATCCCTTCATGCCGTTCATCACCGAGGAGCTTTGGGACCGGCTCGGCGACGGCCGCCCGTCCATGCTCATCGAGCGTCCGTGGCCCCGGTTCGGCGGTCTGACCGATGCGGACGCCGATGCGGATATGGACTGGGTGGTGCGCGCCATTACCCAAATCCGGTCGGTCCGCGCGGAAATGAACGTGCCGCCGAAGGCCGAAATTCCGTTGGTGATCCGGGGCGGCGACGATGCGGCGAGGCGTTGCGCCGATACCCACGGGGCGCTGCTGACCCGTCTCGCGCGTTTGTCGGCGATCGGCTTTTCGGACGCCGATGTCCCGCCCGGTTCCGTGCAGATCGTTCTCGACGGGGCGACGCTGGTTCTGCCGCTCGCCGACGTAATCGACATCGGGGCCGAGAAGGCGCGGCTGGAGCGCGAGACCGCGAGGCTCGACGGCGAGATCGCCAAGTTCGGCAAGAAGCTCGCCAACGAAGGATTCCTCGCCAACGCGCCGCCCGAGGTGGTCGAGGAGCAAAAGGAGCGCCGCGCGGCCGCCGCCCTCAAAAAGGACAGGATCGCCGAAGCCCTCGAGCGGCTATCCGGCGCCGGGTGAGGGGGAGTCGAGCCGAATCCCTTCGCTCTTGCGGAGCTTCGGGAGACACTCCGACGCCTAAGCGCCTTCGACCGCCAAGCCGCGGCGGCCTGCCACCCGAAGCCGGAGTCGTAGGGCAGCGTTTCGCGTACGGAAGCGAGCTATGCGTGCTTGAGTTCGGCTTCCTGTTCGGCAGCCTTCTGGTGCCGGCGCGCCCGCACGAGATCGTAGGCGGTCTGCCGCCGCAGCCAGAACTCGGCATTGGACCAGCCCGCCTTTTCGAGGCGAATCGCCATTTCCGGAGAAATTCCCGCATGGCCGTTGAGAACCCGCGATAGCGTATGACGGGCGACGCCCAGCCTCCGCGCTGCTTCGGTCACGCTCAATCCAAGCGGTTCCAGGCAGTTTTCACGGACGCCGCGACCGGGATGCGGAGGATCGGTCATCGGCATAGGCATGGCTCCCCTTAGTGGTAGTCGATCGAATCGACATCGAATGCGTCGCCGTCCTCGAAGCGAAAGGTTCGGATCATGTCGGTGTGTACCGTATGCCGGTACGGATATCAACGAGGGCCAACGAATCCCGGGGCTCCTCGCCCCTGAACTTACCCCCTCACCCAGCTACGGCTATGGCTCGCAGGCTCGCCAAGCCTTCGCATCCCTCTCCCCC
>LXNI01002297.1_pt1 | contig 13666 bp, 12 predicted proteins | sample 809091 | NCBI WGS metagenome assembly LXNI01 (sample SAMN04870527, study PRJNA318959) | sponge metagenome | biome: 01000161; feature: marine sponge reef; material: water | host: Sarcotragus foetidus | place: Greece: Milos, Mediterranean Sea | collected 2013-05-29 | depth 5-7 m | reverse complement strand
CACGTTGCCCAGCCCTTCGACCTCGTCCTCGATCTTGGCGACGATGGCCTCCTCCACCTCCTCGGGGGTGGCGCCCGGATAGGCGACGGAGACCTCGACCTGGTTGAAGGGCACCGTGGGCCATGCTTCCAGTTCGAGCCTGAAGAACGACGCCACTCCCGCGACGAGGATCCCGACCATTAGCAGGTTGGCGGCGACGCTGTTGCTCGCCATGTAGGCGATAGGGCCGCCGGGTTCGCCGTGGTTTCTTGCGCTGGAAGCCATCTTGCCGTGTCGGCCTGGGTCTGAAGTGACGTGCCCGCTGCCCGTCCCCCGCGAGAATCACCGCTGAGGAATATCTGGTTGCCGGTACCCCTGGAGCAACCGTGCGCCGAGGTTTACATCTGTAGCGTGACCCGCGTCACGGCGGTGGTCTTCATGCTCATAGGGCTCGGGTCCCCCATATCCACGCTTCCCTCGTAGTCGCGCGAGACTTTCGCCCGGGTCACGAGCCCTCTCCCGACATCCCACAGGAAGAAGCCGGTTTCCGTGCCGGTCAGCTGCTCCTCGGTGGCCCCGCCGCCTGCGTCGAGCAGCAGTCGGACATCGCCGGAAAACGTGACCTTGAGGTGGGGCCGGTCTTCCACGATGGTGTCGCCGGCCAGTGTGTATGTGTAGCCCGCAACCCTCTCGCTCTCGCCTCCCGCAACACGGCCGGACAGGGTATCCATCCAGGTGTCGCCGGGCTGGACTTCGCCTGCCGGAAGGCGCGGGAACATCCCTTCGGTCGGATCCGCCCATATGGGGAGATCGCTGTCGCCACCTTGCAGCACCCCGGTCACCTTCTCCCTGACTCCCCGCAGCCCCAGCACTACCTCGAAATCCCCTACGCCCGCCTGGCTTTTGCCAATAGAGCTCGGACCGCCCAACGGGTCGTTTCCCTGCGCCTCGAACGCGGTCAGTTCTCCGGAAACGCGCACCGCATCCCCTTCGGCCGAGAACGTCGCCGTGAAGGTGAAGGAAGAAGCCCCCGACCCCTCCATCGTGCCCACGGTCACCCGGGTCGTGTCCACCACCTGATAGGTCGCGGTGGGCGGTGACGGGAGACGGTAGGACAATTGCTGGGGCGGGGGGATCGGGGTGGGCCGGGCGAACGCGGTGATCTGCACGACGGTGGCGGCGAGAACGGGGAGGCGATGCATGGTTGTTGCTCCTTGCATGGGCGGGAGCCAGGGGTGGCGTTTTGCGCGGAAGTGTCATACGCAGGGTACGCCGACGGCGTAACGATAGATTCAGCTCCGCAGCGACGCCATTGGCACGCCTCCAATCATGGACGCGCAGGCCAGCGCTTCCTATCCTTGTGTTGCACCTCACGTTACACCCCAAACCACGAACCCCCTCATGCCCAGATCCGTCCCCATCCTCCTCACGCTGTCCGTCCTCGCCCTCAGTCCCCCATCCCCCCGCCCCGCTCACGCCCAGGTGAACAAGGTCACCGCCGGCGAGGTGGTGGACAAGGAATCGCTCAAGGGATTCGTGCTCTGGGCCGAGTCCGTCTTCGGCCGGATCGAAGACATGGACGAGGGCACGCGGGTGCTGGAGGAGTTCAGAACGGAGGGCAGCGACTACAATGTGGGCAACATGTACCTGATTCTCTTCGCCACCGACGGACGGGTATTCATCCATGGCGAGGATCCGGACATGGACCGCAAGAAGGTCGACAAGTTGAAGGACGACAGGGGAACCCTGGTCGTTCAGGAGATGATGGCCACCGGCGCCGAGGACGGAGGCGGGTTCGTGGAATGGTGCTGGGACGATCCCGCCGACCCGGACGATGTCCTCTGCAAGGACAGCTACGCGATCCGGTACTACTCTCCGGTATCCGACAGGGACTTTGTGATCGTGGGCGGGTACTACCAGGATCTCGACGCACGCCGGTAGGCCGCCGACCGGCCGGCGGCGTCCCCAGCCGTCAGCGGATCCCCGTCAGCTCCTGGCTCAGCCGCTTGAGCCGAGCCCGCGCCTCCTCGTCGTAGGCCTGGGCGTTGGCGCGCGCGGGCCTCAAGCCGTTGAAGTACTGCCCGCTCTCGAAGTCGTCCGAATCCACCACCTGCATGACCGCGTCGGCCCCTTCGGCGATGGTTGCGCGCGGGGTGGCGCCCAGCCGCAGCACCATGCCGGTCGGCATATAGGTCGCCGGATGGAGCGACCCGACCACGATCCCGGTCCCCTCCAGCTCCTCGGCCAGGTCGACGGTGAACATGATCTGGGCGAGCTTGCTCTGGGCGTAGGCGCGCCGCCCGCTGAAGTCGTTCTCGATCATCACGTCGTCGAAGTCGATCGGGGCCTGCGCGCCCGACGACACGTTCACGATCCGCGACGGGGTGCTGGATAGCAGGCGCGGCATGAGCATGTGGGTGAGCAGGAAGGTCGAGAGGTAGTTGACCTGGAAGCGGTACTCGTGTCCGTCCTCGCTGAGCATGCGCTCGTTCGGGGCCGAGCCGAAGCCCGCGTTGTTGATGAGGATGTCGAAGCGGTCGTAGTCGGCCAGCAGGGTTTCCGCAAAGGCGCGGGTCTCGGCGAAGGACGCGAAGTCGGCGCGGTAGAAGCGGGCGCTGCCGGGCCCCGCCGCATTGATGGAATCCACGACTTCCGCGCCGCGTTCCGCGTTGCGCCCGTGGACGATGACATGGTCGCCGCGCGCGCCGAGTCGGAGGGCGAGCTCGCGGCCGAGGCCGGAGGTGGAGCCGGTGACGAGGGCGACTTGCTGGCCGGGGGTGGGGGTGGCCTGGGCGAGGAGGTTGGAGGGGGGGACGAGAGTGGCGAGGAGAATGAGCGCGGTGAGGGTGGCGGTGAGGGGGGGACGGGGCTTTGCGGATTTCGTGGCGGTCATGGTGAATTGATCCTCGGTGGTGGTAATGGGCCGCGGGAAAGTAGACCCGATCCCCGGCGGCGTGACAGGGCGGGCGGCAGTGTATCCGCGCGAAGGCGTGCATCGAGTGTCAACTCAAGTTGACATAATGGAAAGCACGGTTTACATTGTGAACGATTCGGCGGCAACGACCCCTGCGAAGTCAGTGAGCCGGGGATGAAAAAGGGGAAAGCGAGCTGGACGTGGAATACGTGCGGATGTACGCGGTTGAGAAGTAACCGGCGAGTGCCCGGGGGAGGAAGATGAGCCGGACCGGGGCGGCCCGGCCCGCCCTGCGTCCCGGCGAATTCATTGCGCTCGTCGCCCTGCTGATGTCGCTCGTCGCGCTCTCGATCGACGCGATGTTGCCGGCGCTGCCCGAGATCGGCCGCGACCTCGGCGCGCTTCGCCGCAATGACACGCAGTTCGTCGTGACGGCTCTGTTCCTGGGCCTTGGCCTGGGCCAGATCCTCTTTGGCCCGCTCTCCGACCGCATCGGACGCAGGGCTGCCATACACGCCGGCCTCGCCCTGTTCATGGCCGGGTGCCTCGTGAGCATCTTCGCGCCGACATTCCAGGCAATGATCGCGGGCCGCGTCCTGCAGGGCGTCGGGGTCGCGGCACCGCGCATCGTGACCATCGCCATGGTGCGCGATCAGTACGAGGGCCGCCGGATGGCCCGTCTCATGTCGCTCGCAATGTCGGTCTTCATCCTCGTTCCCACCGTCGCTCCGGCGCTCGGCCAGGGGATTCTGTGGCTCGGAGGCTGGCGCGCGATCTTCGTCACCATCCTTGGCATAGGCGCGATCGCCCTGGCGTGGTTTGCGCTTCGCCAGCCCGAAACCCTGCCCACCGCCCACCGCCGCCCCTTCTCCCCGCGGTACATCGGCGCGGGCGCCCTGGAAGTCCTTCGCACCCGGACCGCACTGGGCTACACCCTTGCCACCGCGTGCGTGTTCGCGCCCTTCCTCGCCTACCTGAGTTCGGCCCAGCAGATCTTCCAGGATGCCTATCGGACCGGCGCGCTCTTTCCGCTCTGGTTCGGCGTGCTGGCCCTCGCCTTCGGGTGCGCCTCGCTCGTCAACGGCCGGCTGGTGATGAAGCTCGGGATGCGCCGGCTCGCGAAGGCGGCGGCGGTGTCCGTTACACTGGTCTCGGTCGTCGCGTGGGCGCTGGCCTTCGCCTTCGAAGGGCTGCCTCCGTTTTGGCTCTTCATGGCGTACCTGCTCGTCGTGTTCTTCTGCTACGGCCTCGTCTTCGGTAATCTCAATGCGCTGGCCATGCATCCGCTGGGCCACATCGCGGGGGTGGGGGCGGCGGTGGTCGCCTCGCTGACCACGTTCATCGGGGTGCCGTTGGGTGCGCTCGTGGGCCAGAGATTTGACGGGACGATGTACGCGCAGGTTGGCGCCTTTGCCGTGTTCGGAGTGGGAGCGCTGGCGGCCATGTGGTGGGCGGGGGGCGGGGGGAGCGCGCGGGGACGAACATGAATTGACCGCATTGCCGCCACTACCCACGCCATTGCGGAAGTGGGCCAACGGACGGCTACATTAGACCATCCCATCACCGAGCCATCCCGAGCACCGAGGACAGTCATGGCCAAGTACATGTTTCGCACCAGTTACACCCAATCCGGCCTCAAGGGGCTGCTCGCCGAGGGCGGCACCGGTCGGGAGGCCGCGCTGCGCCGGACGGTCGAAGCGGCGGGCGGCACGCTGGAAGGGTTCTACTATGCATTCGGCGAATGCGACCTCTACCTGATCGCCGACCTTCCCGACGAGGCAACGGCAACGGCGCTCTCGCTGAACATCGCCGCTGCGGGTGCGCTGACGGTGACCGTGACCGTGCTGCTCACGCCGGAGACGGTTGACGAAGCGGTAGGGAAGGCCGTGCCGTACAGGTTGCCGGGCGCCTGAGGTTATTCGTCCGGGGCCCGGGAGCCGCGCGGCAGCGTCCGGGTATCCGGCCCCGGCTCCCGCGCCGCGCGCGGCAGCGTGTCCACCGGGGCATCGGGCGCCGTGGCGGCGCGTGGTAGCGAAGCCCGTGACTCGAGTTTCCCGATCACCTCCGCGACCGCCTTACCGGCGGGGTCCCGCGAGCCGTAGTTCCTCAGGATCCTGCGGAGCCGGGGCAGCGCTTCCACGGCGTGGATTTCGGCAAGCGCGTTCGCCGGGTGCGTTGCGGCACGCCAGCGGATGGAGTTGGCGAGCGCCTCGATGATCTCCGCCCTGTATTCGCCATCGTACGCCTTGAGACGTGCGAAGTCGCCGTCCAACGCGGTCAGCACGGCGTCGACCAGGTCCCCTTCACCGAGCTGCCTCAACGAAACGGCGACGTGATCGCGGATGGTCCGGTCATCGCCGGCCACCTTGATGTCGCCGAGTCTGCGGACGAGTGGACCGATCGCCCGCGCGTCCCCGATCCGGGCGAGCGCCTCGATCGCCCGCGCGACGAGCACGGTGTCCTTGTCCTTGAGAACGGAGGTGAGCGCGCGACCGGCCGCGGGGTCCCCCAGCCGTCCGAGCGCGGCGGCCGCGTCGCGGCGCGGCTCGTCCCCCTCCCAGATCACAAACTTGTCCCTGATTTGCCCCCCGGGCGCGAGCAACCGCCGCATGTGGATCCGGACATCGTCCTCGTACGCCTTTCCCTCGTGGCAGAGCTGCTGCAGGACCTCGGCGAACAGATCGAAGAGCATGCGGAGCTGCGCCAGGTCCTTGACGGTCCCGGCCACCTCGGAGTGGAGTTCGTCCACCCCGGCGGAAACTTGCTGAAAACCCCCTCGTGCGCCTTGACGGACAGGTGGATTTTGGGCTGGGCATCGAGGAGGCGGCGGATCTGTTCGTTGTCGAATAGCCGCCGGATCCGCCCGGGAAAGTTGCCCTTGATCACGAAGTCACGATCAAAACGGGCATGGCCGACCTCGATATCCTCCATCCCCAACCCCTTCCACAACTCGGTGAAGAACCCCGACCGGTAGATCTCGAACCTGAAGCGTTCGGGATTGTAGTAGGGAGCGCGGAGCCTGGTGTATGTATGGGGTGCCTGACCGCCCCGCGTGTCCGTGTCGAGCGTGATGAGCCAGTCTTCGCTGCGGACCTGGACGGCGTGCGAACTGAAAATCCCTCCTTCCCGGAATTTCCCACCCACTTCGCGGGACAGTCGTCGCCAGATCTTCTCCTGGCTCGGCCCGAAGAGGGCTCTCAGCTCGCTCATCGCAATCGTACCACGGGGTGTTTGACGCTCAAGTCGGTCTTCCGGTGCAGGTCATGTACCGTTACGCACAGCCAGCGGTTTTCGTCAACCGAATAGGTCACGCGCAGGCGTGGCGCGGTTCCCCTGCCGGTCGGATTCAGCGGCAGCGCCGGATCCGCCTCGTTGAGGCACAGGCAGAACGCCCGTTCGCCCTCGGTCGTGGGCACGAAGTAGCTGGTACCGTTCGGTCGCTCGGTCCAGTCCACCGGACGCCCGGCCACGCGCCCGACCTCGCAGATGAAGAGGTTGATGTGCCGCTGGCCGTCGAAGCCGGGGGCATAGTAGCGGGTCACGAAGTTGTCGATCGTGGGGAAGCGCGTTCCTCCGGGGATGAGCAGTTCGTACTCGGCTCCCTTGTCGTCTTCGGGCAGAAGCCGAATCGCGTAGTCGTGGTAGATGAAGTCCTCGACGTGCGCGCCACCGGCGAAGATACAGGCGCCGCGCGCGACGGCCGCGAAGGGAAGCCACTCACGCACCTTGTCGCGGCCGAGCACATCGCCCACGACGTTGCGCACTTCGGGAAGCAGGGTGGAGCCGCCCTCGAGGATGATGTCGTCGATGGCATCGGGGAGGACGCCGTGCCGGGTCCGCAGTTCGGTGAGCGTGTCGTCCAGGAGCTCCCGGATGCGCGCGTAGAGGCCGTTTTCGGCGAGAAGGTCGCGCAGGACGTGGTAGTCCAGTCTCCCGTACGATTCATTGCGGAAGGTGAAATCGCCCTCGCTCCCCGCGCTCGCGAGAAGCTTCACGCGCTCGGCCTCCCACCGGAGCGCGACCTCCCATTCGGGCCAGTCGTGCAGCGCCGACGGGACGAGCCGCTCCAGAATCCAGCGGTCGACGTCGTCCCCGCCCAGTTCGACGGCCTGCTTGGCCAGCACCTCGGCCCGGCCAGTCTTCACCGTTTGCGCACCGTGGGTCCTCACGACCGCCGCCTCCATCGATCCGCCGCCGAAATCGAAGGCGACCACGGTGGTGGGGCGTCCGACATCGACCCCGTAGCCGAGCGCGGCCGCGACCGGTTCGTCGAGGGTGCGGAACACGATCCCGCCCGGCTTACCCCGAAGGCGCGCCCAGATGCGTCCCCACCAGCCGCGGCGTTGCACACGCCGGAGAATCGTCTGCAGTTCGGCCCGGTAGGTCTCGTAGAAGCCGCTCGGCGTGGCGATGGTGACGTCGGTGACCTCCTCGTCGAAACGGGCCTCGATGGTTTGGACAACCTCGCGCAGGAAGAGCGACGCGACATCGTGTGCCGTAAACGTCCTCCCGCCCACGCGCGCCATGGCCCGGCTGCTCTCCATGCCCAGGTAGCGCTTGAAGCCGCGCGCGAAGCCCGTGGCCCGTCCGTCCCAGTTGTAGGTGACGGCCTCCTGCCCGATCAGGACCTTGTCGCCATCGGAGTCCATGACGCAGACGCACGAGGGCATGACGGGGGTCTGCGTGATGGGCTCCAGTTTGGCCAGGTCGGGGAGGTTCACGACGTGCGGCTGGCCGGACCGGTCTTCGCAGACGGTCGTGTTGGAGGTGCCGAGATCGATGGCCCAGTGGGTTGGCATGGCGAGAAGCTAGCGGAAGGTGCGTCCGTGCGTCCAACGCCCTGCTTCCGTAGGTTTTGGTGAGTGTAGCGCAGTGGTTCGAGTGTGCCTCAACGGAGTATACGGAAATGACGCGTCGCCCAATCGCAATCGCCGTGTCGGTGGGAATGGCCGGCCTGGTCTCCGTCTCCTGCGGCGAGACCGAGCCGGCGGTGGTGGGGTCGTTCACGCTTTCCGGCAAGGTGACCGACAGCCGGATGGCGGGTCTGGCGATTCCCGGCGCGGCCGTGCGGCTGGAAGAGGGGTCGGCATCCACGAACACCGATTCACTCGGGCAGTACCAGCTGTCCGGCGTGCCCGGTGGGAGGGTCGGAATCACCGTCAGCGCCGCACCCAGCTACCGGCTAACGACCATGGAGGTCGACGTTCGTTCCGACCTGACGCTCGATATCGGACTCCCACACACCGGGGAGCCGCCGTTTGGCGGAACGGTATGGGTAACCCCGGAGATCCTCGGCCCCGACGATCCCTCGTCGTTCGGCAGCGTCACCCATACAGGTCGCGGGTTCCGGGAGATCTTCGACCGGCGGGCCAACGCCTGGATCACGGTGAATGCCTACCTGTTCGACGTGCAGTTCGGCGAGCGCACGGTAGAGTGGCAGTTCAATCCGGAATTCGGCAGTGCGGAGGCGGCCGAGGCGGAGATCGAGGTCTTCGGGCCCGCGATGGGGCGCCTGCCGGCCGCTCTCCTGGCGAACCTCCAGGAGGTGGAGGTGAATGCGGGACAGGGGGCATTCGGGGGCAACTCCTACAACGGGAGCATCCTGATCCATACGGAGGATCCGGGCACCAGGCGGGCCGTCACCGACGGGTTCCTGGAAGAAGTGTTCATGCACGAAGGCGCACACGCCTCGCTCGATCCGGACCATGCGGACTCGCCCGGCTGGCGCTCGGCCCAGCAGGCGGACGGCGTCTCCATCTCCGACTACGCGCAGGACTTTCCCGACCGGGAGGATGTTGCGGAGACGATTCTTCCGTACTTCGCGGTCCGCTATCGGCCGGAGCGGCTGTCCGCCCAGCATCTGTGGCTCATGACGAGGACGACGCCGAACCGGCTGGCCTACTTCGATGGGGAAGAGCTGGACATGTCGCCCTATGCGCCGCAGCCGTACGCCGCGCCGGTGCTGCCGGAAACGGTGACGCTGCCGGCCGAGGGAGGGGGCCGGCGATTTGAGGATTCGCCGATCCCGCGCCGGGGAGGTCGGTGAGCGGTGCCGATGACGGAGAGCGCGTGAACCGTCCCGGGCTGCCGGCCGGACTTCTGGCCGGGCTGGTGATCGCCGTTCTGACGCTGCTCGGCATCGGTGGGCGCTGGTACCTCCACGGCGACCTCAACGTCATCCATGGCCTGTTCAGCCTGTTCTTCTCGACCAATCTGCTGATCTGCTACTGGGAGATGTGCCTGTTCTTTCGACGGGACCATATCGGGACCCGCGCCGAGTATTGGCGCCGGCGTCGACGTGAAACCGGCCGAACCCCGGCCATCGAGTTTCTCACCAGCCGGATGCCACCCGGGCGATTTCTGTCGCCGAGGGTGGGGGGGGATGTCTGGGGAGCGTACTCGACGATCGATCCGTCCTATTCGGATCGGGGCAGCCTCGCCTTCAACGTCGATGTCGGCAACGGTTTCGTCACTCCGCTTCCGACGCTGTTTCTCTACGCGGCGTATACTGTCGGTTTCGTGCCGGCCATCGTCGCCGGAATCGTCGGGGCCATGCTGTTCTGGCAGTGGGCCTACGTGTCGTCGCTGTACTGGGTCTCCTTCCTTGCGGCCGGGAGGCAGCACCAGAGCCATGTCGGCAGGGGCGAACTGTATTTGTTCGTTGGCCTGCTGAACGCCATCTGGGTACTCTTCGGGGTGTTCGGTATGTACGTCTCCGTTCGCCTGATCCTGGACGGCAGCTTCGGCGTTCTGGGGTATTGATCGGCGGGCCGGAGAGCCATGCGACACGGGACCGGGCACGGATGGATCGAGGTCGTCGCCGGTGTCATGTTCAGCGGAAAGTCCGAGGAACTGATCCGGCGCGTCCGGCGCGCCCTCATCGCCCGCCGACGGGTTCAGCTCTTCAAGTCCCACCTCGACGACCGCTACGGCGGCCAGTTCCAGATCTCGTCCCACGATGGCCGGCAAATCGACGCCGAGCCCGTGTCCAACTCCGTGCAGCTCGCCGAAAAGATCCTCCCCGAGACGCAGGTCGTCGCCATCGACGAGGCCCAGTTCCTGGACGACGGCATCTGCGAGGTTACCGATGCGCTGGCGGACGGGGGGATGCGCGTGATCGTGGCCGGCACGGACATGGATTTCCGCGGCGAGCCCTTCGGTCCCATGGGACTGCTCCTGGCACGCGCGGAGCGGATCGACAAGCTGAACGCGATCTGCGTCGTGTGCGGCGATCCGGCGACGAGGAACCAGCGCCTCATCGACGGGAAGCCGGCGCCCGCGGAGGGACCGACGATCAAGGTGGGGGGTGCCGAGACGTACGAGGCGCGATGCCGGCGGTGCCACGAGGTGCCGCAGAGAACTCGGGCGCAGGCAGAGCTGTTGCTGCGGCGGGGCGAGGAGGGGTGGGAGGGGGTTTAGGCAAGTCTTGCAGGCATGCAATCATCCCCCAGGCACCCGCACAATCGGATACACCCCGCCATCCTCCAGCAGGTCCGCAAGAAACCCCCAATTCGCGAACCCGTCGTCCGACCGGGGCTCCAGCAGGCTGAACAGCAGACGTCCCAACGGCTGGTCGACGCGGGCCAGCATGACGCCGGGGGCCGGGGTGACCTGGCTGGGCTCGTAACGCCCGAAGAGCGTCTGCTCATTGCGCCCCTGGAATGGCCGCTCGGCCGTCCGTACCGAATCGATGTGGAATGATTCCACACCCAGGGGCGCGGCCTCCGCCGGCTCAAGCGCGATGCCGTGTGCCGCGAGCCTTGTCAGGACTTCATCCAAACCGGCGGGAATCAGGTAGGCCTGCGGGACGCGTTCGCTGAACGTCGGCGAAAAGGTCCCGTACTCGTACATCGTCTCGACGTACTGCGTGTCGGCGCGCAGGAGGAGCGGGCGCCCGGTGAGCGGGTGCGCCTCCTCGACCACGGCTCCCATGAGGATGTCGACCGGCTCGGCCGAGCGCTCGGGTGCGGCGCGCAACGCCAGCGAATCACCCACCACCGTGGCGGCATCGGCATCCGCGACGACCTGCCGGACCTCGTCCGCGTGCTCATGGACGTAGTCGAGGATCTCTTCGACGAAATACAGCGTCGCGAGCACCCGCTCCTCGAAGGACGCGTAGGAGTAGGCCTCGCTCAAGATCGCGATCCGGCTGCGAAGACCGATGTAGTTGTTGTTGAAGCGCGGGCGGTGGTCGAAGGTGTACCAGCCGGGCTCGCCGCCGCCGCGCGCGAACGCGTTCCCGTAGTAGTAGTACTCCCAGCCGTGCTTGTTGCGGATCTCTTCGGTCACGTGGGGGAAGAGGCCGTCGCGGAGAAAGGCGTCGATCCCGGGCGGGGTATTGGGGTGGAGCGGTGGCGAGTAGGTGAGGTGGTAGGCGTGCCGCGTGCCGTTCGTCGTGTGCAGATCGACGGCCACCTGCGGATCGTACTGGCTGAACAGCCGCGCCACCGACCGCGCTTCCGGCGACTCGAGCTTCATGTGATCGCGGTTCAGGTCGTAGCCCTGGGCGTTCGGCCGCTGGCCCATCCCTCCGATCGGCCCGTGCTGGCGGCCGCGATTGGTGAGCGTCACCCGTTCATTGCCGTCCGCGTTGTAGATGGGCGCGATCAGGAGGACCATCGACTCGCGCCACGCGCGGTGGTCGCCGGCCAGGAGGTCGCGGAGCAGCATCTGGAGCGCCTCCTTCCCGCACACTTCGCCGGCGTGAATGTTGCCCTGCAGGTAGACGACGGTCTTGCCGGAAGCCCGGACGGACGCGGGGGTCGGGTCTTCGATGTCGCCGACTACCGCCATGGGGAGTGGGCGTCCCTCGGTGGTGTAGCCGTAGGTGGTGTAGTGGATGGAGGGCGACCTGGCGGCCGCGCGCTCGAGGAAATCCACGACATCGGCGTGTGAGCTGGTTTCGCGGTAGTCCGTGCGTTCGGCGCGGGTGAGGAAGGTGTCGTCGGGGGGTGGGGAGTTGTCGCACCCCGTGAGGAAGGCCGCGGCGGCCGTGAGAAGAGGTGCGGCGGCCGTCATCGCGACGGCAAGTCCCGATGAACCCCGACCGCGACGAGGCGGCTGTTGGGCCACCAGTCGACCCGGGTTCGCAACTACGGTCTTCCAGGTCGCCATGTATTCACCGCACCTTTCCGTTGGGTTGTGTTACGCTGCCGGCTCTAACATCTAACCTATCTTCTGCGACCCTTCTTTCACCAACGGATGCCCCCATGCACAACCGTCTTGCCGAAGCCTTCTCGGGATGCCCGGCCCTTCTGGCAGAGCGGCTTCATGACGGGCGCGCTGATCTCGCACCAGTACCTGTGGCCGCTGGGGTCTTGGACGATTAATTCGATGAACGGGTGTATTATTCCCTGGGTGGGTGAGGAGCGATTGTCAACCGGGATTTACAAAATGGAAAGCGGAGTTTACATCGGGAATCTCCTTGCGCCCCTGAAAGAGAGCAATAATGCCAAACCGAAGCCGTTTCATTCTTCCGCTCATGGCCGTCATCGCGGCCTGCGGGGACGACATCTCGACGATCGGCAACGTCCCCGTCCAGATCCAGGACAGCGCGGGCGTGCGGATCGTCACGTACGCGGAAACGCCTCTCACCAATCCTGCCTTCCGCCTGGCCGCGGAACCCCGGTACCGCCACGGCGCCAACCCGGGTGACTATGCCTTCCAGGAGGCCGGCACCGGGCGCCTCCTGCCGGACGGCAGCGCGGTCGTCTACGACGCGTGGAACGCCGAACTGGTCGTGTTCGGCCGGGACGGCGCGACGTTCGACGTGGTTGCCACGGAGGGTGAGGGACCGGGGGATGTGGAATATGTCAGCGCCATATTCGCACTGGGACACGACAGTATCCTGGTTGCTGACACCAATCTCGGGCGCGTGACTCTCTTTGTCGGCGGTGAGGTCGCGCACACAACCGACATCCGGCATGCCAGCAACCTCGGTGTGGAGGGAATCGGTTCATCCGGCGAGTTGCTGCTGGCCACTTCCAATTCCCCGTTTCGATTCGAAGAGGAGTGGTTCCCCGGTCAAATGGCCCGGCTCGACATGGAGACCGGCGCGGTCGACACGGTCGCATCATTCGATTTCAACCGGCGTATACCACCGGAGCTGGAATGGGATCCGATCGCTCCCATCGGGAGGGTCATGGTCGCCGCCGGTCACTTTGTCCACACCAGGTCCGACCGCGCGGAGGTGACCTGGCATCGGCCCGACGGGACCGCAACGCAGATCGTCCGGTGGCAGGCCGAGCCGGCCTTGCTGACCGGGGAGTGGCTGGAGCCCATCGAGGCCGAGCACCGGATGTCGGTTCGCATGCACAGCCCCGGCGTTACCGATGACTGGATTGCGGAAGTCACCCGCAGCAACATGGCCGCCTATGAAGCCACCCTCGGCCGGCCGTTGCCGCGCTTCGGTTCACCGTTCGCCGACGCCGCAGGAAGGGTATGGCTGCCCTCGTACAAGCCGGGCGGCGAACTCAAGAGCGTACCACCCTACACGGTGATTGGACCCGACGGCGAGTGGCTGGGTACCGTGGAGGCTCCGGCCAGGTTCCGGATTCTCGATGTGGCCGGAGGGCTGGTACTCGGCGCGGAGAAGGACGACATGGATGTGGAGAGTCTGGTGGTGTATGAGCTGATGGGCGGGTAAGGGGCGCTAGGAGTCTGCGCCGCAGAAAACCACGACTGCTATCTTTAGGGGAGTCGAAGGCATCGTGAAAGGTTGATGGCCAGCCGAGGGGGTCAATGGGAACGACGTTCCGACCGTACCAGCCGGAC
>LXNI01002296.1_pt1 | contig 13668 bp, 11 predicted proteins | sample 809091 | NCBI WGS metagenome assembly LXNI01 (sample SAMN04870527, study PRJNA318959) | sponge metagenome | biome: 01000161; feature: marine sponge reef; material: water | host: Sarcotragus foetidus | place: Greece: Milos, Mediterranean Sea | collected 2013-05-29 | depth 5-7 m | reverse complement strand
CCCGCTGTGGGGGCACGATCCAGCAGGGTCCAGTAGAGCGGCAGGAAGCGCAGATCGTGCAGTCCTGTATGACTTTAGACGATTGCCTGCCGTGATTCTGGCTGCCTCCAGTCCGCTGGGCCATCGGTTGGCAAGCGAAAGCAGCACGGAGGCAGCCACTTCGGCTGCTGTCGGAGTCCCCACCCGCTCCCTCCTTCTCTGGGGCGGCGTCGACGCACAGGGCGATCCCTTCCTGGAGCCCGCCTTCGTGACGGATGCGCCGCCCTCGGTTCCCCAGTCCTCCGGGGACTACGAGCTGACCGGGCGGACCGCGAGCGGGGACGAGCTGTTCTCGTTGAGCTTCGACATGCTGGAAATGGCCGACGCCGAAGGGCGGTCGTCGTTCGTGCTGGCGCTGCCACTGCGAGACGAGTGGGCCGGCAGGCTCGAGAGCATCACGCTTTCCGGGCCCGGTGGCTCGACCGCGATTGACAAGACGACGCAGAAGCCCATGGCGATCCTTCGCGATCCGGACAGCCGACAGGTGCTTGCGGTCCTTCGCGGGCAAGATGCGGCTGATCTGGTCGGGGTAGCTGCGGATGCCGTCGGGCCGAGCGGGACGAATCTACAGGTGCTGTTCAGTCGCGGGATTCCGGACAGGGCGACGTGGCAGTGGTGACAACCAGCTGACCGGTCCAATCCGGCCAGAACTGTGCAACCTGAACGCCAGCTTGATGTTACCGGACCTGGGCAACACCGACAACGCCTACTAGCGGGCCAATGAGTCAATGAGCTAATCTGCCCAATGGCCAAGCACCAACACCTTCATCACAGGAGAGGTCCAATGACGACCCCCAGGAACAAGACAATGCACGCGCTGGCCGTGGTGCTGTGGCTCATGCTCCCGGCCTGCGATGGTCCGGTTGAACCGCCCAAGGTTGCGACGAAGGTGGTGGCGGCGGGTGCGGTGGCTCATGCTGGTGATTGGATTCGCGCCCCCCGGATCGGGACATGCGTGGGCAAGACGATCCTCTGTACGGTGCCGTCCATTGAAGCCCTGCGCGGCGTGAACGCGGACGGCGACACGGTGATCTGGCAGTTGAAGTGGGAGCCCCCCGCGCTCCAGATCCCCGACTCGCTGTCTTGGCGCTACCGAATTGAATTCGGCGGGACGCACCCGGTTTTGAGCGGCAGGCGGTTCCACACGGCTCCCGGCACTGGCCTGTTCGCGCGGTCGGTGTACGGCGTCACGGAGTCCACCCCGCGCCCCAATGTCGAGTGCCGGTGGTCGGACGTGCTGGACATGGCGAACAGCGTCACGATCCGGCCGGAGCTAGTGAATCCGCAGATCGAGTCCCGGTGGTCGCACGCGGACGACAAGGGTGGGCGGACCCGTGGGGTGATGCCCCCCTACGTCATGGCGGGAAGTGTTCCGGGCGTGACCCCCACAACGCTTTACCGGCCAAGGTGCGGCCAAGGCGGCAAGCCGCTGGTGCATGAAGCGCAGGAGGCGGCGGCGACCGAGTTCCTGGATTACGTACCACCACCCGACACGGCCACGGCGGAGTCCCCGCCGCCGCCTAACACATCGGGGGGAACGGACACCACATCGGCCCCGGCCCCTCCGCCGACACTTGAAGGCATCCCGCGGATCCCCATCGACTTGCAGGTAGCGGTCCAGCGGAATGGCGACGTGGTGTCTGACGGAACGGTTCACCGGGGTGACCGGCTCCGGTTCTCCGTTGCGGAAATCTTTGCCGACACCACCAACGTCGAAGGCAAGCCCGCCAAACACTGCATCGGTGCGTACCCCTACGGGTGGTACGCCAACGGCTACTACCAGCCCTGGGTCGTCGGGTCGATGCCGGAGGACGCCGAAGAAGCTGACCGGACCCGCTCCAGCAATTGCGGCTCGTCCGGCGGCGATGTGCTCAACCCGTGGACGCACTATTGGGGCGATGCCGATGCATTCGTGCCCTACACGTTCGACTATGAGGTTCCCACGAACTCCCTGCGGGCGGAGGGGCTTTGCAAGGTGAACGGACAGGACCCGTGCCTGGAATACTGGCCGGGGCTGGAACCGCGGACCGCCAAGGTGCGGTGCCTCACAGTGTCGTTCGTGATATGGTCATCGGATCAGCGGGAAGACGGCACAGTGGACTACCGGCGGTACTACGCGAGTGAAACCTTGGCTGTGGGGCCACCGGAGCCCGACTGGACCGGAGAGTGCTGATTGCCGGACGTTGAGTGGTACACCGGGGACAATCTCCCGCTGGAGACGGCGCTGGAATGACGCTGCGCGCCCCCTACTCCCGCCACGGATACGAAGGCCGCCGCAGGTGCCAGTCCGTCTCCCGCTGATACGCCATCCCCAGATCCAGCACGCTCTGATCGTCCATCGGCGAGCCGACGATCTGTAGCGACAGCGGCAGCCCGTCCTCGTCGAAGCCGCACGGAATCGCCAGGCCGGGGTGGCCCACGAGGTTCGCGATGTAGTTCAGCCGCGGAGTCCGCCCGCTGACCTCCCCGGGGGGCTCCCACTCGTTGCGCGCCGGAATCGGCCAGCCGTCGCGCACCTCCCGCATCGCCGCGCCATTGGGCCACGTCGGCGCGATCACCGCGTCATAACGCGACAGCACCTCGTCCGCCTCGCGCACCAGCTGGTTCCGAATCCGCTGGGCGGTCAGGTAGTCCGCGGCGGGCATCATGCGGCCGGCCATCCACCCCGCGCGCCGGTCCTCGTTGAACGAGAACATGTTGGCCGCGCTGCCGTCGTCGAAGAGCGACCTGAAATTCGTCCCGCTCTCGACGGTGACGATGGTCGTGAAGAGCGCACCCGTCGGCCGCAGCGGCAGTTCGACATCCTCGACCTCGACCCCCATCTGCGCAAAGACGTCCAGCGCCTCCTGGAAGACTCTTCTTGTGTTTTCAGAGCCCGACAATTCGAACTCGGGACGGTGGACGCCGAGACGCCGGCCCCGCATCGGGCCCGGGTCCGGGCGGAAGACGAAGGGGCGGTCGACGGTGCAGTTGTCGCGCATATCCTGCCCCGCGATCTCCTGCAGGATGTGGCCGCAGTCCTCGGCCGAGCGGCCCACGGGCCCGATCTTGTCGAGGCTCCACGACAGCGCCATGCAGCCGAAGCGGCTCACGCGCCCGAATGTGGGACGCAGGCCCGACGCGCCGACGGCAGACGCCGGGAACACGATCGAGCCGCCGGTCTCGGTGCCGATGCCGAAGCCGATCAGCCCGGCGACGGCGGCCGAGACGGTCCCGCTCGACGACCCGAAGCTGGTGCGGTCGAGCTTCCACGGATTGAGCGCCGAGCTGGTGTTGCCGCCGGCGAACTCGCCCAGCGACATCTTGGCCATCATGACCGCGCCGGCCTCCTCCAGCCGATCGATCACGGCGGCGTTCCGATCCGGGACGCGGTCGCGAAAGATCCCCGACCCCCACGTAGTGCGGATTCCGCGCGTATCGAGCAGGTCCTTCACCCCATAGGGAAGGCCGTGCAGGATGCTGCGCCGCTGGCCCGCCGCGAGTTCCCGGTCGGCGCGGTCAGCGGCCTCGAGGGCGTGGTCGTGGGCGATTGTGACCATGGTGGCGAGCTTGCCGTCGTGATCGGTGCGCGGCTCGCTGGGCAGCTCGAACGGCGGCACGTCGAGCGCGTCCGCGCGGTCCAGGTAGGCCTGCGTGAGCTCGACGGAGGTGACCGCGCCGCTCGCGAGCTGATCCGCCAGCTCTCTCACGGTCAGGAATAGGGTGGACTCCGGCACGGGGCCGGCGGACTCCTGCGCGGCGCCCCTGGCCTCGCGCACGACGCCGGCGGACTCGGCAACGGTGGACTCGGCAACGCCTGACTCGGCAACGGTGGACTTTTTCATCGCTCAGCCCCTCCAGAACACGGTGAGAGGCGGCTCGTCGGGGTCCAGCGGGAACTCGCGCAGCTGGCGCTGCACGTTGATCATGTTCGTGATCGCGGCGCGCAGGCGGTCCAGCTCCTCCGCATCCTCGTAGATGCCGCGCGGGCCCTGATGGTCCAGGAGGGTCTGCGCGGTCGCGGCCGAGACCTCTCCCGTGTCGGCCACCTCGGTGCAGGCCTGCTGCCAGAGGAGGGCCATCCCACCCGCGCCCGCGGCGGCGGCAGTCGCGAACTGTCGTCGGTCCATCGTCATCGGCTTCCCCTTTTCCACTCCGTTACCTTGATCGGGCCCATCACCGAGAATCCGCCGCAAACTACGGGGACAGTGACGACCTTACCAGCCACCCTGAGTGCGGCCGAGACCCTCGACCCGGCTGCACTGCAGCGCCAGCAACTCAGCCGCCTGCGAGCCATGCTGGGGCAGCTCCTGCTGAGCAACGCCTTCTACCGCGCGAAGCTCGGCCGTGCCGGGCTGACCGCCGCCGCCGACCTCAACAGCATGGACGCCTACCGCCAGCTTCCCTTCACCACGAAGCGCGAGTTGACGGAAGACCAGGCGCGAACCCCTCGATACGGCACCCTGACGACCTACCCGCTGGAGCGCTACGTCCAGGAGCACCACACCTCCGGCACTTCGGGCCAGACCCTGCGCTGGCTGGACACCGCCGAAAGCTGGGACTGGCATGCGGCGTGTTGGGGCCGGATCTACCACGCCGCCGGCGTTACCGCGGCCGACCGCATCTTCTTCCCCTTCTCGTTCGGCCCCTATCTCGGGACCTGGAGCGGTGTGGAGGGCGCGCGCCGCATGGGTGCCCTGGTCCTGCCCGCCGGGGGCATGTCCTCCCTGCAGCGCGTGCGTGCGATCATGGCGCATCGGCCCACCGTTCTGGTCTGCACGCCCGCATATGCGTTGCGCATGGCCGAGGTTGCCGAGGATGCCCGAGTCGACCTCGCCCGTTCCGCCTTGCGGGTGAACATCCACGCCGGAGAGCCGGGCGCCAGCATCCCGGCGACCCGGGCCCGCTTGCAGGAAGCGTACGGCGCCAGGGTGTTCGACCACCCGGGGTCCTCGGAAGTCGGGCCGTGGGGATTCGAATGCCAGGCACAGGACGGCGTCCACGTCAACGAGGCCGAGTTCATCTTCGAGGTCGTGGACCCCGACACCGGCGCTCCAGCGGCAGAGGGCGAGCTGGTGTTCACGAACCTTGGCCGCGTGGGCATGCCGGTCATCCGCTACCGGACGGGGGACTGGGGGCGATTGCACTCGCAGCCGTGCGCCTGCGGCAGCCACTACGGTCGCCTGACAGGAGGCGTCCTCGGCCGGCTGGATCAGTTCCTGCGTGTCCAGGGCGTCGGCTTCTTCCCCAGCGAGGCGGAGAACGTGATTCGCGGCTTCAGGGAAGTGCGGGAGTTCGCGGTGGACATCTACCGCCGAAACGCCCGCGACGAGATCGAGGTGCGGGTGGAGTTGCGAAGCGGGGACGCCGGCCCCCTGTTGTCACGGTTGCCCGATGCGCTGCGGACCGCCCTTGGGCTGCGCGCCAGGGTGGATGCCGTACCGGTGGGCACGCTCCCGCGCTTCCCGGTCAAGGCCCGCCGCTTCACCGACCACAGAACTCCGGCAACTCGATAGCCGGCCGTCTTCTCCAACCCGAGGTTGTCGCCACGACCATGCAAGTCCTCCACATCGAGCCCCTCGCGGAGTGGATCCGCGGCCTGTTCGAACGCACCGCGGACGAAGCCGGGGTGGAAATCGCATGGGGCGGGGAACTGGACGGACCCGAGCTGGCCCGCGCGGCCGGGCGGGTGGACGCGCTCGTGACGGTCACCAGACGCATCGATGGCGACCTGATCGGGGCCTCCAAGGCGCTGCGGCTGGTTCAAGTACAGGGACGGGCGCCCTGGGCGGTGGACATGGAAGCCGCATCCGCCGCGGGCGTTCCCGTATCGATGCTCCCGCACCGAGGCGCGATCGCGGTTGCCGAGCAGACCCTCGCCCTCATGCTCGGCCTATACCGGAAGGTGGTTCCGGGCCATCTGGGCACCCGGAACGCGGACTACAAGGACCTCGGGGTCGAGCCGATCCGCACGACGGAACGGAAGATCGCCTTCAACTGGCTGCGCTACCCCGACGTCCACCAGCTGCACGGCCGCGTCCTCGGCCTGGTGGGGCTGGGAGGCATCGGCCTCGAGGTCGCGCGACGCGCCCAAGCGTTCGACATGGACGTCGTGTACCACAAGCGATCGCCGCTGCCGCAGGAGCACGAGCAGATGGCGGGGGTGCGGTATCTCCCGCTGCATGAACTGCTCGCCGCGAGCGACGTCGTCAGCCTGCACGCACCGCACACGCAGCACACCGAGCACATCATCGACAGCGAGGCGCTGCGCCTCATGAAGAGCGACGCGATGCTCGTCAACACCGCGCGCGGCGGACTCGTCGACGAAGCCGCACTGCTCGACGCGCTGCAAACGGGGCAGATCGCGGGCGCCGGGCTGGACGTGTTCCTCGACGAGCCGCTGCCCGAGGACAGCCCGCTGCGCGCCGCGCCCAACGTGCTCTTCTCGCCGCATGTGGGCGGGGGCACCGGGGGCGGCCAGGTCGGCATGGCCCGGGACGTGGTCGATAACCTCGTCGCCGCGGCCGAAGGGGGCACGGTGCGCGGTCTGGTCGCCGCGAGGACCTCATCGCCCTGAGCGCAGCGAAACCCATGACACCAACCACACCCACAGTGATCCCATGATACGAGAACCCGTTCTGGTCCTGGCCTTCATGCTGGCGGTGGTGGCGTTCGCGCGCTGGATGGAGGAGCGCTACGACGCGATCAAGAAGATCAGCTCGGCGGTGGTGTGCACGCTGCTGGGCATCACGCTCGCGAATGTCGGCGTGATCGAGCATACGGGGCCCGTGCATGAGGGCGTCTTCACCTTCGCGATCCCGTATGCGATCGTGCTGGTGATCATGGGGACGCAGCTGCGGGAGCTGGCCGCCGCGGGGCGTCCGCTGCTCGTCGCGTACTTGGCGGCGTGCGTGGGGAGTCTGCTGGGCGGCTTCATCGCGGGCATGACGATGGCCGGATGGGTCGGACCCGAGACCTGGAAGCTCGCCGGCGCCTTTTCCGCGGCGTTCGCGGGAGGCGGGATGAACTTCGCCGCGGTCGGTCAGGGCCTGGACACCGACCCGAGCACCTTCGCCGCCGCCGCTCTCGCCGACAACCTGTCGACGGTCCCCTATCTGCTGCTGCAGGTGTGGCTGGCGGGGGTGCTCGCCTCGATGTTCCTGCGGCGCACGAAGCTGGCGGGGGCGTGGGCGCGCACCGGTGGGGACCACGCCGCCGCGGGCGATGCCGCCGATGAAGAGGCCATGCGCCGGCGCTGGACCGATTCCGACATGAGCATCACCGATCTGGCCATTCTGGGGGCGCTCCCGCTGCTGGCGCTGTGGCTGGCGCGCATTCTGAACGGGATCTGGCCCCTGATTCCCGAGGTGCTCTGGCTGACGACCATGGCGCTCATCGTGGCCCAGCTCCCCTGGGTGAGGAAGCTGCGCGGCGCCGAGGTGCTCTCGTACTTCGCGCTTCACATCTTCTTCATCGCGCTGGGCGCCGAGTCGGAGCTGGGCAGGGTCTTCGAGGCGGGCGCGCCCATCTTCACCTTCATGATCGCGATCATGGCGGTGCACGTGGTGGTAGCGTACGGGATCGGCTGGCTCCTTCGCGTGGACCTCGCGACCGTGTCGATCGCGAGCCAGGCGGCGATCGGCGGCCCGGGCTCGGCGCTGGCGATCGGGATGGCCATGAAGTGGCACCGCCTGGTCGCGCCCGCGGTGATCGTCGGGATCTTCGGATACGCGCTTGGGAACTTCCTGGGCTTCACCTGTGCGTGGCTTGTGCGGGCGCTGGTCGGCTAGCGGCCCGTGAGCGATCCCGGTGCGAGCGGCGAGCGAACCCTAACGTTACGTCAGGGTCGTTTTGCGCCAGAGACGCTCGAACAGGCCGATGCACTCGTCACGGGAGCCGGGCGCGGGCTGGGGAGCGGCGTCGCAGCTGCGCTCGCGGCGGCGGGCGCGCGAGTCTGGCTGGCGGCAGAGGTGCCGGAGGAACTGGCGCGGACCGCCAACCGAATCCACGACGCAGGCGGGCGCGCGGAAGTGTGTCCGGTCGACCTCTCGCGCGAGGACGGACGCGACCACCTGGTGCGCCGGATCACCCGCGAAGCCGACAACCTGCGCGTCATCGTCAACAACGCCGGCGTGCTCGAACGGCGGCCCCTCGAGGCGCTGGACCGCGAGCACTGGGACCGCACCATGCAAGTCAACCTGGAGGCGCCGGTGTTCCTGACCCGCGACCTGCTTCCGCTGCTGCAGCGCGACGGCGGCTCGATCATCAACGTCTCGTCGCGCGCGGGCGTCGAGGCCTTCCCCGCCCAGATCGCGTACTGCGCGTCGAAGTTCGGAATCGAGGCGTTCACCCGCTGTCTCGCCCTGGAGCTCGCCGGGTCGACGGTCAGCGTGAACGCGGTCACCCCGGGCATCTTCCTGAAGCCGACTTCCCTCACGCAGCGCCAGGCCGAACGGACGGATGCCGCTACCCGCGCCCGCTGGGAAGATCCCGCGAAGCTGGCGCCGGCGTTCGTGTTCCTGGCGGGCCTGCGCGGCGAGGTCAGCGGATGCCGTTTCGATGCCCACGTGCTCACGCAGGCGCTGGAGAAGTGGGGGGAAGAGAGCGTCGTTCGCCGAGCGGCCGAGGTGGCCGAATACGGACCGGAGAGCGGACCATGAGGGGTCGAAGGGAAGGGGTCGCGCCGGTGAGCGCGGTCGAGAAGGCCCTCGCATGGCGGGCACGCGCGGCACTGGAAGCCGGACCCGGCGACCGGCCTGGCCCCACCACGGCCCCGGCGCCCGAGCTGCTGGAAAGCCTGCGCCACCACCTCCACGCCGGCGAAACCCACTACCCGGACCGCCCGGGGATGATGGAACTGCGGCGTCTGGTGGGCGCCGCGCTGCCCGGGGCCGGATACCCGGCGCGCGGCCCGGACGGCGTCCTGATCACGGCCAGCGAAGGCGAATCGCTCTTCGTGACGCTGCTCGGCCTCGGGGTGGGGAAGGGTGCTTCCTTCACGGGGAGCGCGCCTGCCCGCCACCGCCGCCTGTTCGACTGGATGGGGCTGGTGCGGGCGGAGCCGGATGCGGCGGCGTTCAACTACACGGACCAGGTTCATGGCGCAGCCCGCGGGCCGCACGCACACGGCCCACGCGACCATTCCGTGCCCCGCATACACGCTATCGGCCACCGGCTCTTCCGGCCCGGCGACCAGCGACACCCGGACGACGCTCTCGCCCACGTCATCGTCATCGGCTCCCTGGACGGGCTCGAGGCGATGCACCCCTTCCGCCTCGGATTCGTGGCGGCTCCGCCCGATACGCTGGCCGGAATCACCAAGTGGAAGCAGGCGTCGTCGATCTGCTCGCCGGCGCCTTCCCAGCGAGCCGCGCTGTGGGCGCTGGGGGTGCGGCTATGACGCCCCGGCAGGGCGCGGGCCGCGAAGCCCTCCGCAAAGGCGAGCAGGGCACCTCGCTACGCTACCGCATGATGGCGCTGGCCCGCACCCGCGACAACGTCATCTCGCTGGGCCGCGGTGATCCGGACATCGACACGTCCGCGGAGATCGTCGAAGGCGGACTGGAGCGGTTCGTCACCTCCACCGCGGCCGCCACCCCCGTCCGCGGCCTCGCCTCCCTGCGCGAAGGCATCGCCCGCCGCTACGCCCGCGAAAAGGGCGTCGAGGTCGACCCCGAGCGCGAGATCATCGTCACCAACGGGGCGCAGGAGGGACTCTTCCTGGCCATGCTGGCGCTCATCGACCCGGGCGACAGGGTCGCGTGTCAGGATCCGCGCTACAGCTCATACGACCAGGCGATCGGTGTTGCGGGGGGTGAGATCGTGCCGGTTCCGACCGGTGGCGATCGACCGTTCCTGCTTGGAGGAGGTGAGCTGCACGAGCATGCCCGCGGTGCCAAAGTGCTCGTCTTTGTAAACCCCTCCAACCCCACCGGGGCGTGCGTGGAGGGCGATGGCGTCGAGGCGCTCGCCCGGGCCGCGGCCGACCTCGACCTGATCGTGCTGTCAGACGAGATCTACGAGGACGTGGTCTTCAACGAGACCCCGTTCCGCTCGTTTCTGGCGGTTGAAGGGGCGCGAGAACGGACGGTGGTGCTGTCCGGCTTTTCGAAGGCCTACGCGATGACGGGCTTTCGCGTCGGGTACCTGATCGGGCCGCCGGTGTTCGTCGACGCGGTGGAGGCGCTGAAGAGCACGACTTCGGGTCCCTGTCCGGCGTTCTCGCAGTGTGCGGCGCTGGCTGCCCTCGAGGCGGACCCCGACCCGCGGCCGGCCTACCTGGCGCGCTATCGGGCGCGGCGGCGGGCGCTCCTCGACGGATTCGCGCGCATGGGGATTCCGCACGGCCCGCACGGGGGCGGCCTGTTCATGTGGGCCGACGTGTCGCGCTTCGGGATGGATGCGGAGACTTTCTGCTACCGGCTCCTGGACGAAGCGGGCGTGCTCATGTTTCCGGGCAACGCCTTCGGACGGCGCTGGCGGTGGTGGGTGCGCGTCTCGCTGCTGGCGCCGCAGGCGGATATCCACGCGGCCATGGAACGGATCGAGGGGTTCGTTGGCGGGTTGGTGGCGCGGGACTGACGAGTCTTGATTATCATGGGGCAGAGCTGTTTACCCGCCCAAAGAGTACCAGAGGACCGACAATGACACTGCGAATCAACGACTTGGCGCCCGACTTCCAGGCCGACACCACGGAAGGACCGATCAGCTTTCACGACTGGATCGGTGACGGATGGGCGATCCTCTTTTCGCACCCGAAGGACTTCACGCCCGTTTGCACGACCGAATTGGGCACCGTGGCCGGACTGAAGGCCGAATTCGAGCGGCGCAACTGCAAGGTGCTGGGCATCAGCGTAGACGGGGTCAGCGACCACCACGCCTGGTCGAAGGACATCGAGAGCTCGCAGGGGCACGCGCTCAACTACCCGCTCGTCGGCGACCCGGAGCTGAAGGTCGTGAAGCAGTACGACATGCTGCCCGCCGACTCCGGGGACACCAGCGTGGGCCGGACCCCCATGGACAACGCGACGGCGCGGTCGGTCTTCATGATCGGTCCCGACAAGCGGATCAAGGCCACGCTGACCTACCCGATGAGCACCGGGCGGAATTTCGCCGAGATTCTGCGGCTGCTCGATTCGATCCAGCTGACGGCTGCGCAGCAGGTGGCGACGCCTGCCAACTGGGAGGATGGCGACGACGTGATCATCCTGCCGGCCGTGTCCAACGAGGCGGCGAAGGAGAAGTACCCGGACGGCTGGGAGCAGCCGCTTCCGTACATCCGCATCGTGCCGCAGCCGGATTAGGGAGAGTGCAGGCGGGGGACGGCGCCCGGGGATCCACCCCGGACGTCCACGATCTGCCATTCTTGCTGTTGGAGCCCGTTTGGTGTCGCCGCGACCACCAGAACGGCCACTTCGTCATGTCCACCGTGTAGCCCGCGTCTTGCAATGCGGAGAATGAGATCTCGACTCCCCTACCACCGCCCATGAAGTCACTCACATGCCCTTTTTTCCAATGAGATCCATCCATCGGCACTCCAGGCAGGCTGGAGTCGCCCCCGCCGGCCCGGAACGCCTGAACCGCGCGCGGACCAACAAAATACTTCGCGTTCTCCCTCTCCGTCACTAGGTGTGCTGGCCATACCCCGACTAGTCCGAGAAGATGGCCGATCTCATGGTGGATCAATCCCCGCCCGGTGCCTCCGCCCTGTCTAACCCACACCTCGCCCCCGATGGGGAGACCGGAGACGGGTTGATAGACGCGGGCATATCCCGGGTTTGCCTGATCGGGATCAAGATCCGTTCCGGCATAGATTATCAGTTCATCAGGCACTGCCCTTATTCCCGCAAGCTCTCGCACACGGAACGTCGTCGACCGATCCGGCCACTCCGTGCCGTCGAGCGCCGCGGACCACCAGTCTGCGATCGTCACGAAGGTCTCGGCGTAACCAATCGGGGCGGGCTCTTGCATTACGATGTCTATGCCGAAGGTGCCGATGCCCGCGCGCACCGTAACCCTTGCGGTCGCTGGCGAGCCGGTGCCGGACGGAACGATCTCCACCTCCGCGGATCCGCGGCCGCGAGGCATCAGTTCGAGCCAGCCTGCGGTGACGGACGCGGTCACGACTGAGGGGTTGGAGACCTTTACCGCCAAGGGATTACGCAGGTCGTCAGGTAGCGCAAGCGACAGGCCGTTCCCGTCCTCCCGAATCAGTGCGCGAGGTAGGCGCCGTTCTCGGGGACTTTGACACGGCAACACGCTGACTCGCAGCTTGGCCAGCCATGCCAGGAGCCGCGGATCGTCGGGCGCGCAAAGCTCGCCGTTGCCGAGGACGGACAAGTCGCGCAGGTGCGCCAGATTGGCGAATTCAGGCGGGATGGGGCCCGATAGGTCGTTGCCGTCGAATCGCAGGGATACGAGGCTCGCAAGGTTGCCGAGTTCGGGCGGAATCCGGCCGGAAAGCTCGTTGTAGTCCAGAAGGAGCTTTGTAAGGCTGGCAAGGTTGCCGAGTTCGGGCGGAATCGAACCCTCAAGTCGGCTACCGCGAAGGTCCAGGTGTCTCAGGTTGGCAAGCTGTCCGAATTCGGGCGGAATCGAACCCTCAAGTCGGCTACCGCGAAGGTCCAGGTGTCTCAGGTTGGCAAGCTGTCTGAATTCGGGCGGAATCGGACCGTCCAAGTAGTTCATATCGGCTAGGTACAACCAAGTCAGATTCCGAAGATTTCCGAGTTCCCGCGGGATCGGTCCATCGAAGTCTGTACCGCTCAGGTTGAGCAATTCGAGCTTGTTGAGTTGCCCGAGCTCCGCCGGTATCGGGTACCACGTACTTCTAAAACCACTCAAGAAGACATAATAGGAAGAATAGCCCAGTTGCACGTTTCCCTGGAGATGCAACTCCTCCAGATTCCGCAGGTTGCCAATCTCCGTCGGCAGCGCGCCGTCAATGCGGTTGTTGCTGAGGTCCAGCCGCCTGAGCTCCTCCAGATTGCCGAGTTCGGGGGGAATCGATTCATGAAGGTTGTTGTTGGCAAGGTTCAACTCGATGACCCGTCCTCCTCCATCGGTCGTAACCCCGTACCACGTGCCCAGCGGCCGGTCGCTCAGCCAGTTGGTGGTGATGTTCCACCCGCCGTCGGTCGCATCGTAAAGCGCCACGAGCGCCGCCCTATCGGGGTTCTCCGTGACCGTCACCGCCGCGCGTCCCGAGATCCCGGACGCCGTGGCTGTCACCTCCGCCTCCCCCACCGCAACCCCGGTCACGAGGCCCGCATCGTCCACCACGGCGACCAGTGTATCGCTCGACGCCCAGTCGAAGTCCGCCCCGGCCACCGCGTGTCCGTTGGCGTCGGTGGCTTCCGCCGCCAGGCGCAGGGTGGCGCCCGCGACCATCGTGTCGGCCGCGGGCGTAACCGTGACCGTCCCCACCTCCTGAGCCACCGTGACCGTCGCGCTCCCCGACGCGGATTCCGCCGTCGCCGTGATCGTGGCCGTCCCGTCGCCCACCGCCGTCACCAGCCCGGACGCGCTCACCGTCGCCACGGCGGCGGCGCTACCCGCCCAGCTCACCGCGGCTCCCTCCATCGCGTTGCCGTTCTGGTCGCGCACCTCGGCCGTCAACTGCACGGTCCCCCCGAGCGCGTCCAGCTGAGC
>LXNI01002295.1_pt1 | contig 13669 bp, 9 predicted proteins | sample 809091 | NCBI WGS metagenome assembly LXNI01 (sample SAMN04870527, study PRJNA318959) | sponge metagenome | biome: 01000161; feature: marine sponge reef; material: water | host: Sarcotragus foetidus | place: Greece: Milos, Mediterranean Sea | collected 2013-05-29 | depth 5-7 m | reverse complement strand
CCTCCGATCTTCTTTAATATTTTGGAAACCATTAAATATCAAGCCCACGAGCGGACTTGAACCGCCGACCTCGTCCTTACCAAGGACGTGCTCTACCGACTGAGCTACGTGGGCGTCCCGAAAAACGAGCGGGAGACGGGACTCGAACCCGCGACCCTCAGCTTGGAAGGCTGATGCTCTAGCCAACTGAGCTACTCCCGCGCTAATTTTTTGGGGAGGGCAGGATTCGAACCTACGTAGGCTTTCGCCGGCAGATTTACAGTCTGCTGCTTTTGTCCACTCAGCCACCTCCCCGATATATTCATCAAACGGAGAGCTGGCGAAGGGATTCGAACCCCCGACCGGCTGATTACAAATCAGCTGCTCTACCCCTGAGCTACGCCAGCCTTTTATTTTTATGAATTCTGGATTCACTTGTCCGACCAACATGAAATTGGGTAAAACAACCCTTTCTACAGTAAACGTTATATGATATGCCTATAAACGGAAATGTCAATAATTAACAAAGGAAATCGCGTAAAAAGATCAAACCGGAGATCATACTAGATAAGCGGAAATTTCCGCCCCCGCCACTTTTTTTCCGTCCACGGAAGCTTCTGCGGAAAAAAATATTATCCTCGATCTTCTTCTAACGAGTTCCACCTCAAGAACTACCCTGTCACCTGGAACCACCGGCGCTCTGAACCGGCAACGGTCAAGGCTCATAAGATAGGCGTTTTCGAACCCTTCTTTTTTCAGTTCATCTCTAAAAGAATAATTGAAAAGCACTCCTCCCGCCTGAGCCAGTGCCTCGGTAATTATCACTCCTGGAACTATAGGGTTGCCGGGGAAATGTCCCCTGAAAAAAAATTCTTCGGGAGAAAACAGCTTTTCGGCAGTGATCTTCTTGCCTTTTTCAATTTCCAAAACAGAGTCTACGAACAGAAAAGGTTCTCTGTGAGGAATAAGTTCCTTTACTTCCTCCACTCCTAGCTTCATTTATCTGGAAGAGTCGTAAGCCGATATGACTTTCTGCGTTATGTCTGTAGACGAACTGCCGTAGAGAATGCCTGCTTCGGTTTTTTCAACAATGATATCAAAGCCTTCCTGTTGGCCAAGCTTGTTAACTATGATTTCTATATCCTTAAGAACGTTCTGGGTCAGCTCAAGATCCTTTCTCTGAAGTTCAACCCGGATATCCTCTCTTGTCCTGTCGAGATCCTTCTGTTTCTTTTCTATGGTCTCTGCCAGTTTTCGCCTTTTGCTCTCACTCATCACCGCTCCGTTCTGAATAACATCCTGCCTCATATCTTCAAGGGCTTTTCTTTTCTGCTCTATTATGGCCCTTTTGGCGTCAACTTCTTTCTGGAACGAAGCATTGGCTGCCTTCCCGGCTTTCGAATCCCTGATAACCAATTTGATATCTATGTAAGCTATCTTCTGCTGAGCGTAAGCAGAGAAAGAAAATGTAAACAAAATGAAAAATCCCGTAGCAAACAATAAACATCTTTTCATTTAATCCAATGCCTCCTTGAAGAAATAAATTGCCTGATTAGAACAAATTGCCAACAGTAAACTGTACTTCATACTTCTCCTCATCCAGGAGCCTTTCACCTATCGGGAACCCGATATCAAGCTTCATCGGGCCCAGAGGAGATATCCACCTGAGACCGAACCCGGCATCCTTTTTGAGGTTTGAAGGATTAAGACTGAACTCATCATTATCAAAAGAGTTGCCTATATCAAAAAAAGCGACGGCCTTGAGCCCGACAGTTTTGCTTAAAGGAACAACAAAGTCAAGGGATGCCAGGATCTGCTGAACGCCTCCGATTATAACGTAGCCCCCAGTGTCAGTAGGTCTTCTGGGACCCACCCTCCTGTAGCGAAAACCTCTCAGGGTGTTCGGACCGCCGAGAAAGAACCTCTCCTCCACGACAAGATCATCGCCAGCGTTTATAAGATGCAAGAGCCCATAGTTCGCCTTTGCGGCGAAATACGTGCTTTTCCAGAACGGAACCCACGACTTGGCCGTGGCGTTGTACTTTATGAAGTCAGTGTTGCCTGCGAAGAGGCCCGCCCATTCAACCGAGGTGCTCAGAAGAACACCTTTCGTGGGATCAAGATAATTGTTTCTTTTATCCCAAGACAGTCCTACTCCGGTCGAAACTATCGTTCTCTTCCTATCAGAGATGACTAACTGGGCATCCCCCCGGACATTGTGAACGTTCTGTCTTGAGAATTCTTGGAAGACCCGTACCTGGAAATATCTTTTTATTCTCCTTCCCACTCCTACGGAAATACCCTGGGCCGCCCTCTCAAAATCCCTGTAATCCCTGTCCTGGGCGTACATGCTTACATCCAGAAGCCAGTTCGTACCGAAGAGATAAGGGTCCCGGTAGTTAAGACTCAGGACCTTGGTTACGCCCCCGATCTGAGCGTCAAGAGAAAGAGTCTTTCCGTACCCGAAAAGATTAGACTCCTGTATCTGGCCTGCAAAAAGAAAGTTCTCAACGGAGCTTACCCCTCCGCCGAAGCTGAAAAATCCGGTAGGACGTTCCTCAACCTTTATGTCGACATCCAGAAGATCTTCCGTCCCTTCAACCCTGTGGGTCACCACCTCGGTGTTGTCCTCAAAGTAACCGAGGCGGGTTACCTCGTAGCGGGCGGCCCTAAGCTTTGAAACGCTGTATAAGCTCTGCTCCTGGAGTGAAAGCTCTCTCCTTATAACGTGGTCTCTCGTTCTGGAGTTGTCCAGAATATCTATATTTCTTATGTATACCTCTTTGCCTTTCTCGATTGAGTAATCAATGCTGACAAGGTTATCCTTCTTATCAAGCCGCACATCAGGAGTCACGTTCGCAAACGCGTATCCCTTGTCCCCGTAGAAATCGGTGATTTTCCCGATATCAGCCTGAAGGACAAAACTGCTGAAAATAGAGTCCGGTAAAAGTCCGAGTTCCGGGCGGATTTCATCCTGATCCTCCGTCAGCTCCCCGGAGAAAGTTATCTTGGATACTTTGTATTGATCTCCCTCCTCTATTGAGAAACTCACAACGTAGCCGTCTTTTTCTTCATCATAGCGAATACCGGGTTCAGAAACCCCTATGTCAAGATATCCTTTATCGATGTAAACGGCCTTTATCCTGTCGGAATCCCTTTTTATCTCTTCGATCTTGAAGAGCCCCCTCTTCGTTATAAAAGAGAGGAGATATTTGGGCTTTGAATACAGATTCTTTTTGATCGTCTTTGTTTCGACCTTGGTGTTTCCGGTAAGCTCGACTTCCTTTATGTACTTTTTCTCTCCCTCGTCGATTCTGTAAACAACATCTACGACACCATCTCCCCTGGGTTCAATTTCATATTCAACTTCGGTTCCGACCATGCCTTTCTCGGAAGCAAGAGCGAGTATTATTTCCCTGCCTTCCGTTATTTTTCTCAGGCTTACTATGCGTCCTTCTCTAAACGCCATGGCCTCTTTTATGTCATCTTCTTTTAACTTGTCGTTTCCGGAAAGCTTAAGATCGGCGAGTACCGGGTTTTCCTCAATGATAAATTCAACCCTCACACCACCTTCAATTTGCTTTACGTCAACCAGAACCTGCTGAAAGAAGTCGAGTTCGTATATTCTTTTGAGGTCCTCTTTGACGGTCTGTGGGGAGTAGTCATCGCCTTGCTTGGTCTCTATGTTGAGACCTATAAGAGAGGTCTCGGTTCTGCGGTTGCCCGAGATCACTACCTCGGCGACCTTGCCTTCTAAGGATTGAGGTTTCTCAGGCCCCGCCTCGGCGGGACGGTCCTGAGCCACGGGACCTGCGGTTGATAAAGTCGCAACAGCAAGAAAAACTACCAAGTAAAACACAAGATTCTTAATTCGCATAAACAACCATCCCGTCTGATATTGTAACAGTTTTTTTCATTCTCTTCGCAAACTCGCTGTTGTGCGTCACCATAACAACCGTAACTCCGTAATCCTCGTTAAGCCTGCAGAACAGGTCGAGAACCGAGAACCCTGTTTTTGTGTCCAGATTTCCGGTGGGCTCGTCGGCGAGTATCACCTTCGGCTCCCTGACTATTGATCTGGCAATCGCCACTCTCTGCTGCTCTCCCCCTGAGAGTTCTCCGGGAAGATGGTTGAGACGCTCTGAAAGTCCTACCTTCTCAAGTACCTCACAAGCTCTTTGTCTCGCCACGGCAAAGCTCTGCCTGTCTATAAGACACGGCATCATAACGTTTTCAAGCGCCGTGAATTCCATAAGAAGGTAATGAAATTGAAAAATAAATCCAATCTCCGAGTTTCTGAAAACTGAAAGTTCCTTTTCATTCTGCCTGAAGAGGTCCCCTCCCCTGTAGAAAACCGACCCCTCGGTCGGTGACTCAAGAGTGCCCAGTATGTGAAGAAGCGTGCTTTTGCCCGAACCCGACACTCCTACCACTCCCAGGGTTTCTCCGGAGAGAACATCCATGTCCACTCCGTCGAGAGCACATACGCTGCTGCCCACCTTATTGAAAACCTTTCTAAGCCCCCTGATTCTGTACAGCGATTCATTCATATCTCAATGACTCCACGGGATTTTCTCTCGAAGCTCTGTATGACGGGTAGAGAGTTGCAAGAAAGCATATGAGCAGGCTGGATGCCGCTACGACGAGAAAATAAACCGGCTCTATCTTAACAGGAAATTCAGAAATAGGGTACACGTTATCATCGAAAGGAATCACTTCCTTTATAAAGTTGCTGGTTGCAAGAAAGCGACAGATCAGGTATCCGAAAAACGTGCCGAGGAGGGTTCCCGCGGTGCCTATTATCATTCCGTCGTAAACGAATATTTTTCTGATACCGCTTTTCCGGGCCCCCATAGATATGAGCACGGCTACATCCCTTTTTTTCTCCATGACAAGCATGGTAAGCGTGCTGACTATATTCAAAGCGGCGACAAGGACTATAAACCCGAGGAATATTCCTATCGCCATTCTCTCAAGACGAAGCGCCCTGAAAAGACTTCTGTTTGAATCCTCCCAGTTCTTTGCGTAAAAAGGAAAGCCGAGAGTTTCGGCTATTTCATCTCCCGTCCTGCGCGCCCGGTATATGTCATCCACCCTCACTTCTACGCCCGTTATCTTGCTTTGAGTCTCAAAAAAGTCCATGGCATCCCCAAGCGATATGTAAGCGGTGGATGAATCGTATTCAATCATGCCGTAATCAAAAACGCCTATTACGCTGAATTTTCTTATCTTGGCCGTCGGACCGAAAGGACCGATTTTTCCGTAAGGGGAAACCAGATTGACCGTATCGCCGGCTGCAGCCCCAATCATATTTGAAAGTTCCTTGCCTATGATGATCGGAGGGTGGCCGGAAGCCGTTTCATGCAGAAGCCCAGAAATAATCCGGGCGCCTTCCTCGGAGAGAGTGTCACGATTCTTTTCCGCTTTCGACAGGCTGCCCTTTCCCACAGCTTCGGCCACGGCGGCAACCGATGCGGAATTATTCGGGTCTATACCCCTTATCACAGAGCCTGAAACCGCGTATTCAGTGACGAGCATTCCATGGTTGTAAATAAATGGGCTTGTCGAGGTTACACCCTGAATCTGCGCAAGTTTCCCTTCGACCTCCGCGAAATCCCCGAAATCCCCTTCATAACTCATCACGACCACATGGGAACTTGCGCCGATTATCTTATCCCTGAGCTCATCCTCAAACCCCTTCATCACCGAGAGCACCACGTCAAGCGACGCCACTCCCAGAAGAACACCCAGAACGGAGATAAGGCCAATTGCGGAGACAAAACCCCGTCCAGTTCCCGATCTCAGGTACCTCAAAGAAATTAGCGATTCGTAACTCATACTAAGGTCTTAGGTGAGGAAAGAAAATAACCTCTCTTATAGAGGATGAGTTGGTGAGCAGCATCACAAGACGGTCAATCCCTATGCCGGCTCCAGCGGTGGGCGGCATTCCGTACTCAAGGGCAGACACATAGTCATTATCCATCTCATGATATTCATCCTCGCCCTTTTTCTTCATTTCGACCTGGTCTGTGAACCGTTTTTTCTGATCAATCGGGTCGTTAAGCTCAGAAAAAGCGTTAGCTATTTCCCTTCCGCAGATGTAAAGCTCGAACCTGTCAACCACCTCGGGGTCATCGTCGTTTTTTCTGGCAAGCGGAGAGACATCAAGCGGAAAACCGTAAACAAAAGTCGGGTTAAGGAGGGTAGCCTCGAAGAGCGCCTCGAAGATCTCCGTGAGAGCTTTTCCCTTGATTCCGTTATGGTTTATTCCCATGGAATCAGCCTTTGCAAAAAGAAACTCGTCATCTTCCGTTATTTTGGAACCGAATTTCTCCCGCAGGGTTTCATATATGTTAATCCTCTTCCAAGGCTTCTTGAAATCTATCTTCTTATCTTCGTACTCAACCAACGTATCCCCGACCGTATTTTCCACCACGTAGCAGACAAGCTCCTCTATAAGATCCATGAGATCCTCGTAAGTCGCGTAGGCCTGATAGAATTCAATCATGGTGAATTCCGGGTTGTGCTTCGTGGAAACCCCTTCGTTTCTGAATGTTCTTCCAAGTTCATAAACCCTATCGAGTCCTCCGACGACAAGTCTTTTGAGATAAAGCTCGGGAGCTATTCTCAGGTAAAGGTCCATGTCAAGAGCGTTGTGATGTGTAATGAAAGGTTTTGCAGTCGCACCTCCGGCAATCGGGTGAAGCACGGGGGTCTCCACCTCCAGAAAATCCCTTTCGTCAAGAAATCTCCTGATGAGATTTATCACCTTTGACCTTGTCTGGAAGATTTCTCTGGTTCTCTGGTTAGCAATCAGGTCCAGATAGCGCTGGCGGTATCTTACCTCCACGTCCTGGAGACCGTGCCACTTTTCAGGAAGAGGTCTCAGGGCCTTTGTGAGAAAAAAAAGTTCCCGGACCTTTAGAGTAAGTTCTCCGGTTCTGGTTTTAAAGAGTTCTCCACGAACGCCAGCGAAGTCGCCTATGTCAAGGAGTTTGCGAAACACCGTGAAGGTTTTTTCGTCAACGGCGTTTTTCTGTATGAACCCCTGAATCCGTCCCGTGCGGTCCGAGAGATGGAAAAAAGCGCTTTTTCCGAAGTCTCTTTTTGAAACTACCCTGCCGGCCAGACTGAAAAGCTCTCCCATTTCCTCAAGCTCTTCGGGAGATTTTGAGGTGTGAGAAGAGACCAGTTCTTCAGTGGTATGCTCCGGGGTAAAATCGTTTGCATAAGGGTCAATGTCCATTGCCCTTAGCTCTTTTAGCTTTGATTTTCTTAGTTCGAACTGTTTATCTTCCATCTAATCTTCAAAAAACAATGCTTCTACGAATGACCTTCTTTTCAGGTCTTATATTCGCGAAAACCATTTAAAATATCTTCAAACGATTTAGGTTTATACTTCTGAAAACTTTCCTGATCCACGTACACAAAATCGTAACTCACTTCAGGCTGTAAGGCATTTAAATCCTCGCACCACTGACGCAATCGTTGCATTTTCAGGGGTACATCCAAGTCCGCCAGCCCCTTGGTTTCTACTACAATGATTCGACCATCAGACAATTTAACCAAAAAATCAGGGTAATAGTTGGATATGTCGCCATCCGCATTTACATAATCCAACTTGAAATGCACAGAAGGATAATTCTTTACATACGATATTACATCGCCGCAACTTTCCAGAAAACTTGCAAACTCAAGCTCAAAATGGCTATCGCCTATAATTCGATTAAACACGCTCTTTTTAGGCATTAAGTACTCTTGATCTTTCGCAACAAAAGGTCGGGTCTGTCGTAGCTTGATCGTATCGCGAATTTCTGAAGTACCCTTGTCCCGCACGGTAAGTGCGTTGATGGCTTTTTTGAATGTTTCGATCACGGTTTTCGTGGCAGATGGTTCCGAGAGGTTGCGCAACGTATTTGATGATTCCAGATCAACGTACTGATTGAAAAGTGGGTCCTGAATGAACTCCTTGATCTTACCGTACAGAACGTCATAGCCACCCACCAGCCTCAACTCCTTCATCACTGTCCGTGCAAAGTATGCTACTACACTTCGATAATCTGCCACACCGGCCTTATCCAATGTGGTAGTATGTCTCACTTCACCCGTGGTTATATCTTTGAACACAATCTCGCGTTGCTCTTCATCGCTGAATGTCCGGTATTTCACCGGCTCAAAGTCCATTTCCTTAGCGTTCAGGTCCGTAAGATTTTTGTATTCTCGATAGATACGCGGCGTCAGTACCGGAATTTCAATATCCAAAGTCTCAATATCTTTTGTATTGTTGCTCTTATCTACTTCTACCACAAGTGGTGCCTTTGCTCTGGTGCCTTCACCCATAGCCTTACGCTCTAACTCAACACCCTCAGCTTGAATCGACTCAACAAAAGTCATGAAAGCATCCGTGCCCACAACGCTTACATACTCTTCGCTCACATATTCCTCTATCGCATCTGTATACATCCTCCGCAAACCGCGACCTAAAGTCTGTTCAGGCAGAATGTTGCTCTTAGCCGTATAAGCTCGCAGGCCAACGATTGTGGTTACGTTGCGAACATCCCAACCCTCTTTTAGCACCAGAACCGAGACGATTGCCTTGTACGGGTTTCCTGGGTCGTCTATCTCATTTGCCTGCTTACGCAATGTCTCCAGCTCTTCTTTCGCTCTTCCAGTATTTGCTTCGGAAATTTCTCCGTTCCTCTTGGTGTGGATCACCAGTACCGCGTCTTTCAATTCCGAATAATGGTTTTCCAGATACTCGGCAACATCGTCGCAGTTTCTGGTATCGTCAGTCATTACAAACAAAATAGCCTTCTTGCCAAGCTTAAGGTGCTCTTCATAGGCCTTGCGCCACTCAACTACACCCAAGTGGATGTAATCTTCATACCTTTCCGTGTACTTGGCACTTTGCTGTTCCACGAGTTTCGCCCGGCTGGCAGAATCAGGCAACACTGGATGTTTTACCACATTCTGTGAAATCGCCTCAACCAGCGGGTAATCTGACACAGTCTGCACGAAAATTGCGCCGTTGCTATGCTTAGGTGTGGCCGTCACATCCAGCTGTAAACTCAAGGCACCACCCTTTTGCAAAAGACGGTTGTGAATGTCCTGAATAGACTGAAACCAAGCCAGCCTGGAATCATGAATATGATGGGCTTCGTCGTTTATGATCATCAGTTCGTCAATGTCCCGCACTATCATGCCAAGATCCACTTTGGAATCCGTCGTGGAACCTGTGGGGCGCTTGCCCAGAAAATACTCCATAGAGTTGTCATCATCAGGTGAAGGGGGAATGTCTTCTCCCGTATAAACGCGGTGAATGTTGGTCAAGAAGATGTTGCCGGTGGACCGGATTGCATTCACTTCATCCTGTTTGTGCAAGGTCAGTTGAAAATCATCCCGCCAGTTACGGCCATCAAAACCGTTATCAGGTAGCACCGGATCTTCAAAGAAAATACGCAAGCCCTGAAAGTCATGATAAATGCGATCAAGTACGATTATATTGGGTGCAATCACCAGAAAGTTGCGAGCCAGTTCGGAATCCGGTTCATAAAGCTTGTGAAAAAAACTCCAGGCAAGCGCAAGACTCATAACCTTGGTCTTACCACTACCTGTGGCCATTTTTATTACGTAGCGCCGCCAAATCTCATCAAACATTTGAGAGGAAACTGCGCCAGTAGAATCGAAGCGCATCAGATCGAATTCATCCTCTGCACATACCACGTCATACAAATAGATAACCGTTTCCAAGGCCTCTCGCTGGGCGAAATAATACTGAAATTCCGCCATGGTACCATCGGTCCGAGGCAACAAGTGGGGCTCGTTGAACCACCAGTTTAAAAGACTCCTGCTTGTATCCGATGCCCCAGAATAACAACCATCCCGGAACTCTTTCACCTTACGGCGCAGTCGCGCCACAAGTGGCGGTATTAACTTATCCATGCTGGTACCGCGAAGCGTCTCGTCTGCTGGAAACCATCGGGTTTCAGGGTCGAGGATTGCGTGAGGAGAGTCAGGAAAATCTGGATGCAAAGCCATTACCCCTTTTCTCCTATGGTTACTTCGACGATGGTCATGGTATCGTTGCCAAAGATATCCACCACCTTAACTGCAATCTTATGTCTCCCGGGCGGGCATTCGTGAACTGCACTGGTAAGTTCAAGCGAACGGTCTTTTTTTGTGCGAAAGCTTTGCCACTCATTCTCAAAAACGTAATCACCTGTCCACTGTTCTTCAAACTCTCCGGTCTCGGCATTCTGTACGCGGATGATCTCGCGCTTGCTCTCAAAGTCAAAATCCACGGACCAGTAGTCAACCCAGTCGGTCCAGTGCTGGGTCAGTTGCTCGCGGCTAATAATGCCGTCCTTGTCACGGTTAACCTTCACAATCTGACCCCTTTCAACGACAATCCTGTTGCCCTTCTTCTTAAGTGCTACTTCAGCATTGGCTATGGAGTCCTGCGAATAGAAGACCGAAAAATCGGTCAGTTCAACGGCTACGGCATTCTCATATAAGTGAGGGTTGACTTCAATGTAGGCAACATCATGGAACACCACTTGGTTTTTCTCGACAGCACGCTTGTCAAAAACTTCGGCGGGAATATACTTGGGAGCAATGTCAATACCTTGGCTGCGCGCTTCGTCCAGCACATTGGGAAACAACCCCATCTCGAACTCGAAGCCAAGAATGTCCACTTTGGTTATATGTTTTTTGCGACATTCAAGGATGATTTCTTCCACGTACAACCGTGTAACAGGCAGGTTTACCGGTCCCACTGCAACCAGCCGTCCGGCCTTCTTGCCGTGGAACCCAGTAAAATTTTCCACTTTTTCCGCCTGATATGCGCGCAGGATCAGGTCAAGAAAAGCAGCCTCTTTTTCTACCATCTGCTTATGCCGCTCCTCCTCGCGCAGGTTGGGGTTAACACCAATATAATGCTGGCGTTCGTACTTGCCTAGGTTAAGTAATTCAAAGGCGCGGTAGCCTTTATCACCTTTCTTTAACTGGCGCTGCACTTCTATCATCCGCTTGCGAGTGGTGTGGATGGCAAATTTGCCAAGATCAGTGCATATCCATTTGCGTCCCAGTTTTTCCGCTACAGCAGCAGTCGTGCCAGAACCACAGAAAAAATCTGCCACTATGTCACCTTGGTTGGATGAAGCTTTAATTATCCGTTCAAGTAAGGCTTCAGGTTTTTGGGTTGGGTAGTCATTACGTTCTTTTGCATGTGAACCAATCGGATTTATGTCACACCAAATATCACTTACTGCGGCCCCTTTTACCTCATCCAAATAACGTTTGACTCTGGGAACCCCTTTTGATGAAAATATTATATCACCATTTTTCATGCCCTGTGTAATCCTGTCCTGCGACCAAATCCAGTGTTTTCCCGAGGGTGGGGCAAGTATTCCCCACGGTTCGCCAAAGTCTCTGGGTTCACCCTGACCCTTCTGAGTAAAATCACCCAGTGTATATCGCCTGTTGTTTTCATCAATATGACGATACATGTTATCCAGATAGTCTTGATCGTGTTCTATACGCTGCTGGTTGAACTGAATTTGACTTTTTCCGTAAAAGAAAATTGAATCTTTAACGTTGCCGAAACCTTTTGTTTGGGCTTTTACGGATTTGATCTTTTCCCAAACAATCTCATTAATGAAGTTGCCGAAAATCTCTTCCAAAATTAGCCGAATAAAACTATTAACTCGCCAGTCGCAATGCACATAAATGCTTCCATCCTCCGCCAGTAAGTCTCGCATCAATACCAATCGTTCGTAGATCATGGCAATAAAGGAGTCCGCACCTTTTCCCCAAGTGTCTCTGTAGGCAATTTCTTCCAGAATATTCGGCCTTTTGGTGAAAGTATCATCACCGATCTCAATATCCATGGAAAAATCTGCACCGACATCGAAAGGTGGATCTATGTAGATCAGCTTGATACCACCATGCACTTCGATTTCTTCACGCATGGGGCCGTTTTTAAGAGATGATAGTATCAGTTTGTTGTCACCCCATATGAGCTTGTTTGTCCACCCCCTAAGCTGTCGGCCCCTGTTATCCATAGCGAACAGGTCAAACTGCTCTCGTGGGGCATCCTGTGGCTTCTCGATGCGTGGTTCATCAACCTGCTCAATAATCTGAAATGGGAGCACAAGGTTGCAGACTTCATTGGTTTTTCCATCCCAGACCAATTCCACTTCGCGCTTTTTCCCAAACAGCAAAAATCGATACTTATCCGGCAAAGGTTTGTTCGCTTCCAGCAACGTGATGATATCGCGTTTTTCGTTATCGGTAAGCTCTAGCGTTCCACGCTCAGTTATGGTCGCATCCCTTGTCTTTCTATCTCTACCCTTACCAGTCATATAATACTTCCTCTTCCAATTTTTCCTTGTCGCTTTCACTCATAAAGTGTTTACAGGATAAAGATAATGGACTTCTTTCTTCCCTTCTGTATGGCGACCTTCAATTTCTTCATATTTCTGTTCTAAGGTGTATTTCCGGAAATTTATCCTTGAAGAACTCCGAGAGCCTCTTATGGAAATACAACTCCGACTGCTTCCTTGAGACCCATTCCTGCCACAGAAACTCGTTTAGTTTTCCGTTGTCCAGAGGAGAGCGGAAATCGGTGTCATCCGAAACGATGTAAAGATCCTCTTCGTTTGGGGTTCTGGCCAGCAGGTTCTCCCAAATCACAGCATCTCCTATAGAACCTTTTTTTCCTGGCGGATTGCCCAACTCGACCCGCTGACGTGCGCATTCGATAAGTTCCGGTGTATTGTCTATTTTAGTCGCACGCCTGAACAGATCTTTAAGCAGCAAATCGGCTGGCAAATCCTGATTGTGTATGTCCTGCCGTATATCTTCAGTTGTTTTGCGGTGAAGTTCTTCCAATTTGCCCATATGGTGTTGCATGGCGTCGTAATTTTTGTATTCCTTGCAATACGAAGGAAACGGCAGGGAAATTTTGGATTGACTGAATTTCTTGAAACTGCCACTGATTATAGCCGCACGCCTGCGCCGAACTTCATCTGCAACCTGTTGGGGCAGCAACAAACCGACTTTTTCTTCTTCGATGAGAAGTACAAGTCTTCTGAGCTCAGCTATGTCCTCGTTTGTGAACTCGTAGAAAGACAAAAAGACATTAGCATCTATAAAAAGCTTCATCCGGTTTTCTCTCCGATGTTTATTCAGGTCAATACCCTGAATCGCGGGTCAGTGAAGCAAAAATTTAAAGACGCTAGAACTCAACTTACAATAACCCTTAACCAATAGAAGTTTTAGCTAAAAACACAACATCCGAGTCTGATGTTTGTGAAAAGATTATTGCTGTGTAGCTAGACGAATCAGCACATTCTGCAACACTTGAAATGAGAAGTTTTCTATTTTTTTTAATTCTTTTTTAGCTTTTCCCCACAAATTATCGTTCCGCGCCAAATCCAGAAACTCGTGCCCTTGCCAAGTAAGCTTCCTGGGCTCCCACCGATAATTATCCAGTGAAGACAAATCTATGGCATCGATCAGTCCAGCTTCATACAACAGATTGACATGGTATGAAACTTCCTCCTTGGAGTAGCCATCGATGTTAAGACACATAAAGCCATGCCCTGTAGCCCTTTTATCTTTCTCAATGGCAAAAAGCATGGTTCTTGCCAAGTCAATATCTCGCTTCATGGTTTTGGTATTCTGATAT
>LXNI01002294.1_pt1 | contig 13674 bp, 15 predicted proteins | sample 809091 | NCBI WGS metagenome assembly LXNI01 (sample SAMN04870527, study PRJNA318959) | sponge metagenome | biome: 01000161; feature: marine sponge reef; material: water | host: Sarcotragus foetidus | place: Greece: Milos, Mediterranean Sea | collected 2013-05-29 | depth 5-7 m | reverse complement strand
ACCTTCCCGCTCCGCAAAGGCCTCTTGCAAGCGACAACAGCCTGATCGACGACCCGGCAGAACCCGACACCCCTGCTCAAGGCTGAAATCCGGCCGCAAAAGAAAGCAGCTCGCCGATCAGGGCGAGAGGAACCGGGAGCGCGATTGCCTTCAGCCGCGAGGCGGTCTGGTGGCCCGACCGGGCCCATCCTACACTTGCCGCCCGGCAAACGGCCCGCAAGGTCTGCATCCATGACCCGTTTCTCCGCCCAGTTCCTGTTCCTCAATGTCGGGCATTTCCTCGACCATCTGTTCATGCTGATCTTCGCGACGGCGGCGGCGGTCTATCTGGCCGAGGCCTGGCAGCTCGGATATGCCGATCTCATCCCCTATGCGACGCCAGGCCTCGTCGCGTTCGGGCTCTGCGCCCTTCCGGCCGGATGGCTTGCCGACAAGTGGAGCCGGGAAGGCATGATGGCCGTGTTCTTCCTCGGCATCGGCGCGAGCGCCGTGCTCACCGGTTTCGCGGAAACGCCGCTCCAGATGGGCGCCGGGCTGCTGGCGGTCGGCGTGTTCGCCGCGATCTACCACCCTGTCGGGCTTGCGCTGGTGGTCGAAGGGCGCGGGCGCACCGGGGTTCCGATCGCCGTCAACGGCATTTTCGGCAATATGGGCGTGGCCGTTGCCGCCCTGCTGACCGGCGTCATGATCGACTTCGCCGGATGGCGCGCCGCCTTCTTCATACCCGGCGTCTTCTCGATCGCCGTGGGACTCGCCTGGCTGCTGTTCCTGCGGGACGGGCCGGTGGTTGCGCCCGCCGCTATTGCGGCCGCCGCGCCGGCCGGCCAGGCGGAGGGCGCACCGACGCGGACCTTGCTGATGCGCGTCTTCGGAATCATTTTTTTCACCACCGCGCTCGGCGGGCTGGTCTTCCAGAGCACCACGTTCGCGCTGCCCAAGGTGTTCGACGAGCGTCTTTCGGACCTCGCCATATCGGCGTCCGAGATCGGCGGTTACGCCTTTGTCGTCTTCGCCGCCGCGGCCTTCGCGCAGCTCGTCGTCGGCTGGCTGGTGGACAACAAGCCGATCCGCTGGGTATTTGTCGGCGTCGGCGCCTCGCAGGCCGTGCTGTTCGCGGTCATGATTCACGCCGACGGCCTTCTGGCCTTCTTCATCGCGCTCATGTTCATGCTGGCGGTGTTCGGCCAGATCCCGATCAATGACGTGCTGGTCGGCCGCATGGCGAAGAGCGAATGGCGCGCGCGCGCTTTCGCTGCGCGCTATATCGTGACCTTCGCGGTGGCGGCGAGCGCGGTGCCGCTGATCGCCCGGTTGCATGAGGGCTGGGGATTCGAGGCGCTGTTCATCGTGCTGGCGGTCGCGGCCACGGCAATCCTTGGCGGCGCCTCCATGCTGCCAAAGAAGCTTTGACGGGCCGCGCCGGCCCCGCTCCCGATACACCGGAGGATACCGCCCGTGGAAACGCTGCATGTCGTCATTACCATGGACGTGGAGCCGCCGACGCCCGATACCCATCCGACGGCGACGGGTCCCGGAAGCTGGGCGGACAGCGAAAAGTTCATCCGCGGCTATGTTGATCGGGCGGCCGGGTTCGGCTTCCCGGTCTCCTTCTTCATCCACCCGGAGGTCGCCGTCGAGCAGGCCGGACTGTTCGCGGAGCTGAAGGACCGGGGCTGTTGCGTCGAGGGCCTGCACCTTCATCCCTGGAAGTTTCGCGACGGCAAATACAAGGCCCATCTCGGCGGGCTCTCGGAGCCGGACATGCGCGCGGCCCTCTCCGAGGCGGTGTCCCTGTGGCAGTCGGGCATGGGGCGCCGCCCGCTCTATTTCCGGCCGGGCACCTTCTCGGCGAACGACAATATGTACCGCGTCCTCGCCGATCTCGGCTTTCGCGGCGGCTCCTGCTCCATGCCGGGACGGATCTGGCCGCGGATGAACGCCGTCTGGACGGGGGCGGCGCCCGACCCGCACCGGGCACATCCGGCCTTCCGCCAGCTTGTCGGCAACCTGCCCTTCGCCAACATGCCGGTTTCGGTGGATTTCTCCGGCACGCTCGTCACAGCCGGCACAAAATGGCAGGCTGTCGATCCGGACGCGAACCCGCTGGACGCCAACACGCTGACCGGCCACTGGGACCTGCGCCCCGACTGGCCGCAGGCGGACTATGAGCGGATCGCGGCCAATATCGTCGGCCAGGTCCACCGGCGCGGGGCGACGATCCCGGTCATCAACGCCATCACACACAATGACAACGACTACACCAACCCGGACGACCGGGTCTGCCGCAATTTCGTTCGCGCCATGCAGGCGATGACGGATGCCGCGAAGGCCGCGGGAATGGCGCCCGTCGGCAGCACCATGGAGACGATCGTCGAGCTGGTGCTCGCCGAGCCCGACCGCTCTTTGGAATTCGTCTATACCTGACGGACCGTGCCCGACAGAAACGCCTCGATATCCGCCGGCAGCGGCGCTTCCGCGGTGACCGGCTCCCGGCCCTCATGGAGCGGCAGCGTTATGGCGCGGGCGTGGAGCAGCGTGCGCGGCGCCGGCGGGCCGCCATAGCGCGCGTCGCCCACCACCGGGCAGCCGAGATACGCCAGATGGGCGCGGATCTGGTGCGTGCGCCCCGTCAGCGGCCGGCATTCGAGCCAGGCGACGCCATCCTCCCGGCGTTCGAGCACGCGGTAGCGGGTGGCGGCATGCTTGCCCTCCCCGTCCACTTGCATGGACCAGCCGCCAGCGCGGGTGCTGCGCTTGATGAGCGGCGCATCGACGAGCCCCGCCTCTTCCGTCGGTGCGCCCGCGACCCAGGCCCAGTAGGTCTTGCCCACCCGGCCCGAGGCGAACAGCCTGCCCAGGCGCCGGAGCGCCTTCGGATGCCGGCCCAGCACCAGGCAGCCGCTGGTCTCCCGGTCGAGCCGGTGGGCCAGCGCCGGCGGGCGCTTCCATCCGAAGCGCAGGCTGTCGAAGCCCGCTTCCAGATTGGGGCCGCCGCCGGGGCCGGCATGGACCGGGACCCCGGCGGGCTTGTCGATGACCAGGACCAGGCCGTCGCGGTAGAGGACGCGGCCGGCAAGGCCCATGACGGCCGCGCCCAGCCGGCCCTCAGGCCGCCTGGTTCGACATCACCACCGTGCCAGAAGCCGCGAACATGCCGCCGACGCCGTGGCACACGGACAGTTCCGCGCCCTCGACCTGGGCGGGCGAGACGCCGCGCATCTGGCGCACGCTCTCCTGCAGCGCATACATGCCATACATGCCGGAATGCATGTAGGAGAGGCCGCCGCCATTGGTGTTGAGCGGCAGCGCGTTGGAGCCCGTGGCGCCGGGGGCGGTGTTGCCGTCCCACATGAAGTCGCTGGCCTCGCCGCGCCCGCAGAAGCCCAGGTCCTCCAGGCCGTAGATCGGCAGATGCGCGAAGGCGTCGTAGATCATCAGATGGTCCACGTCCTTGTGCGTGATGCCGGCGTTCTCGAACGCGGTCCGCCCGGCGACCCGGAAGGCGCGCGAGGAAGTGAAGTCCTCCATCTGGCTGATGAGGCTCGTCTCGACGCTCTCGCCGATGCCCTGGATATAGACGGGCTTAGTCGGGAAGCTCGACGCCCGGTCGGCCCTGGTCAGGATGAGCGCGCCGCCGCCATCCGTGACGAGGCAGCACATCAGGAGCCGAAACGGCCAGGCGATCATGCGCGAGTTGAGCACATCGTCGATGGTGATCGGGTCGCGGAAACTCGCACGCGGGTGGAAGCCCGCCCATTTGCGCTGCACCACGCCCACATTGGCGACCTTCTCGATGCTAACGCCGTAGGTCTTGAGGTAGCGCAGCACCGGGATGGTGAACATGGTTGGCGGCCCGAGCGGCCCGTAGGGCATCTGGAACTGGCCTTCCTGCGTCGAGGGGCCGACGCCCTGCACGGGCCGGCCGATCTGCGAGCGGCCGCTCTCGCCATGGGTGATGAGCACCGTGTTGCAGAGCCCCGCCTCGATAGCGGCGCAGGCATGGCGCACATGGATCATGAAGGAGCAGCCGCCAACGGAGGTGCCGTCCACCCATTTCGGCACGATGCCGAGATAGTGGGCGAGCTCGGTCGGCGCCTCGCGCGCGGTCGCGATACCGTCTATGTCCGCGGGGCGCAGGCCGCAATCCGCCATCGCATTGAGCGCGGCGTCGGCGTGAAGCTGGAGTTGCGAGATGTCGGGCAGCTTGCCGAGTTCGGTGGTCTCGGCGGCGCCCACTATGGCGACGGAGCCGGGCTTGTAGGTCATGGTCCGGTTCTCCCTCAGCCGCGCGCCGGCCGCCAGAGCGGCAGCGAGACGTCGTCGTCAATCGTCTCGAAACAGACCTCGAGCGGCATGTCGAGCTCGAGCGCCTCCGGCGTCTGCTCGCACTCGATGATATTGGTCATCATGCGCACGCCCTCGGGAAGCTGAACGATGGCGATGGCGTAGGGCGCGTCGAAGCCCTTGGCCGGCCGATGGTTGATGACATAGCTGTAGAGCGTGCCCCGCCCCGACGCCTCGAACACCGAGACATTGCGGCTGCCGGTATAGGGGCTGAACGGGCGCGGCGGGAAATAGGCCCTGCCAGTGTCGCCGCAGCGCTGCAGCAAGAGCCTGCCTTCGCGGCAGCCGTCCCAGAAATGCCGGGTCTCCGGCGTCGGGACGGGTATCCATTTCTGGTAGTCGGACAAGAAGAAGCCCCCTCGGGTTTCGGGATCGTTCGGGTTTCCGGTTCGGCGGCGGATGATAGCGCCGTCATGCGATTGCGAAAGGTGGCCGGCCCCGCCCATCAACGCAAGCACGCCGGACCTGCGGCGGGGGGCTCCTTACAGCGCCGTCACCTCATATCCCAGGCGGGGGAAGTGGACGTGGATGGGGCCGGTTTTCTGGTCTTGGCGGCGGATGGCGATTTCGGTCGGGGTCGCATGTACGGTCTCGCCTTCCACGGGGTCGAGGGCGAAATCCTCCGTGGCCACGCGGACGCGCCGGCCGGGCGGGATGTCGCCCGGCTCGCCGGTTGACGGCATGGGCGCCGGTTCCGCGTCGGAAGCGATGCGGAGCGCCTCGGCCGGCGTCAGTTCCAAGCGCTGGCCGTGGCCGATGGCGGCGATACGCGCCATCCAGTCCCGGATGCGAGGATAACCGGCGAGTATGGGCGCGGCCTTGCCGTCGAGGGCCTTCAGCCACCACAGCCGCTGGTAGAGGGCGAAATCGGCGAGCCGGGGCGTGCGGGTTGCGAGGCCTGATCGCCCGTCGGCCAGCATGTCCTCCACCCAGGCCAGCATGAGGCGAAGCTGGCCTTCCTGATGCGGCAGGTCCGTCGCCACCTTCTCGATGTCCGGGGCGGCGTGGCCCCGCATGGCCGAGCGGTCGCGGAAGAAGCCTTCCGGCAGCGTCTCGCGGTTTATACCCGTCACATAGCGCGCGGTCGGCCACATCAACACACGCTCCGCCCATGTCGCCAGCATGGCGTCGAAGCCGCGCCCGTCTTCCGGCAGCAGCGGCGGGTTCGGGACGCGCCGGTCCAGTTCCATGGCGATACGGAGCGTGTCGCAAAAGATGTCCGCGCCAATCTGCAGCACCGGCGTGCGGCGGAACCCGCCCGTCAGCGGCATGAGGTCGGGTTTCGGCAGCACCATCGGCTGGATGACCGAGCGCCATGCCAGCCCCTTCAGCCCGATCGCGAGGCGGATTTTCTCCGCATAGGGCGATATGTCGTAATGGTGCAGAATGAGTTCGGCCATATCCGCAGCTCCGGCGCTATCGAGACAAGCAAGCAATAGCGCCGGGAGCATGACGCGCAACGCTACAGGAAGGAAAGGCACACGGCATGAGCGAGACGGAACGAGACGAGCCCTTCCCGGACTACCGCTATGACCCGGCGGCGAGCGCCCGGTCTGACCGCGCCCGGGCGGCGACCCGGCGCGCGATCCTCGACCATGGCGACGGGTCGCTCTTCGACACCGAGCCGCAGCATGTCGAGACGGCCATGGCGCGACTCGCACCGGAGGCGGGCGCATGAGCCTGACCGACCTCACCCTGGCCCAGGCGGCGGCAGGCGTCGCCCAGGGCGATTTCACCGCGACCGAGCTTGCCGACGCCGCACTGGCAAGGATCGAGGCCGTGAACCCGAAACTCAACGCCTTCGTGCGTGTCGAGGAGGAGACCGCGCGCCGGGGCGCGGCCGCCGTGGATGCGAAGCGCGCCGCAGGCGAGGCGCTGGGTCCGCTTGCCGGCGCGCCGCTCGCGCACAAGGATATGTATTACCGCACGGGCGGGCTCACCACCTGCGGCAGCAGCATCCGGCGGGACTTCCGCCCCGATGTCACCGCGACCGTCCTTGAGCGGCTGGAGCGGGCCGGCGCCACCTATCTGGGCGGCCTCAACATGGCGGAGTTCGCCATGGGGCCGACCGGCCATAACGAGCATTTCGGCCCCTGCCGCAACCCGTGGGACACGGATCGGATCACCGGCGGCTCGTCCTCCGGCTCCGGTTCGGCGACGGCGGCAAGGCTCTGCTATGGCGCGCTCGGCTCCGACACGGGCGGCTCGATCCGCCTGCCCGCCGGCCTCTGCAACCTTGCCGGCATGAAGCCGACCCAGACGCGGGTGAGCCGCTTCGGCGTCATGGGCCTGTCGTTCTCGCTCGACAATGTAGGCCCGCTCACGCGCACCGTGCTCGACAACGCGCTGATGCTGGCGGCAATCGCCGGGCGCGACCCGCTGGACCCGACATCGGCGCAGATGCCTGTGCCGGACTATGCCGGCGCCGCGCGCGCGCCTGCCGCCTCGGGCGTGCGCGTCGGCGTCGCGCGGGGCTTCTTCGAGGAGGATGCGGACGAGCCGGCGCTCGCGGCCCGCGACAGCGCGCTTGCCGCCCTCGTTGCGGCCGGCGCGCAGCCGGTCGAGGTCGATGTAGGCGACATGGCGCGGATCAACGCGCTGTCGGCGCCGCTTACCGCCTGCGAGGCGGCGACCCTGCACGCGCACTGGCTCAGGGAACGACGCGAGGACTACGGCGCGCAGATGCGCGCGCGCTGCGAGATGGGCTTCCGCTTCAGTGCGGTCGATTACCTGTCCGCCCTGCAGCTTCGCCCCCGGATCGTGACGGAATTCGCGGAGCGCGTGTTCTCGGTTTGCGACGTGCTGCTGGCGCCGACCTTCAATGTCGCCACGCCGACCATCGAGGAAACCGATGTCGGGGCTTCGCAGGGCTTCGAGGCGGTGATCTCGCGCATTTCGCGCTGCACCCGCCCGTTCAACTATCTCACGCTTCCGGGGCTGGCGCTGCCGACGCCGGAGGCGGTGCTCGGCATGCCCGGCTCGATCCAGCTTGTCGGCCGCCCCTTCGGCGAAGCGGCACTCTACAGTCTGGGCGCGGCCTATGAGGCGGAAACGGGCTTCTCTGACCGCAGCCCCGGCCTCTGAGTCCCGGAGCCGGCGGGAGAGAAACGAAAGCCGCTTCAATATGTTACCATCGCCGCCAAGCGGGCGGCGTTTACGGGTTTCGGGGAGGTGAGCGATGCAGGACGCAATAGCGCCGCAGAATGGCGTGGCGCAGGACGGCGGCACGATGGAGGAGGCTGCGGTCAAGGTCTTTCGGGAGGGCATTTACCCTTATTCGGACCGCCTGCGGAGAGCCGACTATGAGCGGCTCAAGGCCGCGCTCCAGGTGGAGCTGCTGAAGGCGCAGCACTGGATCAGGGAGTCCGGTGAGAAAGTCGTGGTGCTGTTCGAGGGGCGCGACGCAGCCGGCAAGGGCGGCACCATCAAGCGCTTCATGGAGCATCTGAACCCGCGCGGCGCGCATGTCGTGGCGCTGGAGAAGCCGAGCGAGCGTGAGCGCGGCCAATGGTTCTTCCAGCGCTATATCCGGCATCTGCCGGCCGCGGGCGAAATCGTGATGTTCGACCGGTCCTGGTATAATCGCGCCGGCGTCGAGCGGGTGATGGGGTTCTGCTCCGGCTCGGAATATCTGGAATTCATGCGCCAGTGCCCGGAACTGGAGCGGATGCTGGTGCGCAGCGGCATCAGGCTGTTCAAATACTGGTTTTCCGTGTCGCAGGAGGAGCAGGCGACCCGCTTCGACAGCCGGCTGACCGACCCGCTCAAACAGTGGAAGATCTCGCCCATCGACCTCGCCTCGCTCGACAAGTGGGAGGCCTATACACAGGCCAAGGAGGCGATGTTCTTCTATACCGACACGGCGGACGCGCCCTGGACGGTCGTCAAGTCGGACGACAAGAAGCGCGCGCGCCTCGCCTGCATGCAGCATTTCCTCGCCAGCCTCCCCTATCCGGACCGGGACCCGGATGTGGTCGGCGGCCCGGACCCGCTGATCCTCGGCCCGGCTGAGCGTGTCGTGGACCGCAGCGAGCCGATGGGCTCGGGCGTCTGAGCGGGAAACTACGGACTAGGAAACAGGAGAATAACCTTTGGACTTGCAAATCAAGAATATCTGGGACCCTCTGACGGGTATCCTGGATATTGGCCTAGATACCACCGTCATGGCGAGTCCGGAAATGTCTGGCATAAAGGCTGTCTGGGAAGAACAACGAAGTCGCCTTCGTGGAACGCCAGCGCTTGCCGATTTCACCGAAAAATTGGGCCGGGAGTGGGCTATAGAGACGGGGATCTTAGAGGGCCTCTACGATATCGATCGTGGTGTAACTCAAACGCTAATAGAACAGGGATTTCGGGCTGAACTACTAGCCCATGGAACGACAAACCGGCCGCGCGAATTCGTACTTCAGTTAATTCAAGACCAGAAGGATGCTCTCGATGGTGTGTTCGATTTTGTGAAGCAGGCTCGCCAGTTATCATCATCATGGGTCAAGGAATTGCATGCGGCGCTACTCCGCAGTCAGGAAACCACTGAAGCGATCGACGCTTTGGGTCGACATGTCGAAGTACCTCTCATTCGTGGAGACTGGAAGACGCAACCGAATTCGCCCATTCGCGAAGGTGTCACTTACGCCTATTGTCCGCCAGAACAGGTCGCCAGCGAAATGGAGCGGTTGATTTCGATACACGAGGCGCATGGAGAAGCAAAGGTTCCTATTGAGTTTCAGGTCGCTTGGCTTCATCATCGTTTTACGCAAATTCATCCGTTCCAGGATGGAAACGGTCGGGTCGCACGCGCTTTGGCGTCTCTCGTTCTGGTGCAGGAAGGCTTGTTTCCGTTAGTCGTCACGCGAGATCACAGGGTAGCCTACATCGATTCTCTGGAAGCAGCCGATAATGGCGCGCTTGAGCCGCTTGTCGAACTCGTTGTCAATCTGCAGAAACGGCAATTCGTCAAGGCTGTTGCCATTTCAGAAGCTGTTCTGAACGAACGGGAGACGGTTGCTGCTGTTCTTTCGGGGCTGGCCGATGCCGCGCAAAAGACGGGGGATGCCGGAAGAAGGAGATACGAATCGGTTGCAGAAACTGCCTTGCAGATCTCTCGGGAAGTGCGCGATTGGCTTGACGGCTATAGCGGGGAGATCAGAAGTGCCTTACAGAGAGTATCTTCGGATAGCAATGTTCAAGTGAAGGAGGCGAGCGAAGATGACGACTTTCACTATCGTTCTCAAATCATCGAAAATGCACGGAGCCGGCTGAACTATTTCGCAAATCTTAGCGAATTCCGGCATTGGGTATCTCTCAACATGTATTGGCGCCGACGCGCGAAGCTGGTTTTCGCGATTCACGGTATCGGGCGTGACTTCAATGGTACTCTGATCTGCGCGCCGTTCCTGGAATTTCGGGACAGCGACGAAGACGGCGTACAGAGGTCCAGTCTTGTCCCCGTAGCGGAGCAAGGGTTCCTGTTTTTCCATAACGAGACGCTTGAAGCGGCGCGCAAGCGCTTCCAGCCGTGGCGGGATACGGTGTTCAATGCCGCTATGCGCGAATTGGCCGGGAACCTGTGACAGCCCGGCGGCTACGGAAATCGAAGCCGGCGGCGGCGGCAGTCTGGGACCGGGCGCGGCTCCGGCGGGCGGCGCTGGCTTATCTTGCGCGCTATGCCGCGCCCGCGGCGCATGTCCGGCGCATCCTGCAGCGCCGACTGGAGCGGGGTGCGGCGCGCGGGGCGGAGATTCGCGCTGGTGAGGAAGATATTGACGCGGTGCTCGCCGAGCTGGCGCGCATGGGGCTGATCGACGACCGCGCCTGGGCTGAGGCGCAGGCGCGCACGCTGCGTCGGCGCGGCGCTTCGGCGCGCGGGCTCGCGGCGCGGCTTTCCTCGAGGGGAGCGCCGCGGGCGGAGATCGAACGGTTGCTCGGCCAGGAGGACGACGCGGCTGAGACAAGAGCCGCTCGGGCGCTGGCGCGGCGCCGGCGGCTCGGGCCGTGGCGGGACCCAGCGGAGCGCGCCGCGCGGCGGGACAAGGACCTTGCCGCCATGGCGCGGGCCGGTTTCGGGCTGGACCTCGCCCGGCAGGTTATCGACGCGGCAGCCCAGCCGGAGGCTGGAGAGGCGGATCAGTAAGGAACCGTGCCCTTGACGACCGTGCGGTGCAGCACGCGCCGCTCGCTTTCCATGTCGAAATTGGCGACCGCGCGGTGCAGCAGGCAGCGATTGTCCCAGAGCACCAGGTCGCCCTTGCGCCATTTGTGCGTGTAGATGAAATCCACCTTGGTCGCGCGGCGGAGCAGCCGGTTCAGGAAGGCGTGGCCCTCCTCCTTCGGGCGTCCCTCGATGTGGCTCGTGTGGATGCCGAGATAGAGCGCCTTGCGCCCGGTGACGGGGTGGGAGCGCACAATCGGGTGGCGCACGGGCGGGCGCTCGCGCTTCTGGATATCGGTCGCCGGCGGCTGCTTGGTGTTGCGCCGGTTGGCTTCCCAGCTATGGATGGCGCAGAGGTCCGAGACTTCCTCCTGCGTCTCCGCATCGAGTGAGTCCCAGGCCTTGTGCATGTTGGCGAACTGGGTGTCGCCGCCCTGCGCCGGCGTCTCGATGGCATGCAGCATGGTCAGCAGCGAGGGCACGGCATGGTAGGACTTGTCCGTGTGCCAGAAATAATTGCCGCCCGATATGCGGACCGGTCTGCTGTCCTCGTCGAGATTGTGGATGACGTGCAGGAGGGGATATTTCTCGCCGTTCGGCAGCCGCCCGACATGCTCCTCGATCTCGCCGAAACGGCGGGTAAAGGCGAGTTGCGCCTCTTTCGACAGGTTCTGGTCGCGAAACACAAGGATGTGGTGTTCGAGAAAGGCGTCCATGATGGCGCCGAAGACGTCGTCATCGAACGGCGCCGCCAGGTCGATGTCACGGATCTCGACGCCGCCCACCGGCGACAGCGGTGTCATCGTGAAAGGCGGCGGGGGCGCGATCTCGCGGGCAGGCGCAGCCATGGCTTCCGGCTCCTGTTTGTCTCGGTTCGCCGGCAAGCCTAGCCCGGAACTCTCGCCATTGTCACGGTCGAGGCGCTATGCTGGCCGGCGCAAGCGCTTCCCGAAGGATCAACCGGCATGAAATTCGGACTGCTCTACGAACACCAGCTCCCGCGAAGCTGGAAGGAAAAGTCGGACTACGACCTGCTGCACGAGGCCCTCGAGCAGGTGGAACTCGCCGACCGGCTGGGCTTCGACTATGTGTGGGAGAACGAGCACCACTTCCTGGAGGAGTATTCGCACTCCTCCGCGCCGGAAGTGTTCCTTGCCGCCTGTTCGCGCAACACGAAGCAGATCCGGCTCGGCCATGCGGTCGTGCTCTCCCCGCCGCCCTACAACCATCCCGCCCGCGTCGCCGAGCGCATCGCCACGCTCGACCTCATCAGCAACGGCCGGGTCGATTGGGGCACGGGCGAGAGCGGCTCGCGCGTCGAGATGGAGGGCTTCGGCGTGCCGATGGAGGACAAGAAGGCGATGTGGGCCGAGGCGACCGAGCAGTCGGCCAACATGATGACCATGGCTCCCTATCCGGGCTTCGAGGGCCAGTATTTCTCCATGCCGGCCCGCAATGTGCTGCCGAAGCCCTACCAGCAGCCGCATCCGCCGCTCTGGGTGGCCTGCTCGCGCATGGAGACGATCCACGCCGCCGCCAGGGCCGGCATCGGCGCGCTCACCTTCGCCTTCGTCAACCCGGCGATCGCGAAGCAGTGGGTGGACGAGTATTACGCCATCATCAAGTCCGATGAGTGCGTGCCGATCGGCCATGCGGTGAATGCCAATATCGCCATGTGCACGGGCTTCTCGGTGCATCACGACGCGGAGGAGGCCAAGCGGCGCGGGGCGGACGGCTTCCGCTATTTCGGCTATTCGCTCGGCCACTACTATGTCTTCGGCGAGCACAAGCCCGGCGTGACCCAGGTCTGGAAGCGCTTCGAGGAAGCGCGCGAGCATATGGACGATGTCGGCAAGGGCAGCGGCATCGGCACGCCGGACGAGGTGCGCGAGCATTTGCAGGAGTTCGCCGACGCCGGCGTGGACCAGGTGATCTTCATCCAGCAGGGCGGCAAGAACGAACACCGGCATATCTGCGAGGCGATGGAGCTGTTCTCGGCCGAGGTCATGCCGCATTTCAAGGCGGGCGAGGAAGAGCGCGAGGCCAGGAAGGCCGAGGAGCTCGCGCCTTACATCGAGGCCGCGCTGGCCCGCAAGCCGCGTATGGAGCCGCTCGCCGAGGCCGACATCCCGGGGGTCGCCGCATACGGCCGCAATATCGTGCAGACGGACCAGGACGTGGACGCGAGGTCCACCCACCACGCCGCCGCCGACATCACCGTGCCTGCCGCCGATCCGATGGCGAGGGAGAAAGCCGCGGCCGCCGGAGACGATTGATGCTGGGCGGCGGCCTCCTGCCCGCAGGCGGCGGCGCGCAACAAGGCAGCAATGCCAGGATCGTCTATCTCCTCTATCTCGGCGCCGTCATCATCGGGCTGCTGGCGCTGATCGGCGTAATCATCGCCTATGTCAACCGCAATAACAGCGGCGGCTGGGTCAGTGACCACCACCGCTTCCAGATCAGAACCTTCTGGATCGGCCTGCTCTATTCGGCCGTCGGCGCCGTATCGACGGTCTTCCTGGTCGGCTGGCTGATGCTGCTGGCGACCCTGGTCTGGTGGATCATGCGCTGCGTCAAGGGCCTCCAATGCGCGTCCCGCTCCGAGTCGTATCCGAATGCCACGACCTGGTTGTGGTGAGCCGGCGCGCCGGCGGCGCCGTTCAGGCCTCTGCAAACCAGCCGATCCTACTCCGCCATGATCTGCGTCTTGGCCTCCTGGAGCAGCTCCTCCATGCGGTTGCGCAGCCGCCGGGCGTCGGTCTCTATGCCCTGCGCCAGGAGGTCCGCCAGCACCTTCTCCAGCACGTCCTCGTCGCCCGGGCGGTCGAAATCCGACTGGACCACGCTGCGGCCATAGGATTTCAGATCCTCGCCTTCCAGTCCCCATTGCGCGCCCGCCCACTCGCCGAGCAGCCGGTTGCGGCGGGCCTGCACCTTGAAACGCAGCTCCTCATCGTGGCTGTATTTGGTCTCGAACTGCCTTTCGCGGTCTGCGAAGGTTGCCATGCGGATCGTCCCCCTGCTGCTTGGTCGGGCGGGTTGCGGGCGATATATAGCCAGTCCCGCCTCGGATTTGCATAGCATCAATGTGTACCGTCGTCCTGCTCCGCAGGCCCGGCCATGCCTGGCCCGTGATTATCGGCGCGAATCGCGACGAAGCCGTGAACCGCCCCTGGCGGCCG
>LXNI01002293.1_pt1 | contig 13675 bp, 11 predicted proteins | sample 809091 | NCBI WGS metagenome assembly LXNI01 (sample SAMN04870527, study PRJNA318959) | sponge metagenome | biome: 01000161; feature: marine sponge reef; material: water | host: Sarcotragus foetidus | place: Greece: Milos, Mediterranean Sea | collected 2013-05-29 | depth 5-7 m | reverse complement strand
GGACTACGAGGAGCGTGGAGTCGTGAGCGACGAAGCCCGGACCATGTTGCACAACGGTCCCGCCGAGGCAGGCCGCAGCGGTCGCAATCTGCCGGCTGCCATTGCCGTCGGTGCAGTGCTGGCCGCGCTGTTCTTTGGCGCGCTCCGGGTGGGCGAAGCAGCCACCGTTGCGCTCATCGTCATCGTGCTGGTGCTGGCGGCAGCGGAGTTCTACCGGGCCGCCCGACCGCTCGGCTACCGGCCGGCAACGTTGGCAGGCCTCGTCGGAGTCGGCGGCTTGTCGGTCGCTGTGCACCTGCGGGGCGTCGAGGCCTATCCCATCGTGCTGGCTGTCTCCGCGGTGACCATCTTCTGTTGGTTCCTGCTCGGCGTCGAGCGAGATCATCCCACCGCGAACTTGGCCATCACGATGCTCGGACTGCTGTGGGTCGGCGGCTTGGGATCGTTCGCCGCGCTGATCTTGCGCGAGCCCAACGGCGACTCCATGCTGATCGGTGCCGTGATCGGGACGGTCGTCTATGACGTCGGCGGCTATGTGATCGGCCGAACGACAGGCCAAAGTCGCCTCGCTCCGCGGATCAGCCCCAACAAGACCCACGAGGGGCTCATCGGGGGCATCGTGCTGTCAGTCGTGATCACCACGCTCGTGCTGAATCGCTTCCCTGGTGTGTTCCCGTGGACGGGAAGCCTGCTCGACGCGCTGTGGCTGAGCCTCGCAGTCGCGCTCGCGGCGCCGCTCGGGGATCTGACTCAGTCGATGGTCAAGCGCGATGTGGCCATCAAGGACATGGGCAGCCTGCTGCCCGGTCATGGCGGCGTCTTTGATCGCTTCGATGCGCTGCTCTTTGCCTTGCCGGCGGCCTATTTCGCCGGCACGTACATCGCCGGCTAGACGCATGGGCGCGACGACCGTCGCGGTGCTCGGTTCGACGGGTTCGATCGGCACCCAGACGCTGGAGGTGATGCGCGCGGAGCCGGACCGATTCCGGGCGATCGCGCTTGCCGCCAACAGCTCGGTCAGCGAACTCGCCGCTCAGGCTCATGAATTTGCACCGGCAGCCGTCGGCATCGGCGATCCCGAGCTCGTGGGGGAGCTGCGGGCCGCACTGCCTGCCGGCATCGAGGTGCTTGCGGGCCGTGGTGCATTTGCCGATCTCGCAGCCATCGCCGACGTCGTGGTGAATGGTGTCGTGGGATTCGCCGGCTTGGGCGTCACGCTGTCGGCACTTCGGGCCGGGCGCCGGCTCGCGTTGGCGAACAAGGAGAGCCTCATCGCGGCGGGGCCGCTGGTGCAGCCCTTGCGAACCGTGCCAGGAGCCGAGCTCATTCCGGTTGACAGCGAGCACAGTGCCCTGCACCAGTGCCTCGCGGGACAAACGGCGCCGCCCGAGCGGCTGATTCTCACCGGCAGCGGCGGGCCGTTCCGTGGCCGCGATGCCGCCGGATTGCGCGAGGCAACCGTCGCCGACGCCTTGGCACATCCGACGTGGTCCATGGGTCCCAAGATCACGGTCGATTCGTCGACACTCATGAACAAGGGCCTCGAGGTCATCGAGGCTCACGAGCTGTTCGGCGTGGACTACGACCGGATCGAGGTGGTCATCCAGCCGCAGTCGGTAATCCACTCGATGGTGACCTTTGCCGACGGCAGCACCGTGGCGCAGCTCTCCTTGCCGGACATGCGGTTGCCCATTGGCTACGCCTTGGCATACCCCGAGCGCATCGGGACGCCGTTCGGTGCCGTCGACTGGTCGACGATCGGCGCGCTCGAATTCGAAATGCCCGACACCGAGACATTCGGATGCCTGCGCTTGGCGTATGACGCGGGCCGAGCGGGCGGCACCGCGCCGGCCTGGCTGAATGGGGCCAACGAGCAGGCCGTGGGTGCGTTCTTGGAGGGCCAACTGCGTTGGCACGAGATCGAACGCGTGATTGACCAAGCGATGCAGCATCACGATGGAGCAGCTGCGGACAGCGTGGAGGCAGTCATCGCAGCGGATCAGCAGGGACGCCGCCATGTGGCTGACGCAGTGATCGGTCTTGTTCCATGAGGGGCCACGCGGAGGAGCCGCAGACCCCGACGCCCGGCATGGCTGCGCGCACCGCCGGCTGGATTGCGGCACTCGTGGTGCTGGTGTTGTTGGCGTGGAGCTACCCCTTCGCTGTCGGTGCCGCGGCGGTGCTCGCCGGTGTGCTGTTCATGCACGAATTCGGCCACTTCGCGGCTGCTCGCGCGGTCGGGATGAAGGTCACCGACTTCTTCTTGGGATTCGGCCCGCGGCTGTGGAGCTTTCGCCGGGGCGAGACGACGTACGGCCTGCGGGCGCTGCCGCTGGGGGCCTACGTTCGCGTCATCGGCATGTCGAGCAGCGATGCCGTTGAACCGGGCGATGAGCACCGGGCGTACCGGAACAAGAGCTACCCCCGCCGCCTGCTGGTCGTGAGCGCGGGTTCGCTCATGCACCTGATGATGGCGCTGGTCGCCTTTGTGGCGCTGCATGCAGTGCTCGGCGCGCCCGCCCTCGAAGAGGACCGTTGGCAGGTCGCAGAGGTGATGAGCCAGCGAGACGGGGTGGCACTTCCCGCCGTCGCCGCAGGAATTTCCGCAGGCGATCGCATCGTGGGCGTCAACGGCACCCTCACCGAGGACTGGAGTGTATTTGTGTCCGAGGTGCAGGCCCGGCCCGGCGAGCGGGTGCTGCTCGAAATCGAACGAGACGGAACGCTCCTCGATCTGGAGACGACGCTGGCCGCCGATCCCGAAACAGGACGCGGACTGCTGGGAGTGCGCGCCGGGCCGGCGGTCACCTATGAAACCGCCGGCCTGCCCACGGCGATTATCCGAGGATTCGCCGACCTCTCGGGAGCGATCGCCGATTCGGTGCGCGGCATCTGGTCGCTGTTCGCCAACTTCGGCGATGTGGTTGACCGAATCGTGTCGCCGCCGGGTGATCCATCTGCCAACGAGAACCTGGGCATGCGGCCATTGAGCGTCTTCGGCATCGTTGACCTGGCTTCGGACACCTCGTGGGGTTGGTCCGAGCGGGTGCTGATGTTTGCGATAGTCAACGTTTTTCTCGGTGTGTTCAACATGTTGCCGGTGCCGCCTTTCGACGGAGGCCATGTGGCAATTGCAACCTATGAACGCTGGCGCGAGCGCGGGGGACGCGGCCGCTACCTGAGCGATCCTCGGGCGTTGGCACCCGTGGTGGCCGTCGTGGTGACCGCCCTTGTCCTGCTGGCAGTCGGCCTGCTCTACCTCGACATCGCCAACCCAATCGATCTGTGAGCCCATCAGCGCCATGAACACCTCCGCCAGCTACGCCCGACGGCATTCCCGCCAGGTGCTCGTCGGATCGGTCGCGGTCGGCGGCGGGGCACCGGTCTCAGTGCAGTCGATGACCACGACCAAGACCTCCGACGTCGAGGGCACCCTCGCCCAGATCTACGCACTGGCCGGTGCCGGAGCCGACATCGTGCGCTGCACGGCGAACGACCTCGCAGCCGTTGAGGCGCTCGCGCACATCGTGCCCCGCTCGCCAGTGCCCCTCGTGGCCGACGTCCATTTCCAGTACCGGCTCGCGCTGGCAGCTCTCGATGCCGGAGTGGCCTGCCTGCGGCTGAATCCAGGCAATATCCGCAAGCCCGACCAGATACGCGCCGTGGCGTCAGAGGCTCGGGATCGTGGTGTCCCCATCCGTATCGGCGTCAACGGCGGCTCCCTCGATCCCGACATCGAGGCGCGCTATGGCATGACCCCCACCGCATTGGTCGAATCGGCCAAACGAGAACTCGGCTACTTCACCGAGGTGGGTTTCGACGACGTCAAGATCTCGGTCAAGGCCAGCGATGTGACGCTGATGGTGGAGTCCTACCGGATGCTCGCCGACGAGGTCGATTTCCCGCTGCACCTCGGCGTAACGGAAGCCGGACCCCCGCCTGCGGGCCTGGTGAAGTCGACCGCGGGTATCGCAACCCTGCTCAATGAAGGCATCGGTGACACGATCCGTTACAGCCTGACGGCCGACCCGGTCCAGGAGGCCAAGGCCGGCCAGCAATTGCTCCAGGCATTGGGTCTGCGGGAGCGTTCGGGCACGGATCTCATTGCGTGCCCGTCGTGCGGCCGGGCCGAAGTGGACGTCATCTCGGTGGCCGAGGAAGCCCAGGCGGCCTTTGAACAGCTCGACTTGGCGGTGCAAGTGGCGGTGATGGGCTGCGTGGTGAACGGGCCGGGTGAGGCCCGCAGTGCCGACCTGGGGATCGCCGCAGGCCGTTCGCGCGGCCATCTCTTCGTCAAGGGCCAAGTCGTGTCGGTGGTGCCCGAGGACGAGATGGTCGCGGCATTGGTGAGCTGGGCCAAGATTGTGGCGGCCGACGGCGTGGAAGCCGCCCTCGCCAGGGCGGAGGTCGGCGCTGCCGCAGCAGCAGAAGCCGACCGCGCAGCGCTGGTGAGCGAGCAGGGCGACGACGTCAATGAGGCCGCTGAGCGCGTCGCCCTCATCCGGCGTCGCTGACGGCGAGCAGATCCACCGGCGCGCGTCCGATTCACATGCGCTGGTAGCCTCGACCGCGCAGGACAGTTTCGGCTGGTCGTGGGCTCTGCGCACGCGCCCTTGCAGTTCGATTGCAAGCGCTCATTCCGCAGGCACAGCCCCGACCGCAGCTGAGGCGACGCGGACAGGGAGGTTGCGATGACTCACACCGCGGCGGCCTCGCGCGCCTCTGAAAGTACCCACCCCTCCGAGATTGCGAAGCTCGCCGGCCCTGTCGCCGCCGACGCCGGCTGTGTTCTCTATGAGGTGCAGTGGCGAGGCGGAACCCTGGTCGTTCTGGCCTCGGCGGCAGGCGGAAACGCCATCGGCGTCGATGCTCTCAGCCAGCTGAGCCGCCGGTTGTCCACGGCACTCGACGCGGCCGACATGATCGATGGTCGCTACGTGCTCGAGGTGTCCAGTCCCGGACTCGAGCGCAGCCTGCGCCGTCCGGAACACTTCTCGGGCGCTGTCGGCGAGCGGGCGGTGATCCGCACGAACGGGCCGCTGCGCCAGCGCATCGTCGGCGAGATTCTCAGCGCCGACAGTTCTGCTGTCTCGATCCGCATCGAGGAGATATCCGCGCATCCTTCGCATCATTCCGAGGCCCAGCCGGCGGTCGGCCAGACGCTGTCGGTGCCGTTCGGCGACATTGCCAAGGCCCGCACGACATTCGAATGGGGCTCGCAGCCCAGGCGCAGCTCGGGTTCGGGCAATGCGCCGCACGCCAAGCGAGGCCAGACACCACGCCAGACATCGAGAGAAGGGCAGCGACGATGAGCGACGGAGCAACACTCGACAGCCGAGAGATCATGGAAGCGCTTCAGGCACTCGCCATTGAGAAGGGCATGACCGTTGATGTGCTGCTCGAGGCGGTCGCGAACGGCCTTGAATCGGCCTACAAGCGTCGGGAGGGCGCCGCTGAGCAGGCCTACGTAGAAATCGACGAGTCGTTCAACATCACGGTCTTCGCGCAGGAGGTCGACGAGCTCGGCAATGTCCTGCGGGAATGGGACGACACCCCCCATGACCTCGGGCGGATCGTGGCCCAGACCGTCCGTCAGGTGCTCAATCAGCGCATCCGCGAAGTCGAGCGTGACATGAAGTACGACGAGTACGCCGGACGCGAGGGCGACATCGTCACGGGCATCATCCAGCAGAACGACGCTCGCTACACCCTGCTCGACCTGGGTCGCGTCGAGGCGCTGCTCCCTCAGTCCGAGCAGGTGCCCTATGAGCGACCCGAGCCAAACAGCCGCCTCAAGGCGTACATCGTCGAAGTGCGCAAGACCGCCAAGGGGCCCCAGATCGTCGTGTCGCGCACACATCCAGGACTGATCCGCGAGCTGTTCAAGCTGGAGGTTCCCGAGATCTCCGACGGCGTCGTCGAATTGAAGGCGTGTGCGCGCGAGCCCGGCCACCGCACCAAGATCGCCGTCTGGTCGAATGATCCCAATATCGATCCGGTGGGGGCATGCGTGGGTGCGCGCGGCAGCCGGGTCCGACAGGTCGTGAACGAGCTGCGGGGCGAGAAGATTGACATCGTCCCGTTCTCCGACGACCTGCATGACTTCGTGGCCAAAGCGCTGTCACCGGCTCGCGTCCGGGAGGTCCGCTTTCACTCCGAAGAGGGCGTCGCAGAAGTCGTCGTGCCCGACCATCAACTGTCGCTGGCTATCGGCCGCGAGGGTCAGAACGCGCGCTTGGCGGCCCGGCTGACCGGTTGGCGCATCGATATCAAGAGCGAGACGCAGATCGCCGAGGAGGAGGCCGGCTACTCGGGAGAGGAGTGGGCCGAAGGGGAGTGGGTCACCGACGCCGAGACGGGCGAGCAGACCTGGGTGCCTGCGGACGGCAGCGAGGCAATCACCGCAGGCCAGTGGTCTGAAGCGGTCACCGAGCAGCACGATGCCGACGAGACCGCCGCCGACGTCCAGCAGGCCTCCGGCGACGAGACGGCCAGCGACGGCACGGACGAGACCCCCGCAGAGGCCCACACCGACCCCAGTACCCTTCCATCGGACTCGACGACGCCTTGAGGCCGATGGCCCGTCTCGTCGCGTCCCCGTTTCATTCCCTGAGCCCCGCCGGGCGCCCCATTAACTCTCGACAGCTCTCCCGACAGAAAGACCGACCGCTTGCCGAAAAAAGTCCGCGTTCACGAGCTCTCCAAAGAGCTGGGCATGACGCTCACCGAGGTGCTCGACGTATGCGAGTCGTTGGGCATCGGTGTGAAGACGCACTCGTCCAGCATGGAGGACGCGCAGGCTGACCGCGTCCGGCGCAAGGCCCAGCGCGAGGGACTGATTCGTGACGAGCCGCAGCCAGAGGTCCGCAAGGCCCGCAAATCGCCTGCGAAGCACGCTGCGGCGACCTCGCGCGCGGTACCGCGGGACAACTCCGCTGAGGCGCAGCAATCCCCACCGCCGACCCGGCCCGCTCGTCCGGCCCCGCAGGCCCCGGCTGAGCCGAAACCGTCTCGGGAACCTGCGCCGACCCCGCAGGCCGCCCCGGAGAGCCCCACGCCCGCGCCCGATGCCGAGGCGCCCTCCCCAGCCGCCCCTCGACCTGCGGCGCAAGCCCCCTCGGCCCCGCCGCGCCCGCCCGATGTTCCGCCGCCAGGCACCCCGCCGCCGCCGAGCACATTGCCGTCGGCGGGTGCCCCGCCGCCGGTGCCGCCGCCGCGGCGTCTCGTCACTTCGAGCGGCCAGGAGTCCGCGCGGCCGGTCCTGCCACCGGCAGGGCGGCCCGCAGCACGAGTCGACGAACCGCCGACACCTTCTCGGCCGACGTCCGACGATGGTGCCGGCACGGCGCTGCCGCCGCCGCCTCCCCGTCTGCCGATGCCGCCGAAGTCGGCCGATGGCAAGGCGATCCCGCCTCCGCCCGTGCCGCCCCGTTCCGGATCCGGCAAGCCGATTCCGCCGCCGCCGGGCCCTCCCCGCACATCCAATCGCAGCGGCGCCCCCTATCGCTCCGGTCCTCCTGGTGGATTCCGCCGTCCAGCGGGCGGCGGTGAGCGCCCCCACGGCGGGGCGCCTGGGGGCGGGCGCGCACATGCCGGTGCTCCTCCTCCTTCCGGCGGACGCCCAGGCGGGCCTCCCGGCGGCGCCCGTCCCGGAGGACCGCGAGGCGCACCACGAGGCGGTCCGCGAGGCCGCCCCCGTCGTCGTCGCCGCCGCCAGCGCGAGGAGCTGCAGCCCCAGCAGCTCACCGCCTACACGCCGGTGGACGCACCCGTTCCCGACGGCGAGATCGTCGTCGAGCGAGGGTCGACCGCACAGGAAGTCGCCGCTCGGCTGAATCGCTCAGCCGCCGACATCGTGCGGTTCCTGCTGCAGCAGGGTGAGATGGTGACTGCCACCCAGTCGCTCAGCGACGACATGATCGAGCTCTTCGCCGCTGAGCTCGACGCCGAGGTACGCATCACCGAGCCCGGCGCGGAGCAGGAAGAGGAGCTGCTGCGGGCGCTCGAGGTCGACCTGACCGACGACGGCGCCCAGATCCGACCGCCGGTGGTGACCGTCATGGGCCACGTCGACCATGGCAAGACGCTGCTGCTGGACCGAATCCGATCCTCCAACGTCGTCGAGGGTGAGGCAGGTGGCATCACCCAGCACATCGGGGCGTACCAGACCAAGCGGAAGGATCACCGGATCACGTTCATCGACACCCCTGGTCACGAGGCCTTCACGGCGATGCGCGCCAGGGGGGCCCAAGCCACCGATGTCGTCGTGCTGGTGGTGGCGGCCGATGACGGCGTCATGCCGCAGACTGCCGAAGCCATCGACCACGCACTTGCAGCCGATGTGCCGATCATCGTCGCCATCAACAAGATGGACCGACCCGGAGCCGATGCCGACCGCGTGCGGGCCCAGCTCGCAGAGCGGGGCCTCATTCCTGAGTCCTACGGCGGCGACGTGATCACCGTTCCCATGTCGGCCATGACAGGCGACGGCATCGACGAATTGCTGGATCAGATCCTGCTGGTCGCGGAGCTCGAGGAGCTCAGTTCCCCGGCGAGCGGTCGGGCGGTCGGCATCGTGCTCGAAGCCCATCTCGACCGCGGCCGTGGTCCGGTCGCGACGGTGTTGGTGCAGCGAGGCACCCTGCGTATCGGCGAGCCGATGGTCGCCGGCGCGGCGTGGGGCCGCGTGCGTGCGATGACCGATGATCGAGGGGCCCCGCTCAGCGAGGCGGGTCCAGCGATGCCTGTGCAGGTGCTCGGCCTCGGCGAGGTGGCGCGTTCAGGCGACATGTTCGTCGTGGCACCCGATGAGAAGACCGCAGGCAAGGTGGCGGAGACTCGCGAGCATTGGCAGCGCCAGGCCAGCCTCGCCGGCACCGCCGGCGGAAGCGGTGGCGGCGCGCGGCTCGAAGACATCTTCAAGCAGGTGCAGGCCGGCGAGACAGCCACCCTGAACCTGGTGCTCAAGGCCGACGTGCATGGCTCGCTCGAAGCCGTCACCGACAGCCTCCGCAAGCTCGAACGCCCCGACGTCAAGCTCGCCTTCGTCAGCCGAGGCGTCGGTGGCATCAATGAGAACGATGTTCAGCTCGCTGCCGCATCGGAAGCCACGATCATCGGCTTCAACGTGCGCCCCGACCGCAATGCGCGCCAGACCGCCGAGACCGAGGATGTCGAGGTCCGGCTCTACGAGATCATCTATGACCTCATCTCCGACGTGCAGAACGCCATGGTCGGCCTGCTCGAGCCGGAATTCGAGGAGATCGTCGCAGGCGAGGCGCAGGTGCGCCAGGTCTTTCGCATCTCGGGTGTCGGACCGGTTGCGGGCTGCGTCGTCGAGCATGGGAACGTGCGCAGCGGCGCCAAAGTCAGGTTCCTGCGTGACGGCGCGATCATCTGGAAGGGAGCGATCAAATCCCTGCGCCACTTCCAGGACGACGTTGCCGAGGTGTCTGCGGGCATGGAGTGCGGTATCGGTCTCAGTGACTTCTCTGACCTCAAAGAAGGCGACGTGATCGAGACGTACACCGAGCGCGAGATCGCCCGCGTCGCCTGACGGAGCACATATCCGATGGCACGTCGCTCCCGCCGCCGGCGGCGTTCGATGCCCGCCGCGCACCCCTACGAGCGGACCGATCGCGTCGCGCAGCTCGTGCGCAGCGTGGTCGCCTCGGAGATGGAGCGGCTCGACGAGGCGTTCGACGGCATCGTGATCACCGGGGTGGATGTCGATCGTGAGCTGAGCGTCGCGGTCGTGCACTACGACGTGCGCGATCAGGAATCCGATGAAACCGCAGCTGCAGCCTTCGAAGCCCACCACCACCGTCTCCAACGAGCCTTGGGCACGGCTACCAGCTTGAGGCGCACGCCTGCGCTTCGCTTCCGCCGGGACCGGGGAGTGATCGACGCCGAGCGAATCGAAGACCTGCTGGCCGCACTGTCGGACCCCCAGCCCGAACCGCCGCCCTCAGACCCGCGTTTGGACACTGCCGCAGAGCGGGACGAGGGGTCCTGACGGCCGTGGCGCGACGACGCCCCGCGACCACCCACGGCACCGTCATCGTCGACAAACCGCCCGGTCCCACGTCCCATGACGTGGTGGCCATGCTGCGGCGTCGCTTCGGGGAGCGACGCATCGGCCACGCGGGCACGCTCGACCCGTCCGCGACGGGCGTCCTCGTCGTCGGCATCGGCAATGCGACCCGCCTGCTGCGATTCGCCACTGCAGGCCGCAAGAGTTACGAGTGCGAGATCGTGTTCGGGGTGGCGACCAGCACACTCGATGCCGCCGGCGAGACGATCGAGACATGGAACATGGATCTCGATCCGAGTGAAGTTGCCCGCGTGGCGAAGGGTTTCGTCGGCACCATCTCGCAGCTGCCGCCGATGGTGTCTGCGGTTCGCGTCGGAGGCCGTCGCCTGCACGAGATCGCCCGCTCCGGGCAGACCGCGGAACGCGAATCGCGTGTCGTCGAGGTCTTCGGCTTCGAGGTGGCGGCCACCAGGGATCCGCGGGTCTACCGGGCCTCGGTCGACTGTTCAGCAGGCACCTATGTGAGAACGCTCGGAGCCGATGTGGGAAGTGCGCTGGGAGGAGGCGCACACATCCGGGCGCTGCGGCGCACGCGCAGCGGTACGTTCTCGCTGTCGGAGGCCGAATCACCCGCCGATGCTGTGCTGCGCCCACCCGGTGAACTGGTGCGAGATCTGTCTCAGCTCCATCTGTCCGACGACGAGACAGCTCAGGCCCGCCAAGGCGTTCACCTGGCCGCTCGTCGCTACGAAGGCCACGGCCCTTGGGCACTACTCGATGCCGCCGGGGGACTCGTGGCGGTGCATGAACGCATCGACGGCCGCCTGCGCGCCACGGTCCTGCCGTCTTCGGACTCGAGCCAGTAAGCACAGATGCCCTAGCTGTGGAGACGGCAGCGGACTCTGCGACGTTGCGACCTGCCGGATCGCTGGAGCAGAGGGTTCTGCCGCCTCCACAGCGGGCGCACCTAGTCGCAGAAGTCTGTCGTGAGTAGCGTTGCACCCATGGAGGTCATTCGCGACTTGGATTGGTGCCCGGTGCTCGAGCACGGCTGCGTCGTGACCGTGGGTGAGTACGACGGCGTGCACCGGGGGCATCGAACCGTGATCTCCGAGATGCATCGCCTGGCAGCCGAGCGCGGCTGCGCTACCGCGGTCGTGACGTTCGACCGCCACCCGGCCACGGTGGTACGGCCAGAATCCGCACCGCTGCTGTTGTGCGATCTCGACCACAAATTGGAGCTGCTGGCCGAGACCGGGGTCGATTTCACCTTGGTCGTCACGTTCGACGAAGCCCGCGCAGCGGTGCCTGCCGAACAGTTCGCCCTCGAGATCCTCGTCAACTGCCTCACGGCACGCGCTGTCGTGGTCGGTGCCGACTTCCATTTCGGCAAGGGGCGCCGGGGCAACATCGAGACACTGCGCCAGGTCGGTGCCGAACACGGTTATGAGGTGGTCGGCCTCCCACTGGTCAAGCAGATGACCGGCGACGGCGAAGTCATCTCATCCACGTCGATCCGCGAAGCGCTTGCCGCAGGAGACGTGGAACGGGCACACCGGCTGCTCGGACGGCCGTTCGAGGTACGCGGCGTTGTCACGCTCGGCGACCGCCGCGGCCGCCAGATCGGCGTGCCCACCGCGAACTTGCCCACCACCGCTGACCTGCAGATTCCTGCCGACGGCGTGTATGCCGCGTGGTACGTGCGTCCCGACGGTGCCCAATACCCGGCGGCCGTCAACATCGGTCGTCGCCCGACGTTCTACGACTTCGCCGAGCGTTCGCTGATTGAAGCGCACTTGATCGGCTTTCGCGGAGATCTCTATGACGAGACGGCCAAGGTTCGCTTCGTCCGCAGGCTGCGACCCGAGCGACGCTTCGATGGCATCGACGAACTGAAGGTTCAGCTTCGCCGCGACATCGAAGACGCTGCGAAGTGCCTGCATACCTAGGGGACAACAGGCGGTGAGCTGAGGGGCCGCCGAAGTCCCGCTGGTAGCCTGCACGATTGACAAGAGACAGAACAGCGCGGCTGGGTCGCCCAGCCGAGACGTCGCAGCAAACCTCGCAAACGCAGCCTGCGTATTCGCAGCAATCGACAGCGCAGCATTTGCTCGGCGCCACAACGACAGGGAATACAGCAACGGCATGAGTGCCAAGAGATCAAGTCCAGCGGCCTCGGTGATTGACGAACATCGCCATTCGGAGGCCGACACCGGATCGCCCGAGGTGCAGGTCGCTCAATTGAGCGCCCGCATTGAGCACCTCACCGAACACCTCCAGACCCACAACAAAGACCACCACAGCCGCCGAGGGCTGTTGAAGCTCGTCGGACGCCGGCGCAGGTTGCTCGATTACCTGAGCGCCAACGATGTCGAGCGATACCGAGCTTTGATCGCAAAGCTCGGCCTCCGGCGCTGAAACGGTCCTGGGCGACAACGGTCATTCCGCGCACCCCAGCGTGCGCCATGAATTCGTCGCCGCCTCACGCGCCCTGCTGGGGCGCACGTCCCATGGCCAAACGAGACCTCATCATCATCAACCAACAGGCGGGCCGGAACTCGTTGAAGCAGTCCCGCCACCACAACAGGAGCAGACATGGCTGAAGCCATTTCGGTCACCGGTCCCATCGCGGGCACCGACAAGACCATCACCTTTGAGACCGGCGTGCTCGCCGGCCTCGCAAACGGGGCGGTCACGTCCCGCATCGGCGACACGCAAGTGCTCGTCACCGCAACTGCGTCAAACCGTCCACGCGACGGCGCGTCATTCTTCCCGCTCACGGTCGACATCGAGGAGCGCATGTACGCGGTGGGCCGGATCCCCGGTTCGTTCTTCCGGCGAGAGGGGCGTGCATCCGACGATGCGATCCTCACCTGCCGGCTGATCGATCGCCCGCTGCGACCCAATTTCCCCAGTGACTACCGCCACGACACACACATCGTGGGCACGATTCTGGGCGCCGACCACGTCAATCAATACGACATCGTCGCGTTGAACGGAGCGTCGGCGGCCCTGTGGCTGAGCGGCATCCCGTTCGAGTGCCCGATCGCCGGTGTGCGGATCGCCTACTCCACCGATGGCGAGTGGATCCCGTTCGCCACCCATGAGGAGTCCGAGGCCGCCACGTTCGAAATGGTCGTGGCCGGTCGCCAGCTCGACAGCGGCGACATCGCCGTGATGATGGTCGAGGCCGGCGGCACGGAGAAGTCGTTCTCGTACTACGAGCAGGGCGCACCAAAGGTCACCGAGGACGTGCTCGCAAGCGGTCTCGAGGCCTCCAAGCAGTGGATCGACGACATCATCGAGATGCAGAAGTCGCTGCGCCGGCTGGTCGAAGAGCAGTCCGGTCCGATCCAGCAAATGGAGTACACCTCCACCAGGGACTATTCCGACGAGGTGCTCGATCGCGTGCGCGAGGTCGCCGGCGATCGCATGCGTGAAGTGATGGCAATCGCCGACAAGGCCGAGCGCGAGGCCGCACAATCGGTGACCAGCATCGCCGTGATCGACGAGGTTGCTGCGGAGTTTGCCGATCTCGACGGTGCGAAGGATCAGATCCGTGAAGCCGTCAGGTCGTTGTCGAAGGAGATCGTGCGCGAGCGCATCGTGGCGGACGGCTTCCGCATTGACGGGCGGGCAACC
>LXNI01002292.1_pt1 | contig 13675 bp, 11 predicted proteins | sample 809091 | NCBI WGS metagenome assembly LXNI01 (sample SAMN04870527, study PRJNA318959) | sponge metagenome | biome: 01000161; feature: marine sponge reef; material: water | host: Sarcotragus foetidus | place: Greece: Milos, Mediterranean Sea | collected 2013-05-29 | depth 5-7 m | reverse complement strand
TTTCAGGCACGCCTCGCGCAACGCTACGATCTCCTCACCTTCCTCTTGGGGCGCCACAGCACGCCTCCCCAATTCAGTCAGAGCAATCGTCGCAGCGCCGTAACCGCCCCCGGTCAAGCCATAACCAACGGCCGCTCCGGTCAGAGATCGCCAACCCGAGCTGGTCGGCTTCACCCCGACCGCTACAGCCACTTCAAGTGGCGGAGTGGGTTGACCCGCGTATTGCTCCACAAGTGCTTTGGGGATTCTGAGGGCCTTCTTGATTGAAGTTGCCGGAAGTTCGGACTGGAGGATTCGTTTTCTCACACTCATTCCTACGACCTCGGGGTGGGGGATCGGTTGTCACGCGCTTGCTACGAATCGTAATCCAATCAGCTCTTCCAAACAATCCACGATGGCCACGTAAGCAAGTTATCGGGTTCTACCCGGGCTGTGATCCACACGGCGGAGAAGTAGCGGAGTGCGGCTCTTATGGAACGAAGTGCGCGTCCGGGCCGCGTCGTTCGCCGGAGATTGGCGGGACGCGGCCTACGAGAAGGGCGAGACGCAGAGCACCTACAACGGTGGCGTTACGCGCCGCCGGCTTTCCGGCGGGGTGGCCATTAGTTTCGTTACTCCTTCGGCGGTGCGATCATTGAAGGTCGTCCGGCGGGATGTACCGAAAGGAGGGCCATTCCTTCATGCAGGCCAACCACACCGAGTTCTTGCAGTTGTTGAACGGAGAGGTGCAGTACGTCGTGCCTCGCTGGCAGCGCAGGTACTGCTGGGATGAATCGGACATCGAACGCCTCGTCCAAGACCTAGTGACCATCGCGGACGCTGACCGTCCCGGGGCGGCGCACTATGGGGGTGCGCTTCTGACCTTTCCAGAGTCCACGACGGCGGGCGGTGTCCCAACGCACCGCGTCGTTGACGGGCAGCAGAGGCTAACGACGGTGAGCATCCTGCTGGCGTGCATCGCCGAGAGCTTGGGGGGCGACGATAAGGGTGGTTGGACCGCGAGGCGCCTCAAGAAGCACCTGACCAACACCGATGTGCCTCAGCGGAAGCGTCTCAAGCTTCGACTCCAAGACGAAGACGAAAACGAATACCGTCGCGGCCTCAACGGCGATCCGGGCGGTCCAGGTGCGGTGGCGCAAGCGTGGCGCATCGCCCGGCGCCTAGTGGCCCGATGCGACGTGGCCAGCCTGCTCCAAGGCATCGAGCGGTTCAGGGTGGTAGCCATCGCCTTGGACGCCACGGACGATCCGCAGCAGATTTTCGAGAGCCTCAACGCCACCGGGCGTCCATTGACCGAGAGCGAGAAGGTCAAGAACTGGCTCCTGATGGGTCTGGCCGATGAGAAGCAACAGGACCTCCATGACAACCACTGGATCGTGATCGAGCGAAAGCTCGGAGTCGAACGCAACACCGAGCCAGTGGACCTCTTCTTGCGAGACTTCCTCCGCTGGAAAACCGGGAAGAACTTGGGAATCAAGCGGGTCCACGAAGAACTCAGGAGATGGGCCGTGCGGGAGGGAATGGACCAAGACCGGCCAGCCCTTTGCCGCGAGTTGGCGAGGCTCGCGAGGCTCTATGGCATTCTGACAGGTACGGCGGGCAATCATGCCGACGCCGCGGCGGAGCGAGCGCTTCGGCACCTCCGCGCCATGGGCATCGACACCCACCGTCCTCTGGCGCTGCGGCTCCTTGACGACGCGGCTAGGGGCGTCCACGAGGGTGCCACGGATGCGCTGACTACGACCTTGGAGGCAGTAGGGACGTGGATCACACGGTTGTGGGTTGCCAACCGACCGCTCGCCGGGCTCAACACAGCGGCAACGGAGCTTGCCCACAGAATGGGACCAGACCCGGATGCGGACTGCTCCGAGTACTGGTTCTCCCGCATCCGGAGACTCCGAAACACCCGCGTCGGCGTGCCCGCGGACGACGAAGTGAGGGAAGGGGTTCGCAACCGGAAGGCTTACGGCGGCAGCGCCACCAGGTCATCGTTCGCGTTGCTGTGCGCCCTGATGGAAGGCGAGCATGGCCCGGAGTCCCCGGCGCGAGACAAGTTGACGATCGAGCACGTGATGCCGCGCAAGCTCACGGACGATTGGAAACGGGACCTGGGAGGCGACGCCGAGGACCTACACGGACGTTGGCGCGACCGACTCGCCAACCTGACGCTAAGCGGCGACACCATCAACTCGGGGATGGGCGCAGGCACGTTCGCGGCGAAACGGGAAGTCTACGCCGATAGTACGATCGGAATGACGCGGCGGGTCGCGAACGAGAGTACGTGGAACGAAGAGGCGCTTGACCGCCGCGCCCTCGATTTGGCGGAGCGGGTGCTGGACCGCTGGCCGTGGAAGGACCGCAGGCACGCACCACCCGAGGCGGGCGCGGTACCGTTGAAGTGGCGAATCACCAATGGGCGATGGCGGGGGGAGTCGGCCGCGAGCCGGATGGTGCTGAACGTCGCAGGGGCTCTATTGACCTTGGACCCGGGCAACGCCGCGAGGCTGTCCGGCGACGCGATTAGCTCCAACCTTCACCCCTCTACTCGCTATCCGCCCGGGACCCAAGCGGGAACCCTGACGATGCGAGCGGTATCCGGCCATGACGAGTACGTGCTCTATCCGTACCGTGGCACTTACCGGGAAAGTGCCGACTTTTGCCGGAAGATGGGCGAGCGGTGTGGCGTGAAGGTCGAAGTGGAATTGGAGGATTGGAACCCGGCGCATGCTTTCTGGGAGTTCTTTAAGGAGAACGCCGGAGCGGTCTCTGGACAAACCACCGCTTGGCGCTCCGCCACACAGCGGACGGCACCGGTAAACGCGTTCGGCGACAGGATCAGGATCCATGCCGGAAAGGAGTTGCTTCGTTTGGACATGGTCGTGGAAGAATCGTCCGATGGCGGCCATGCGCGAGCGCAACGCGTGCGGGAGTTCTCCCGGATGATCCGCAATAGCTTGAGCGACCAAGTAGTTGAAGACGACCGCGAACGCGGGGAGCAGGGCTTCACAGCCAGCGTAGAGCGAACCTGGACGCGCGAGGACAAGGACGGATGGGCCGAAGCCACCCGGTGGATCAAGGACCAGCACGACAGACTGCTCGCGATCGCGGAACATGTGGGCGGTATCTTCATATCCGCTGCGGAAGAGGAGTTCCTGAAGTCCTGTAACGACCACGGGAAAGCGGTTTTTTCCCGCATCCTCGCGTGGTCACGGAGCCGGTCCTCGTCCATTCGTTGGGGAGCCAAGGGATTCTCCGTCGGTGTCGACGTTAACGTCGGTCGCGTGGTCGTCTGCTACGCCTATCCGCCCGACAGCGTTTACGGCCAGTCGCTCTATACCGCCCTGCGCAACCGCGCTGGCATGCCAAAGACCCACGCACCGTCCGAAGCAGTGGAAGAACTCTGGACGGCGGCGGAAGCAACCGGACTGCTCGCGCCGGCAGGGCGCGAATTGAAGCTGGCAATCGACCGTGACCTCAGCATCGACCAAGTCGGCGAGCTCGTCGCCTGGTGTGAGTCCATTGAGCGAGCAATCATAAAGCATGGAGCCGCGCCTGAGGCGTGATGGCATGGAGCAACCGACGGCGCAGGATTCGGCACCCCTATGTTAGCCGGATCCTTGGTTGCAACAGGAAGGACTTGAAGATACCTACTGTTTCCACAGCCGATTGGGGAGGAGTTTGGCTTCCCGCCGTTCCGAGCCGATATTCCCGCAATTCCGACGCGGCGTATCGGCAGTCCGAGGGACGGCAAGGTTGGCAGATCGTGCAGTCCTGATTGAACTTACGTGATTCCTTGCCGTGATTTGCGCGACAGATACTCTGCCAGCCCGGCGCCTCGCCGCTCTCAGTGCTCGCGCGATTCATCCACGGACTGCCGGAAGCCCTCGGTCATGGCCATACTGTTTCGCGTAACTATGCAAATCCCACATCAGATATTAGATTTGCAGGCATGATCACGAGAGAATGCAAAGGCCGCGTGGAGCACATGCTCTCGCGGAACCCCGGTGTCGTCCTCACCGGGATGCGCCAGGTGGGCAAGACCACCCTGGCCATGGAGATCGCCGAAGAGCGCGGCGCGACCTATCTGGACCTGGAACGACCCCGCGACCGGGCCAGGCTGGCGGACATCGAAGCGTACTGCGATCGAAACGCGAACCGGCTGATCGTGTTCGATGAGATTCGGCGCGTGCCGGGGCTGTTCGAACCCTTGCGGGGAATCATCGACCGACGCAGGCGCGAAGGCCGGCGGACCGGACACCTCCTCCTCCTGGGATCCGCCTCGATCGATCTCCTCAGGCAGTCGAGCGAGACACTGGCGGGCCGGGTCGCCTATTGCGAAATGCAGCCGCTCAACGTCCGCGAAGTCGGAGGCCGGGAGTCCGAAAGGCTCTGGCAGCGCGGCGGCCTGCCCGACAGCTTTCTTGCGGCCGACGACGAGGACAGCCTGGAGTGGCGGCTCAACTTCATTCGCACATATCTCGAACGCGACATCCCCGGCTTCCGTCCCCGGGTTCCGGGAGAGACTCTGCGGCGATTCTGGACCATGCTGGCCCATAGCCAGGGACAGACGTTCAACGCCGCTACTCTCGGGCGCAGCCTCGGCGTCGCCAGCGTGACCGTGAGCCGCTATCTGGATCTCCTCGCAGACCTTCTCCTGGTGCGTCGGTTGCAACCATGGTTGGCCAACGTGCGCAAGCGACTGGTGAAGGCTCCGAAGACCTACATTCGCGACAGCGGCATCTGCCACGCGCTGCTGGGCATCGCTTCTCTCGACTCGCTCTTCGGGCACCCGGTCACGGGCGGCAGCTGGGAGGGCTTCGTCATCGAGAACCTGCTGAGTGGCATTCCGGCGAGGGCCTCGGCCGGCTTCTATCGCACGGCGGGCGGGGCCGAGATCGACCTGGTGCTGGACCTGGGCGGGGGCGAGCTGTGGGCGATCGAGGTCAAGAGGAGCACGGCTCCATCGCTGTCCCGGGGGTTCCACAGCGCGTGCGACGATCTCCGGCCGGCGCGCAGGTTCGTCGTGCACCCGGGCGACGACGACTTTCCCCTGCGGCGCGGAATCGAGGCCGTATCGCTGCAGAGCATGAACCGGCGATTGTCCGGAACGGCCTGATCCGGCAGAATGAGTTGTGGGCGGGAACGAACCCGGAGGACGCGTCGTACAACGGGCACCCGAGACGCGCGGCCCCCGCGATGGAGCGTCAGGACGAGATGGATCCAAACGGTAGCCAGGAAAGCCGGAGTCGCAGGCCGGCGCGCCTGTGGGAGGCCTTGGCGGGGCCCGTCCTGGCGGCAGCCCTCGGCCTCTTGCCGGCATCCGGGCTGCTTGCGCAGGAGGAAGCCCCGGCTCCGATCGGCGTCACCATCGAAGGCGTCGTCCTGGACGAGGTCACCGGGACCCCGGTGGCGGGAGCCGCGGTGTATCTGGAGGACGAAGACTACGGCGCGCTCACCGACGCACGGGGCGTGTTCCGCATCGAAGGCGTCCCCGCCGACTCGCAGACCGTCGTCGCGACCCAGTTCGGGTACTGGGAGATCGCGGCCGCGATCGACGTGCCCGAGGCCGGGGTCGCCATCGAGATCGAACTCAAGCCCAGGCCGATCATGCTCGACGGCGTCACCGCGGTGGCCGACAACGTCGACACCATGGTGAGGCGCCTTCGGACGCGGCAGCGGTCCCTTCCGTACCAGACCCGCGTGTTCGACCAGGAACGGCTGCTGCGCAGCCCGGAGCCCGATGTCCTCGAGTTCCTGTGGCGGGAGACCAACCTTGGGCGGCGTCCCTGTCCGCTCGAGGTGGGCGTGACGACTGCGGGGTGGAGCCCGGCCAGAGGCCTGGGGGGATGGAGCCTTCCCTCACAGGTATCCGGGGCGCTGGCGAGTCACTGCATCTGGAGACGGGGGCAGGTGATCAGCCCGAGAGTGTACATCGATGAGATACCGGCCATGACCGGCCTGGATGCACTCAGGAACTACCCGACGACGCAGATCTACGCGCTGGAGGTCTATTCCCAGGGCGCCGAGGTCCGGGCCTACACCTACAATTTCATGCAGCGCATGGCCGAGAACCCCAAAGCGCTGATCGCCCTCAGCCTCTGGCCGTGACGGGAGCAGCGCCTCTTCGGCAGCGCCGATCGCAGCACAAGGAACAGCGGCTCGCCCGGACGAAGTGCGACAGGAACGAAATGAATCGAAGCGCAACGGCAGGACGACGGGATCGAAGGCGAGGTGGCGTCGCGGCCGCGCTCTCCTGGTGCCTCCCGCCGGCCGGCTTCCTCCTCCTCGCGCTGGTCTGCCTCCTCCTTCCCGCCACAGTCGAGGCGCAGGAGACGGAGCCCCCATCCGTGCGCGTGCCGCTGTACGGTGTCGTCTACGATGCGCTCACCGGAACCGCCGTCCCGGGGGCTGCGGTGTACCTGGAGCGGGAGAGCCGCGGCGCGCTGGCCGACTCACTCGGCACGTTCCGCTTCGATGATGTCGCCGTGGGCTTCCAGGTCGTCGCCGCGATCCAGTTCGGGTACGAGGAGGCGGCGGCGAGGATCGAGGTTCCCGAGGACGGTGCGTTCATCGAAGTGGAACTTGTCCCCCAGCCCATCCTGCTTGACGGCGTCACCGCGGTGGTCGACAACATCACCACGATGGAGCGGCGACTTCGCTCGCGGCGGAGGTCCGCTCCGTATCAGACCCGCGCGTTCGACCAGGAACGGTTGCTGCGCAGCGCGTCGTCCACCGTCCTCGAGTTCCTCCAGATGGAGACCCGCCACTTTCCGGTCCCGTGTCCGGCAGGTGCCGGCGTCTTCGGGGTCGGCTCCTCGCTGTCCGGCACGATGTCGACCCTGTGCATCATCCGGCGCGGAAGGGTGGTCAGCCCGAGAGTGTACATAGACGAGGTCCCCGCCTTTGGCGGACTCGACGAACTGGACACCTATCCGACGGCGCAGATCTACGCACTGGAAGTCTATTCGTCGGGCGCCGAGATCCGGGCCTACACCTACAACTTCATGCAGCGCATGGCTCGCCGGCCGGTCGCGCTGATCCCGATCAACCTCTGGCCGTGAGGCGGGACCCGGCCGCCTGACGCGCGCTCTTGATCCCCGGGGCGGCACGCGCGAACGTTTGCGCAACCACCATCGCCGTCGCGTCCCGTCTTCCGGCCGCGCCGACGCCCCGTCGCCGCCGAGGTCCACGCCGCCATGCCCGCCGAATCCAGCGAGACCCCTCAGCAGCGCCGCGCGCAGTTTCGCCTGCGCAACCGCAAGCTCGGCCGCGTCCTGCTCGCCATCGGGCTGATCGTGCTTTCGCTGCCGCTGGTGACCAACCTGGTGCGGGGTACCGATGCGGAACGCCCCGAGGACCCGCCGTCGGAGATGCTGCGCAGGGCCGGGCTGGCGGAGGGGCGGGGCGACTTCGAGCTCGCCGTCCAGCTCTATGAGCGCGTTCTGGAACTGGAGATGGGCGAGTCGCCGCGGGATACGCTCAAGGCTCTGGTGCGCGCGTCGCGAGCCGGCCTGTCGCGCATCGCGGAATCGCGGTGAGACATCCCACCCCAACCTTCGACAAGGCCGACATGACCACGACCATGGCTATCCGCATCCACGGGCTCGGGGGCCCGGAGATGATGCGCTGGGAACAAGTGCCCCTGTCCCAACCCGGGCCGGGCGAGGTGCTCGTCCGCCAGGAGGCGGTCGGGCTGAACTTCATCGACACCTATCACCGCAGCGGGCTCTACCCGGTGCCGTCGCTGCCCGCCGTGCTCGGGATGGAGGCGGCCGGGGTGGTGGAGGAGGCGGGTCCGGCGGCCGCGGACGGGCCGGCCTTCCAGCCCGGCGACCGGGTCGCGTACGGGAGCGTGCCGGGCGGCTACTGCGAACGGCGCGTGATGCCCGCCGACCAGCTGGTCGCGGTGCCCGAGGGCGTGGACTACGAGGCCGCTGCGGCAGCCATGCTGAAGGGCATGACCGCCTGGTATCTCTGCCGCCGCACCTACCGGGTGAGCGCCGGCGAGACCGTCCTCGTGCACGCGGCCGCGGGCGGAGTCGGCACCATCCTCGGCCAGTGGTGCAAGGCGCTGGGCGCCACCGTGATCGGCACCGCGGGCAGCCCCGAAAAGGGCCGCCTGGCGCGGGCGCACGGCACCGACCACATCATCCTTTACAAGGAAGAGGATTTCGTCGAGCGGGTGCGCGAAATCACCGGCGGACGGGGTGTCCCGGTGGTCTTCGACGGGGTCGGCAAGGCCACCTTCGAGGGCTCGATGGAGTGCCTCGCGCGCTTCGGCATGATGATCACCTTCGGCAACGCCTCGGGTCCGGTGCCGCCCCTCAACCTGCTGCGCCTGAGCGCGAAGGGGATCAGCGTCGCCCGTCCCTCGCTCAAGCCCTACATCGACCGGCGCGAGGACCTGGAAGAAGCCTCCGGCGAACTGCTCGGGCACATCCAGGCCGGGCGCATCCGGCTCAACATCGGCCAGCGCTTTCCGCTTTCAGAAGCCGCCGAGGCCCATCGCGCGCTGGAGTCGCGGCAGACGCAGGGATGCACCATTCTACAGCCGTGACGACATCGCTGACGCGCCTTCCGGGAGGACCCATGATCCGCACGCTGACTTCCGCCGCCCTTGCCGTACTCGTGACCGCGAGCGCCGCCGCCGCGCAGCGGCCCAACACCGTCTTCCTCGACGAGCTCACCTGGACCGAAGTGCGGGCTGCCATCGACGAGGGCACCACCACCATCATCGTGCCCACCGCGGGCACGGAGCAGAACGGGCCCCACATGGTGCTCGGCAAGCACAAGTTCATCATCAACCACGCGTCGGACCTGATCGCGCGCGAGCTGGGGAACGCGCTGGTGGCGCCGGTCATCGCCTATGTTCCCGAAGGTGCCATCGACGGGCCCGACGGGCCCACCGGACACATGCGCTACGCGGGGGCGATCACGCTTCCCAACGAGCACTTCATGAAGCTGCTGGAATACGCGGCCCGGAGCCTCGAGGTGCATGGCTTCACCGACATCGTCTTCATCGGTGACAGCGGCGGAAACCAGAACGGCATGCGCACCGTGTCCGAGATGCTGAACGAGGAGTGGGCGGGCGCAGGGAAGGAGGGCCGGGTCCACTTCGTCGGCGACTACTACGCGGGCAACGGCTTCCGCGACTGGCTCATGGAGGAGCACGGCTACGACGCGGCGACCATCGGCGGGCACGCCGGCATCAGCGACACGTCCCAGCTTCTTTACATCGCGCCCGAGCACATCCGCCAGGGCGAGCTTGCACCCGGGGGCGGGTATGAGGGCAGCGGCGTGTCCGGCGATCCCACCAAGGCCTCGGTGGTCTACGGCAGAATGGGCGTCCAGCTCAAGGTGGAGGCGGCGGTGCGCCAGATCCGCGAACTGACGCAGGGGCGATAGGCCGCTGAAGGACGACGGACGGTAACGGAACGATCACCCGCACCAACCCTCACGTAACGTCAGGGTTGCGGGCAGCGCAGAAACGTCGGCCAAGGCTGGCAGACGACAGGAAGCTGCGGGACCCGGACAGAAGACCGCAGCACCGGAAGGAAGAGACCGCAGGGCCAGGACACCAGGAACCGATGCAAGGACGATAGAACGAAGATGAACCCGACAACCATGACCGCCGCGGCCCCCACGGCTGCGACCTCCTCCCGCAGCGCGCGTTTGCTCGCGGCGCTGGGACTCGAAGATGTGAATCCGGGCGGTTTCGCCGGCGAGTGGATGGGCTCCGGGCCCGAGCTCGAGGTTCACACCTCCATCGACGGCTCGCGCATCGCGACCGTGCGCCAGGTCACCGTGGACGAATACGACCGCATCGTCGAGCGGGCACACGAGGCGTTCCTCGAGTGGCGCAGGGTGCCGGCCCCCAAGCGTGGCGAGGTCGTGCGCCAGATCGGCGATCGGCTGCGCCGGCACAAGGCGGAACTGGGCGCGCTGGTCACCCTCGAGATGGGCAAGATCCTCACCGAGGGGGAGGGCGAGGTTCAGGAGATGATCGACATCTGCGACTTCGCGACTGGTCTCTCTCGCCAGCTCTACGGGCTCTCGATGCACTCCGAGCGCCCGGACCACCGCATGTTCGAGCAGTGGCACCCGCTGGGCGTGGTCGGGGTGATTTCGGCCTTCAACTTTCCGGTGGCGGTATGGAGCTGGAACGCCGCCATCGCCGCCGTTTGCGGAGACGCCACCCTGTGGAAGCCGTCCAGCCAGACCCCGCTCACGGCGATCGCCTGCACCCGCATCGCGGCCGAAGTGGCGCGCGAGAACGGCTACGATCCCGCCATCTTCTCGCTGGTGGTGGGGCGGGGGTCCACCGTGGGCGACCGGCTGCTGCACGACCGTCGCATCCCGCTGGTTTCGGCGACCGGCAGCTGCCGGATGGGCTACCGTGTGGCGGAGGTGGTGGGCAGGCGCCTGGGGCGCACCATCCTCGAGCTGGGCGGCAACAACGCCATCATCGTCACCCCGCACGCCAACATGGACCTCGTGCTTCCCGCGATCCTCTTCGGTTCGGTGGGCACGGCCGGGCAGCGCTGCACCAGCACCCGCCGCATCATCGCGCACGAGTCCATCCGCGCGGAGCTGGAGCGGCGGCTCGTGTCCGCCTACGGGGACGTGCGCATCGGCGACCCGCGCGATCCCTCCACGCTGATGGGCCCGGTGGTCAACCACCAGGCGGTCACCGACCTGGAGGGCGCGGTGCGCCGAGTCACGGAAGAGGGGGGCGAGGTTCTCTGCGGAGGCGAGCGACTGAATGGCGCCGACTTCCCCGGCGGCCACTACGTCAGCCCCTGCATCGCCCGCGCGCGCAACGAGTTCGACATCGTGCAGGAAGAGACCTTCGCGCCCATCCTCTACATCCTGGGTTACGGGAGCGCGGATGCGTCCCCGGCGCAGGCGGTGGAGGAGGTCGCCGAGGCAATCGCCCAGCACAATGATGTGCCTCAGGGACTCTCGTCCGCGATCTTCACCGAGCACATGCGCGAGGCGGAGCTGTTCCTTTCCCATCGCGGCAGCGACTGCGGCATCGCCAACGTCAACATCGGCACCAGCGGCGCGGAGATCGGGGGCGCGTTCGGGGGCGAGAAGGAGACCGGCGGTGGCCGCGAGTCAGGATCCGACGCGTGGAAGGCCTACATGCGGCGCCAGACCAACACCGTCAACTGGAGCCCGGAGCTGCCGCTCGCGCAGGGAGTGCGCTTCGGGTAGGGGCGGCGGCTAGAGCAGCTGTTGCAGTCCAACGATCAGGCCGACGATTACCGTCGCCTGCACCAGCAGCAGACGGTACATCTGCGCCTTCGTGACGTGTTGGCCGACCTGCAGCCGGAGTTCGGCCACTTCGCTCCGAACGTCTCCCACTTCACGGCTCAGTCGCGCGATGTCGTCTCTCATCCCGGCCGACTCATCGCGCAGCTGTCCGGTTTCGGTCTTGAGTTCGGTCCGGAGGCCTTCGATGTCGGCCTTGAGTTCGGCTCGGAGGCCTTCGATGTCTTCCTTTAGTTCGGTTCGGAAGTCACGGAACACGGCGCGGAGATCCCGAAAGTCCTCCTTGGTGGCGATGTTGCCTGGGACGGGGCCACCGAACACGGTCACCAGAGCCTCCGCCTGGGCCGCGTCGAAGCCGGCCGCCTGCAGAGCCCTGGTGGCCTTAAGCGTGTCGAGCCCCATCGGTTCCATGTGATCCAACATGTGGCGCCATCTTCCCTTGCAGCAAGTTCACGACTCGTGCCGGACATCCGCATCCGCCGGCGACGCGTCGATGCCGGTCGACAGGGCTTCATTGCCTGAGGTCGACGCACTTCGCTGCGGACGAGTCGAAAGCTCGTTACTTCTGCGGGGCGCGAGAATGGCGGAATGGGGTCAGTTCGAACGCGCCTGCCGCCAGGCGCGCTCGTAGACCTTGGGTCGCACATCCAGATAGCCGGGGTACTCCTTTCGGGCTCGCGCCAGAACCGCTTTTTCCAGGGTGATCGTGGCCACCGGATCGGTGGTCTCGAGCAGCACGTCGCCCGCCGGTCCCGCGACCATGGACGGTCCGCCGATCACCCCGCCCGACCGGGTGCCGGGCCGGTTGACCGAAACCACGTAGGTGCAGCTGGTGACCGCGTTCGCCCGCAGCACCAGCCGCCAGCGCGGGTAGGTTTCCGCCGGGGTGGCGCGCGGCAGGAGAATGGCTTCCGCGCCCATGGCGGCCAGCGCGTTGCACCCCTGGGGCCGGTTGGCGTCCGAGCACACCTGAACGCCGATGCCGAAGCCCTCAACCTGCACCGGCGCGGTCAGCCCCTCGCCCGGCTGGTAGTGGTGCGCCTCCCAGTACCCTTCCTCGTCGGGCAGGTGAATCTTGCGGTACCGGAGCAACTCCTCTCCGGTGGAGCCGAAGAGCACGGCGGTGTTGTGTCGGCGGCCACTGCCCTGATCGCGCACGATGGCGCCGCCCAGGACCGCGAGGCCGGTCGCCCGCGCGGCTATGGCCATCGCACTCTCCCGGGGTCCGAACGGAGGCTCGGCGTCCCCGTCCGAGGGGACCTGGCTTACCGGAACCCAGTGATTCAGCGGCAACTCCGGCAGAACCGCCAGCTGCGCGCCCCGCGCCTTCGCCTCGCGCAGGTGGGTCAACAGTCGCTGCTCGTCATCCCGGTTCGGAAAGACGTCGGTGATGAGAGCGACGGTGAGGTTTGCGGGCGTCACTGAGGGTTCCGGCTTGTGGGGGCGAGAACAGGTGTTCCTGAGTAGGAATACGGCAATAGGCCAAAGAGGATCCCGGAGTTGGCGGAGCGCTGCTGTGGCTTTGCCGGCATGCGGGCGCGAATACCGACGTCGCTCGCGAGCCCGTTTCCCTAGCCGCCGAACTCCAATCCGCCGATGTCGTACCAGTCAACCGCCCGGTCCGGGCAACCCAACTGACAAGTCGCCGGAGCGGTTTGCCATGCCGTAGCCGAACAGAACGGTATCGAAGGGTGCCCTCGCCCTGAAGGGCCCAAAGAAGGGAAGACTGACTTCAGAAACCAGCGTGCCTGTCGTTTGAAAGACGGTCATTCGGGCCAAACCCCAGTCGATGGCACCGATGGTGCCGTTCGGCCCGCCGACCACGTCCATGAGACTACGGAATTCGCCCGGACCTTCGCCCGGTCTTCCAAAAGCTCCCACCGCTTGTCCGTTCGGGCCCAAGCAATGGATGCGGTCTTCATAGGACTCGATCACGCACGCAGTACTCTCGTCCGCCAGCGCGATCGAGTTGATGCCGGTGAGCGGGGCGTTCGAGGTGGCCACCGGGTCCATGCGCATCACCGTCGCCGCCTCCCAAGTCCCCCGCGGCGAAGTCGAGCGCGAGGGCAGCGGCAGTCAGGATCCCCCAGGAGGCACGAGACCGAGTTCCTACTCGGATCGATATCGCTCAACCATCCGCAACCAACGCATCCTTGACGACGATCTGCGGGAGTCCTGTTTCCGCGAGCCGTCGGTTCAGGCGGGGCAAGTCGTCGCTGAGCATTCGCTCGAGAGTGCGCAGGTGCATGTCCAGCTCCCCGGACAGCGCGTCGAAGACCGCCTGGTACGCGTCGATGGGCGTGCCGTCTCCGCGTTCCAGGTGGCTGCGCAGGCCGGTCAGGCGGTCGTTCAGCTTGATCGGGAAGGCGATCTTGTCCTTCGGGCTCTGGTTCCGGAGCTG
>LXNI01002291.1_pt1 | contig 13676 bp, 13 predicted proteins | sample 809091 | NCBI WGS metagenome assembly LXNI01 (sample SAMN04870527, study PRJNA318959) | sponge metagenome | biome: 01000161; feature: marine sponge reef; material: water | host: Sarcotragus foetidus | place: Greece: Milos, Mediterranean Sea | collected 2013-05-29 | depth 5-7 m | reverse complement strand
TCGTTCTCCGTTGCCTAGATCTTCTATTATCCAACAGATGGTGGGCTTGTTTCCACCCGGGCCAGCGCCCCTTGCCCCGCAACCCAAAAAACCGCTATCTCGCTAATTTTGCAAAAGGCTCCTTCGGATTGACGATTGCACCGCAACATTACTTGTGCTAATGTTTGTACTGGAGAAAAGTGTGTCTTGCGCTGGATCGTGGTCGGCAATTCCTGCTTGTGCGGTTGACGACCCAGCGGGAGAGACCTAGGTGGATTGGCGATGGTTCGACAAGATCGTTTCGGAGCAATCCTGGCGCTGACTCTGGGCGTCCTACTCTGCTCGGTTGCGGCCAAGTCCGCTTCTAAGCGGGATGCCGCCGCCCGGTATTACCGCACGGCAGCCCAGCTCTACGAAGATTTGAAGAGCGTCCCTGCGCCCGAATTGCGCCTGCGCCAATACGAGCTGGTGGTCAGTTCATTGCGCAAGGTCCATCTCACTGATCCGGCAAGCGGGTACTGCGACGACTCGCTGCTGCGCCTTGGCGAGGTCTATCAGAAGATGGCCGAGCGCTTCGGCGAGGAGAAATACCTCGATCGCGCGATCGAAACGTATGGGTTTCTAGCTCGCGAATACCCGCACAGCAAACACGTTCAAAAGGCCCGCACAATGGTCGTCGAGATCGGGGGCCGGCCAAGCTCGCCTAGCGGTCCCGAGAGCCAACCGGCCAGCGCCACTGCCCAAGCCGCGCCGGTCGCGGCCCTCTCCGATGAAGAACACCCTGCGGGCAAGGTCGTCAACCATTCCGGGAACAGCACTTCGAGAAGTGTCGCCTCGATTTCCGAGATTCGCCACCACAGCTACGCGGACGGCACACGGGTAGTCCTGCAAATGGACGGCAAGGCCGCACTCAAGTACGACCGACTCAAGAGTCCGGACCGACTCTACATAGACTTGTTTGGCAGTCGGGTGGCAGAAGCACTGATCAAGGGCCAAAAGCTCGAAATCAACGACGGACTCCTGTCGGCAGCGCGGCTGGCCCAAAACCGCAACAACAAATCGCGCATTGTGCTGGATTTGCGCAGTGCGGTCTCGTTCGACGCCTTCTGGCTGGAGAATCCCGTCCGGCTTGTGATCGATATCCGCGCTGCGGACGCTCCGCGCGCGGAGCGGACCGTGCTGGCCCTTGATCCTGGGCGCCCGCAGACACCACCGGCGCCGCGCGCGGCCAACGCCACCGCTGCCGGCAGGCTCAGCCTGACTCGAGCACTCGGGCTAAAACTCGACAGAGTCCTGATCGACGCCGGGCACGGCGGCCACGACACCGGATCGATCGGGCACGGCGGACTCCAAGAGAAAGACGTCGTGCTCGACATCTCACTGCGCTTGGGCAAGCTGGTCCAAGAACGCCTCGGCACCGAGGTGATCCAAACTCGGACCGACGACACCTTCATAGGGCTCGAGGAGCGCACTCAGATCGCCAACGAGAGCAAGGCCGATTTGATGATCTCAATCCACTGCAATTCAGCGCCGACTAGCAAGGTGCGAGGCATCGAAACCTACTACCTTAATTTCACCTCCGACTCATGGGAACTCAGCGTGGCGTCCTTGGAAAACGCAGCCGCCAGCAGGTCGGTCCACGAGCTGGAAGACCTCGTCTCCAAGATCGCCCTCGAAGAGAAGATCGAGGAATCTCGCGAGTTCGCAACGAAGGTGCAATCCAAGCTCCATGCTGGGGTGTCAAAGCACTCGTCCAGCATTCGTGATCGAGGTATCCGCAAGGCGCCGTTCGTCGTCTTGATCGGAGCCGAGATGCCAGCAGTCCTAGCTGAGATCGCATTCATCAGCAATCGCAATGACGAGGCTCTGCTGAGGAAGTCTTCCTTTCGCCAAGAGGTCGCCGAGCACCTGTACAGCGGTATTGCCGACTACGCCAACAGCTTGGGTGTCCTGTCGACCCGGCGCTCGCTATCGGCCGGCTCTGCGCAGCGGGACTGATCAGTCCGTCCCGTCCGCACCGTCGCATAGGCATGGCACGCCGGCTTCCCGCGCAATGCGCATCGCCTTGCGGCTAATGGTAGACAAGGGTAGGCGGTTGAGTGCCCCCACCGGAATCCAACGCTGGTCCTGCGCCAACGCGTGACCGGCATCGGCGAGGTAGACGCGTACCGTGTAGTGCGTGGTCGTGATGGCGTGCGCGAACGATCCCAACTCCTCGGCATCGACGGAGCGCACCCCCGTCAACGCGCGCAAGGCCAAGAGGTCGCCGCTAGCCATTGGGAGTTCCCAGAATCCGGGCATGATCGAAGCGTCTGAAGGACGCTGGCGCAGCAAGACGCACTGTTCGCGCACGACCAATGCGACCGACAAGCTCACTCTTCGAGGAACGCTGCGAGCACCCTTGATAGGCAGGTAGGGCGCACTCCCAGCGGCTAGTCCGGAACACGATACGCTCCAAGGGCACTGCTCGCACCTCGGCGTGCGGGGAACGCAAACTACCGCGCCAAGTTCGATCAAGGCCTGCGTGAAGTCACCCCGTGAACCTCGAGGCACCGCATCCATCAGGCCCCGAGCCGCATCCCTGAGAGCGCTCTGCGTAGCAGCTTTCCTGATATCACGCTGCTCGTCGGCCATCCTCGACAGCACTCTGAGAGCATTGCCGTCCAAGGCCGCTCGGGGCTCGTCGAAGGCGATGCTGGCTATGGCCGCCGCTGTGTAGTCGCCAATGCCCGGTAGCGCACGCATCTGCGAATAGGCGCGCGGCCATTCGCCACCATGATCGGAGACTACCCACTTGCTAGCAGCATGCAACTGGCGCGCCCGGCGGTAATAGCCAAGCCCCGCCCAGCTCGCAAGCACGTCCTCTTCGCTCGCCTCAGCCAAGGCGGCCAACGTGGGATAGCGCCGGAGGAATGCTTCGTAGTGTGGAATGACCGCCTCGACCCGGGTCTGCTGGAGCATCACCTCCGAGACCCAGATGTGGTACGGAATGCGTGTCAGCCTCCACGGCAGGATGCGGTGGCCCGCCCGGTACCACGCGAGCAGCTGTGCGGCTAGTACGTCAGGCGGCGTCTTCACGCGCCCTTGAGTGCGGCGCGGAAGTAATCGGCGTTCATCTCTGAGATAAAGTCCACGCTGATCCCCTTGGGGCATGCGGCTTCGCAGTCCGAGGTGTTGGTGCAACCGCCGAACCCCTCGGCATCCATCTGGTCGACCATGGCGCGAGCCCGGGTCAGCTGTTCCTGGCGTCCCTGCGGCATGCGCCGCAAGTGCGCGATCTTGGCCGCCGTGAACAGCGACGCCGAAGCATTCTTGCACGCGGCGACACAGGCCGCGCAGCCGATACAGGTCGCGGCGTCGAAGGCAGTGTCGGCCTCAGCCTTGGGCACGGGGATGAGGTTTGCATCCGGGGCGCCGCCCGTGTTGACCGAAACAAACCCACCTGCCTGAACGATACGGTCAAAGGGGGATCGATCCACGACCAAGTCCCGAATCACGGGCAGCGCCGTGGCCCGCCACGGCTCGATCACGATCGTGTCGCGGTCCTTGAACGACCGCATGTGGAGCTGGCAGGTGGTCGTGCCGCCGTCCGGGCCGTGCGGCACGCCGTTGATCATCGCCGAGCACATGCCGCAGATGCCCTCGCGGCAGTCGTGATCGAAGGCAATCGGCTCTTCGCCGCTTTCGATCAGTCCCTCGTTGACTTCGTCGAGCATCTCCAAGAAGGACATGTCGGGGCTAACCTCGCGGGCCTCGTACGTCTTGAACAGGCCTTGGCTTTCCGCCGACTTCTGACGCCATACCTTCAGGGTGAGCTGCATTGCGGTGCTCCTACTTGTAACTGCGCGTGGAGAGCCCAATCGTCTCGAACTCCAGAGGCTCTTTGTTCAGCGTCGGAGCCGCCGAGCCGTTGTATTCCCAAGCAGCGACGTAGGCGAAGTCGTCGTCGTCCCGCAGGGCCTCACCTTCCGGCGTCTGGTACTCCTCGCGAAAGTGGCCGCCACAAGACTCATCGCGGTGCAGGGCGTCGCGACACATGAGTTCCCCGAATTCCAAGAAGTCTGCGACCCGTCCGGCGTATTCGAGGGCTTGGTTGAAGCTTTGCCCGTCACCAGGGACGCGCACATTCTGCCAGAACTCCTCGCGGAGCGCGGGAATGCGGTCCAAGGCCAACTGCAGCCCCGAACTCGTCCGCGACATCCCGCAGTGCTCCCACACAAGCTTGCCAAGTTCTTTGTGGAACGACTGCGGAGTCCGCTTTCCGTTGACGGCAAGCAGGCGGTCCACGCCACCGCGGACATCCTGTTCGACGCCCTCGAACGCAGAATCGTCGGTCGCCGCCAGACCGGGGTCCTCGCTGGCCAAGTAATCTCCGATGGTGATCGGCAAGATGAAGTAGCCATCGGCCAAACCCTGCATCAGGGCACTTGCCCCGAGTCGATTTGCGCCGTGGTCGGAGAAGTTAGCCTCACCTATGGCGTACAGGCCAGGCACGGATGTCATGAGGTTGTAGTCGACCCACAGTCCGCCCATCGTGTAGTGCACGGCCGGATAGATCCGCATCGGCAGCACGTAGGGGTCCTCCGCGGTGATCTTCTGGTACATGTGGAACAGGTTGCCGTACTTGGCAGAGACGGCATCCCTGCCCATCCGGCTGATCGCGTCGCGAAAGTCCAAGTACACCCCGTAACCGCCGGGGCCGACGCCGCGCCCCTCGTCGCACACAGATTTGGCGTTACGCGAAGCTACGTCACGGGGGACCAAGTTGCCGAAGCTGGGATACTTGCGCTCCAGGAAGTAGTCCCGGTCATCGTCGGGAATCTCGGCCGGGTCGCGCGAATCGCCTGTGGCCTTAGGCACCCATACCCGGCCGTCGTTGCGCAGCGATTCCGACATCAGGGTCAGTTTGGACTGGTGGTCGCCCGTCACCGGAATGCAGGTCGGGTGGATCTGGGTGAAACACGGATTTGCGAAAGCCGCGCCGCGCTTGTAGGCGCGATACGCCGCCGTCACGTTCGATCCCTTCGCGTTCGTCGACAGGTAGAAAACGTTGCCGTAACCGCCGGTGGCAAGCACCACCGCGTGGCCGGACCAACGCCGGATTTCGCCGGAAACCAGGTCGCGCGTGACAATCCCAACTGCCCGGCCCTCTGCCACCACCACGTCCAAGAACTCGGACCGCGCATGCATCGAGACACGCCCTGCAGCGACCTGTCGCTGCAGGGCCTGATAGGCGCCGATCAGCAGTTGCTGGCCGGTTTGCCCGCGGGCGTAGAAGGTTCGCGAGACCTGCACGCCCCCAAAGGACCGGTTGTCCAGCAGACCTCCCGCGCCGCGCGCAAACGGGACGCCCTGAGCCACACACTGGTCGATGATGCTATTCGCAACCTGCGCGAGCCGGTAAACGTTAGCCTCGCGACTGCGGAAGTCTCCGCCCTTGATGGTGTCGTAGAACAGCCGATCGACCGAATCTCCGTCGCTGGGGTAGTTCTTGGCGGCATTGATGCCGCCCTGCGCCGCAATCGAGTGTGCCCGGCGGGGGCTGTCTTGGATGCAGAAGCAATCAACGTGGTAGCCCAGTTCGGCCAGCGAGGCCGCAGCAGACGAGCCGGCCAAGCCCGAGCCGACCACGATGATGCGGAACTTGCGCTTGTTGGCCGGGTTCACCAGCTTGAGCTGGCGCCGGTGGATATCCCACTTTTGGGGGAGCGGGCCGGAGGGAACTCTGGATCGAAGTTCCATGCCTCAGAGCACCTCGCTGAAGGGCTGGAGCAGCCCCGCCAGGCAGGCCAGAGGGATTGAAATGTTGCCCGCAACCACGATGACGGCCAGCAGTCGCCCGCAGCCGTCCAAGGTCGAACGGAAGCGCCCGCCGCTCAGGCCAGCACTGCGGAACGCGCTGCCAACGCCGTGGGCTAGGTGCAGGCCCAGCAGGCCCATCGCAAGAATGTAGGAGAGCGAGACCAGTGGCTCGCGAAAGCCTAGCACCACCATGGAGTACACATCATGGCGGCCTTGGCCGTCATACAAGCCGAAGTGCTCGGGATTGGTGGCACCGATGGTGAAATGCAGCAGGTGGTACACCACGAACGCGAGCAGAACCAAGCCCGTGAGCAGCATGTGCCGGGATGCGAAGCTCGACAATAGCGGGCGCTGGATGTCATAGCCGTGCGCCCGGGCCGCGCGATTGCGGACCGACAGAGTCGCGATGCCCCAAACATGCACCATTAGCGCCAGCAGCAGGCCGGTGCGCGCGCCCCAGATCAACCCTGGGCTGGATTTGATCAGCTCGGCGTAAGAGTTCAGCGCGTCAGGGCCAAGGTAGATCTGCAGGTTGCCCAACATGTGGAAGAACACGAAGGTCACCAATATTGCGCCCGACCCGGCGACGAGATACTTGATCCCCACGGTCGAAGTCAGAGTGCGCTTGGATACGATCATGGGCAGTGCTATGTGTTCGCCCCGAAACGACTAGTCTAGCAGCAACGAACACTTCAGCCAGATCGAGGCTACGATAGCGGGCTCGGCTCTATTTCAGCGCCTGCAGGGGTCAGAGCCGTGCAGTAGGACCCTAGAAAGCATTCTGCGCGAGAGATGGATACATCCCCCGCGCAGGCTTCCGGCCACAGAAGCGACCGGAGACGTTGTTGATTGGACTAGCGGCTGTTTTGGGCCAGCAAGACTGGCCACACGCAGCGGTCTAGCTCGGCATCGTGACTTTGTCGATCGAAGTAACCTTCATGCCCTCGACCTTGCCCTCGACCATGACCTTGTGTCCGGCATGATCTTTGAGCTTGGTTGAGTCGGCGACCTCGTAGATCTTGCCGTCCTCGGTGACCAGCACGATGGTCTCTCCGCCACCGATACAACCGGCCGCGCATTTGGCGTGGTCCGCGCCGTGCTTGCCCGCATTCGCGCATTTCTCGTCTGTCACGTAACCCGTGACCGAGCCGGCGAAGCAAAGCGACGCAACGAGCAGTGTCAGCGCCAACAGAGTGATGAGTCTTTTCATTTCAATTTCCCTCCTTGCAGCCGATTCGCGACCACAAGCCGGTAGTATAAGTCCGGCCCGCCTCACGTGTCAAGGACGAATTTGGTGTGCGGTCCAAGTCGCCCCGTTCAAGCGCTCGAGAATCCGCGTTCGGCTCTGGTTCTACGGAGCCGAGCCAGTGAAATATGACGCACGACTGTAAGCAACACCGTGCGCGTTGCGCCTTTGCCCTAGCGATTTGCTGGGGGTGGAACTCGGCCCGAAGCTGGCGGCCGGCGTAGTCACGCTGGCCGAGATCGGCGACGGCCTTCGCTAAGCCTCGCACTAGCCCCTGAGGGCCAGGGGCGCGGCAGCCATGGGTCAGGACCGGCCTAGCCAGCCTTCTCGACCTTTTCTACCGAAGTGATCTTCATCCCCTCGACTTTACCGGTCACTGTAACCTTCATGCCGGCATGCTCCACCAGCTTGGACTGCTCGGCAACCTCGTAGATCTTGCCATCGGCGGTGACCACCACTGCGGGGGTTCCGTTCTTGATGCAGTTCGCCGCGCACGCGGCGTCGGTGTGGCCCGCTTTCGCGCAGGTGAGATCCAGCACTTGGCCGGTCACCGACCCTGCCAGGCAAAGCGACGCCGTCACCATCGTGAGCGCCAGCAGCGTGATCAGTCTCTTCATTTGGAAACTCCTCTCTCGCGGTCGAATCTTCGACCAAAACCGTACTGTAGGGCCGGGCCGGGCCCGTAGTCAAGCGCAAAGCCTGCCGCGGGCTATATGGCTGAGCTAGAAGCCGTGCTTGCGCAGCACCTCGACCAATTCCTCCACGGCGTCGGAGCTCGCGTCAAGCGCGGACTTCTCGGCAGCGTCGAGTTCGACCTCGTACACGTGCTCCAAGCCGTTCGCTCCCAGCTTGCAGGGAACACCCACGAAAATCCCGTCTCGCCCGTACTCGCCTTCGAGCAATGCAGCGCACGGCAGCACCTTGCGCTGGTCCTTCAGAATCGACTCGACCATCTCCACCACCGACGAGGAGGGTGCGTAATAGGCGCTGCCGGTCTTGAGATGCTTAACGATCTCCGCACCGCCATCGCGCGTGCGCTGCACGATCGCGGCGATCTCCGCCTCGGAGAGGACCTGGCTGATCGGAATCCCCGACACACTGGTGTACCGCACGAGCGGGACCATCGTGTCCCCGTGCCCCCCCAGCACCATGGCGGTCACATTGCTCACAGAGACGCCCGCCGCTTCGGCCAGGAAGGTGCGGAAGCGGGCCGTGTCCAGAACGCCGGCCATTCCGATCACGCGGTTTCGGGAAAACCCCGACGTGTGGTAGGCGACATGGCACATCGCATCGAGCGGATTCGAGACCACTACCAAGATCGCGTTCGGAGAGTACTTCGCCGCCGCGCCTATGCAGGACTGGACGATCGAGGCGTTCTTGAGCAGCAGGTCGTCGCGGCTCATGCCCGGCTTGCGGGGAAACCCAGCGGTCATCACGACCACGTCGGAGTTCGCCGTGTCCTCGTAGTCGTTGGTCCCCACGACGCGCACGTCGGAACCCTCCACCGGACATGCTTCCAGCATGTCCAGGGCCTTGCCCTGCGGCACGCCCTCGATGATGTCGATCAGAGTGACGTCCGCCAACTCCTTGTCCGCGATCCGCAGCGCACAGCTTGCGCCTACGTTGCCCGCACCGATGACCGTAACTTTCTTTCGCATTGCGAGATCCTCCCGATCCCTCAGTCCATGTGGCGGATCACGGCCGCGCCGAACTGGCTGCAGCCGAGCTTCGTCGCACCCTCCATCTGCCGGTGCAGGTCGTACGTGACCGTCTTCGCCGCGATCGCGCCGGTCATGCCCGACTCGATCAGGCGGGCCGCTTCCTTCCAGCCCAGGTGGTCCAGCATCATGACCCCCGACAGGATTACGCTGCTGGGGTTGATGACATCCTTGTCGGCATACTTCGGCGCCGTCCCGTGGGTGGCCTCGAACAGGGCCTGCTCGTCGCCGATGTTCGCGCCGGGCGCCAGGCCCAGCCCGCCCACCTGGGCGGCGCAGGCGTCCGATAGGTAGTCGCCGTTGAGGTTGGTCGTGGCGATCACGTCGTACTCGGCGGGGCGCAGCAGGACCTGCTGGAACATTGCATCCGCGATCCGATCCTTGACCAGGATCTTGCCCTCTGGGACAGTGCCATCGCCCGAATCCCAGATTTCCGCCTCCGTTACGCAGGCATCGCGGAATTCCTCGGTCGCCACCTCGTAGCCCCAATCCCGGAACGCACCCTCGGTGAACTTCTGGATGTTGCCCTTGTGCACCAGCGTCACCGACGAACGGCCGTTGTCGATGGCATGCTGGATCGCGGCTCGGACCAAGCGCTTTGAGCCGGTAATGGAGACAGGCTTGATGCCGACGCCGGAATCGGCGAGGATGCTACGGCCCATCTCGCCGTTGAGGAACCCTATGACGCGGGCGGCCTCCGCAGTGCCCTGCTCCCACTCGATGCCGGCGTAGACGTCCTCGGTGTTCTCGCGAAAGATCACTACATCGAGCTTGCCTGGATCCTTCATCGGCGAGGGCACGCCCGGATACCACTTGACCGGGCGCACGCACGAATAGAGGGTCATCAGCTGGCGCAGCGCTACGTTCAGGCTGCGAATGCCGCCGCCGACGGGAGTGGTGAGCGGGCCTTTGATGGCCACGCTGAACTCGCGGATCGCATCGACCGTGTCGGCGGGCAGCCACTCTCCGAAGCGGTCGTGGGCCTTCTCGCCGGCAAAGACCTCGTACCAAGCGATCTCTCGCGATCCTCCGTATGCTTTCGCAACAGCGGCGTCGATGACCGCTTTGGATGCCTTCCAGATATCCCTGCCCGAGCCATCGCCCTCGATGAAGGGCACAATCGGGCAGTCGGGCACGACGCACCGTCCCGCTTCCATCCGGATGTTAGTTCCGCTCGAGGGAACAGGGATACCGTTGTAGTCAGGCATAGCGCTTGTCGTGTCCAGAGAGGGTCGCGGCTCGGAACGCTGCGATCGAGCGCGGAGACCGGGCAGGGCGTCCCGGTCGGCCCAAATCCAAGCATATCATTGGGCGCTCCCCGCCGGCAACGCTCGCAAGCCCAGGCGCCCCGGGGTCGGCCTGAGCAATCGGCGGGCGCGGGGTAAGATGAAGGTCTAGCCTTTGAAGGGCGGCTCCGATTCCCCGATGCAAGCAAACTCAGCCAAGACCGCGAAGCCCGCTGACGCGGCCGTGCAAGAGTCCGCACATGCTCCGCGCGGCATCATCGCCGAGTGGACAGTGACGATCCTGCTTCTGCTGTTCGCCACAACCACGCTTGTCCAAGCGTTCGTAATCCCGACCGGTTCGATGGAGAACTCGCTGCTGATCGGCGACCACTTACTGGTGGACAAGCTGGCCTACGCGCCGGCAGGTGCGATCAGCCAGTACCTGCTGCCCTACCAAGAAGTCGAGCGTGGCGACATCATCGTGTTCCGCTATCCGATCGATCTACAGCAGACCTTCGTCAAGCGCGTCGTGGGAGTCCCCGGCGATCGGATCCGCATCGTCGACAAGCAACTGTGGATCAACGGCAAGAAGGCGGACGAGCCCTACGTGGTGTACAAGAGCGATTTCATCGACTCCTACCGCGACAACTTCCCCACTCTGCCGACATCGATGCAGGTCTTTGAGCCAGCCCTGCGGATGCTCAAGGAACATGTCGAGGAAGGCGAGGTGGTCATCCCGGAAGGAAACTACTTCGCCATGGGAGACAACCGCGACCAGTCGCTCGACAGCCGCTACTGGGGATTCGTGCCGCGGGAGCACATCGTCGGCAAGCCCTTGATCATTTACTGGTCCTACGACGCCCCGACTGCACACCTGCAAGACCCGGGCGTGTCCCTCGAGCACCTGCGCGACCTAGCCTTGAACTTCTTCACCAAAACGCGTTGGGCGCGGACGTTCAAGTTGATTCGCGGCTACGAATGGGCAGGGAGCTGAGTTTTCCGCCCATGCCCAGCGGGCGATGCGAGCCGCAGCGCCACGCCGTCATCATCGCGGGCGGCCGCGGGGTGCGCTTCTGGCCGCGCAGCCGCATCGACAGGCCCAAGCAATTGCTAGCGCCGCTAGGCGGCCCGACCCTGCTGCGGCGGACCTTTGAACGGCTGCGCGGCACATTCCCGACTGAGAATATCTGGGTTGTGACAGCCCGGCCGCTGCTAGACAGCATTTCGGGCGAGTTGCCGGAGCTGGCCCCGGAGCAACTGATCGGCGAACCAGTGGGCCGGAGCACTGCCGCGGCCGCCGGCCTGGCGGCTGGGCTCATCCTGCGGCAGGATCCCGACGCGGTGATGGCAGTGTTTCCGGCCGACCATCACATCGAAGACGAGGCACGATACCATGGGCTGCTAGAGGCCGCTCTGAGGGCGGCCGACACAGATCGACTGGTCGTGATTGGGATTCCGCCGCAACGGCCCGAGACCGGCTATGGCTATATCGAATTCCCCGCCGGGACGCGGCCCGGACACAGCAAGGCGCTGCCTGTGACGCGCTTTCGCGAGAAGCCCGACCGCCGCACAGCGGAAGAGTTCCTCCGCAGCGGGCGGTTTTATTGGAACAGCGGCCAGTTCTTCTGGAAGGCCGCGGTCGTGGCGGAGGAGATGCAGCGATACCTGCCAGACACCTGGGCTACGCTAGCGGCAATCATAGGCGGCAGCCCGAGCGGGACGCGCACCCGCCTCGCCGAGCACTACGGCAAGTGCGCGAACATCTCAATCGATACCGGAATCCTAGAGCGCTCGGACCGGGTTTGGGGCTTGGCCGCCCCAAACATCGGCTGGACCGATCTGGGCAGTTGGGAGGCTCTCCGCGCGCTGCTGCCACAGGACGCCAATGGCAACTGCGCGCGCACGCCAAGCACGCTGGTGCGCTCGTCGGGGACGTATCTGGACGTGCCGAGCAAGCACGTGGCCCTGCTCGGGGTGAGCGACCTAGTGGTCGTCGAGACTCCGGACGCTTTGCTGATCTGCCCGCGCCACGAGTCCCAAAACCTCTCCGAAGTTACTTCGGCGCTCGCGGCCGACGATCACGGGCACCTGCTATGACCGTGATTGCCTGTACGGGATCAGCCAAGTTTCCAAGCGAGTCGGCAAGCCGGCATCGCGCGACAGGCGCCTGAAGTCCGGCAAGGTATCGACGTCGTAGCCCGTCGCGTGCGTTTCGGCAACCCTGAGGCCGGCTGCCTCCGCAGCAGCCAAGCACGCCTTGCGCGTGTCAGGGCGTGACCAAGTGACGCCCTGAAACATGGCTGCAGCCACGCGGGTCGCTCCGATCAGGGTAAAGCCCCCGTCTTCGGACGGCCCTAGGACCACCTCGTGCGAGTCGAGCGCGGTCGTGGCCTCGTCGATTTGCGCAAATGGCATCGTCGGGGCATCGCTGCCCACGATCATAGCCTTGCCGTAGCCCTCGGCCAGCAGTTCCTCGAGGCAGAGCCGCATGCGCTCGCCCAAGTCTTGGCCGCGCTGCAATCGAAAGCGGCCGCGGCCGGTCAGAGCCTCGAATTCCGCCCACCGAACGTCGCAATAGAAGAAGACATCGCCGGCCGGCAGGCCGGCGAGACGCTCCCACATGGCCAAGGCGCAGAGACGCTGAAACTCCGCCGCGGCCTGGGGCGACAGATCGGGGGCTAGGCGCGTCTTAACCATGCCGGCACGAGGTGCCTTGGCGAAGAGCGCGATTGCGGCGGCTGGCGATCGGGGCATGCCCATCCAATGCTACACTCGGCCTAGGATCGATCGCCGATGTCGGCAGATTCCCGCGCAGGCGTCAGCATGACGGCCTTGCTCGTCGACGACGAGTCTCTGGCCCGAGAGGAACTGGGTTTCCTGCTGCGGTCATTTCCCGAGATCAGGGTCGTCGGCGAGGCGGCCGATGGCCACCGGGCACTGGACCGAGTGGCCGCCCTTGAACCCGACATCGTCTTCCTTGACGTGCAGATGCCGGGCCGCAACGGGCTTGAGGTAGCACGGGAACTGCTCGCGCACGGGGGCAAGATTCCCTATATCGTGTTCGCCACGGCCTTTGACCAATACGCCGTCGAAGCTTTCGATGTCAACGCTGCGGACTACCTGCTCAAGCCGGTCGAGAAGGACCGCCTGGGACGGGCGATTCAACGGGCACAACAACAGCTGTTGTCGCCCGAGCGCGAATCCGAGCGGTTGGCCCGCCTGCTGACCACAATTCGCAACCAGCCTGCTCCGCCCACCAAAGTTCTGATCCGGGCGGGCGACCGTATGATGTTGGTCGACGCCGCGGATGTGATCTTCGCCACCGTCGATGTCGGCGTGATTCGCATCGTGGCGACGGAGGCGGACGGCCACAGCAACTACAAGACACTCGACGAACTGCACTCGACCCTAGAAGATCCGTGCTTTTGGAGGCCCCACCGTTCCTACCTCGTGAACATCAATCGGATCAAGGAGGTGCTGCCCTGGTTCAAGTCGAACTACCAGCTGCGGATGAGCGATCCGGACAGGACCGAGGTGCCCGTCAGCCGCGGCCAGACCAAGCGGCTGCGCGAATTGTTCAAGCTCTAGCGGTAGTTTACTGAGTGGAAAGAAAACACAGTTGTAACGTATTGGTTCACCAGTAGTTAGGCGACGGGCGGCTGTATTACCCACCGTCGGTTTTGAGCAGTTTCTCCAGTTCGAGTT
>LXNI01002290.1_pt1 | contig 13684 bp, 12 predicted proteins | sample 809091 | NCBI WGS metagenome assembly LXNI01 (sample SAMN04870527, study PRJNA318959) | sponge metagenome | biome: 01000161; feature: marine sponge reef; material: water | host: Sarcotragus foetidus | place: Greece: Milos, Mediterranean Sea | collected 2013-05-29 | depth 5-7 m | reverse complement strand
TCGACGCCTGGACCGAAAACTGGAACCAGGACCCCCGCCCGTTCACATGGCGAAAGAGCGCCGACGACATCTTCGAGACCATGGCCGCATATCTACAACGAATCCCCGACTCAGGACACTAGCTGTCGGGGGCATATCCCAACCCCGCCAGCAGTTCGTCCATCCGGGCCGCGGCCTCGTCCCGTCTGCGCTCGGCCTCGCGGAGCTGTGCGAGGGCCTCGGTGACGCTCAGGACCTCGACAGGCTCGCTGGTGTCGACGTAGCGGCTGATGTTCAGGTTGTGGTCGTTGGCAACGATCTCGTCGAGGTTGGACACATGGGCGAAGCGCTCGACCTCCTCGTATGAGCGGAAGGCCTCGACGATGGCCGCGACATGCTCAGAGTCGAGGTAGTTCTGAGCCTTGCCGGAGCGGAAGTAGTCGGGCTGGGCTGCGTCGATGAACAGCACCTTGCCGCGCCGCTCGGCCGGCTTGGCCTTGTTGAGGATGCAGATCGCCACCGGGATGCTGGCGCCGTAGAAGAGGTTGGGGGCCAGCCCGATCACCGCCTCGAACAGGTCTGCCTCAAGCATGCCCTTGCGGATCGTCCCCTCCGTGCCGCCGCGGAACAGGATGCCGTGAGGCATCACCACGCCGACCATCCCCTCGGGGTTCGTGACCGCCAGCATGTGCTGCACAAAGGCGAGGTCGCCCTTGGTCTTGGGCGGGATCGCGCCGTAGCGGTCGAAGCGGTGATGCGGGTCGCTGGGGGCGAAGTCGCGCCCCCAAGCCTTCAGGCTGAACGGCGGATTGGCGATCACACGGTCGTAGGCGAGCAGACGGCCCCGCTCATCGCACAACTGGAAGACGACGCCAGCAGTTGCGACTTCATCTTCGATACGACGGTGAACACGGCGGTCAATGCATCTCTCGATCACGCCCAACTCGAGGGAACTGTCAATTTGCCGGTGATCCAGGCAGCCACCGACCACCAGACCGCCACCATAGGAATCATCACAGTCACCGACAACACGACGACGATCACTACCTCTGCGCTTGACCAAGCGCTTTCCCGGCAGGCATCGGATGACCCGAACTTTGCGCCGTTCAGAACCTTCTGGGATCAGGACGCTCATCCACCCCTGACACCCACCCCAGGCTGCTCCGTTCCCACCTTCCACGGCTCCTGCGCGGACGCGATGGGGATCGCGGCATCAGTGATCAGCACCGCTGCGATCGCCCTGACGCGTCACGTCGCTTGCGGCTATCTCCTAGCCCTCCCGCACTCGCCCTTCGACGTGCCGGCGCTCACATCCGCGGTAGCGAACGACCCGAGCGGTCCAGAGGTTCTCCCGTGAACTTTGTGCGGTGGACCACCACAGAGGTGGTCAACTGCTTGAAGTTCACGGCTGCATCGCGACTTCGTCAGCCGCCGGCGGTCTGGGGGACGAAGTAGACCTGCGAACCGTCCGCGACCGGCTCGTAGTGGGGATGGGCGATGAGCAGGCCGTCGATCACCACCGACACGCCGACCCGCAGGCTGTCGCCGAGACCGGGATAGCGCCGGTCGAGGTCGTCGATCACGGCGCTGACCGTGGCCCCGTCAGCCTCCACCTCGGCGAGCCCCCCGGTGGGGCCCCTCAGGTTGGAGCTCAGGTGAACCCTGACCGGCACCGGCCTCTCCCGATGGCGACCTAGGAGCGGTCAGGCGCCGTTGGAGCCGTTGGAGCCGCCGGCGGACGTGATGGCGTCCAGCACCCTGATGGGAGACATCGGCAGGTCGCGGATCCGGCAGCCGGTGGCGTTGTAAATGGCGTTGGCCACCGCCGGTATGGGCGGCACGATGCCGGTCTCGCCCACGCCGCGCACACCGTAGGGGTGGGCCGGGTTGGGGACCTCCACGATGATGGCGTCGATCATGGGCAGGTCCGAGGCCACCGGCACCCGGTAGTCGAGGAAGCTCGGGTTCTCCATCACGCCGTCGGAGTCGTAGATGTACTCCTCGTTGAGGGCCCAGCCGACGCCCTGGGCGACGCCGCCCTGGATCTGGCCCTCCACGTAGCTGGGATGGATGGCGGTGCCGGCGTCCTGGGAGGCGGTGTAGCGCAGAACCCGCACCACGCCGGTCTCGGGGTCGACCTCCAGGTCGCAGACGTGCACCGCGAAGCCGGGGCCGGCGCCGTGGGCCTCCAGCGATCCGGTGGCCGTGAGCGGGCCGCCGGTGCGCTTGGCCTTGGCCGTGATCGCGGCCACCGGCAGCGGATCCTTCTCTCCGTCGCTGCCGGTGTAGACAGCCTGGCCGTCCACCCAGTCGATGTCGTCGACCTCGACGCCCATCATCTTCGCGGCCCGGCCCCGCAGCTCGACCACCATCTTGCGGCAGGCCTCCACCACCGCCATTCCGGTGGCGAACGTGGCCCGGCTGCCCTCGGTGACATCGGTGAATCCGACCGCCTCGGTGTCGCCCACCACAGGGCGGATGTCATAGGGATCGATGCCGAGCTCCTCGGCGGCCATCAGCGCCATCGAGGCCCGGCTCCCGCCGATGTCGGGGCTGCCCGTGACCACCGTGGCGGTGCCGTCCTCGTTGAGGTTGACGGTGGCGCTGGACGACTCGCCGATGTTGAACCAGTAGCCCGCGGCGACGCCCCGGCCCTGGTTGGGGCCGAGGGGCGCGTTGTAGTTCGGGTGGTCGCGCACTGCCTCGAGACACTCAATGAACCCGACGCGGGCCAAGGGGAACCCCATGGTGGACGGGTCGCCCTCAGTGACCGCGTTCTTGAGCCGCAGGTCGATCGGGTCGATGCCCAGCTCGGTGGCGATCTCGTCGAGAACGGTCTCGACCGCGAACGCGGTGAGGGGAGCGGCCGGCGCCCGGTAGGCGGCCGAGCGAGCCGTGTTGACCACCACGTTGAGCGCCTCGACGTTGAAGTTCGGGATCTTGTAGGACTCGAACACGGTCATGGCCCCGAGGAGCCCGCCGGGACCGGCGTAGGCGCCGCCCGAGTAGACCAGGTAGGCGTCCCCGGCCACCAGGTTGCCGTCGTGGTCGGCGCCGAGCTTGACCCTGAGCTTGGTGCCGGGCGCGGGACCGGTGGCCCGGAAGACCTCGTCGCGGGTCATCACCATCTTCACCGGACGGCCCGCCTTGGCCGACAGCGCCACCGCCAGCGGCTCCAGGTAGATGGTGGTCTTGCCGCCGAAGCCGCCCCCGATCTCCGCGGGGATCACCCGGATGCGGGTCGTTTCCCAGCCCAGCAGCGTCGCGGTGGAGGAACGCACGTTGAAGTGCCCCTGGGAGGAGCACCAGATCGTGGTGTGGCCGTCCTGGCCGGTGTCGGCCACACAGGCGTGGGGCTCGATGTAGCCCTGGTGCACCGGCACGGTGGTGTACTCCCGCTCGATGACCAGGTCGGCGTCGGCGAAGCCGGCGTCGACATCGCCGTCGGCGAAGCGGGTGATGTCGCTGATATTGGACGGCTCCTCCGCGGGCGGGTTGGCGCCCGAGGTCATCATGTGGTCGTGCAGCACCGGCGCTCCCGGTGCGAGCGCCTCGTCGATGGTCAGCACCGCGGGCAGCACGTCGTAGGTGACCACCACCGCGGCCGCGGCCGCACGGGCCTGGTCGCCGGTGGAGGCGGCCACCGCGGCAACCGCGTGGCCCTCGTAGAAGACCTTGTCGCGGGCCATGACGTTGACGCACATGTCGTAGTTGCGGTCGCTGGGATCCACCGCGGGGAGGTCGTCGCCGGTGATCACCGCCTTCACGCCGGGCATGGCCGCAGCTGCGGACGTGTCGATGGAGACGATCCGGGCATGGGCGTGGGGTGAGCGCACGACGATGCCGTGGAGCTGCCCGGACATGTTGAGGTCGGCCGCGAAGCGGGCCCGGCCGGTCACCTTCTCCAGCCCGTCGTGGCGGACGGGACGGGTGCCGACGTACTTGTAGCGGGGCTTGGGCTCTGTGACAGTCACTTGGAGGCTCCTAGCTCTCGTTGATGGTCTCGGCTGCGGCCTGCACGGCCCGCACGATCTTGTCGTAGCCGGTGCAGCGGCAGAGGTTGCCGGCCAGGCCGTAGCGGATCTCGGTCTCGGTGGGGTCGGGGTTGCGGTCGAGCAGCGCCTTGGCAGCCACCAGGAAGCCGGGTGTGCATACGCCGCACTGGAGGGCGGCGCCCTCCAGGAAGCACTGCTGGAGGGGATGCAGGTCGTCGCCTGAGGCCAGGCCCTCCACAGTGGATATGTTGCGGCCGCCGGCCTCGGGGGCGAGCACCAGGCAGGAGCACAGCAGCCGACCGTCCATGACGATCGAGCAGGCCCCGCAGTCGCCGGTGCCGCAGCCCTCCTTGGCTCCGGTGAGGCCGACTTCGTCGCGCAGGGCGTCCAGCAGCGTCTGGCCGCCGTCACAGAGGAACTCGGCCGGGTCGCCGTTGATGGTGCAGGTGACGTGGACGCGGCTCATGCGTGCTCTCCTTGGCTTGTCAGCCCGACTTGCTGGGCGGCCCGCTCGGCCGCGATGGACACGGCCCGGCGGGCCAGGACGCCGGCCACCTGCCGGCGGTAGGCGACGGTGCCCCGCTTGTCGTCGATGGGGTTGGTGGCCGCCGATGCGGCCGCCTCCACAGCCGCCAGCGCATCGCCGGCCGGCTGGTTGCCGATCAGGGCGGCCTCGGCGTCCGGGACCCGCACCACGGTGGGAGCCACCGCCCCCAGCGCAATGGCGGCCGCGGCGACGTTGCCTTCGGTGTCGAGGGTGACCCGGGCGGCCGCACCCACCACCGCGATGTCCATCTCGGTGCGGGGGATGAGCCGCAGGTAGGCGTCGGCGGTGCCGGCCGGGGGCTGGTCCAGCTCGAACTCCACGAGGATCTCACCCGGACCGAGCGACGTCTGACCGGGGCCGGTAGCGACGTCGGCCACGGGCACGGTGCGCTCGCCATCGGGTCCGGCGATCACCGCTCGGGCGTCGTTGACGATGAGGCTCGGCGGCGTGTCGGCCGCCGGCGACGCGTTGGCCAGGTTGCCGCCCCAGCTCGAGCGGCTCTGGATCTGGTCCGAGCCGATCAGGCCGCTGGCCTCGACCAGACCGGGGAAGGCGGCGCCCAGCCCGGTGTCGGCACAGATGTCGGCGGTCGGGGTGGCGGCGCCGACGGTGTACGTCGAGCCGTTGCTGCTGATGGCACACAGTCGCCCTATGCGCTTCAGGTCGACCATCACAGTGGGTTCGGGCCGTCCGGCGCGGATCTGGGGGATCAGGTCGGTCGCGCCCGCGTACACGCGAGCGTCCGGTTCAGAGCCCAACAGATCCACAGCCTCGGCCACCGTCGTCGGGGAGGCATATCTCATGGCGGTGAGCATAGGGGGCCGCCACAGCCGTTAGTCACACCGCAATCTCGGGAGAGAGACCGGTCGTTTGCACAGCCGGATCGACCGAGAATCTCGTGGTCGCTCGGGGTTGACAGCGCGGGTACCATCTTGCTCCACTCGGGTCGGGCCGTCGGCTCGCTTGGTTCCAGGGAGGTCGTAGCCCATGGCGGACACGTCCCCGGCTGTCAACTCAACCCCTGGCCCCGCAGCCAAGGGTTTCGAGCCCGAGGTGCCCATAGCGACCTCACCCGTTCTCGACTGGCCGCCGCGGCCGGTGGCAACTCTGCGGTATCTGATCACGCCGGTGATGCTCCCCTACGGCATCTTCTGGGCAGCGCTGGCCGCGCTGTGCTGGCACTACCTGACACCCTCGATGGAGCGCATGGCGAGCCTGCGCGCGGGGTGGATGCTGCAGATCTACCTCCGCAACGCGCTGATCCTGATCGCAGTGGCGGGGACGCTGCACCTCGCGCTGTACATGAGACAGTCCCAGCAGCAGCGCTACAAGTACAACCGGCAGTGGATGAGCACCACCAACCGCGAGTTCCTGTGGACCAACCAGACCCGTGACAACATCTTCTGGAGCCTGGTCAGCGGATGCACCATCTGGACCGCCTACGAGTCGCTGACCATGTGGTTCTACGCCAACGACTGGATCCCGCAGGTGGAGTGGTCCTCGGGGTGGCCGTACCTGTCGGTGCTGACGGTCGGGGTGTTCCTTTGGTCGGTGACCCACTTCTACCTGAACCACCGGCTGCTGCACGTGCGCTGGTTCTACGACCACGCCCACTACCTGCACCACCGCAACGTGAACACCGGACCCTGGACCGGAATCTCGATGCACCCGCTGGAGCACGTCATCTACTTCAGCGTGTTCGCGCTGTGGTGGGTGGTGCCGGCCCACCCGTTCATCGTGATCCTCAACGGTCTGTTCAACGGGGTGTCGCCGTCGGTGTCGCACTCCGGGTTCGAGCGCTTCGAGGTCGGCCGGCGCGAGGGGCGCACCACGCCGGGCGCCGACTACTTCCACCACTTGCACCACCGCTACTTCGAGTGCAACTACGGCAACCGGCCCGTGCCCATCGACAAGCTGTTCGGCACCTTCCACGACGGCACGCCCGAAGCCCACGCCCGGATGCGCCAACGCATGAAAGCCCGCCGCGGCAGCCAGGCCAGCACCCAGTCCTGACCCTCGCGGCCCCGCAGTAGCGTTTGGGCGTGGACACGCTGCAGCGCTTCCGGGCGCGCCTGGGCACCTCGGTCAGCGGGCTGTTCTCGCATGGGGAGATGCCGCTGCAGCGCACTGCCGACTATCCCGGCGACGCCGGATTGTGCGGCCCGGACTCGGTGAGCTGGAAGGCGATCGGCGACGTGAGCGTCTTCGTCGGTGCCATACGGGCCCTGCTGATCCAGGCCGCCCATCCCGAAGCGGTGGCCGGGGTCGACGACCACAGCCGCTACCGCGACGACCCGATGGGCCGGCTGAACCGCACCGCGTTCTACGTGACGTCGGCCACCTTCGGGGCCATGCCCGAGGTGGAGCAGGCCGTCGACCGGGTCCGGGCCGCCCACCAGGGCGTGAGCGGCACATCGCACCGGGGACTGGCCTACGACGCCGCCATGCCGGATCTGGCCGCCTGGGTGCACAACACCCTCACCGAGTCGTTCCTCACGTCGTACCGGGAGTTCGGCCTGGGGTTGACCGAGGCCGAGGCCGACCGGTTCGTGGTCGAGCAGTCCCAGGTGGGAGCCATGCTCGGGGCCGCTCCCCTGCCCCAGACCGCAGCCGAGCTGCATGCCTTTGTCCGTCACCATCCGGAGCTGGCGCCCAGCCCCGGGATGCGATCTGCGGTGGACTTCCTGCGGCAGCCGCCCCTGCCCGCCCGCCAGCGGTTCGGTTATGCCGTGCTGATGCACGGAGCGATCAGCACCATGCCGCCGGAGCTGACCGGCGTTCTCGGTCTGAGAGCCCGCCCCGGCGCCCGCCTGGGCGCGTCGACGCTGCTGCGGTTCCTGCGCTGGGGTCTGCGCAACAGCCCGTCGTGGCGAGCCGCGCTGGACCGCTGCGGCGCCCCCTACGACCCCTCCAAATTCCGCGAGATGCCCCGCCCGGCCCGCTAGCCGGCATGGACTAATCTTCGGCCTCGTCAGCCTCAGCGGATTGTCGGATGTCGAGGAGGAATGCCTCAACCTCGGCTATGTCGATGGTGCGCCGGAACGGAGGCAGACCCTCCAGGAGGACGTGACGGTAGTAGTCGGCAGTCGCCAGCCTGGAGTCGAGTACCGCGACAACGCCCCTGTCGTCAGCGGAACGGATCAGCCTGCCGGTGCCCTGGGCCAGGATGGCGGCGGCTCGGGGTACGTCGACTCGCATGAACGCGGCCGACCCGTGCCGCTCGCGGCGCGCGCTGATGAGCGGATCGTCGGGCCGAGCGAACGGGATGCGATCCACTACGAGGAGCGACAGTGATCGGCCGGGCACGTCCACGCCCTGCCACAGGCCCATGGTCGCGAACAGGCAGCTCGACTCCTCATCGGCGAATCGGCGGAGGAGTTCCGGCTTGGGAAGGTCGCGCTGGGTGTAGATGTGCAGTCCGGTCGCATCACGGACCGCTTCGGCTGCCCGGTCCATGGCGTCGTAGCTGGTGAACAAGGCGAGGGTGCGCCCTCCCGCGGCGACGGCCAGGCGGGCGATCTGTTCGTGCGCATACCGGTCGCGCTCCGCCTTGTTCGGGTTGGGAAGATCCTTCGCACAGTAGAGCAGGCCGCTGTTGTGGTAGTCGAACGGACTTCCCACGTCGAGAGAGTCGCACGAGTCTGCAGGTATGCCGAGCGTGTCGGCGAGGTTGATGGGGATCGTGGCGCTGGTCAGCACCGCCGGGGCCTGGGCCCACAGCCGGCTCGCCAGCGCCGCGCCGACGTCGACGGGAGCGGTTCGCCACGCCGGGTTGCGGTCGGTGCCGTCCACCCACACGGCGTCCTCGTTGTTTGGGTCGGAGGCTCGGGCGAGATCCTCCGTCAGAGCGTCCAGGAGCCGTCGAGCCATCCGTCGACGCGTCTCGTCGCCGTCCGCCTCATTAATTTCGACACCGGCCGCGTCAAGGCGTCCGCGGCACACAGCAGCTGTCTCGATCAAGTCGTCGGGAAGGGAAGACAGGAGCTCGTCTCGGTGGGTCTGGAGCGCGTCCCGGAGAATACTGCCGGCCGCGTCTACGGCGGCAGCCGTCGTCGAATGCGGCATCGCAGCCCTCACCGCCCGGGCCGCGGAGGTGAATCGTCCGCCGGTGATCGAAACCCCGGCGGCTCCAGCAGCGATGTCCTCAAGGGTGTGGGCCTCGTCGAGCACGACCGCTTCGTGAGGCGGGAGGATCTCAGCGTCTGTGAACACGTGCAGGCAGTAGAGGTGGTGGTTCACGACCACCACATCCACGTCAGCAGCCTTGTTCTTCGCTCGCTCGGCGAAGCAATCCGCTCCAGACGCGCAGTTCGCCGCGCCCGGGCACTCCCGACCGGACACGCTCACCGCCTCCCAGGCTCGGGGTGACGGCTCGAAGTCGAGACCGGCACGGTCCCCGTCGGGAGTCTCGTCGGCCCAGGCGGCCAACTCTGCGATCTCATCGCGAACCCGACCGGCCTCCGCGGCCGAGTCCGCCGCGATCAACTGCGGTTGTTCGCGGCCGGCGGCTGCCGCCAAGTCGGTGAGCTTCTTGCGGCAGATGTAGTTCGACCTGCCCTTCAGCACCGCGTACTCAAGCGGCGTTCCCAGAGCTTCCGCTAGCTGGGGCAGATCCTTGTTCACGAGTTGGTCCTGGAGAGCCTTGGTGGCGGTGGCGACGACAGCCTTCTTTCCGCTCGCCACCAGCGGCGCGAGGTAGGCCATCGACTTGCCCGTGCCGGTACCGGCCGCGACAACCAGATGCCGGTCCCCGTCGAGGGCGTCGGCAACTGCACGGCACATCTGCTGCTGCCCGGGGCGTCGCTCACCGCCGCCCGACATCGCTGCGACAACCGTGTCGAGCGCGTCGCATGCGGCTTCTGCGGTGCTCATGCCGCCGACGGTACCGGACACCGGTGGGCCGCAGGCCCCGGCCCCACGGGCAAGCCGTACGCTGCGGGACGTGAGTGAGCCAGGCGACGCCGCGCCGACCGGCCCTGTCGAGGGAGCCGAAGGCGAGACCTGGCAGGTCGGGATGAACCTCAAGGGGTCGCTGCGCGAGGCCATGCAGGCGCCACCGACCGTGTACGAGATCGTGGGTGGTCAGCCGTTCTTCGACGAGCTGGTGGACCGGTTCTACGACGCGGTCGAGGACGACCCGCTGCTGCGGCCCATGTACCCGCGAGACATGGGGCCATCACGCCGGCGTCTAGCCGGCTTCCTGGCCCAGTACTGGGGCGGGCCCCCGCACTACAGCGACGAGCGGGGCCATCCCCGCCTGCGGATGCGGCACATGCCCTTCCCCATAGGCCTAGCCGAACGCGACGCCTGGATGGCCCATATGACGGCCAGCCTCGACGCGGCCACCATCGCCGACGGCACCGACCGCCCCCTGCCCGGTGAGATCCGAGCCGCCATGTTCGACCACTTCGACAACGCCGCAACCCACCTGATCAACCAGCCCGGCTAACCATCCGCCCCGGTAACGGGCGAGATCAGGTGTCGCGACGTTGGCCCTCGAGTGCTGCGATCCGCTCACCCTGGTCGGCCATCCGGTCGAGCAGCCGACCGTGCTCGGCCAGCATCGCACCGTGCTCGGCCAGTGTCGCTTCGATGGACCCGAGGCGGGTTCCGAGAGCACCGATGTCTGAGCGAAGCGCTTGCAGGAAGTAGCCGAGCATTCCGAGGAAGCCTGCTCCGAGAACTCCGCCAACGGTTGCTATGAGAGTCGAATCCATTGCGGTACCTCCTGTGATGCTACCGGACCTAGCCCGCTATGACAAGTACAGTGAGAATATCATATCATTTCATTTATTGGATTGAAAAATCAGTTAACCGTCTATGAACTCTCGGACGGAGGTGTTAGCAGGTGGCGGCCACCGAAGGCCTTGGGCGACTGGATCTGGCCCTCGTGGTGAACCAGGTCGCCGTGCACCCAGACGGCGTCGATGCCTTCGGGGGGGATCAGCGGATCCTCGTAGCTGTTGCGCTCTGTGACCCGGTCCCAGTCGAAGAGCACCAGCGAGGCGTCGGCGCCCTCGCTCAGCGCCGGGCTCGGCAGACCCATGAACTCGCACGGCAGCACCGCCAGCCGATGGACGATCTCGGTCAGATCGATGCCCAGCTCCCGGGCCATGCGCAGCGCCTTGGGGAAGGACCCGATGGAGCGGGGATGGGGCTTCTGGCCCGGGCCGGGCATCAGCCCGTCCGTGCACAGCGCCATATTCGGGCGCCGGAAGAACCTCTCCACGGTGGCCTCGTTGCCGTAGTGGCTGATGATGGAGACCTCGCCCCGGTTGTGCAGGAAGAAGTCGCACACCGCGTCGTGGGCCTCGATTGAGGACATGTCGGTGACCCCCGCGGCCAGCACAACGTCCGAGAAGCGCTTGCCCAGGAACTCGTCGCCCACACCCTCGAGCACTCCTGCGATCTGGACGCCCTCCAAGCCCCCGCAGAACGCCACGAAGTTGTCCCAGCCGGAGCCGTCGCCGTAGATCTTCTCGAAGGCGAACCGGCGCACGTCGTCGTCGCTCAGCCGGGCCATGAACTCGGCCCGGGTGCCGGCGCGAACCTCCGGCGGGAACAAGGTGTCGGCGGTGGTGCTCCCCGCGGTGTAGGGGTACATGTTGCCCAGCGTGGGAATGGAACCGGCCGCGTCGTCCAGCCGGCTCGCAACATCGCCGAACCGGTCCCAGTTGCGGCGCCCGGCGATCTTGGAGTGCTCGCTGCAATACCCGCCGCCGCCCTCCACCGCCGCGGTGATCACCTCGTCGAGAGCCTCGATGATGTCGTCGCTCTCCGAGCGCAGGTGCGGGTACAGCGCGCCCTGCTTGACCTCGTTGAACGCTCGCACCAGGGCGGTGATCTCACGCTGGTCGGAGTAGACCGCGGGGTTGTAGACGAGCCCGGTGGACAGGCCGAGGCACCACGGCGCCTCGCGGCGCACGACCTCGGCCATGGCCCGGATGTCTGCCTCGTCGGCGACCCGGTCGAGGTTGCCCATGACGGTGCGTCGCACCGCGCTGTGGCCCAGGTGCATGCCCAGATCGGTGACGGAACGGCCCCGGTGCCAGGCCAGGAACTCCTCCATCGTCGACCAGGGCCAGCCGAGTCCCCCGGCGGGGTCGTCGCCCTCGGGATCGCCCGGCGGGCCCGCCATGCCATCGAGGGGAACGAGTTGCGCCGCGTACTCGGCCCGCTGGTCCGGCACCACCGGTGCCGGCGAGAGACCGTCCACGCCGCAGATGCGCTTGGTCACGCCACCGCGCACCGCCATCTCGCAGCTGATGGGGATGCCGTGCTCGCCGACGCGGGTGCCGGCCAGGGCGCCATGGTTGTGGGTGTCCACGAAGCCGGGAGACAGCACCCGGCCGCCTGCGGCGATCCTGCGGTCCGCGCCGGTTGCCGCGCTGGGCGGCACCGCTCCCAGGTGCGTGATCCGGTCACCGTCGATCAGCGCGTCGCCGCGGAAGGGCTCCGTCGCCCCGTCGCCGGTGACGATCAGCGCGTCGGTGATCAGCTGGCGCACGGCCTCACCGTATCCGGGCCCGCTCGCGCATCGAGACAGCCGGCCGGAGGCTCCGACGGGTGACCGGGCGCTCCAATGAACTGGAGCTAGGACTGGCGAACGCCGCTGAGGGGGAAGGTGCCCACGGAGCCCCAGAACGATCCGGTGAGGTCGTCGCCCTCGACGGTGGCGGCGAGGGCCAGATCGAACTCTCCCATCGGCATCTGGACCTTGACGGAGAACGAGACGTCGTCACCGTCGTAGACGACGTCGAAGGCCTCCACCGTCCCGAGATCAAGGGTGATCACGGCTGTTCCATCTGCCTTCAGCACCGCTTCGGGCGTCAGCTCGCCGATGGGGGTCACAAACGTCAAGATCCAGGTGCCGACCGCTGCGGGTGTCTCGCTCACGGTGTGATCCTCTCGCCTGAGTCGTCAGAACCGTTCGATGCTAGGCCTCCACCAGCGCAGCGACCCCAGCAGGGGCTCCCTAGGCTCCTTCATCAGTGAGGCTGTTCTCGCACCGCAAGCGGCCGGTCCACCTTGGGCCGTACCCGCTGGAGCCCCCGGGCTCGGCCTCTGGGCTCGAGCTCAGCAGAGCGTGTTAGCGAACATGGTCACGTCGCGGGCTGAAGCGGCGTAGACCTCCGGCATGGCGCTCGGCATCAATAGGTCGCCAGCGTGGCACGTTCCGTTGACGGTGCGGCTGTAGGTGGGCACGCCCGCCTGCACCAGCTTGCGGTAGTAGTCGAGCCCCTCGTCTCGCAGCGGGTCGAGCTCGTTGACCGAGACCACATGGGGCGGCATGCCCCGCAGGTCGTCCACGGAGGCGTGCCAGGGCCACGCCAGCGGGTTGGTGAGGTTCGCTCCGCCCGGGTCGTAAGCCTCCACGAAGTACCCCATCAGATCGCTGGCCAGGAAGTATCCGTCGTTCTCGTGCAGCGACGGCAGCTCCGGCGGCGGGCTCGCGTACGTGCCTGATATGTAAGGGCACTGGGCGTACACCCCGTCGATCATTTCCAGGCGGCCGTCCTGGCTGGCCTTGAGGGTGGTAGCCAACGTGAGGTTCCCGCCGCCGGATTCGCCCGACACGAACAGCTTCGACACGCCGAGGTCCTCCCGGTGGGCATGCATCCATTCCAGCGCCGAGGTGCAGTCGTTGAGCGCCGCGGGGAAGGGATGGCTGCCGAGTGCCCCTGCGGCGTTGCGGAACTCCACCCCGACCACGATCAGGCTCCGCGCCAGCTCCTCGCGCCAGCGCCGGTAGTTGACGTCTGCCGCGGAGAGGATCACCATGCCCCCGCCGTGGATGTGCAGGATCCCCGGGCGCGGGCCGGTGTCACCGGCCGGGCGGTGGATGTACAGGGTTATGTCGTTGCCGTCGACGCCGGTGATGACCTCGGTGCTCGACTCCACGCCCTCGACCGGTGTGAGCGCGTCGAACAGGCCGTCGAAGACCTGCTGAAAGCCCGGCTCACCGAGCCCAGCCAGGGTGCGGATGTCCTCGAGCGACGACTCGGCGCTGAGCGGCACAGGGTCGGCCCGACCGGCCAGGCCCATCGGCTCGAGCACCGCCACCATGCGGGGGTCCGAGCGCGGGTCGGTGGCCAGCGTCATGTCGGGATCGCCCAGCCGCCCGGGCAGGTTGGGCCTCGATGCTGTTGCCGGGTCCGGCATT
>LXNI01002289.1_pt1 | contig 13687 bp, 10 predicted proteins | sample 809091 | NCBI WGS metagenome assembly LXNI01 (sample SAMN04870527, study PRJNA318959) | sponge metagenome | biome: 01000161; feature: marine sponge reef; material: water | host: Sarcotragus foetidus | place: Greece: Milos, Mediterranean Sea | collected 2013-05-29 | depth 5-7 m | reverse complement strand
TATCCAAGGGAAGGTTCATGATCATTTCGATGAAGCCGGGCGCGACCCGCGAACAGGTTGATCGCGTCTGTAACCGAATCCAGGAGATGGACTTTGCCGTCCGCTCCATTCAAGGCGACGAGCGCGTCGTGATCGCCGCCGTTGGCTTGGGGGATGTCACCCACGCCATCGAAGTGCTGCGATCTGTGGAAGGGGTCGAAAACGGAGTGCCCATCAGTGCGCCGTACAAGCTGGTCAGCAAACAAGTAAAGAGCGATCGGACAGTGGTGCAGGCCGGGGCCGCCTCGGTTGGCGGCGACGAGTTTGCCATTATCGCCGGTCCCTGCTCGGTCGAGACCGAACGGCAGATCATGGCCTGCGCGGAAGCCGTCGCGGCCGCCGGTGGCCACTTCCTGCGCGGGGGCGCCTACAAACCCCGCACAAGCCCTTACAGCTTCCAAGGATTGGAGGAGGAGGGACTCCGTCTCCTGCGCAGGGCAGGCGACAACTATGGGCTGAAGGTGGTCACCGAAGTCATGACGGTGACGAACGTCCAACTCGTCGCCGACTATGCGGACGTGCTTCAGATCGGCGCGCGCAACGTGCAGAACTTCCCGCTGCTCAAGGAAATCGGGGCCACCACTAGCTGTCCGGTGATGCTCAAGCGCGGACAGAGCGCCACGATCGAAGAGTTCTTGCTCTCGGCCGAGTACATCGTCACCAACGGCAACCCGAACGTGATTCTGTGCGAGCGCGGCATTCGCACGTTCGAATCGGCCACCCGCAACACGCTCGATATCAATGCCGTGCCGGTGCTCAACCAGCTAACGCACTTGCCGGTGATCCTTGATCCCGCCCACGCGACGGGCAAGCGTGCCCTGATTCCGCCTCTGATGCGGGCTGCGGTCGCCGTTGGTGCTGATGGTGCTATGGTCGAGATCCATCCCGACCCCGAGCGGGCATGGAGCGACGGGGCACAATCGATGACGTTGGCCTCGTTTGCCGATATGATGCGCGAAATCGAGCCTTACCTCGAGCTTTGGAAGGCCACGCGGCTGCAGGCGGCTTGCGTGCCCGCATGAAGGCGCCGGGCCCGTGCCGAGTCCTAGTAGCCGGATGGTCGGCGAGTTCGGCTCGGCCAAGCTAGCCCTGCCGCAGTGCCGGCATGGGATTGGCGATCTGATTCTGCACCCGGATTCGCCACAGTTGATTGACGGAGTCGGCGTGGCGCCTTTCCCGCTCTGGCCGGACGACCGCGGATACTTCCTTGAAGTGGCGCGGCTCGGGCAGGGACTTCCCGCCGGGTTTGCCAGCGCCTCCACGCAGGTGTCGGCGGCGCTCAGCTACCCAGGTACCATCAAGGCGTTTCACTATCACCTCCGGCAAAGCGACCTTTGGGTGCCATGCCGGGGGATGCTGCAGGTCGCGCTGTGCGACTTACGCGAGGAGTCTCCCACCTACGGAGCGCGCAATACGTTCTATGTCGGGCAAATGCGTCCCTGGCAGCTGCTGATCCCCCCAGGGGTGGCGCACGGTTACAAGGTGATCGGCGACTCGGAGGCGATGTTGGTCTACCTCACCGACCGACACCACGATCCCTCCGACGAGGGCCGTCTGCCCTACGACGGCCCGGAAATCGCGTACGACTGGGAGACGCAGCACAAGTGAGGTTGCTGGTTACCGGTGGAGCCGGCTTCATCGGCTCGGCCTTCGTCCGCCAGGCATTGCAAGATGGCCAGCGCGCAGAGATTCTCGTTTTGGACCTGCTCACCTATGCTGGCAACTTGGAGAATCTAGCGCCGGTCGCCGATCTGCCCTCTTTTCAGTTCAGCCGGGGCGACATCCGCGATGCGGGGGCGGTCCGCGACGCCTTCAAGAGCTTTCGTCCGGAGGCGGTCGTGCATTTTGCTGCTGAGTCCCACGTGGACCGCAGCATTCACTCGCCGGCAGAGTTCGTCTCGACGAACGTCAGCGGCACGGGCGTGCTCCTCGAGGCAGCGCGCGAGTGGCCGGTCGAGCGATTTCTGCACGTTTCGACGGATGAGGTTTACGGGAGCATTCCCGCACAACTTTCCGCTGATGAGGAATGGCCGCTAAGTCCTTCGAATCCTTACTCAGCATCCAAGGCTAGTGCCGACCTGCTGGTGTCGGCGTACGCGAAGACCTACGCGCTTCCAGTGGTCATCACGCGAGCGTCAAACAACTATGGGCCGTACCAGTTCCCTGAAAAGCTCATACCGCTGATGATTGCCAACGCCCTCGCGGACAAGCCGCTACCCGTCTACGGCGATGGGCGGCAGGTGAGGGACTGGTTGCATGTCGATGACCATTGCCGAGCCCTTCAAGCGGTGCTTTCTGTGGGCCGTGTCGGCGAGATTTACAACATCGGTGGCGACTGCACGCTGGAGAACATCGAGGTTGTCCGGCGCGTGCTGGGTTGCTGCCACAAGCCAGCCTCTTTGATCGACTACGTTCTGGACCGTCCTGGCCATGACCGCCGTTACGCGCTCGATTGGACAAAGATCAATCGCGACACAGGCTGGGAGCCTAGCGTAACCTTCGATTCTGGATTGCGGGAGACCGTGCGATGGTTCCGCGACAACCCGGAATGGTTTGCGCGAGTGCGCTCGGGAGAGTACCGGGCTTTTGCCGACCTGAACTACTCCCAGCGCGGCGAACTCCCGTCCGTCTGAGGCTACGGGCCGTTACCGATTGCGGCCATAGAACTCAAGAGGCGCGAGTAGGACTCCCCGTGGCGACGTGTCGGAGGTTCTCGACATTCAAAGCGTTGCTCCCGAAAACTTGGAAGACTGTCATCCGGTTAGTTGCCGCGATTGGTCTGTCACCGATCGTTCGCCGCGTCGGCAGGGACGGGAATCGGTTAATGAACTTGCCAGACGGTGGACTTGCGGGCTTGAGTGGGCTTGGCCGTCTGTAATACGCATATAATCCGTATCGTGAGCCGAGCCTTTGACACAGCGATAGAGAAGATGTCGGTGCTCCCGCCCGAGGAACAGGACCGAATTGCGCAGTGGCTTCTCAACGAGCTTCAGGATGAGGAACGCTGGACTCAAGCGTTTTCAAGTTCCCAACATGCTCTGAGCAGGCTCGCCGATGAGGCCCGCTCTGATATTAGAGCTGGCAGAGCGACGCAACTCGATCCCGACAAACTGTGAAATCAAGTGCGACGCCCAGTTTCTGGGCTGCCTGCCGCAAATTGCCAACGGATGTTCGGGGGCTCGCGAGAAAAGCGTACCGTCTCTTCTCAAGCAATCCCCGGCACCAAAGCCTGTGCTTCAAGAAGGTGCACGGCCACGAGCCGATCTACTCGGTTCGCGTCGCCCTCGGATACCGTGCGGTTGGCCTCCTCGAGGGTGATGACATTACATGGACGCAGGCTACTCACCCTCGTCAGCTCCATGCTCAGCGAAAACCGATTGACCACGATTTGCTCTTATTCGCCTAGGCGACTACACCGGCCGCGTCGTCAGAACCACCGCTGTTTGTCAACTACGTTGCGCAGGGGCTCGCCCCGCACGAACCTACCCGCGTTGTCGAGCAACACTGCGAGATGCCGCTCGGCGATCTCTGGCGAATGCCCCGCGACATGCGGCGTGAGGATGACGTTCTCAAAGCCCCACAGGGGATGCTCCGCGGGCAGCGGCTCAATCTCGTACACGTCCAGCGCCGCGCCCCCAATCTCGCCTTGCTCCAGCGCGTTGCACAGATCGTCAAGGTTGACGATCACCCCCCGCCCGATGTTGATCAGCACGCCGCTCGACTTCATGCGAGCGAACTTGTCGGCCCGAAATAACCCCTCGGTCTCGGGAGTGTGAGGCGCGGCGATCACGACATAGTCGCTCTCGGCCAGCAGGTCGTCCAGCCGGTCCGTGCCCCATGGGCCGATGACGCCTTCGGCGGCATCGCGGGGATCGCTGTCGAGCCCTAGGACTCGCATTCCAAAGCACACGCCCCGGCGGGCGATTTCGCTGCCGATCGACCCCAGGCCGACCACTCCCAGCGTGGACCGGGACAGTGTCGTGTGGGCTAGGTCAACGCTGGTTGTTACTGCCGGGCCGCTGCGGAACGATTGGCCCTCCTTGCTTCCGCCGTAGGGGCGCCATTCCCGCTGCTGCTGCTGCCGTATGTAGACGTGCAGGTTGCGGGCGAAGCACAACATGCAACCGAACACATGGTCGGCGATGTTGTCGTAGAACAGGCCGCGCATATTGGTCAGTTGCAGGGGATGAGCGGCCAGTGCCGGAAATATGTAGTGTTCGAGGCTGGCGGTCGGCGACTGCACCCATCTCAACTCGTGGGCTGCCGCTAGCATCGCAGGGGTGAGCTTTCCGAAGAAGCCGTCGGCATCCGCAATCTCGGCGATGGCCTCGGTCGCGCTGGCGCAGTTCGCGACTCGCATTGACGCGGCCGCCGCCTTGATCTGTGCCAGCCGCGCGGCCTCTACCTCGGGGTAGAGCACCAGCTTCATCGGATCTCCTCGCTGACCACTTCGCCTTCGATGATCACGGCCACGCAATGGGTCGAATACTCAAACGGATCCCCGTCGTACAGAGCCAAGTCGCCGTCCTTGCCGACTTCAATGGACCCGATTCGGTTGTCCACGCCGAGCACGCGCGCGGCATCGATCGTGATGCTGCGCAGTGCATCATCGAACCCCAGACCGTGGGCGGCGGCCACGGCTGCCTCGAACAACACCAACCGGCTCTTCGGCACGTAGGGTTCGTAGCCGCCTTGCAGCGCCGTCGGGATCCCTGCGGCGTACAGCCGGGCGGCGGTCTCAAAACTCAGGTTCTCGGTCTCTCCGCGAGCCCGCATCATCGTCGGATGTACGATGACCGACACACCGGCGTCTCTGATTTGGTCCACGACTTCGTAGGCTTCCGCAACTCCGTCCAGCACGACCGGGATGTCGAATTCCTCGCGAATGCGCAGCACAGTGAGGATGTCTTGGGCTCGCTGCGCAGTGACGAGCAACGGAACACTGCCTTCCAAGACTAGGCCCAGCGCTTCGAGGCGCAGGTCCCGATCAGGACGCTTGTCTTTGTCGTCTGACGCGAGCTGGTCGAGATACTCCCGCGCTTTGATCAACTCCGCGCGCAGCATGGCAGCCATCTTGGCCCGCGTGCCCGGGGCCTTGTTCCCTCGTGCGCGCGCTCCTTCGCCGAACGTCGCTGCGATCATGGCCACAGGCTTGACAAGGGCCTCTTCCAAGGTCAACCCGCGGGTCTTCAGGATTGCTGTCTGTCCGCTGATCAGTGACCGCGGCGCATGGCCCGTGTGGAGAGTCGTCACGCCGTGTCCGCGTGCCCACTCCACCAATGGCTCAAGTGGATTGTAGGCGTCGATCGCGCGCAGTTCGGGCTGTACCGGATCGGAAGTTTCGACTTGGTCTTGATCGTGTTCTTGGTTCAAGTACCCGCTCAGCCCGATCGTCGCGTGAGCATCGATCAGGCCCGGAGTCACAACCGCGGCAGCTAGCGTACGAAACCCGTTGGGGATCTCAATCTCGCTGGCCGGCCCCACGCGGCTGATCTTGCCGTCCTCGATGACCACTACGGTGTCGGTGAGAGGCTCGCCCGCGGCTGTGTGCACAGTCGCGCCCGTGACGGCGATTTGGGCGAATGCGGAGCTGGCCGACACCAGGCCTGCGACGAGCGCTGCGAGTCGTTGTCGGCGCGTCATCGGTGCTCTCCTTGGACGATTCCGTGCAGGACCTGTGCTTGGTCGTGGCTGGCCCCGAAACCGCCTTCGGCGTAGAGCCTGTCTTGAGGATCGTTCCGGTCAAACACCTTCGCGCCATCCACCCATGTCTGCTGTACCAGTGTGTAAACGCTCAGCGGGTCGCCGGAGAGCATCACGAGGTCCGCATCCTTGCCGGGCTCCAAGGAGCCGACGCGATCTTCCAATCCGAGCATCATGGCACCTGCCATCGTGAGGCCGTACAACGCGCCTGACCGTGACATCCCGGCCCGCACGGCCAGTGCGGCCATCCTGTTGAACAATCTGGAATCCGTAACGGAATCGTCCGTATGGAACCCGGTGAGGACCCCTGCTTGCTCCAAAATGCCCGCGGTGGCGAGTTTGTTGTCTTTCGCTTCGAGCTTGCCGCCGGGGCTGTCGATCAGAATGAGCGAGGCGCCCAGCACTTGTGGCGAAGCGGCGATCTGGTCAGCCACCGCCCACCCGTCGCTCACGTGTTGTAGGACGACCTTGAAGCCAAACTCATCGGCCAGCCGCAGGATGGTCAGAATGTCGTCGTGCCTGTGAGTATGGAAATGTACCGTGCGCTCGCCCGCCAAGATTTCCCCCAATGTCTCCAAGCCCAAGTCACGTGGCGGCACCTTCCCTGCCTCGTCGTCTGCTTGGGCCACCTTGTCGCGATACTCGATAGCCTCCAGGAATCTCTCCCGGACGATCGCGGCAGACTTCGCTCGTGTTCCTGGAAATGGGGGATCCTTGCGCGAGTTAGTCCCATTGGCCATCTTGACCCCATACGCAAGTGACCCGTCTGCTCGGCGGATCACCAGATCGTCGATGACATTGCTGTCGCGGTGCTTGATATACAGCGTATGGCCGCTCAGCAGGTGTCCCGACCCCGGCATGATGTTGGCCGTGGTGATGCCACCTGCTTGAGCCTTCTGGATCCGCGCGTCGCGCGGGTTGATCGAGTCGAGCGCGCGCGTGTCCGGGTGCATTGGGCCGCTGCCGTCGCCGCCTTCGACACTGCCAGCATGGCTGTGAGTATCCACGAAACCCGGCAAGATCACGGAGTCGCTCGCGTCGTGGCGCACGGCGTTGTCCGGCACCTGCACCTCCGCAGATGGTCCCACGGCGACAATCTTGCCGCTGTGGATGACGAGGGTCCCGTTCTCGATGGGAGGCCCTGCAATCGGATACAGGTGTGCACCAACAAACGCTTGTGGCGTCTGTTGCGCAGCTGCTGCGGCCGCAAGCAGTACGCCAGGAAGCAAACTTCGAAGCATATGACGATTCTAAGGTCTGGGGACTATACGGATGCTTAGGCACTGGATGGTTCTGGCGCTACGCACGGCTCGGAGACGACGCTGGCGGGCCTGCGGAGACAGTTCCCGAAACAAGAATATTGACTGCAGCACTAGTGTCTCGTCAGCGACGTTCAGCCGGACCCGCTCAACTAGGACGCGCATCTTGTCGTTACGCTAAAGGGGTCGGGCATGCAGCATCTGCTTGTACGCGCCACCAATTGGATCGGCGACGCCGTCATGTCGATCCCTGCCCTGAGGGAGGTCCGTCGGTCCCATGCGGGCTGGCGGATCACGGTCCTGGCATTGCCATGGGTGGCGGGTCTGTATGAAGGGGAGGGCTTCTGCGATGAAGTCGTGATCTACAGCCGGGACGGGGACCACAGCGGGATCCGCGGCAGGGAAAAGCTTGCAAGAGACCTGCGTGCCCGTCAGTTCGACCGTGCCATTCTGCTGCAGAACGCCTTCGACGCGGCTTGGCTGACTTGGCGGGCGCGAGTGCCGGAGCGGATCGGATACGACAGCGACGGTCGCGGCTTGCTCCTCACCGACAGGGTCCCGGTACCTTCTTCAGGGGAAATTCCCAAGCACCAGCGGTTCTATTACCTGGAATTGCTGTGTAGGGCGCGTCTGATCGAGCGGATGCCTGGCGACACAGCTGCCCGCTTTGACCGGATCGACGACTTGCGTCGCAAGGGCGCTGCACAGTGGGAGCGCAGGGGCCTGTCCCCAGGACCTTGGATTGGAGTTAGCCCGGGCGCGGCGTTCGGCTCCGCCAAGCGGTGGCCCGCTGAACGCTTCGCTAGCGCCGCTGCCGATCTCGCGGGGGAACTTGGCACAGGCATCGCTGTATTCGGATCTGGAGCGGAGGCGCCATTGGCCGCAGAAGTCGCTGCGCAGGTTGGCACGCGATCCGTCTGCTTGGCCGGGCAGACAAGCTTGGCGGAGTACTTGGAGCTAGCCTCGACGTGCCAACTTTACTTGACCAATGACTCCGGCTCGATGCATGTGGCGGCGGCGTTGGGCGTGCCCACGGTGGCCGTGTTCGGCGCTACCGATGCGGGTGCGACAGGCCCCGCCGCACCGTGGGCACGGATTGTCCGGTACCCCGTCGAATGTTCCCCGTGCATGCTGCGAGAGTGTCCCATCGAGGGGCATCCATGCATGACTGGAGTTGAGCCAATGATGGTCGTCAACGAGGCGCGGTCACTGCTGGCCAGCTTGGGCGACGCCGAGTAGGGTGCTTGCTTTGTTGAGCTCGCTAGGCAGGTGCCAGTGGTCGGGCGACGGCCTCGCAGACTCTAGCGGTCTCAAATCGCTTGGCCTAGCCGTGTCAGCTAGAAGGGCTGGGCTCCGGATTGGTTGGCTTGGTCTGATTCCGGCATCATCGCCCATGCTCGTTTCCGTCCCTAGAATGAGCTAGATGGATGGTGCCATTGTCTTGGACAAGCCCGCGGGAATCACGTCCTTCGCGGCCGTACGCGAGGTCCGACGGCTCGTGGGCGGGGGAAAGGTTGGCCATTTGGGCACATTGGACCCAGCCGCCACAGGTGTATTGCCGATCTTGGTGGGCCGGGCAACGAGGCTGGCACGCTTCTATTTGGACCACCGACGTGAGTACGTAGCTCGGATCCGCTTCGGCTGGGCGACATCCACATACGACGCCGAGGGGCCGCAGGTCGGCGAAGCCAAAGAGGTTGAGTTGGAAGAGTCGACGGTGGAGGAGGCGCTTGGCGCGTTTCGCGGATGCATCAGCCAGGTGCCGCCTCCGGTCTCCGCCAAGAAGGTCGATGGTGTTCGAGCCTACAAGTTGGCCCGCAGGGACGAGCCCGTAGAGCTGGAACCGGCGGAGGTTGAGATCTACGCCCTCGAGTTGCAAGAGGTGAGCGGTCCGTTTGCCGCTGTGCGCTGCCTGTGTTCTACGGGGACGTACATTCGATCCTTGGCCCACGACCTAGGGGTGGCCTTGGGATGCGGGGCGCACGTGTGCGGGTTGAACCGTACGCAAGTTGGTGAGTTCGGAATCGACCGAGCGCATTCCCTCCGAAGGCTCCAAGAGTTGCAGGCCGAGGATCGACTCGAAGAGATCGTAATGCCGCCTGCCTCTTTGGTGCCGAGCCTCCCGGTCGAGCGGGTTGATGCCGTGACCGCTGCGCGGATCAGGCATGGCCGCGACTTCAACGTAAGTGCGTTTGGCGAATGTGCAACCGCGCACCTCATAAAGGCGGTCGACCCGCAGGGCCGCCTGCTCTGCGTTGGCAAGGCTATCGCCCCCAGATCGTTCCACCCGATGGTGGTCTTCTAGCGAGCCGCTTCTCGCGCTGGCCGACCACGATCACCACCAGCGCAACAAGCCGCGAACTGAGGCAGGACATCGGACATGCCAAGGCCGCGGCAGAGTCGGGCCACGTCTCCAGCACCCACTAGGGCGAATCTACGCATGTGCCGCTTAGAATTGAGGACCATCGGCGACTTGTTGTTTCAATGGCCGGATCGAATCGTGAAAGGCGAGAACCATAGGCTGACCAAGACTAGCGCCGCGATCACGAACAGGTACGCCGAAAACCGCCTGCGCAGCGTCTCGGGATTGGAAAGCACTGCAATCCTCGGCCCGATCTGAGCCCCCGCCAGCACAAATGCTCCAAGTAGCAGCGGATCTTGCCACTGCACTGCTCCCTTGGCAAGAACATGGCCTAGCAGCCCACCCGCCGCGGTCAGGCTCACCATGAATGCCGACGAACCGAATGCCACCTTGATCGGGACGCCGAACAACCGCACCAGCATGGGGATTTTCAGATAGCCTCCGGCGGCGCCCGTGAGTCCGGACGTCATGCCTATCAGAAATGACAGCGGCAATCCCTTGCCGAGATGGATGCGGTAGATCTCGCCCGCCCGTTCTCTGATCCACTCGAGGCGTGAGCGCCGACCCGAAGCGTTCCCGTGCGGGCTCAGATCAGAAAGCATGACGATTCCAGACGCGACGAGCAGAACCGCCAGCCCGATGGAGAGTGCCGTCGGCGGGAACAGCCGGGCGACGTACCCGCCGCCGAATGCACCGACGAAGCTGGAGGACTCCAGCACAACCGAGAGCTTCCAGTCGACATGTTGCTCCTTGCGGAACAGCAGCACCGCCGACAGCGTGGTGAGGATCGTGAACCACAGGCTCTGGACAGCCGCCACATGGATCGGGATGCCGAACAAGAGTTGGATGGGGGTGTACAGAACGCCGCCACCTTGGCCGTGCATCGAAAACACCACGGCTCCACCGCCGAGGATCGAGCCAAGGATGAGCGAGAGTGGATTCACGGGACGGTCGGCTATCGCCGCGCGACCGCAGTCGCGCCTGATCGCCGCTGTGGCCGCCCAAGCTGGAATGGTGCGCGGGAGCGCCGGACTGACGGCCTAGTTGCCACTCCCGCGTGAAGTCGGATTAGATGTCGGCCCTGAAGCAGCCCCGTGCAAGCGACTCCGCTGGCACGTGCCGGTACGCTGTGTCACCGTCGGGGGGCCCGACGTTGTCGGGATACTCGCCGCTGAGGGCTTCCATGAATGCGCTGAGAGCGGCGCGCTCTTCGGCGCTGAGATGGTCAAGCTCGTGGATCTCCTCGTCGCGAAAGTCGTTAGAGTTGCCGGCGCCGACATAGAAGTCCACGACCTCCTTGAGAGTCTTCAGGTGACCGTCGTGCATGTACGGAGCGCTGTCAGCGATGTTGCGCAGGTGCGGTGTCTTGAAGGCCCCCTTGTCAGTCTCTACTTGGCTGACTTCAAAGCGGCCAATATCGGCTAGCGAGCCATCGAGTTCCGCCCCGACGCCGAGGTTGTGGAACTTGTTGTCAGTGAACAGGGCATAGCCATCTTCTTCGTTGATCTCGTGGCACACTTCGCAATTGCCTTTCTCCGGATCGGTGAACACGTCGAGACCGCGGATGGCCTCGGCGCTCATGGCTTCCTTGTCGCCGCCGAAAATGTAGCGATCGAACGGGGAATTGCCGACCAGCACGGTGCGCTCGAAGCTGGCGATTGACTTAGCCACCATCTCGAAGACGATGGGGCCCTCGCCCCACGCTTCGTTGAACAATTCCGTGTACACCGGGTCGTCAGACAGGCGCTCGACGACGCCCTCGTGCGTAAAGGCCATCTCGATCGGGTTCTCGACCGGCCCGCCCGCCTGCTCTTCGAGGCTCGCGGCGCGGCCGTCCCAGAATTGTGTCGTGAAGTAGGCGGCGTTCATCACCGGCGGTGCCTGCCGCCCGCCCAGCTCGCCGCCGACACCCTCGGAGAATTGGTTGGGGTCGGCGAATCCGGCCTCGGGGTCGTGGCAGCTCGCGCAGGCGATCGAGTTGTCCACCGAGAGCGACTTGTCGTAGTACAGCTTGCGCCCCAGCGCGATGGTTTGGGCGGTCGGCGGATTGTCCGCCGGGATTGCCACGGCCGGCAGCCCCAGCGGCGGCTCGATCGCTTGGCTCTCGCCGGCTGGCATGACGGGCCCGCTCGACGGTTCCGGCCCGCCACAGCCGGCTACGACTAGGACTGCAACCAGCAGCAATGCCAGACGAGAGTGATTCTTCATGTTCTTGGGTGCTCCTTCATTGGCCGGTGCTAGGACGCAGCCGAGTCTGGATTGAGTACCGTCGCCACGGAACAAACGGGCATCCTCGCAGAGCACATCGGACGCGCCCTCCCCGGCGACTGGCCTCCCTTCTTCAGCATAGGCAACCGGGGCGGTTCGCTGCAACGCAGGTTCGGCCCGTGGCCCGCCCAGGGCGTCTTCTGTGCGTGGTTCCGGCCGCGAACGCGACCGTTCGCAATCCCCCGCTCAGTCGGCTGACGAGGCCGCGATTCGGCCAGCCCTGCGTGTTGCCTCACGCGGGCGGCACGTAGAATGGCAAGTGATGACAGAACTTACCTCGACGGCGAGCCGGGTTTGTGCCGGTGCCTTCGCACTAATGCTTCTCGGCGGCTGTTCCCCGAGCCCGCAAGCGGAGGCCGACGAATTCTTGGCGACCTACGAACACCTCCTCAAAGGGATGTATCCCATCGTGGCCGAGTCGTTCTGGAAGTCGTCCACCGACGTGACAGAGCTACATGTGGGCGAGCGAATCGGCGCAGAGCAGGTCATGGCGTCGATCACTGGCAATCCGTGGGTGATTGAGACCGTCAAGCAGCTGCTCGCGAGCGAGGCGCAACTTGACGACGGAACCAAGCGCCAGCTGCGCAAAGTGCTGATGGCGGCCGCCGAGTACCCGGGCACTATCCCGGAAGTCGTGGCCAACCGCGTGTCGGCGGAAGCGGAGCAGAGCGCGATCTTGGACTCGTTCGAGTTCTGTGCCGAGAGGTCCGGCGAGCGTTGTGTCGACGTTGTGACACCCAATCAGATCGACGAGGTGCTAGTCACTTCCACGGACGAGCCCGAGCGGCGCAAGATCTGGGAGGTTGCGAAACAGACCGGTCCCGCTCTCAAGCCGGGCATCGGAGAGCTGCGCAGCCTGCGCAACCAAGTCGCCCAAGAGATGGGCTACGACTCGTTCTTCGCGCTGCAGGTGGACGACTACGGCATGACCGTGGGCGAAATGATGGCCATGATGGAACGCTTTAACCAAGACCTCAAACCACTCTACGAGCAGCTCCACACATGGACCAAGCACGAGTTGGCGCAGCGCTACAACCAACCGGTCCCTGACAAGATCCCGGCGCATTGGATCGGTAACCGCTGGGCGCAAGCTTGGCCCGGCCTCAGCAGCGGAGTCGACCTCGACGAACTGGTCGAGGAGCAGGATCCGCAATGGATTGTCCGCCAGGCCGAGGCATTCTACACGTCGCTTGGCATGCCCTCTCTGCCGCAGTCGTTCTACGACAAGTCGGACCTCTATCCTCTGCCGCCCGGAGCAGAGCGCAAGAAGAACACCCACGCATCGGCATGGCACATGAATCTGGAGAGCGACGTGCGCTCGCTAATGAGCGTCGAGAACAACTGGCGCTGGTTCGAAACCTCGCACCACGAGTTGGGGCACATCTACTACTACATGGCCTATAGCAGCGCCGACGTACCGCTGGCATTGCGGGAAGGCGCCAACCGGGCCTTTCACGAAGCGGTCGGCGATCTGATCGGGATTGCCGCCCGCCAGCCCGCATACCTGAAGGAGATCGGCCTGCTGGAACAGGACGCGGAGATCGACGAGATCGCTTGGCTGCTGGACGAGGCCCTAGACCAGGCCGTGGTGTTCATTCCGTTCGCTGCCGGAACAATGTCATTCTTCGAGCACGATCTGTACGAGGAAGATCTGCCGGTCGACGAGTTCAACCAGCGCTGGTGGCAATACGCCGGACGGTTTCAAGGCATCGAGCCTCCCAGCCCGCGTGGCGAGGAGTATTGCGACGCTTGCACCAAGACCCACATCACCGATGACCCGGCGCAGTACTACGACTACGCGATGGCGTTCGTGATCAAGTACCAGCTGCATACCTACATCGCAAACAACATCCTCAAGCAGGATCCGCGCAACTGCAACTACTACGGCAACGAGGAGGTCGGCGAGTTCCTGTGGGAGCTGCTAAGTCTCGGCGCCACGCGCGATTGGCGTGAAGTCATGCTCGAGAAGACGGGCAGCGAAGTCTCCACCAAGGCGATGCTGGACTACTTCGCCCCGCTGGTGGAGCACCTGCAGCGCGAGAACGAGGGCAGACAG
>LXNI01002288.1_pt1 | contig 13691 bp, 10 predicted proteins | sample 809091 | NCBI WGS metagenome assembly LXNI01 (sample SAMN04870527, study PRJNA318959) | sponge metagenome | biome: 01000161; feature: marine sponge reef; material: water | host: Sarcotragus foetidus | place: Greece: Milos, Mediterranean Sea | collected 2013-05-29 | depth 5-7 m | reverse complement strand
ACGCGGCATCAAGATCAGCGACAAACAGATGAAACAAATCCCGCTGCGACCACACCAATGGCACGGCGAATGGAACTACACCATCACACCCAACCACGCGACCTAACCCGCGGCGGGCCCAAAGTCGGCCATCGCTTCTGCGAGGTCTCTTTCTAAGTCGGAACTCTCTCGGAGCAGGTCGCGGCATTCGTCCGCAATTGAGGCCACCCGTTCAGAGTCTGGTTCCTCGGTTGTCGTCGCGGCCGGCGCCTCGGCTGCTGCGTCTGCTGTCGCGTCATCGCCCGGGGCGCATCCGAGAGCAATGAGCAACGTGAGCACAACAAGAGTTCTCTTCACGGTCGGTGATGCTAGGTGTCGGTGCGCGTGAGGTCGTGTGGGCGCGATGCAGGCGGCGGCTCCGGCACACAAGTTGCAGGTTTCAGGGTGGCTGTCCACGGTTGGCGTGATCTTGGTTCTGTTGTCGCTCAGCCGGCTTCGATGCTGCCGTGGACTGCGAGTTGGGTGGCGTGCAGCGTGCCGCCGCAGCGCAGTTCTCTTGCCATGACGAGTCCGGTGGATGTGATGTCACCGTGCACTTCGAGTTTTTCGCAGCTGACGATGCCGTCGCAAAGCAGATCGGTTTGCAGTGTGGCGTTTCGACACTTGAGTTGGTGATTGCCGAGCCGGACGGGTCCGGCCGCTTCGAAGTCGCCGCCGAGGATGATGTTCGTATCCGCGACTTCTACGTGTGCTTCAAAACTGCCGTCCATGTCAATGTGACAATTGTTGACCTCTCCGAGTGTTCGCAGCTTGCCGCCGCCCCGCACTTGACTGTCTCGAATCGGTTGCCGCAGTGTTGCTGTGCCTGTCTGCACTCGGACGCTGCGCGGACTGAGATCACCGAACAGATCAAATTCGTGATACCCGGAGCTGCTCAGATAATCCACCGACGCGGCGCTGCTGACTCGCAGCGAACGCTCTTCGTTGTCGACCCGAAGAGACAGTTCTCGCTCCCCGTCCACGGTTCTCGGATGTGCATCGAGATGCCAGTCGCCGCTGTCGATGCTGACCAAATGGCCTGCTGGAGCGATCAGCTCGTGACGGTGACGCCTAGGCGCCGATGATCGGGTCAAGCAGTAGACGCCGGCGAAGGCGGGCTCAATGTCGCTGTGCATCGGAGCGGAATCGCCACCAACCAGGAACAGCCTGCAATCGCTCCTCAAGTCGATGCCCGCAGCAGCCCGCAGAGTCAGCCGGCGACGAACCGCGATCATTAGATCTTTTGGGACTGGCGGCTCTGTGATCACGGCGTCGAGGTGATCCTCTCGGCATACGATGATGATGCCGATTCCACTCGGATCTGGCGAGACGGTGTACGGCTGCGGCGACTCCAGCCAGCTCAGCGAGCCGCCTTCGGCTACCGGGTGTTCGCCGTCGCCTGCGGTCATGTGATGCCTCCCAGTGGTTCGGATGCATCGGCAGCCTGGCGTCCCATCGGGGAGCGGGTCACCATGGCCACACCGGGCCATGTGCGCGTTTCGACCAGAAATGTTCCCGCTTTGACCACTTCTGATCAGTTTTGACCAGCAACCCCCGACAGCGTGACACCCAGGACACATTTGGAGGGCTCTCGGGGCGTCCCGCAGAGGCAGTTCGCTGGACAAGAACGTCCGCGTTGCCAGCGCCGATGTGCGGAGCATCAGCGCGTCGCGCGCGGAATCGTCGTCACGTCGGCGGTGGAACTACTTCGGGAGAAGCTGGGGCGACTTAGGTGTACGACACCCTTGATCAGCGATGATGCTTGCTTCTAAATCGGAAATTTGTTCAGCGGTTCGTTGTTGAACGCCAACCAGTCCGAAATTTCCTGTCTAGATTCGTTGCGAATCTGCGAACCAGAAACACCTCGGCTCATTGCGACTCTACCAATCGTCTCCGCGGGTTTATGATAGTTTGTCCTTGTCAGGGAGGGCTTTGGCAGAACGATTACGCGCGCTCCGGCTGTTTCACACGCTTTGCGAATGAGAGGCAAAAAGGCCAGTAATTGTCCCCACTCACGCACCGGGTCTTCGATACCGCTTCGCCATGTGACTACCGATAGAGAAGGCAGTCGAGACAGCATGAACATTTCAACAGGTTGAGATACCTGAGAAATGTCCCGAGTCACGAACGCCGAATAGTTAGCCTCATTTGCGCGTCCGTACAGATACCAGTCGGGCGTACTATTTTGCGATAGCGACGGGTCGAAATCAAAGAGGTGGTCTATTTCTACCGTCTGATCCAGTAGCTGGACCATCGGGGAAGGTACTCGTGGAAAACCTTGATCTAGTAGGATTCTAAACAACGGCAACACTCGTCGGGCGCTTTAGACCACGCAGGCGGGCCTCTAGCTCGATTGAATCAGATATGGATTCTGTTGAAATACTCGGATAGAGATTCGCGATATCCTTTACTTCAAGTTTGCGCTCGATGTGCAGCGCAAAGACAGCGGATGTCGGAACGCGACTGTGCTGTATACAGGGCTCGCCGGCTAGCACCCACGGGATAATACGAGTGTACTGTGACGGTTTGACCAAGTCGGGTGCCCAGACTTCGGCTGATCCTCTGCGACGCAATTCCTTGACAGGCTCGGAGACATTGAAAGTCCGAAGCAAATCGTAGAAATTGTCAAAGGGCAAGATGTTCTTTCGGTCATCGTGTATATCGGGATTCCCGGAACCATCGAGGACAACATCCCTTTTCGTGGCATGTACATGATGGACCATTACTGCTCTTGACAAGTGAGACCGGATATTCTGAATCTTTTCCGCTGCCAAATAACGCTCCATCTTGCCTTGGCGCAGCCAAGCTAGGAGCCGCAGAAGGACAAGATCGCGGTATGACCAAGCCTGTGGTGAGGACTTGGGATAGTCGCCGACAAACACTTCACTACGACGCCATTCGTACAGTGTCGGTAACGGAATACCCGAAAGCTGAGCGGCTCGTTTTGCGGCATAGAAACCGCGAGGATTGCGCAAGCTGAATGTAAAGAACCGTTCCTCGTCAAACTCGTCGCCGCTCACGCGGGTTAGTATGCCATGAATCCCTACGACTGCTTTCAATTTGGCACTGCCTGTTCAGTACAAGCGGTTGCGTTACGTGAAGCGATCGTTTGCTTGGCCACCGTGGCACTGTGCCAGTGCGGGCTGGGGCATCCGCGGTTAACGGTGTGGCACGTGCGACGCTCGCTGGCGATGTCTGATTTCGGAAGCACCGGGAATCCTGCGGGGCGTTGCGGCAGCCGCGGGTGTTCGAATTTTGCTGCGCGTGATTCGGAGGGGCGGGCGCTGTCGTTTTGTGATCCGCGCCATCGGGCCATTGGCATCGAGGCCAAGTTGGACAGGGTGCTGGCTCTGCTGACGAACGCCACGGAGAGCGGCCCGAGGAACCTCCAAACTGTCGGCGTGGGCCTCAACGACGTGCAACGCGCGGCGCTTGAACAGCTGGACGCGAAGCGCAGCGGCGGCGAGAGCAGGCGAGCGGTCGCGGCTGTCTAGCTGCAGCTGGCGCAGGGCCGCCAGCTGAAATGCCGGCGCTGTGGCAGCGCCCAGCTCGTCGAATCGCGTTGCCGGTCGAACAGATCCTGTGTCAGCGCAGCGGGTACTCGGACAGGAACACGGTCAAGGATTCGTCGGTGCCGGCGTTTTGCCAAGCGCGGACGATCAGCGGGACACTGAACTTCTGCTGTCCGAGGTCGACGAGCTGCTTGAATTCGGTCAGGCTGCACAGGAATGGCGGCTGTGGCTCGTCTGTTCCTCTGTTGAACAGGACGCTCAAGGCGACATTTTGCGGCAGGACCAGATCGCCGACGACAAGTGTCGTGACGGTCTTCGGCGGCGGAAACCCGCCCTCGGTCGTGATCGCGGGCAGATGGCGAGCCGTGTTGATCGCTTGCTGATGCTTGCGGCGGTGCTCGTCGACCCATTCCTCCAGGGCATCATCGTCCGCGTAGCGGATGCCGAGGCGCAAGTTCTTCTTCGTCGCTTCGACCACTAGGTAGTTCCCGTCCAGATCCCAGATGACGACGTCGTCGCCGCGTTTGGCGTCCTTTCCGGCTTCACAGTCGATGACCTTGTTGAGCGTGTCGCTGTCGATCACGAAGTGGCCATTCTTGATGCTGTGGCTTAGTTCCTTGACTCTGGCTTCGAAGCAGTGTCCTAGGAGCCCTCCGATTCGCTGTCGGCGCTTGTGCGGCTTCTCGGTCTGGCCGTTGTGCGGCTCCTGGCACAGTTCGATCGTTCGGTAGGAGACATCACCCAAGCCGACTGGGATGATCGTGCCGTCGTCGAACTGTACGAATGGGTGTTGGGAGCACAACTGTTCGATTTGCTTGCGACGCTCGACGGCCAGCCTGCGGCATTCGGCGGCATCACTTGGCGCTTCGTAGTTAGCATCCTCGACGAGCAGGGCTTTCCGCATCGCGTCAGCAGAGATGACGAGATGCCTCGCAATGAAGTCGAGCACTGGCTCGATTGATCGACCGCGATCTTCCTGGAAGCGGTCCGCGAGCGCAGGCTGCGTCCACATTTGGTTGTCGCTGTGTTGCGACTTGACCATGGTTTCCAGCATCCATGTGCCCACCATCGCGACGACGCGAAGATCAAGTCCCGAAGCGGTCCACAATTCCGCTCGCAGGTCTGAGGGGGCTTGACCGGGTCCCCAGCTGCCGTAGCAGTGATCGTCAGGCAAGCTAACGAGGTTCGCCCAGTCCATCGGCGACAGATGCGCCTCGCCGACGCTGCGCGCCCCGAAGGCGTACGCCATCAACATGGACGGCCCGCCGTCTGCGGTGATCTCAAAGGGCGATTCGATAGACAGCAGCCAGATTGCCGTCCGAATCTCAGGTGGCGACGGCGCTTGCCCATTGACGACGCTCGGAAGATACTCAGCGATGAGGCTGCGGACCGTGGGGCTGAGCAACGATGGATCATTGAGGTCGTTGGGCTCGGCTTGGCCGCGCGTACACGCAGCGTCGATGGCGATGACTCTTGCCATTTGCGGCACGAGCAGTCGTTCTGCCCTGTTGCGCAGCCACTGGCGGTCTGCCTTTGGCGCCGTCAGGTTGTGATAGTCGCGGACCACCTTGGCCTGCGCCCACGGGCGATGGGCGACCTCGCAGGCGAAAGCCCAGTGCAGCCCAATTCGCATCAACTCTTCGGGTTTCGTGCGGGCGAGCAGATGTCTCGCTGCGGTTCGCAGTACTTCGCCGATGGGTGAGACCCCCAGGGATTCAGGGTCGATCAGCAGCTTCACGGGCAATGTCCGCTGGAAGGAAAGGTCGTCGGCAACTTCCTTGGGCAGCAGCAGTCCGCTGCCGCGGGGTTCTTTCCACGGTTGCTCTAATCCGCTTCCGTGGAAGTCAGGCATCATCGTCACGTTGTTCATCGTGTAATGGACAGGCAGCAGCCCCATGTCGGTGGCGAACGCTCCGGGTTGCTCAGGTGCAGGGCGCCGCGACATGTGCACGGCCGGCAGTTCTTGCACGCGGCGAGGCGTGTACCTGTTCACATGCAGGACATCCCGCGTATCAGCGTCCACGCTCACCATGAAGGCGTCTTCGTCGATTCGTCGTACTTGCATCTTCACCACGTCAATCCGCCGCAAGGGTCAGCCGACCGAGCGAGGCGCACCCCCGCGTCGGACCCCCAAACCCGCCAATGTGCCCGCTGTCACACACCTGAACGAACAGGCGATCGGCAGCGAACCCCATAATTCTCGCGCACTGCGACACGCGATCAGCGGCATTTATTCGGCATGCCTCGGCGACTCGGACGCCGAGCCGGTCTAGGCGTTGGTCAGCGTGCGGCTGCCGATGGTCGTGCGGCGAGACGCGTAGCGCGCGGCCTACGCGTCTCACTAGGGGATGCAGTGGTTGGCCCATTTCTGCATGAGTTTGCGCCGGTCGTCGAGCATTTCGATGTCTCGGATGTAGGACTGCGATACGGGGTTGCCGAGGTGGTGTGCGAGGGCGATTTCGGCGGCTTCCCACGGTGCGTCGGTTTTTTCGAGTGCGTATTGCCTGAAGGATGTTCGGAATCCGTGCATGCTGCTGTCGATTTTCTGCTTCGTCAGCACATTCAGCAGTGTCGATTTGGACAGCGGGTTGCCGCGCTTGAGGGGACTGGGGAATACCAAGCCGGACCCGTCGTCGATGTTGCGGGCGGCGTTGAGCAGCGTGATCGCTTGGGCAGGCAGCGGGACTCGGTGTCGGACTCCGCGTTTCATGCGTTCTGGGGGAACAGTCCAGATCTTGGAGTCGAGGTCGATTTCGTCCCAGCGGGCTTCGCTTCCTTCGCCGCTTCGCGCCGCGGTCAGGGTGACGAATGTCAGGCAGAGCTTCGAGGCGTCTGTTGCCTTCGAGTTGGCGACCTTGGTCAGAGCGTCGGGGACTTCGGTGTAGGGGATTGCGCGTTGGTGTTTTGCGGTGCGTGCTGTGTTTGGCAGAGCCCGCGTGATTGCGGTTCCTGCGGGGTCGCTGTCGATCCATCCGTAGGCAATCGCTGATTCCATGACTCTGGAGGTGCGTTGGCGGACACGGCGGGCTGTTTCGTTCGTCTCTTTCCAGATTTTCCTGAGCAGCGTGATCACGTCTTCGCGTGTGATGTCATCGAGCCGCATCGGTCCGATGTAGGGGAACGCGTATTTCTCCAGGGAGCGAATCCAGTTCTCGTCGTGCTTGGCGTTGCGCCACCCGTCGCGCAGGTCTTCGTGGACTTGTCGGGCGTACTGCTCGAAGGTGGGAACGTCGCTGCGGTCGCGTTCGACGACGGGATCGTTGCCTGCTTTGGCGTCGACTCGCATCTCGGCCGCTTTGCGGCGCGCCTCGGCCAGCGACACCTGCGGGTAGGAGCCGATGCCGGGTTCGCGGCGCCGGCCCTTCGCAGAGACGCGCACGGTCCACGATTTCGTGCCGTTGGCGCCGACATGGAGCCACAAACCGCCGCCGTCGCTGTGTTTGCCGGGCGGCAGGCTGTCGATTTGCCTGACCGTCAGTTTTTTGATTTCCACCCTTTTTCCACCCCAGTCGCGTGGCATCCAGTGATAGCACTTGGAACCTTATGACGCATCCGCTTGCCCAAAAAGCTTCTCTGACCTGCGGTTTTACTATGCAGGTGGAACTTCTTGGAGCGCTATGGAATCTGGATCGGGTGGAGCTAAGGGGAATTGAACCCCTGACCTCTTCCATGCCATGGAAGCGCTCTACCAACTGAGCTATAGCCCCGAGGCTCCACGACGATACCAGCGCGCTGCCGGGAATTGAGAGTGCATCGAGCGGACGAATCGGTGCGCAAGCTGTGCCTTGTGGGCATATCGTCGAGTCCATGAGCATCCCCGTGGAGCCGGCTGAGATCGGCGACCAGATGGAGCGGTTTGGCACGGCGGCGTACGTCCTGACTGTGCGTGACGACGCCACGCCGCATATCGCCCACCTGGACATGCGGCTCGACGGCGACGTGCTGCGCTGCGGCGCCAGCCGGTCGGCCGCGGCCAACGTTGCGCAGCGCCCGAACATCTCGGTGCTGTGGCCGCCGTACGAAGCTGCCGGCTACTCGATGATCGTGGATGCCGCGGCCCGCACTGTCGACGGCGCCGAGGGTCTCGAGCTGGAGCTGCGTCCGACCTCAGGCGTGCTGCACCGGCCCGCGACACCGGCCACCCCGGCGACCAATCCCAACTGCGCTTCGGACTGCGCCCCGCTGGGCTCGTCGGACTCCTGATCGACTCGGAGCGGAGCCAGGCGGCGCCGTGATTCGGTCATTGCCGAAATTGACTTGAAGCCGCATACCCATATCGCCCATATTCTTGGGTATGGGTACTCTGGGTGACGTGAAAACCACGATCGAGGTGCACGACGAGCTCCTCAAGCGGGCCAAGCGGCACGCCAAGGAAACCGGTCAGACGCTGCGAGCCGTCATCGAGGAAGGCCTGCGCCTGGTGATGGAGAAACCCCCGCCAACCGGCTACAAGCTGCCGAACCTGAGTGTGGGGGACCCGAATGGGCCGAACCCGTTGGAGAAATTCACCTTTGCCGAGTTGCTCGAGATGAGCGAGCGCCCATGGCCTGGGCCGGAATGATCGCCGTCGACACGAACATCCTCGTGTACGCCCACCGCCGCAGCTCGCCGCAGCGACGCTTTGAGCTGGGTGGGGCTAGCTCTTCAGGTCGTTGAAGATGGTCTGCCAGCGGGAGCGGTCGCCCTTGTAGGGGGCGTAGAAGCTGACCCGGTCCACCACGTCGGAGAAGCGACGTTTCAGCTCGGTGGCAACCTGCTCGGGCTCGGCCACCACGGCGAAGGCGTCGAGAATGTCGTCGTCGACCAGGTTCGCCATCTCCACCCAGCGGCCTTCCTTGGACATGGCGTTCAGCTCGGTCTGCATTTCGCCCCAGCCGTGGCACTCCAGCACGGGCCGGTACGCCGGCGTGGAACCGTAGAACGCGACCTGCTGCTTGGTGGCGTCCTTGGCCTTGGCCATGTCCTCTTCGGTGTTGCCGGTCACGATGAATGACGGGCCCGAGATCGTGATCTCGCTGGGATCGCGCCCCGCCCGCTCGGCACCCCGTTCGATCGCCGGGATGGTCTCCTCACGCAGGTATTTCTCGGTGGTGAAGCCGTGGCAGAGGAAGACGTCGCAGGTCTCGCCGGCCACCTCGGTCATCAGCGGGCCGACGCCGGCCAGCGCCAGCCGGGGAGCGCCGTAGGGGTTCGCGCCGGGGTCGAAGAACGGCGTCATCAGCGTGTGCTCGTAGAAATCGCCACGGAAGTTCAGCTTCTCGCCGTCGTTCCAGCAGGCCCAGATGGCCTTGATCGCCAGGATCATCTCGCGCATGCGAGCGGCGGGCTTGGACCACTCCATCGAGAAACGCCGGGTGATGTGCGGGCGGATCTGGCTGCCGAGGCCCAAGATGAACCTGCCTTCCGACAGCAACTGGATGTCGTTGGCGCTGTAGGCCAGCGACATCGGGTTGCGGGCGAAGCCCACCACGATGCTGGTGCCCAGCTCCACCGTCGAGGTGGCATGAGCCATGAGGGGAAGCATGGTGAACGGGTCGTGGCTGGTCTCTGGCACCCACAATCCGTCGTAGCCCAACGCTTCTTGTTCTTGACTCGACTCGATGATCCCATCGAATCCGCTTGTGACTCCGAGGCCGCCGTCTACCTTCATGGCGGGGACGCTAGCGGGCTGCGATTGCGAATTCCGCGGCGCCGGCTTCGGCGAGCGACGGTCGTGGCTGCGCAGCGCCGCCCGCTCAGAGGCTCGTCAGCGCAGCCTCGGCTCGCTCGGCCAGCGCCACGATGCTGCGGGGAAACTCGTGCACCTCTGGGGGGATGTCGGGGATGGCGCCGCCCACGTACCGGGCATGGACTCCTTCAAGGATGCAGGCCAGGCGCCAGCTCGCGAAAGCGAAGAACCAACCCATCGCGCTGACGTCCCGGCCGGTGAGCTCGCCATAGGCGCTCGCCAACTGCTCGCGGGTCCAAAAGCCCGGCGCAGCGGTGGCGTCGTGGCCCAGCGGGTTGAACGCGTCGCCGGCTTCCACCCAGTAGCCCAGCGAGAATCCGAAGTCGGCCAGCGGGTCGCCCAAGGTGGAGATCTCCCAGTCCAACACCGCCGCCAGTTCGCCGCTCGTCCCCGACAGGCAGTTGTCCAAGCGGTAGTCGCCGTGCACCAGGGTGGCCTCGGTCTGGGGCGGGATCGACGCCACAAGCACGTCGTGGACCCGTTCGATGATCGGCAGCTCCCGCGACGTCATGGCGTTGAACTGGCGCCGCCACACGTGTAGCTGCCTGGCGACGTAGTCGTCGGGGCGGCCCAGCGTGTCCAGGCCGGTGGCCTCCAAGTCGGTGCTGTGGATGGCGGCCTGCACCTCCACCAGCTGCCGGCTGAGTGCTCCCCGAGCCTCGGGCGACAGCGCCTCGGCATCGGCCAGCGACCGCAGCACGGTGCCCTCCACGAACCCGGTCACATAGAAATCGGCACCGTTCACCTCGGCATCGGTGCACAGGCCCACCACCGGGGGAGTGGGGACCGGGGTGGGTTCCAGCGCAGCCAGGATGCGGTGCTCGCGGACCATGTCGTGTGCCCCGGCGAGCAGGTGGGCCAGCGGCGGGCGGCGCAGCACCCAGCGGTTGCCCACGGCATCGGTGACGCGGTAGGTGAGGTTCGAGTGCCCGCCGGCGATGATCTCGAACTGCAGCGGGGGGCTGAGCTCGACGCGCTCGGCCATCCACGCGGTGACCGGCCCAGGATCGATGCCGGCGACCGGGCCGCCCGCTTCGGAGACTGCAGCAGACACCGTCGTTCCCTCCCGAGGTCGAGCCCTGCGGGGCACCATCATGGCCGCAGCCGTGCAGCGGTGCCCGACAGCGGACTGCGCCGTCGGCGTCGCGACATGCCAGGCGGCCTAGCGAGACGGCAGCACCAATACGCTGCGCCGGTGCTGTACGTGACGATCTACGCAACGCAGTTTTTCGTCACCGCCTCGCTCGGCGTCGTCTTCGCCTACCTGGCAGACCTCCAGGACCGTTACGGCCTCAGCCACCTGGAGCTGGGCATCGTTGCCGCTGCCGGGTTCGTCGCCGGGCTGGCGTCGCAATTGCTGCTCTCGCCGCTGGTGGACCGCGGCCACCACCGCGTGGTCGCATGGATCTCGGTGCTGTCCGCAGTGGCGGGCTCGTTCGGATTCGTGTTCGCAACCGCCACATGGTCGCTGACCGCGAGCCGGGCGCTGGCAGGCGTCAGCTTCGGGCTGTTCGGGCTGGTCGCCCGCAAGGCCCTGATCGGGCGTGACATCACTGGCAGCGGCACCAAGGTGGGCGGCTTGCTGTCGTGTGCGGTGGCGGGGTTCATCAGCGGTCCTGCGATCGGCGCTGCGCTGAGCGGGGTCTCCTTCGAAGCCCCGTTCCTGCTCACCGGAGCGCTGATGGCGGTGCTGGGCCCCTTCGCAGCGGTGCTGATCGCGAGATCGCCGATCGCTGCGGTGCCCGTGGACTATTCCGATCTCGGAGACTTGCTCCGGCGCCCACGGGTTCAGGCGGCCATCTGCGTGCACGTAGGTGTCTGGGGACTGATCGGGGTCTTCGACGCGACCGTGGACCGGTACCTGACCGATGTCGGGCTCTCGTCGAACCAGTTGGCCATCGGGCTGCTCATCATCGGAGTCCCGCTCATGTTGCTGCCGCCGTACACGGGAGCCCTCGCAGAGCGCCTCGGAGGCGGTCGGGTCGCTGTTCCCGCGCTCTTGCTGTTCGCGCCTTCGGTGGTGCTGTACGGATGGATCGGCGGCCTGCTGAGCTTCATTGTGATCGGTGTGCTGGAGGCCGTCGGCGAGTCCTACAGCGTGATGGGTGCCCAGGTGCTGGTGCTCGAGGCCGCCGGCGCCGAACGGGCCGCGATGGGCGGCGGGGTGCTCGAGGCAATCGGGCTCGCAGTCGCCGGTGCCGCCGCACTCGCCGGCCCGCCGCTGTACGGCCAGATTGGCTCGCGGTGGCTCTTCGGCGGCTGGGGTCTGGTCTGCCTCGCGCTCGCCGGCGCAGCGGCACTGAGATTGAAAGCAGTGAAAATTCCACCAAAGGGAACAACACTCTCGCACTAGGGTCGCAGACATGCGGGCGCCGGACGCTGAGCGCTCAACAGACTGGCGTTCGGTAGCGGCAGAAGCAGCCGGTTTCGCACGGCGGGTCGGAGCAGTACCCGTGTTGGTGCTGCTCGTTGCCGTCGGCGCGCTTGTTGCCGCAGGATTCCTTGCGGGGGTCCGCCACGGCACGCCTGCGCCCATCGACCTGCCGCTCGCGGCGGGCGAGGCGCCGCCGCCGGTCGCAACCACCGAGCCGTCGCTCTTGCAGGTGCACCTCGCCGGCGCCGTCCGCCAGCCAGGGCTGTACCAGGTCGCCGCCAGCTATCGCGTCGGTGACCTCATCGACGCTGCCGGCGGCCTGGGGGCCGATGCCGACGGCGCCGCAGTCAACCTCGCTGAACGGCTGCGTGATGGGCAGCAGATCTATGTGCCGGTGGTGGGCGAGCAACCCGCCGCTCCGACCTCGGGCGCGCTTGGCGGCGGGCAGATCGACGTCAACACGGCGACGGCGGCGCAACTCACCGAGCTTCCGGGCATCGGCCCGTCCTTGGCGGCGGCGATCGTCGCCTTCAGGTCCGAGCACGGGCCGTTTGCGACGTTCGACGCACTCGAGCAGGTGCCCGGGATCGGGCCTTCCAAGCTGTCCCAGCTACGGCCCCATGCGACCGTCTGAGCCGTCGGTGCCGCCCTCTCCGTCGGTGCCGCCAGTGTCGCCGAGGCCACCGAAACGGCCGGAGGCGCCCCCTCCGCCGGACCGGCTGAGTCCGCCACGAGCGGCGCCTCGCCGATTCGGAGGCCTCAGCGCCGTCGCCGACGGGTGGCTGGTGGCGGGCGCCATCACCACGGCGGCGGGCGCGCTGTGGGCGTCCCCGGCAGAGCTGTGGTGGGGGTCGTGGTGGTGGGGAGCTGCACTCGGAGGCGGGCTGGGAGCAGCCGGTGTCGTGAGCCGTGCGCGAGTGCTCATCCCGGCCGGCCTGCTGGTGCTCGCCGCGGCAGCCATGGGAGCACAGCTCGCCCAGCTCGGCGCGGCAACGGGCGGGAACTTCGACGGCGAGGTACTCGTGGTCGGCGATCCGCGGTGGCGTTCCGGCGCCCTGGTCGTGCCGTTCCGCGCAACGCTCGATGGCTCCGAGCATCGCTGGGAGGGTTGGGCTCGGGGACCCGCCGCATGGACGCTGGAAGACGCCGCCATGGGGGAGCGCTGGCGCCTGAACGTGACGGCGGAGCCAGCGGAGCCGGGCGAGCGGCCCTTCCTGTGGCCCAGACATCTCGTCGGGACGGCCCAGGTCCACACGGCGCACCGTCTCGATGGCGGTGCAGCGCCGTTCCGTGTCGCCAATTCGCTGCGGAACCTCGTCGAGACGTCGGGCGAATCGCTGTCGCCGCGGGACGCGGCGCTGCTCGCCGGCTTCGTGTACGGCGACGATCGGGGGCAGCTGCCCGAGGTGGTGCACGACTTCCGGGCGACCTCGCTCACCCACCTGCTCGCTGTGTCCGGTTCGAACGTGGCGTTCGTACTGCTGTTGTTCGCGCCGCTGCTGGCCCGGCTGCGCCTCGGCGCCCGGCTCGGCGCCGTCGCTGTACTGCTCGCCCAGTTCGCCGTCCTGACCAGGGGCGAGCCCTCCGTGCTGCGGGCCTGCGTGCTCGCCACCCTCGCCGTCGGCGCGCACGCCGTGGGCCGGCGCGCCTCGGCGCCGCGGCTGCTCGCGCTGGCGGTCATCGTGCTGCTGCTCGTCGATCCTCTGCTGGTCCGATCCGTCGGCTTCCAGCTGTCTGTCGCCGCGACTACCGCCATCGTCATCGGCGCCCGCCCCCTCGCCAGGCTGCTGTGGGGTCCGGCCTGGCTGCGCCTGGCGCTTGCGGCGACGCTGAGCGCTCAGGTGGGAGTGCTGCCGGTGCAGCTTGCGGTGTTCGGCTCGCTGCCGCTCGTGAGCATCCCCGCCAACGTCCTTGCGGGACCGGTCGCAGGCCCGGCCATGGTCTGGGGCCTCATCGCCGGATTGGCGGGCGGTGTCTGCGGCGACGCCGTGGCATCGATGTTGCACCTGCCGACCAAGCTGATGATGGGCTGGGTTGCGGGCGTGGCGCGATGGGGGGC
>LXNI01002287.1_pt1 | contig 13693 bp, 9 predicted proteins | sample 809091 | NCBI WGS metagenome assembly LXNI01 (sample SAMN04870527, study PRJNA318959) | sponge metagenome | biome: 01000161; feature: marine sponge reef; material: water | host: Sarcotragus foetidus | place: Greece: Milos, Mediterranean Sea | collected 2013-05-29 | depth 5-7 m | reverse complement strand
GAGCGCGATGGCCGGCAGCACCAGGTTCGCCAGACCGCCGCGGCCGAACGCCGGCAGCCACTGCAATTCCACGGCGATGAACAGGATCAGCAGTAGACCGATCCAGAAGCCCGGGACCGCCTGCCCGAGCATGGCGAAGATCTTCGCGACGCGGTCCACGGGGCCACCGCGGTGCACGGCGGAGATGACGCCGAGCGGAACCGCCAGCAGCAGCGCGAACACGAGGCCGGCGAGCGCCAGTTCGAGGGTCGCGGGAAGCCGTTCGAGCAGGAGCGCCATTGCCGGCGCCTGCCACTGGTACGAATCCCCGAAGTCGCCCTGCACGGCGTTCGCGATGAAGACCACGAACTGCACCGGCAGAGGTCGGTCGAGACCGAGCGCTTGGCGCATCGCGGCGAAGTCCTCCTCCGTCGCATCCATGGGCAGCATCAGCGCCACCGGATCGCCGGACAGACGCTGTGCCACGAAGACGATCAGCAACGCGCCGACGATGGCGACGACGCCCTGGAGGAGCCTGCGGACGATGTATCCCTTCAAGGTTGCCGGCCCTGCATGCCGCGCATGGAGCGCCAGAACGCCGCTGGCCACGGGTCGAAATCGATGCCCTCGCGCCAGGCCAGGGTGATCATCGGCCGGTAGGTCGGCAGCCCGCCCGCGACAAGCTCATGTTTCAAGCGCGCGATCTCTTCGATCAGCCGGGTGCGTGTTTCGCGATCCATGGTGGTCCGGAGGGTCTCGACCAACGTGTCCAGTTGCGGCGTCGACTCGTAGGAATAGGAGCCCCAGCCGTCTCCGGTGGTGTGCACATGGCCCGACCAGGCGTCGGTGGGGTCGCCCGGCAAGCCCTGTCCCCACATGGTGCTCATGATGCCGTCCATGTGCGGTCGCACGTCGCGGCGGCCGAGGTTGATCCAAGCGCCGTACTCCAACTGCACGATCCGGCAGCGGATGCCCGCCTCCGTCAGGTAGGCAAAGATCGTCTCGCCCACTTCCTTGAAGTACGGCTCGCGCGGGGTCGTCAGGTTGTAGCAGTTGACGTTGATGCCCGCCGGGTATCCGGCCTCGGCCAATAGCTCGCGGGCTCGGGCCGGGTCGTAGGGATACGGCTTGAGGCCAGGGTCGTAGCCGAGCGTGCCGGGGGCAAGTTGCGTGGTGCGGATGCCCTGACCGTAGAGAACGTACTGCACGATGTCGTCGACGTTCACCGCGTGCGCCGCCGCCTGGCGAACCTTGGGAAAGCGGAATGGACTGCCCGCGTCGATGGCGTTCAGCGCCACGTACAGGTTGTTGGGCGCTGGCAGCGACGCGACGCGCACCCCGGGAGTGGCTTCGAACTCCTCCACCTGGGCGGGCGGCACGGCATCGATCCAGTCCACCGCACCGGTCTTGAATGCGGCGACGCGCGTGGTGTCCTCGGGGATGATCTTGATGCGCAGGCGCTTCGCCACGGGCATCGCGTCCCGGTTCCAGTAGTCCTCGAAGCGCTCCACCACCAGTTCCTCGCGCACCTTGCGCGATACGAACTTCCAGGGGCCGGTGCCGATCGGATGGACCTGAACACCGTCGTCGCCGACCTCCTCGAAGTACTTCCGGGGAATCGCCGACAGAATCAGGTTCAGCGGCTCGAGGGAACCGTCCGGATTGCTGAGCACCATGTCGAAGCGGTAGTCGTCGTGGACCCGGACGCCGGCGACGTGGCGCAGACGGCCCGCAGTACGGGACGTCGGATCGCTTTGTCGCTCGAAAGCGTAGGCGTAATCGTGGGAGGTCAGTTCATCGCCATTGTGGAACCTGACGCCTTCGCGGATCTTGACCGCGATCCGCAAGCCCTCGGCGTCGTCCACGACCTCCCAGGACTCCGCCAACCAGTTGACACGCTCGAAATCGGGCGTGACGGCAAGCAGGTTCTCGTAGAAGAGGTCCAGGTAGTAGCCGTCGACGCCGGCGGAGGAGCGTGTCGGATCGACTTGCTGCGGTTCCGCGCCGAAGGCGACGACGATCTCGTCCGCGGCGGTCTTCTCCGCCCCGTGCGCCACCCCATGCGCCGCGAGTGCCGCAAACGCCGCCGCCAGGAACGGCCGCATGCGGGGTCCGGTCAAGGCGCGACTTCGACGCCGTGCCAGAATGCCACGCGCCCCTCGATCTCCCGAGCGGCGGGTTTCGGATCCGGGTAGTACCAGACGGCGTCGGCGTTGGTCTCGCCCGCGACGGCAAGGTGGTAGTAGTGCGCGGTGCCTTTCCAGGGGCAGAACGTCGTGGTCTCGCTCGCGGTCAACAGATCGTTGCTGATCGCGGCACGCGGAAAGTAGTGGTTGCCCTCCACGACGACGGTGTCATCGCTCTCGGCGACAACCTGATTTTTCCAGATCGCTTTCACAAGTGAGTGTCCTCTTGCGTCGGGTGTGGCCTAGTGTGCGTGACTGCGGTTGAGCTTTACAGCGCTGCCGGATTTGCAGCTGCCGCGCCGCGTGTTCCTATGCGCGGGCCGGTGCCTCGGTGCCTTGTGCACGACCGCATCCTATCACCGTAGCCGAGACCGCCGGCGTATGGCAGCCCCAACTAGCGGTCCATCACGTTCTGACTTTCGGGTAGAGCCGCCCGAGCTTGGTGCGCGCGTCGTCGGTGGTGAACTGCCAGTCCATGCCGGTTTGGCGTTATTTCACGCAATCGAGGTGTTAGGAACTGCTGTCGACCGTGCATTGGGTACTCGAACACGATGTTCCGGCATATCAGGACGAGGTCGTCGCGCGGACGCGCGAATGGAACGAGCGCAAGAGCCGCAGGGCCGAGACCCGGCTTGCCGAGGCTCGGTACGGAGTACCGGAGTACGACAGCAACGGGAGAGGAACCCCAGGGCTATTTTCCGGCAGATGGGCTGTGTGGGCGGCGGCCCCCTAGATCGAAGATGACGAGAAGGGCCATCAATCTGCTACTGTCGAGAACGACTGGAACGGCGAACCGTTCATTCTGGGCCGGTCGCGTACCGTTCGCGGCCGCCGAGGATCTCGAGCCGATGGGTGCCTCCTCGACGTCCAGGGGTCCGATTTGAACCGCGCATCGCGGGCGAACACGCCGCGATCAAGGCCATCGGGACGACGCGGAAGGTTCTGGTCACGTGTTTCGTCAATTGGTCAATTAGGCTCCAACTTGACCGTCCCGAAGTGCTGTGGCTTTCTTCGGCCCCCCGAAGAAGCCCTCGAAAGGACGGCGACCGTTCATGAAGACCAATCTACAACGCCCGCAGAGGCTATTCGTGCAGCCCGTACGCTACGAGATTCCGGCGTTCCAACGCCGCTACGTCTGGCGACAGGAGGAGCAATGGGACCCACTGTGGGACGACGTTGAAGAGTTGGCGCGGGCAATCATGGACGAGGGCCGGACGGAACCGCACTTCATGGGGGCGGTGGTACTTCAGCAGATGCCTTTTGCCACGGCGACGATCGAGCGGCGCATCGTGGTCGACGGCCAGCAGCGGCTAACCACCTTGCAGTTGCTCATCGATGCGATCCAAGAAGTCCTGGAGGTCCAGAAACACACCAGCCCCGCCAAGCGCCTGTCGGCACTGGTCGCCAACGGCAAGGAATACCTTGATGGGGACGAGGACCACGCGTTCAAGGTGTGGCCGACGACGGTGGACAGGACGGCCTTTCGCCATGCTATGAGCAACGAACTGTCGTCGTCGAACCATGCAGCCTCACGGATCGTCCAGGCGCACGATTACTTCCGGGGACAGACGGAACAATGGCTCGCGCGGTATGACGGAGACGCCGAGGAGCGGGACAAAGCAGCGTCCGCCTTGGAGGGGGCAGTGAGCCGCTGTCTGGAGCTGGTGGTCATTGATCTCGGGGAGTCGGACGACCCACACGTGATCTTCGAAACGCTTAACGCCCGCGGCACCCCCCTGCTTCAGTCGGACATGGTGAAGAACAAGGTGTTGCATGACGCTGGGATAGGCATCAGGGACGACGAAGGCGAGGCGAGCGAGGAGGAGAAGGGGACCAGGTCTTTCGACGAGGACGACTGATGGTCGCAGGAGGTCGGTCGCGGACTACAGCGAAGGCCGCGCGTCGACGTGTACCTGAATCACTGGCTCACCCTCCGCAACCGGGCGGAGATGAAGCCGTACGACGAGTTCAGGGCGTTCGAGAGGTACGCGGACGCCCAGGTAGCGGAGGGCAGGACGATAGAGGATATCGCGCGGGACTTGGGGGATGTGGGCGGCATCTACCGAGACGTGGAGGAGATACGACGCGCGGACATCGCCAAGTTCCTCGAGCGGCGAAACGTGATGAACGTCGGCGTCGTGACGCCGTTGCTACTTTGGCTTTTGTCCGTCGACCTACCGACCCAACGGCTCGAGAACTGTCTAACGGCCATCGAGAGCTTCTTGGTCAGGCGCGTAGTGTGCGGATACAGCGCCAGAAGCTACGGGGAACTGTTCGTCGGTCTCATCCGGAAGCTATCGGACGCCTCCCCTGACGACGCAGACAGTGCCGTGGTCGCCTATCTCGCCGAGCAGACGGCTCAGGCCGGGTTGTGGCCCGGTGACGACGAGTTGCGCGAACGGTTCGTCAATGCGCCCCTCTACCAGTACCTAACCCGCGGTCGGCTGAGACTGGTGCTGGAGGGCATTGAGGCGAGACTGCGAACGAACAAGGCCGAGACTGGCGAAGTGCCCGGCAACCTGCACATCGAACACCTCATGCCACAGACCTGGCATCCCAACTGGCCCCTCCCCGCGGAGGTGGCGGAAGACGAGGAAGCCGTCGCTAACCGCAATCGGGCGATTCACACGATCGGCAACCTGACGCTGGTCAACGGGCGCCTGAACTCGTCATTGTCGAATGCTCCTTGGGCGAGTAAACGCAAGACCCTAGCCGATCACAGCGTGCTCTTCCTGAACAAGCGGTTGGTGAACAAAGGGCCGAAAGTGTGGGACGAGACGGCCATCGAGAAGCGGGCGAAGTGGTTGCACAAACGGGCGGTGAATATCTGGCCGCACGCGGGCGAGTGCGTGTTCGGCTGAAACGGAGTCGAGACGATGAAGCATTACGAGAACCAAGGACATAGCCGTGCCTGATTAGGTGTTTCCACCACTCGCCGGCGGTTCTCTCACGCTCGTGGCAACGTTGCCCGTGATGGTGGTGAAAAGCCGTAGAGCCCGTTGTCGAGGTGGGGTTCGCCGGGATCGCAATCGGGGTGTTCGTTTGGGTTGCCGTGATCAGTTCCATCTCGATTCTCTGGCTTGCGGCGCTGCTCTGTTTTGTCGCGGGTCTTTTGGGCAACTTGCCGGGCGCGGCAATGGTGAAGTGCTACAGGTGGCTTCGAGGTCGTTTGATGGGATGAGCTCTCGGGTGCCGGAGTCGTGTCGCAAGGTTGAAGTCAATCGGTGCAGGGGCCCGGCTGCATGGCGGGCCTCGACCAGCGTCAAGCAGACGGAGGCTACTCGTCGGTTCGGGCATCAGGCGGATCGTCGCTCGAATGCGGCGAAGCTGCCTCGACGCAGTGCTTGGAAACAAAGGCGAGATCGTCGTCTTGAAGAATGGCCACGTAGTCATGATCGACGGGAAGGCGACTACGTGGATAGGCCTGCAGGGTCTCACCTTGTTCTGCGCATCGAATGATCTCCAGAGACGTGGAGCTTGGGTCAACGATGACTTCAGCCTCCTGAGTTACCGACAACTCAACCGGCGGAGCCCCGGGGCGTTTCACCGGGGGCGGCGGTTGCTTCGCAAGGCCAGTGCGGCGTCGATGACGGTGTCGATACAGAAACGGACGTCGTCGGCCGTAGGGGAGGCACTGGTGGGTCGACCTTGAAACTGGACCTGTCCGCTTGCCATGAGTATGGGGCGAGGTGCGATGGCTGTGAGCTTATCGTACGCGCCCATATCAACTCCACGCGCCATTAGGCGCACCCGGTCGTTGATGTCGTCGATTCGCGTTCTCGCCCAACTAGCGAACTGGCTCACGTTAGACAGCCAGTTGGGGTCGATGGGCGGACGACCGTCCGCGAAAAGGTAAGAATTTGGGTCCAAGTCGAACTGGATGAACGGCGAGAGGGGCCACGGGTCGTCGAACACCGAGTCGTGCGTCTTGCTGTGCGCGAGATAGATGGCCATGGCACCGGAAGCGTGCTGAACGGCAGCGTCGAAGTCACCTTTGTCGAACGCGTGTTCGGCCATCGCGATCCAGTTCTGCGTCCGGCGGTGACCGATGGCGTCGGCCAAGGAAACAGTGAGGAAGTCGATGTCCATTTCGGTCCTGCACAGGTCCGTCCGGAAGTTCGTCACGTTGCCGGAAAAAACTGTGACGTCATTCCTCTGGAGAGCGCTGAGTCCTTGGTGCTTGAACATGACGCGGGCACTGTTCAGATGCCCAAGGTCAATTCGGTATTGGGAGACGGTTGGGATTTGGCTCACGACTTTACCCAAGACTTCGCTGAAGGATTGGTTTTGGTGGACGTTCACGCCTCGATGACTCGCCAGAATTCGCAGGAACGCCTCGGCGGCGTCCTGCAGCATCGACGTAGCCAAGCCATGTGCGTAGGGCCCGGGGCGCAACAGGGCTCGATTCGCCTCCTTCAGCAGGAATTTCGGAAGGGTCAGCCGGTGCAGCAACGATGGAGTCGGCGGCGAGGCGGTGGGGGGTGTGGAAGTCACTTCAGAGCCACGGCCAAAAGGCCGAGCATACCAACCCGTGAAAGGGGATTTGGGCTAGGCGACAGCGCATCCACCAGTTCGAGCTCGACCACCTTGTCGGCCAGCAGCTTCAGCGTCCAGCGGCTGCGGCCCCACGGGCGCGGAATACACTGGACCTATGCCAAGGCAGGTACCGCTCGTGGGCGTCGTGCAAGGCCTTGACGCTAAGCCGCTCATCCAGCCCAAGCGCTGATCGGGCACCTGCCAAGAGAGTGTCCGAAACGACCACAGCCCCATCCGCCCCGACAGTAATGAACCCAGCATCGAACGCCGCGTCCAGATGTGGGCCAACAGCAACCCGTTGAAAACGTCGAGGCGCTCCGCGTCCGCGTCGCAGTCCGCCCAGGGCTTTATGTGGCTCGCACGCAGGAGTTCGGGCACGTCCAAGCCGGTGATCGCGCAGCGGCCGTCCCAGTACTCCAGCAGGCCGCGGCGGAAGATGTCCTGGCCGACGCGCTGGACGACCAGGCGCTCGGCTTCCGTGGTTCGCGGGAGGTTCGCGGTTTCGGTCTCGAAGACGTGGAGTAAGGCGTCCGGGAGGGTGCGGGAGAGATGGAAGGCGCGGCGTAGCACGGCGTGGAGGGCGGCGATGTCGTCGACGGCGAGGGCGCCGGCGGCGCCGCTCGGGAGTGGGTCGGTGGAGGTCGAGCCGATGCCAGGCAGCCCGTCGAGGACATCTGGCCGCGACAGGGCGGCGAGAACCCGCGGATCCTCCCGCACCGTGAGCCAGATATCCGTCGATGTCTGGCTGCTGCCGAAGGAGAGCCAGTCGGCGGTGTGCTCCAGTTCAAGATCGAAGCCGTTGTCGGTAGCGGCCTTTTCCAGGAGGGTGATCGTCGTCGCCGAGAGCATCAGCGGCCCTTGCCCAGCGTCTTCCTCAGCCATGCGACGCGAATGCTCACGAACTCGGGAAGCCGATGCTTGCCAAGGAGTTGCAAAGCGCGTTCCTCGCGCTCATCGCTAGTCGCGTTGCCGTTCTCGAGATCCTTCTCCATGCGTTTGCGCTCGCCTCGAACCGCGGCGGCACGTGCCTTGACGAGCGCGGGATCATTCAGGTTGACGATGCCCGGCTGCACGCGCGCCCCAATGGTGCGGTCCGCGATGGCAAGCTCCAGCGCTTGGCGAACGCCATCGGCGACCGCGGCGTCGGAGCGGACGTAGATCTCACCGCGGGTGGTGAAACCCACGGCGTCCTCGTACCGAAACTCGACCGGCCACGGCATGCGGACATCGTCGTTGCCCCAACGAAAGGGATGATCGGCTTTGGCGGAGTCACAGGTGTCGGGGTTGGGGCAGGACAGATAGAGATTCTTCCAGTGGAGCGCGAGTCGGTGGTTGGCACCGAGCGGGTACCAGTGGTCAATCCGAGGTGTCGGGCGGTCCTCGGCGACCCTGCGCTCGCAGTAGATGCAGAGAGAGCGCTGCTCCCGATACATCACGGCCCGGAGCCTTCGCTTGTCGAGTCCATCGAACTCCGTGCGCGCGAAGCGCGCCGGCGTGGCTGCTTTGGGAAGCTCCGCCAAGTACGCAGCTTCGGCATCACGAAGACTCGTCCGCGCATGGCCCTCCGGATAGACGTCCGCCGGAGGCTCCGGCTTCGAGATGCCACGCATCCTAATCGTCCAAGTCCAGGAGCACCTTGGCTTCAATCAGATCCGGGTCGAGGTCGCCCCAGCGCGCATGCAGCCTCCTGTAGAGTTTTCCGGCTTCTTCGCTGCGACCGCTGTCGATGAGATCGTGGAGCGTACGCAGCTCGCGGACTCCCGCCGGGTCGCGATCCTCGGTGCGCATGTGCTCGCGGAGGATAGCGTTCGTGTCCCTGCCCTCTACGAACACGGGGGTCTCCTGAAGCGTCCCGTCAACGAGGCGACGCACTTGGCGGTTCTCGGCGCTGCTGAGTACCTGCGGCGAATGCGTCGAGACGACGAGTTGCAGTTTCGGGAAGGCTTTGCGAAGGCCGGATAGCGCGACGCGCTGCCATCGCGGATGCAGGTGCAGGTCGAGTTCGTCTATGAGTACCACGCCTTCAACACTCGCGGGTGCTTCGGAGCCATCCAACTCATTGAGCATGACGGCGCGACGGGCGATGTCAGCGACCAGCGCGATGAACACGTGGTAGCCGTCGGACAGCTCGGCCCAGGGCGCCATGTGCCCATCCTCGAAGCACACCACCGGGCCTCGTGTCACGGCGTCGTACCACGCGTTCGTAACGCCGGGCGTTGCACGTACCGCCGCCTCCATCACGGCCTGATGGAAGGCACGCTCCGGGATTTTCTGCTGCTGGCGGGCCACGTCTCCTAGAAACTCGTCCTGGAGCCACTCAAGCAGCGGGGCCTCGTCCAGGTTCGGGTCGAGCGAGGAGTCGTAGGCTTCCCAACGATCCCGCGTACGCTCGAGCTTGCGACGGTCGCGGGGGCATTCCAGGCGATCGACGCCGTACCACGCGAACAGCGGCCAGCGTTCCCCGGGCACTCGGATTTGCTCCAGGGCCTCGAGAATGGGGCGCTGCCGATTCGTGGCGCGTACGGATCCGGTGTGGGGCTTGACTGCGGTTGACCAAATGACGGACTCCATTTCGCCAACCGCGGCGGTCCACTTTATCTCGCACCGACCCACCGACTCGCGTCCCCCGCGCGCGTCGAGTGTGCGCATCCTGGGGTCGCGCCCTGCGTCGAGCTTCAGGATCTTCGACGAACCCCTCTGGAATACGGCGAGACCCATCGCGAGGGCGTTGAGCAGCGCGGTCTTTCCGCCGCCGTTTTCGGCGAAGAGGACCGTGGCATCTTCCTCAAGCGCAAGCGTCAGCTCGTCGAAGCAACGGTAGTTCTTGAGATGGACTTCGCGGAACTGCAAGCGGCTCATGTCGCTCTCGTCGGTGGTCCGAGCGGCGACTCGTACGGTACGCCTTTTCCGGCGGCGGTCGCCAGCGCATCGTAGATATCCAGAACGACGCGCTTCGTGCGGTACTCCCCGTACTCGCGCTCCTCCGACGCTGCGAGGACTGGAAACGTGTCGAGGACATGAGCCGTGTCATCCCGCGAGAGGCCGTACAAATGGCAGAATGCAGCGTCGATCTCGCAACGGAGTTGAAGACGGCGCGCGGAGTCCCAGATGAATGGCCCACCGTCATCGCCGCAGTCCTCAGCGAATGCCTTCAGCCTCCACGCGGTATAAGTGAGCTCGAGGACACGCGGTAGCAGCCAGTCACGAACTCGCGTTGAGGTCGCCCACGGAGCATCCTTGGCGCATACTTGCGGATGCACGACAGGAAGCTGCCGCATGGTAAAGAACGTCAGGTGAACCCCACCGACCTTTTGCCTCGCGCAATAGTCGAACGGTATGCTCGACAGGTTCGCGCACAGGCAGGCCACAACTTGCGGATCAAGAGACGGCATTGCCAGCGGGAATGTGTGATTTGCGGCAGTCCTGGGAATGACGCATACGATGACAGTCCTAAGGTCATGCGAGCGAACGATGTCTCGCCAACCGAGTAACCAACGCCTATCCCAGACACTGTCCAACCTCGCCTCAACTTGGTCTTCGGCGACCCAGTACCTCGATAGCGTCACCCGGCGTGTGTCGGCGTGGGCGACGTGGTCCAGTTCGGGCAGTTTCCCCTGATTCGCCTGAGCCTCGCTCTGTCCCTCGTAGGTTCCGAATCGATGGTCGAATTGATGGACCATCTTCGCCTCGTACAGCGGCAACATCGTCTCCCCGTCCAGCTCGAACCGATCTCCGTCAAGTCGCCACCCAGCCGACGCCAACTCTGCCCGCGTACGAAAAAGACCGGAGTCGTTGGCCATGTCGAACATGCGCAGGAATCGCAAGCCCCACGGATTCCCGTCCGGTTCGTTCTCTTGCCACAGCACGCCCGCCCGGCGGTACATCGTCAAGTTGATGTCGGCGTCGCGACCTGACCTGAACGTGGGACAAGTGCGCGTGTTCGGGTTGAGAGTGGCGAAATCTGCAGGAGTCAACTCGAAGTGCCGCTGCGGATCCTCCAGATCGACTGCGCGTCGTGCGTAGAATACGAGATCCGCCCGTTCAGACTCCCTGATCGTCAGCAGCACGAACCGATATGCATGGTGGAGGCCCTTGAAGACGAGACTTTCGTTCTCGAAGTGATACACGCTCGCAAGCGCGCCGCCTTCCAGAAGCGCTTGGAAGTACTCCTTGGTCGTGTCGTCCGTGACGATCCCTCCCGGGACGATGAACCCCGCACATCCGTGAGGCGCCAACACTCTCCAATTGTGCTCCGCAAACAACGCATACGTGTTGATGTCGCCCTTCCCGCAAAGCGGATACCGCCCGGATTGCCTGATGAAATGGCTCTGCCCCTGCGCGATGCGCGTCGCCCTGGTCCACTCCTGCCAGAGCACCGGGTTCGTCGCCGGAAGCGCCGCGATGGACCTCTTGCGTTCTGCCGCGTTCCGGGCCTTCGCGATGAACGGCTCGCGCTTGGCAAAGAACTCCTGTTCCTGGAGCTTTACCCTCTCCCACGGCGGGTTGCCGAGGACGACGTCGAACCCGCCTCGCGCGAAGACCTCCGGAAACGCCAGCTCCCAGTGAAACAACCCGTAGTCCTCGACGATACGTTCCGTGGTCTCGAGAAACGCAGAGGACACAGGCGCCTGCCTGTCGCGCAGCGCAAGCCAGGCGTCCGTAGTCGGTGCGGCCTCGACGACCGGCCCCATCTCACTCTTCGGCCACAGGAAGGCCGCACACCACGCGTCGGCCACGAGCTTCTCCCGCGCGTAGGCGCTCGAGGCGAGGAGCGCTTCCCACTGGCGCTGCTTCTCCGCCAGCGAGTCCGTGTCGGTGTCCGGAACGTCCTCGACCGCACGCATCGCGTCGCGCACCCGATCCGGTTCGTCGCGTACCTTGAACGGCAAGCGTGTCTGGCCGGCGACCTCCACGCGGTTGCTGCGCTTGAGCGTGTTGGTAATCTTCCTATCGTCTCCTTCCAGCGCTACCCACGCCGCATCGGGCACCCGGTCGCCCATCAACGCACGATTGGTGCCGATGAGCGAGTTGCCGCAGCGGATGTGGCTCTCCAGGAACGTCAGCGGCAACCCCGGATCAATCGACTCCATCCAGAGGCCGACCTTGCAGATTTCCACGGCAAGCGGGTTCGCGTCCACGCCATAGATGCAGCGGCGGACCACGTCGCGGAGCGCGCGCTGGTAGTCCTCCGGCGTGGGAGTGCCTCCGGCCCGGAGCCGGGCGACGCGGTCCGCGAGCCGCCGTGCGGCCGCGAGCAGGAAGTGCCCGGAGCCGCACGCGGGATCGACGATGGCGAGGTCCAGCAGGGCATCGACGGGACGCTCGGGCTTGGCGTCGACCGTGCGGTCGATGACAGGATCGAGCGCGCTGCCCAGGAGAACCTGAACCAGTTCGTCCGGCGTGTAGTAGCTTCCGGTGGTCTTCCGTGCATGACCCGCGCTCTCGTCCGTACCGGCAAAGGAGAAGGTACTGCCGTTCCCGGTGACCTGCGGGACCAGTTCGAGTAGGCCTTCGTAGACGTAGCCGAGTTCGTCCGGTCCCATGTCCCGCCAGTTCACCCGCACGAGGCCCGTGGATTCGCGCAGCCAGGCGAGTTGGAACAGGGCGGCGAGGAGCGCGCGGTTCTCCAGGTTTGCCACATCGAGGTCCGCGCACTCTTCCGAGTCGAACAGTCCGCCAAGGGCGGGAAGCCCCAGCCGCGGTTCGCCACCGGCAAGCCCCCGGAAAACGATCCTGACGGCTTCCCAGAGATCGCCTTGGCGGTCGTGGGCGCTGCTGCGGCCGGCACGATCGCGCAGCCGGCGGAGTCCGTATCCGTCGGCGTAGAGTTCGCGGACGGACTTGGAGACCCGCTTCGGGTGCAGCAGGTCCCGTTCTTCGACGGTAAGCAGGAAGACGAGCCGGTAGACGAGGCGCAGCAGCTCCCCAAAGAAACGGTCTGTGGTCAGAATCCCCTTGCGCAGGCCGGAGCGGATGTCGTTGTTCGCGGTGTGGGACAGGAAGCCCTGCCCGAGGATTTGGAGCGCCTGTTGGAAGCCCGCGCTCAGCTTGTCCCGCGCCCGGGTGCCTTCCTCCCGGCCGGCTTCCCGCCAAGCCTCGAGCGGGCAAGTCTCGGGCGGGTCCTCGGTGCGGCCGAAGCGGGATTCGTGCGCGAGGAGCCAGAGCGCGGCGAAATCCGAGTACAACTCCTCCGTGAACATCCGGCTGAGGTCGGCCTCGACCCACGCCGGGCGCGTGAGGCTCGCGTTGTCCCGCGCGACCCGCAGCGAGAGACCGTCTGTCGCGATACCCCACAGCGCGGCGCTCGACGCGTTCAGCGTCTCCTGCAGAAGGCCGAACGCGCTCCGCCGGCGGCGCTCATCCCCGAGCTCGGGCAAGGGGGCGTCCAAGCCCGCTCCCATCGGGGCCACGGCGATGGGCACCCGATCACCAAGGGCGAAGAAACGCACGGGATGAGTTCGGTCGTCGACCGTGGTGGGTTCCGATCGGGTCAGCGACGCGAAGCACAAGGCGTCGCGCAGAAACTTCTCGACGAAACGCTCCGTAAGGGCGGCGTGATCGCCTCCTCCCTTCCAGCCCGCCTCCATCGCCTTGAAGCAGGCTTGGGCGATCCGCCAACTCCGGGCGATCTCGTCGCGGATGTGCAGTCCGTCCGGGACGCGATAGTCGCCCGGCTCCTGGGCGTCGGCCCGGAGCTGCGCCACCCTTGCGAGCCAGTCCGCCCCGAGCAACCCGCCCTCAATCGAGATTGCCTCCAAGACGATGCGGGCCTCCCCCGGATGGTTCCTCGGCGGGGCCACGGTCAGTCCACTTTCGGCAGAAGCACGTAGACGCCGATCACGTCCGGGCGAGGCTGGGCTTGGACCGAGGTGCCCCCGGTGGCCCGGCTCGCTTCGCGCACGCGCAGATGGTCGTCGAGGAGGTCGCTCGCCCGCGCAGCCGTATACGCTTCGATGTCCGACCCGTGCTCCCGGACAAGAGCGAGGGCTCGC